>Ga0126373_10000497_pt1 | contig 25948 bp, 20 predicted proteins | sample PanSoiMetPlot_11_FD_92545 | JGI IMG/M metagenome (GOLD analysis project Ga0126373, IMG submission 92545) | Tropical forest soil microbial communities from Panama - MetaG Plot_11 | ecosystem: Environmental > Terrestrial > Soil > Tropical forest > Bulk soil | place: Panama | collected 2016-02-17 | reverse complement strand
TGCAAACACGGACTTGGCTTCCTCCAGTTATGGCTCGGCCAAGTCGCCAGCCGCGACTTATAACTCAGTCACGAACACAGTTTCCATCGTCGCGAACTCTTCAACCATCTGGAACAACTCCGTGGTTTGGGGCAATTCGGTGGTTTGGGGCAATTCGGTGGTTTGGGGCAACTCCGTCGTTTGGGGCAATTCCGTTGTTTGGGGCAACTCCGTTGTTTGGGGCAACTCCGTTGTTTGGGGCAACTCCGTTGTTTGGGGCAACTCCGTCGTCTGGGGCGATACCAGCCCCTACGGGGACAAGCAGTAGTTCGTCTCGGCATGTCATAAGAGAGAGGAACTACTATGATGAGCAAAATCGCCAAATCCTACATCGCGCTCGTGATTGCCTCCGGAATGGCTCTCCTAATGTTCGCCGCCGGATCCTGGTCGTCCGCGAACCTTAAACAGTTCGCCATCTACCTGGGTCTTGCAGCACTTGCCTCTGCTATGAAAGTTAGGATTCCCGGAATGGAAAGCACGGTGTCCCCGAATTTTGTTTTCCTTCTCCTGGGGATGGTCGCGCTGCCCTTTTCACAGGTTGCCGTCATCAGCCTGGCGGCGGCCCTGGTGCAATCTCTATGGGCTAGCTCCAAACGCCCGCGTCTGGTGCAGGTGGCGTTCAGCGCCGCGACGCTCGTAGTGAGCAGCGCCTTGGCTTACAAGTTCGCGCATCTCGTCCTTGCAGGCAACGCCACGGATTCCGCAGTCGTTTGCGTGATCCTCGCCGGCAGCATCTATTTCCCGGTCAACTCTGGCTTGGTTTCCATGGTCATCGGCCTTGCCGAAGGGCAGCCTTTCAAGCACGTCTGCATGCGTTGTTACCAGTGGGCGTTTCCTTACTTCATGGGCGGAATCGCTTTCGCGGGCTTGGTAAGCGGCGCCTATGCGCCCTCCTTGCTGTGGAAAGGTGCATTAGTGCTGCTGCCTGCCACGGTCCTCGCCTACCTTTATTTTGCCAACCTCACGGCCCGCGTGGCCTCTGCAACTATGGCTATGTCCTCCTCTGAAGAAGAGGAATACGCAGAAGTCAATTCGTAGCCAGCGGGCTGCCGTTCCATCACTGCATTGGTTCGACAGATTTAGAGCGGCCGGCTTCTTTGCGGTTCCCAACGTCCCCGGATTTCCTCCAAAAACTTGTGTTTATCTTTCTGCATTAGGCGGATGAGCGCCCGGTTTTCGGTTCTCTCGTGTTTGCCCGCCCAGAGCACCATTTCCGCCAGCACTGGCGCGAGGTCCATTCCCTTGGGTGTAAGCAGGTAAATCAGCTTTCGCCCGTCGGACGGATCAGGCTCCGCGCGGATGATTCCGTACCCCTCCAGCCTGCGCAACCTGTCGGTCAATATGTTTGACGCGGGTCGTTCGTAGGAACCCAGGAATTCCTTGAACGTTCGGTGACCTAGCAACATCATGTCCCGGATGATCAGTAACGACCACCGGTCGCCCAGCATCTCTACGGATGCGTTTAGCGGACAGCCTGATCGGCGTTTCCGACTTGCAATCTTCCTTCGCACTTCTTCACGCTAGCATTTTTCACTTGCATTTTGCAAGTGAACTGTGCAGACTACCGCATGCGAATGGTCAATACAACAAGCGGGAGATAAAAATGAACCAGGCAGCGACAAAACAATCGTCCGCAACAAAACTCGAACCGCCGCGCTTCGAGGACGGAAAACCTCTCCTCATTGCCGGATTAAAGCAGAGCTATGCTCCGGCCGCCATGGGCAGCCTTCCCGCGCAATGGCAAACCTTCGCACCTCATCTCGGCAAAATTCCCGGACCGATCGGCCGCACCGCCTATGGCGTCTGCTGGCAAGCGCCTAGTGGCACAAACATCGAATACCTGACCGGCGTCGAAGTCTCCACCTTCGCCGGCATGCCCCACAATTTCACTGTGGTAAGCCTCCCAGCCGCGAAATATGCCGTATTTCCACATCGCGCTCATGTTTCCAAGCTTTACGAAACTTGCGACGCTATTTCCAGGTGGCTTCTGGATTCGGGCCACCAGCCTGGCGCCGACGCTGAAACACCCGCTTTCTTCGAACGTTATAGTGAAGAGTTCAATCCGCAAACGGGAATGGGTGGCATGGAAGTTTGGGTTCCCCTCAAACCGTGAGCGGAACGGCCATTAATCGGCGTTTGCTCAAATACGTCTGTGCGATAAAATGCGTATTTCCGCCTGCCTCGCACGAGAAATTTCTGGTGTTGTTCTGCGTAGGACAGGAAGAGCTTTCTTTTGGAAAGGATGACCGATGAGCGGAGTACGAGTCTTAGTGGGCACACGCAAGGGCGCATTCATTCTGTCGTCGGACGGCAAGCGCGAAAAATGGGACGTCAGCGGCCCGCATTTTGCCGGCTGGGAGATTTATCATATGAAGGGATCGCCCGCGAGCCCAAACCGCATTTACGCCTCGCAAACCAGCGGCTGGTTCGGTCAAATCATTCAGCGCTCCGACGACGGCGGCAAGACCTGGATCCAACCCGGCACGCCTCCGGGCGAACCGACCACCGGTTCTGGCGGCATGCCCAAAGGCGAAAGCAACAAGTTCGTCTATGACACTTCCGCTGAAACCGGCGCTCCGCTGACGACGCACCAGTTTTATGACGGCACGCAACATCCGTGGGAATTCAAGCGCGTTTGGCACATCGAGCCTTCGCTCACCGAAGCAGACACCGTCTATGCCGGCGTCGAAGACGCCGCCATTTTCCGTTCAAAAGACGGTGGCAAGTCCTGGCACGAGCTTTCCGGCCTTCGCGGCCATGGCACCGGCCCCAAATGGCAACCCGGCGCTGGAGGCATGTGCCTGCACACGCTCATTCTTGATCCAAGCAATCCCAATCGCATTTACATCGCAATCTCGGCCGCTGGCGCGTTCCGCTCGGACGACGGCGGCAAAACCTGGAAGCCCATCAACAAAGGGCTCCATTCGCAGTACATTCCGAATCCCACGGCCGAAGTGGGCCACTGCGTCCATCACGTCGCGATGAATCCGAAGCGCCCCAACGTTCTCTTCATGCAAAAACATTGGGACGTCATGCGCAGCGACGATGCGGGCGAAAACTGGAAAGAGATCAGCGGCAATCTGCCCACCGACTTCGGCTTCGTCATTGACGTTCACGCTCAGGAACCTGAAACCATCTACGTCGTGCCCATCAAAAGTGACGGCGAGCACTACGTACACGAGGGAAAGCTCCGCGTTTACCGCAGCCGCACGGGCGGAAACGAATGGGAAGCTCTCACGAAAGGCCTGCCGCAAAACCATTGCTACGTCAACGTGCTGCGCGACGCGATGGCGGTTGACTCGCTCGATAAATGCGGCATTTACTTCGGCACGAGCGGCGGTCAGGTTTATTGTTCGAGCGATGCTGGCGACAACTGGGCGGCCATCGTCCGCGACCTCCCGGCCGTGTTGTCCGTCGAAGTGCAGACGCTCGCATGACCGTTATGCCTCCAGCAAAGATTCGCGTCATTCTCCCGCCGCATTTGCGGACGCTGGCGGGGGCACCCCGCGAACTCACCATCGAGATCTCCGGCCAGGTCACCGTCCGTTCTGTTCTTGACGCGCTCGAAGCGGGTTACCCAATGCTTACAGGGACCATCCGCGACCACGTCACGCAACAGCGCCGCCCGTTCTTGCGCTTCTTTGCATGTGAGGAGGATCTTTCGCACGAATCGCCGGACACGCCGCTCCCCGAAGCGGTCGTTTCGGGAAAAGAGCCGTTGCTCATTCTCGGCGCCATCGCCGGAGGTTAAACGAATGTCGCTGATCTTTAATTCCTTCTCACCTTCGGCGATGAAAAATTTCTTGGACGTTTTGTCGAATTCCAGTCCGGCCGTTCGACGATATATTGAAGCGTGTTCGTTTGCAGGACGCGGGAATCCCACAAACGGACATAGCGATAACGAAAATGGCTTTTGGCGTGTCTAAGGTCTTTTTGTTCAACAAGTTAGAAAGCATGGTCCACGGCATCGGCCGTGCGACCAGAACCGGAAATCAAGAGAATTAAGGGAGGCTGGAACCATGGTAAAACCGCAATTGCTGCTCCAGGATCTTAGGATTGCAGTGCGCTCGCTTGGGCGCTCCAAGGGCCTGGCCTTTACTGTGATCGCTACCTTGGCTCTCGGCATCGGCGCCAACGCCGCCATTTTTAGCCTTGTGCGCGGTGTTCTCCTTCGTCCGCTTATCAACGACGACGAAAGCCGACTCATTTACATCGAGCAGACCGCTTCCGGCCTTGGACCGGGCGAGGCCAATTGGTCCGTCCCCGAAATCCAGGACTTCAAAGCCAGCATCCATTCCGTCAGCGAATTTGGCGATTTCTCGGCTATTGGCATGACCATGATAGGCCTGGGTGAACCGCGCGAAATCCAATCTGCCGTCGTCGATGGCAACTATTTTCAGACCGTGGGCCTTCACCCCGTTCGTGGCCGCCTTATCGGGCCTCAGGATGATGGTCCTAAGGCCGCCGGCGTCGTCGTGCTCACTTATCCTTTCTGGACGACTGCCCTCAAGAAAGATCCCAACGTCATCGGCAAACAAATCCGGCTAGACAGCTTTGACTCCCGCACAGCTACGGTCATCGGTGTCCTCGAACCCTCGCTCCCCTACCCCACAGATACCCAAATTATCGCCAATGTTGTTATGAGCGCGCACCACCTCGACGCTACCATGGTTACCGGCCGCGTCCATCGCATGACCGAACTCTTCGGCCGCCTCGGTCCGGGCGTCACTCTCGATCAAGCTCGCGCCGAGCTGCAATCGGTCTATGCCACGATGAAGAAAGATCACCACGAAGCTTATCCTACCAACGCAAACTTCCAGATTGACACAAAGCTCTTTCGCGACCAAGTTACCTCCGATGCCCGTCCGATCCTTCTCGTTCTCCTCGGCGCCTCCGCGCTCGTTTTCATCATTGCTTGCTCCAACGCCGCCAACCTCATCCTCGCCCGCACCGTTCGGCGCGAAGGCGAGCTGACGATTCGGGCCGCCCTGGGAGCCAGCTCAAGCGCCCTTCGTCGAACCTTGCTAGCCGAAAGCCTTGTCCTCTGCGGCGCCGGAGCCGCTCTTGGGGTGGTGATCGCTCGTCCCTTGCTCGAAATCCTTTCGCGATACGCCTCCAAGTTTTCCGTTCGCGCTCTGAACCTCACCATCGACTCGAGTGTGCTCTGGGTTGGCGCCGGACTCGCAATCATCGCCGCGATCCTCCTCGCCTACGTTCCTCGTCTCCCCAGCGCCAACGTTTCGCAATCCCCCGGACTCGCCAGCGGCAGCGTCCGCATCACCGGAAGCACCAACCGCCGCCTACGCGCCTTCGCGGTCGTTCAGATTGCGGCCTCCTTCATGCTCCTCGCCGGGGCCAGTATGCTCCTCAAAACTCTCATCGCCATGAAGACCGCGCAGACCGGCATGGACACGCACCACGTCCTCGCCATCAACGTCCCCGTGATGAACTACCAAAAGACGCCGCTGCAAGTTGTGGATTTTTACAAGGAAACGATTCGCCGCATTGACGCACTGCCTGGTGTTACCAAGACCGCCTACGGCATGTCTGCTCCCTGGCGCGACGCTGGCGCCTTCGGCCCAGGCCTCCAATTCTCGGCCGACGGCCAGGTGCAAAGCATCGAGCACGATCCTCGCGCTCAGTTCCGTGTCATTTCACCCGGTTTCTTTGCGGCGCTCGGCGTTCCTCTCCTTTCTGGCCGCGATTTCAACGACCTCGACACTCAGTCGAAAGAGCCCATCGCCGTCATCAGCGACAGTCTCGCCAAGCGCATGTTCCCCGGCCAGGACGCCCTCGGCCGCCATGTATACTGGACGGACCCTGTATTGCAATTCCTCCCCGGCTTCAAGAGCGAGCCTTTGCGCATCATTGGCGTCACTGCGGATATTGACGATGAACATGTCGTTCCGCAGCCCACGCTCACGATTTACAGCACCTTTAATCATGGTCCGATGTTCAACGGCCGACTCTTCATCCACGCCAGCGCAAATCCTTATGCGCTGGTGACGCCGGCCACGCAAATTATTCGCGGCATCTCGGCCGAGCAACCGGTCGAAAAAGCCGCTACTCTCGAAGACATTCGCGCGGAAGTCCTCACGCCGGATCGGCTGAACACCGTCGTCTTCGGGATCTTCGCCGCAGTAGCCCTGACCATTGCGCTGGTTGGTGTCGCGGGCGTGCTTGCGTTTTCCGTAAGCGCGCGCACTCGCGAGTTTGGCATCCGTCTCGCTCTCGGTTCCCCGCCGCAGCGCTTGCTGGCCGGAGTCATTGCCGAAGGCGCAGTAATGGCAGCCTTTGGTTTGGTTGCCGGGTCCGTCGGCGGGTTCTGGCTCTCCCGTATTGCCCAGGGCTATATTCCCGACCTGAAAATGCCCAGCGTTTTGCCCGTTGTGGCTTCCGCTTTGGTCCTGCTGGCGGCGGCCATCATTGCCTCCGCCATGCCAGCTGCTCGTGCCGCGCGCGTGGACGTCATGCAGGCGCTGCATTCCGACTAGTCTTTGCAATAGGCAGTTCGCCCCGGTTTTCTTGCGGGAGCTTGTGAGTCTCAAACAGCCCCGAGGTGCGCGGGAAGGCTCTAAGGTCCCCGCTTTTCCGCCGTTTCTGGCGTCTTCGCTTTCACACAAAGAATTGAGCAGTGAAGCCGTCAGTGGGCAAGACCTTCAGCAAAAACTCTATACTTTTCAGCTCCGTACCTTCCCTTATACCAAGAGGACAGGCGCGCTACGGCTCACAGGGCACTTGGTGAGTCTGGCCCGATCAAAAGACTCGCCTGGCGAAGTCGGCAGCGCGCCGTCCCATTTCGCTGCCCAAAAGCAAGGCCGCGATTAGGATCCGCCGCACCTCCGTGTGTTCAAGCGCGGTCACCAGCCCGCACCAGCCTGTTGACGCCCGGCCCCTAAGGGTGCTGCACGAACGGATAGATTTCATCCGCAATCCAATAATTCTCAAACAGTATTGCCAATAACGTTCCGACCACCCAGATGGCCCAACGTTGCCGGTTCCACGACGCGCTTGAACTTGCGTTCTGTATCAAAATTTCCGCTAGGTACGCTGCGCAATAACAGGCGTTCGCAAGCAGCGCCAGCACCGTCATGATCCCCAGAGACTCCAGCGTCATGGCCGGCCGGAAATGCGGCCACGTCTTTACCAGCCAAATCATCACCACTCCGAACAGAAGCAAGTTGTAAACCAGTCGCCGTGGCTCCCAGAATCGCGCCGCCCCGATCAGCCCTTTCCACAGCGACGCCCCTTCGGATACCACGCCTGATTTCCCACTCTCCGATAATGGCACTGGATTTCCCGTTTCCATTGCAGCCCACTCCTCTTTTTCAGGCGCGTCAATGCAAACTTGCGGAACAAGCACGCCCGCCTCAGCTACTTTACATTACAAAGTACTTCACGCAAAGAAGAATCTCTAACCAACATGCTGACTCGATGCCTTAGGAGGTGGCTCTTCGTTCTTACCCTTTTATGTAGCGCCGCCCGGAATTTGCCGGGGGCGCGGCATCTTCCCTTATACTAATCACTAATTCGACCACGGAACACCGGAGGCCTGCATGTGCCGCAACATCAAAACCCTCTTCAATTTCGATCCACCGGTCACGCCGGAAGAAGTGCGGGCCGCTTCTCTCCAGTTCGTCCGCAAAATCAGCGGCATGCAGCATCCCTCGAAAGCCAACGAGGCCGCATTCAACGCCGCCATTGAGGAGATCTCCCGCGCCTCCTCGCGCCTGCTCCATACCCTGGAGACCACCGCGCCCCATCGCAACCGCGAAGCCGAAGCTGCCAAGGCTCGCCTACGCGCGATCGAAAGGTTCGGGTGACGCCAGAACCAGCCTTCCGAACGCAGGCTCGCGCCGCCCCCATTTGAGATCGAGTCAATTCGGTATGCCCGGAGTCGGGGGCCACGCCCGTTTCGGGTTTCCCACCTTAAGCTGTCTCCCTCGCAAGATTCCGAGCACCAATCGTTCTAAGGGATAGGAGGTTCAGAACCGCCCAAGTCATTGTGTGAGGCGAGGCTCCGGTGTATCTTACGATTCAGCTTCAACGTACGGCACGACAGTATGCCTTGCATGCGGAACCCGGCTCACCTGCAGGCCTACCCTACGCGGGCGAACGTGCGGCCCAGCGGGGGAAACCTCTACAGGAGAGACTACTCTCATGAAAGCTGGCGCTTCGTCCCCCCTTCGCTTTCTGGCTTCAGGCGGTCTGGCGCTTTTTCTGCTTGCGATCCCAACTCTGCTGGCCGCGACAGCGGGATTCCTGGCGCGGGCACAGTCTCCCCCTCCTCCGTCCATAAAGGTCGTTAACCTGATTCCCGCCAGCCTGAGCGGCGAAACCAATCAAGATAGCGAGCCGTTCCTGGCGATCCAAAATCAGAATGCGCAAGTAATGGTTGCGTCGGCATTCACTCCCAATCCGTTTTCTATGACCGGGAACGCACCGGTCTACGTTTCGCAAGATGGGGGAAAAAGCTGGGTGCTGAACGCGATTACTCCAGTCCAGAGAATGACCTGCGACATGACGCACGCCATGGCCACCGGCGAGAATCATCCGCGCGGCGACCTGCACGCGGGCACGCTGGCCTGTGCGTCGGGAATCACTCTGGATGAATCGGAATCAAACGACGTGTCGCTGAGCACAACGATGAACGTGCAATCCACTCGTGGCAATGTGGATCAGCCGTTTGTTCGCGCGCTCGGTGTCGCCAGCGGCGACCGCATCTATGTCGGCGTCAATGATTTCAACCAAGCAAGCGGTCGCACGGCGACGATTGACGTGTCCGTGGACGGCGGCGCAACCTACAAATCCATTCCCATCGAAACACGTAAAACCGCTGGGCAGGATGGCCCCTCCGTACGTCCAGCAGTAGCGAACGACGGCACGGTGTACGCCGCATTTTTCGGCTGGCGCAAGTTTGACGGCAAAACCGCAACCAGCGACATCGTAGTTGTCCGCGACGATGCGGCAGCCACCGGTACCAATCCTTTTCAAGTGTTGAAAGATCCCTCCGATAAGCAGCCGGGCCGCATAGTTGTGAAGGGAGTTTCCATTCCTTGGTCGAATGCGCCGGCCATGGGGCAGGAACGCATCGGTTCCACGCTCTCTATCGCCGTGGACCCGAATCATAGCGGAACGGTCTATGTAAGCTGGGCCGATAAAGGAAGCAAAGGAGACATTTACACGCTCCATATGCGCAGCTCGACCGACCGTGGCGTGACATGGTCGAAGGCGGACTTGCCGGGCACCACGATCCACAACGCAACAAACGTCGCTCTCGCTGTCGCCAACAACGGCGTCGTCGGCTTTCTCTATCAGCAATTAAGCAGCGGGCGTTGGGTCACCCATCTCGTGCAATCGCATGACGGTTTTATGACGGCGCGGGATTTCGTATTGTCCACGGCGCCTGCGAATCAGCCGGTGGAGCAGTTTCTGCCGTATCTCGGGGACTATGATTATCTGCTCTCTGTAGGCAGCGAATTCCGCGGCGTTTTTTGCGCCAACAACACGCCGGACGTTTCGAACTTCCCTCAGGGCGTGACCTATCAGCGTGCGGCAGACTTCAACGCCAAAACGCTTAATGATGGGTCAGGCAACCTGGTGCCCATTTCCATCGATCCATTCTATTTTAGCGTTCCGGTGATCCCATGAGGCGCGCTTGCATAGAAACGAAAGAGAAAGGCGCGAAAGTGTTGAAGAAGGAGGCACACATGAAAATTTCACCAGTATTCATCGGGGCCGGTTTGTTACTGGCCTTGTGCGGCTGTGCGAGGGCCGCTACGCCGCAAGCTACCGACCGGGCCGCGCTTGCAACAAAATCGAGCATCATTTTTTCGGGAACTGTCAGCCAGCTCGCGGCTACTTCCTTTGCTGACGTGCCGAAATCGGCGCAAACTATCGTTGTAACAGTGGATTCGATCGCCAAGAAGCCAGCGGCAGTGTCCCTTAAGAAGGGGGACAACGTCACCGTGGAAGTGAAAGATGCTTCCGCATTTCAAGAAGGAACGCACGCCACGTTCTACACCGATGGCTGGATTTTCGGTTCGGGCATCGCGGTCAAAGAATTAGGGCACGAGGTTGGGGCGGCTGGCGTTGAAACTGCTCCGGCGGCGCCTGTCGAGATGAAAGCACGCGGGCAGGACCAGACCGATCAAGAATTGCTCGATCGCATGAAAGCTTCGGATTTTGTCGTGGTTGGACGCGTTACCGATGTTCACAAATGGAACGCTCCCAAGCCGAAATCCGGCGCGCCTTCCCGCGTAACCGAACACGACCCTGATTGGCACGAAGCAGTAGTGGAAGTCCAGTCGGTGCTGAAAGGCGGAAAGGTTAAGGGCAACAAGGTGATCGTTCGGTTTCCCAATCGTAATGACGTAGCCTGGGTCAGTTCTCCGAAATTCGCAAAAAATGAAAGAGGTATCTTCTGCCTGAACCGGGACCAGTCGACCGGCGTGCCCTCAACGAAGGTGGGAGGCCAGCAAGTGAACGTGTACACTTGCCTGGGGCATGGGGACGCGCTGCCGATCTCGGATGAGGCGCGTGTGCGGGCACTGCTGAAGAACCAGTAGGCTCGCAACAATTTCCCCCACCCAGCCGCGGAAAATCGAATGCGCAAATACGCTTTTCTTGGCGCTCTCATCTTCACTTGTGTTTGCGGAAGCCTTTTCTTGCGGTCCCAGGTACGCGCTAATGCCTCGCCCGAGCATCTCGACCTTCTTCTCCTTGGCGGGCAGGTCGTAGATGGAAGCGGATCGGCACCTCGCTCCGAAGATGTCGGTATTCGCGGCGACCGCATCGTGTTCCTTGGCGATGCGTCGAAGAAAAGAGTCACATCGGAACGCACGCTGGATGTCCACGGGCTAATCGTTTGCCCCGGCTTCATCGATCCTCATACGCACACGCTGGAGGATCTCTCCAGTCCCACGCGCCACGGCAACGTGAATTATTTGATGCAAGGTGTTACCACGGTCGTCACCGGTAACGATGGTGCAGGCTCGCCTCACGTCGCCAAAACTCTCGACCTGTGGCAAAAGCAAAGCATCGGCACAAACGCCCTCCTTTTAGTGGGCCATGGCGCGGTACGCCACGAAGTCCTTGGCAATGCCGACGTCCAGCCAACGCCCGAACAATTAAAAAGTATGAAAGCTCTTGTGCAAAGCGCGATGCAAGAAGGCGCGTTCGGTATATCTACGGGCCTCTTCTATGTTCCCGGGAGTTTCGCGAAGACGGAGGAGGTCATCGAATTGTCGAAGGTCGTCGCGGCAATAGGCGGCTATTACGATTCGCACATGCGTGACGAAGATTCCTACTCCATTGGGCTGCTCGGATCGATTGAGGAAACGATTCGCATCGGCCGCGAGGCGAACATTCCCGTACACATCTCGCACATCAAAGCGCTCGGGCCAGAGGTGTGGGGCAAAAGTGCAGAGGCAACACAAATGATTGAGAAGGCGCGAGCCGAAGGCGTGGACGTCACTGCCGACCAGTATCCTTACACCGCTTCGGGATCCAGCCTGGTTGCCAGCCTGCTTCCCGTGTGGGCGCAAGAAGGCAAACGCGAGGAGATTCTGGCGCGCCTCAACGATGCAGCGCTTCGCCCCCGCCTGCTGAAGGAAGTTGAGGAAAATCTCAAGCGGCGCGGCGGCGCCGATTCCCTGCTCTTTACTTCCTCGGAGGCGCAGGAATTGATTGGCAAAAGGCTCTCCGACATAGCGAAGGAAAAGAACCTGCCGCCGGGGGAAGCCGCGCTTGCGGTAATGGCCGAACGAAAGCTGGAAGGACTCGCGGTCGCTTCGTTCAACATGAATGAAGACGACGTGATGCGTTTCATGAAGCAGCCCTGGGTCATGACCGGCTCCGACGGCTCGTACGGTCATCCGCGCATGTTCGGTACGTTCCCGCGCAAACTGCGCGTCTATGTCTACGACAAGAAAGTAATCGCTCTGCCGTTCATGATCCACGCCAGCACCGATTTGACCGCAAGGACGATTCGCATCCCGGAGCGCGGCCTGCTGAAGAGCGGTTACTTCGCGGATGTCATTGCTTTCGATCCAGCTACCGTTGCAGGCAAATCAACTTACGAGCATCCAAACGAGCTCGCCGTCGGCATGAAATATGTAATCCTAAACGGCAAACTCGCCGTCGAAGACGGCAAGTACAATGGCGCCCTCGCGGGCAGCCCGCTTCGCAAAGAGTTTGGAGCGGAGTGATTGAAGTGGTTGATTGCTAGCGCGCACGGATTTCCTTTGAAAAAGAAGCCTTCCTGCCGAGGAAGCACGCGGGCGTTCGCTACTGTCGAACCCGTGAGTCAGCAAGTTTTTGAACAGCAGTCGTGGTAGGAGAGGGTTGGCTACGGCTTCGCGGGAGGAAAATCTGTCAAGGGATGATCAAGTTCCTGATAGGCGCGACGAACAAAAACCTCGAGAAAGAACGGCTTGAAGGCGGGTAGAAGGCTCGCTTCCGTGACTCCGATGATGTCGGCGAGCTCTTTCTGGTTCTTGCTAATCGTCTCCAGGGTTTGGTCTTCGTTCAAGCCTTCGGCTTTCGCATCGCGAACTTGTTGAACCACTCTTTGGAAGAGTCGCAGATTCTGGACGAGCGCCTCTTTTGCGCCTTGATGCGCGCCGTGCCCGGGGATGACGACCTCAGGGTCTAACGCGATAAGCTTCTGCAGCGTTACGATCCAATCAGCGGGAAAGGTGCCGCCAACCGCGAAAGGAATAGGCCGCACCAGAATGTCACCAGTGATGAGAATCTTTTGCTTCGGCAGGTAGGCATAAGTATCGCCCGAAGTGATCGCTTGAGCATGGAACAAGCGGATTTCCCTCATGCCCAGCCAGATTGTTGCCGATTCCGAGAACGTGAAATTCGGATAAGTGAACAAGACCGACTGCTTCTGCGCGAGGAAATTCTTGTCAGCTTGAAGCAATTGCTCCAGTTCGTGCAATTCATCGTTGGGACCGTGCGCCGCTTTCTTGGCGGACAGGTCTTTCCGGAGAGAATCGATGTAGCCGGGCAGCGCCTTGAGGTCGTTCTCCGTGCGCGGAACGGAAACATCGCGCATGAGGGTGCGCGTGTTTTCCTGGGAAATGATTTCGAGCACGGGGAACGCCGCTTTGTATGTCTGATTTCCTTGCCAGTGGTCCCAGTGCCAGTGCGAATTCACAAGGTAGCGCACGGGCTTGTCGGTGAGTTTGCGAATTTCCGCGAGAACCGCTGCGGAATCGGAGGGGACACAACCAGCGTCGAAAACCAGGACACCTTCCTCTGACAGAATCGCGATGGAGTTGCCGACAAACCCCACGTCGCCGTGGCGCGAAGATAAAAACAGATAGACGCCGTCGGCGACCTTTTGAACTGTAAGTTTGGGGGAATAATCGTGGGCTGAAACAGGAAGGACAAACGTTGCGAGAAGTGCGGCGCGCAAAACAACATTCCGTGGCAAGCCAGATCTCCTCACCACTCGCGGGGCAGTCGCTTCACAGGACAGAAACTCGCCGACCGCCGCGGATTATACACGTTGCCGGCCGCGAGAACCATAAAACTCTCTGCGATGTCGCGTGTCTACTCTAGTGCCGCACTGACCAGTAGGAATCTTCGTCCGTCACGGGCGACGAAGCTCATGTTTTTGCTATGGGGGACAAAGCGCCCGCTGATCACAAAGTCGTAAAGTTGGCTTTCGTGCCCATCCAGGTTGACCAGGTCCCGGTTTCCTTTGGCACCAACCACCTCGTAAAAGTAATGCTTTCCCTCTTCCGTGAAATGGAAATTGCGCAAAGTAAGCGCGTCGTACTCCGGACCTTGTTGGCCATCCAGGACCACACTGCGCAGCGCTCGGCTGGTCTGTCCGGCCTTGAACTGGTTTCCGCCACTTACGCTTTCATATGCCAAATGTGTGGCATCGTCGTTTAGGGCAATCCAAGGGACGTCGGAAGCCTCACGGCGAGATGAGGAGAAGGATCTGCCCGGGACATTGTCGCGTACTTCGACAAAATCGTGCCCTCGCCGGGCCACATATGCGAAGTGTTTTGAATCCCCCGAGAAGGCCACGAAGCTGAGGATCTCGTCGAATCCAGTTCCGGCTTCCGAACCCACGAATACAGCCACGTCTCCCTTGTCACGGCGAGCGGCGTAAACCAGCTTGCCCTCCGAGTTAAACCGTGGAGAGGAAACGCCATGGAAATCTGGAGAAAAGTCGCGCACACCCGCAGCGAGAGTCTCCGTGTAGCGGCCCAGGCCCTGCGCGAAGGCGCCGCTCATTCCTTTACCCTCATAACTCGCCACAATTTGCCCGTCAACGAGTACGGACCCGGTTATTTTCTGCTTCTTGAAACCAAGCTTGGCGGTGCTTCCTCCATAGACGTAGTGTTTGCCGTCGTCGGAAAACTCCAGGGGACTGAGAACTCCGAAGCCCGGGCCTGCTTGCCCGTCGAGCACATACATCCAATCAGCCCTCATCTGGCCCGCAACGAAAAAGTGAGCGTCGTCGTGAGTGAAACCCCACAATGAGCCCCAGAAGTCATCGAGTTCCGGGCCGGTTTCCTTGCCGTCCAAAATGGCAATCCACTTCTTTTCTCTCTTGCCCAGATACGCAAGCTTCTTGCCATCCAGGCTGTACTTCGGAAACGAGATTTCCTGGTACTCCGCTCCCGTTGGTTGTCCGTCCACGACAAGCTTGCATTTCTTCTTCTCTTGGCACGCGCCGTAAACATAGGAATTGCCGTCTGGTTGAAACACTATGGTCGTGACCATCTTGTATTCCGGAGACTTTTCCTGGCCATCCAGGACAAAAACCCAGGAAGAATTAGTCCTTTGGCCAAAGAATGCGAAATGCGATTCATCCTCATTGAAGATCAAATGGCTCACATCCTTGTACGTTTGGCCTTGCTGCTTGCCGTCGAGCCGAACGGTAATGGCGCCGTTCAGGCTCTCAGCCCAAGCCAAATGGAAGTTTCCTACGAACGCCCTTTTGTACTCACTTCCCGGACTCATCTCGCCCATGACTTCTTCGTGAAACGCAAATGGCGATGCCGCAGTGGTCGGCGACGGGGATGCTTGTCCAGCCCATAGGCAAGGTGCTGCGCCGCAGAAAAGCGCTAAGCAAACTTTCGCCCTGCCCCCCAAAACTGCTGAAACAGACCTGCATTGCCTGCGCATAGTGGCACCTCCGCCGAAGAGTTTCTCTGGCACTAACCTGGAACGAACAAGGATCAGCACAAACTAGACGCGAATCTGCCCCCGCACTGCTGCATGGTCAATCGAAGATGTCATAACACAGGACAGTTCCTACTAAGTCGGCTAACCTGACAAGTCGCTCCCCAGCACCTACATGCCCAACACCAATCTCTCTGAGATTTTATTCGGCAAGATCCTACGGAATCGACATCACGTCCTGCGCCCCCGTCGCTGCAAACGGCGACCCCGAAACTGCGCTTAGCGATCCGTCCTGCTGGATCGAATAAGCCGTACCGTGTTGTCATTCAAATCGGGAACGTACACATACAACCCGAAGGTGTCCACAACCGCTTTCGCGGGAAAAGCTCCCACCGCAACTGGCGAACGGGGCACCGGCAACAGCTTGCCCGTATTGACGTCAATCGAGAATCCGGAAACATCGTTGCTCACGAAGTTCGCCGTGTACAAAAACCTCCCTGTGGGATCTATCGAGACACCGAGAGGTTCATTGCCCGCTGGGAACGGCGAGCCTGCAATCTCCGCCAGGCCTCCCATCCCACTGATCGAGAACGCTCGAACGCCGTTCACCTCATCGCTTGAATAAACGTATTTGCCCGAGGGATGCACCTGGAGCCCGGTGGCCAGAAACGAAGCGAACGGCGAACCCGTCAGCGGCGTCAGTTTGCCGGTTACGGCGTCAATCGAGAATCCTTCTAGGTCTCCATCATTCCCGGTCAGCGTGCTCATGTAGAGGAAGCCCGCCAGCGGGTCGATCCCTAGCCCATTGGGCGCAAAGTTGGTTGTCACGGTAGCGCCGGCAATAGCGGTGGCCGCGCCTGTAGCGGGATCGAGCGTGTAGCAGGTCACTGTGTTGGACCCGACGTTCGCCACATACAAAAACCTGCCTCCGGGGTCGATGGCGGCGGCCAAGGGATTGTTCCCGGTGGTGAACGTCCCCGCTGGCATCAAATCATTCGTGGCCTGGTCGATGGCAAACCCGCCAAACTGGTTGGAGTGGGTACACATTACATACGCAAACTTTCCTGAGGGCGCCTTCACAAACGACTCGGGCCCGTTGCAATTCGCCGCGACCTGCGACCCCGGCAACGGTTTCAGCGACCCATGGATGATGTCGTCGATGCCAAACGCCAGAAGATTGTTTTGGGTGATGTCTGCAACATAAACTCTGATCTGGGCCCCCGGCGGCGGTGACCCCGTCTGAGTGGCGCAACCGGTCAATCCGGCCGCGGCAAGAATTACCCCAGGAATTACCATGAGCAATCCGAGCGAAGTGAATTGGCGCGACTTCCGGTTCGTCATGAGGGTCACCCTATCTAGGCCATCCACTCCTCGCAAGCGACAAAGTGCGTCATCTTGCGAAATTGGAGGCGTTATCGGAGTGGTGCTGGTCCCTCTGCCGAAACGCGAGCAGCGGCTACGGGATAGCGCAAAGTTGGCACCGCCGGCACCGCTCGCCAAGGCACACTAGTTGTGGGCGGATTCCCCGGCTTAAGGCGTGCCGCTATCGTCGCTAGGCACACCCCGGCTAAACGGCTCGGCTTGCCGATTCTGTATACAAATAGGTTATAATCCGGCAATTCGAATGCTTCCCCCAGGGGCCCGCCATGTCTGCTAGTGGAGCACCCATCGATCCGAAGGGGTTCGAAGAGTCGCGTGTTCACAGGAGGAACAAACTCGATTCCTGGAAAGGGATTGCTGACTATTTGGGCCGTGAGGTTCGTACCGTACAGCGTTGGGAAAAAACCGAGGGCCTTCCGGTTCATCGCCACGAGCATCAGAAAAAATCAACGGTTTACGCCTACACCAACGAGCTTGACGATTGGCGAAAGAACCGCCAGCCCAAGGACGACCCTGTAGCCGACGCTGCCTTCGTCCCCGAGCCCGACGTGGCAGCTTCCCTCGAAACCGCAGACGGGGACGCGACACCCGGAGTCGTTGAGCCTTCCCGGGCTGAGGAATTCCCGCCAGCTCCCTTCGAGGAGCGACCCGGGCCTTCTCGCCGTCTGTGGAAATGGCTCGGTGTGCTGACTGCCACCGCCCTCTGCTGCTTTGCAGCCTATCGTGTTTATCGGGCTCTAAAGCCCAGACCTTCTCTGACTATATCAGCGAAGCCAATAGAGACCACCAAAGCGCAAAAGGTTCGCCTCATTGTTCTGCCATTTAAGAACCTCAGCAACGACCCTAAGCAGGACTACTTCAGTGCCGGCCTGACCGACGAGATGATCACTCGGCTCAGCAACGTCGAACCGCAATATCTCAAAATAATTGCTGCCACATCATCCAACGCGTTTGCCGGTAAGCCTATCTCTGAAATCCGTCGCGCTCTGGATGTCCAGTATGTCCTGGAAGGAAGCGTGCGCCGCCAAGGCAAACGAGTGCGTATTGATGCTCAACTCATTCAGGTGAGCGATCAAACACACCTCTGGGCCGATAAATATGACCGGGACCTCACCGACATCCTGCAAGTTCAGGATGATGTGGCCACGGCTGTCGCCGACCGGATTATCACGGCGCTGGATATCCGCCGAATAGCCCAGATGCCTGTAACTGGCAACGATACGCAGCCTCCGCCTGCCACTTCGGGCGAAGCCCTTGGCGCCAACGATAAGTCAAAAAAATGGATCGATTTTACGAAGCTCGATTCGCACTCGTCGAGTATTAGGGTCGATGCGCCTGTGAATCCTGGAGCCTACGATGCCTACCTGCGCGGCCGGTTTTATTGGACCAATCGCGGCGACCTGCACAAGAGCATCGAAGCCTATCAGCAAGCCATTCAGAAAGATTCGCGCTACGCTCGCGCATACGCTGGCCTCGCCAGCAGCTACGCCCTGTTGGGCCAGGTTCCTTACGACGACTTAGCGCCCTCGGATGCCAAGCCCGAAGCGCGCGAGGCAGCCAAGCGCGCCTTAGAGCTCGACCCGAACCTTGCCGAAGCCCACGCCGTTCTTGGCAACGTGGCGTTCAGCTATGACTGGAATTTCGACGCCGCCGAAATAGAGTTTCAGAGCGCCATGTCTCTTGACCCCAATAACCCGCTTTCGCATCACTGGTATGGCCACTACTTAATGATGCGCAATCGCCTGCCGGAGGCTCTCGAACAGAACTCTGTCACGCTCGAGCTCGACCCGGTTTCTCCGCTCTTCAACACCACGCGCGCCGAGATGAAGTACCACATGAGGGACTACAACGCCGCGATCGAACAAGGACGCCGCACCATCGAGCAATACCCGAACTATCCCTTGGCCTATATTTGGATTGGCTCGGCTTATCGCCAAAAAAAGATGTATCGCGAGGCCCTCGACTCGTTTTCCCAAGGGCGCAGACTTTCCGGCAATCATCCCGCTATGATTGCTCTCCACGGACACGCTCTTGCCGTTTCCGGGGACGCCGTCGGTGCCCGCCAGGCCCTCGAAGATCTAAAGCATCTTGCTCAGACGCGCTACGTCTCTTCGCTGTACTTCGCAATGATTCACTTGGGCCTCGGAGAAAACAGTACAGCCCTCGAATTGCTCGACAAAGCCTACAACGAGCGCACCGATCGCCTGGTCTACCTCGGCGTCGAACCCATGGCCGACCCGCTGCGCTCCGACCCGCGTTTCACGCAACTGCTCCACAAAATCGGCATCCAGTAGTGGCCGCTTTCTGAAGCGGGCGCTTTTTTTTCGCTTCAATGTGCTTCGTGCTTGGAGTATGAACGTTCAGCAGCGAAGAGGTCGTTCGCGGAACCGCAGAAGTACAGGGAATTAGCTCTCCCCCAATTCCGCTAGGGCCTCTCCCATCTCTTGTGCCTTCATCTTGGCGGACCTCACTGCTCCGGAGTCGCCGGTTGCAGCTTCACACCCATCGGAATCTTGATCTACCAGACATCACTCCCATACCAGATTTCCCGGAGCGCTCTGCTGAAGGTACTGAAACATTGTCGCAACACTAGGCGGGTCGGCGCAAAACCGTATGCGATTGCCTATCGCCGTTTTTTCGGCCATATGTAGCGTATGACAGGTTGTGCCCACGCTCGAACCCTTGTTCGGAGCACCGTTATGAGCAATCCGCGAGATCTTCAACGGCGACACTTCCACGATTGTATTTTTCCTGCGCGCCGTTATGCGAATAGACTCCCGAGTAAGCGTCATATCCAAAACCCCGCAGCACAGCTTCCCGGATATCTCTACTGGCAGCGTCAGGTCCAAAGGAGGCGCCCCAGCCATTTGCGCGTGCAATTCGCGCCATAGAGCGGAGTCGTCGTCAATAAGCTTCTTTTCTCGTATAAGTCCGTTTTCATTGAACCTGACCAGCAGGTTATGCGCGTGCCACACGCGCTTTGCGTCTCCCGCGGCGCCGGTTTGCGCGGCCACGAACCACCAGTACCCCCACTTCGAGTCGCTCCAGCGGCCCCAAAACAAGCGAGGATTCGCATAACCTGTGTCGATCGAACTGAGCCGTTGGCGTACTTCCTCTTCGTGTGTCCCGCTTTCATCTAGGAACTTTAAATCGAGTTGTTTCTCGAGATTTGCTCCGGCGGGACCTCTCGTCCGCATGGGTAATCGGGTCGCGCCAGCACATCCGCAAAGACTGAACACGCACAAAAGTATCGCCGCAGATGAGTGACCCAATTGGCGCCCTGAGCTGAAATTCATGACGACCCTCGCATCGAGATTCCCCTGACCTAGGCTTAAAATAAATTCAATCGGGATCTGGAATCGCCGGCTGCAACTGCACACCCATCGGAATGGTGCTGTAGATGGCGTCCACTCCCAATGAAGCGAAAAAGTTCCAGTCCGCCGGAGTGTTTGCCGGGTCCGCGAACACGCGCATCCCCAACGAGTGCGCAACGGCCACAAACTCCGCTCCGCTGCCCGGCTGCTGTTGCTCCGCTGCGCCGAGAAAGTCCATCTCTGTGCCAACCACGCGAGCTTGCGTGACGAGTCCCGTAATCAGAAATTGCACCGGCGAAGCATATCCCGGCAAACGAAACACAGTCCCAATCTCCGCCCACGTCAACCCAAGCGAAATCTTCTTGTTGATAACCGTCACCGGCAAACCCGTAACCGCTTGCACCTGAGCCGGCGTCAACAACTGCAAACCGTCGAGGTCCAGCTCTCGCGGAATCTCTGGCGCCGCCTGCTGCGCGAGGTAGAGCAGCGCCGGCGAGAACGAGTCGAACATCACGCGGTCGGCAAAGTTCGCCTGCCGAATTTCATTCACCGCTGACGTCACCAGCGGTTGCTCCAGGTTATCTCCCGGATCGCAGTGTGGCGAAAACGCCTTCAGCTCCACAATCAGGATCCCGCCCAGGTCCGCGCCGGCCCGATTATTGAACTCGCGCGCTGCGTTAATAATTTGCAGCAGGTCCGGTACGTAGGGCAGCCGCGCTTGAAGCTGGTCCAGCGTCAAGGAGTGAATGCAGGTGAAGTCGCTGAGAAAATCATCATGCAACGCCGCCAGCTTTCCGTCCGCGGTGAGCTGCACGTCCACTTCGACCACCCGCGCCCCCAGGGTATAGGCCTGTCGCACCGATTCCACGGTGTTTTCGATAGGCAAGCCGGGAGTTATGCCCGGAGTGTACGGCCCTACGCCATGGTGCCCAATCGCCATCGGCCGCACGCCCAGCCTCAAGAAGTCCTCCACCGTGCTGTGCAGTCGGTTCCCCGGCTCCTGCGCCGCAAGGCTGCTGCAGACACTCAGACTGAGAATCAAAGCGCACAACACCACTATCGTGGAGAGTCTAGTCCTCGATGCTTTCGTTTCCATCTTTCCTCCTTGAGGTCTTTTTCGACAGCGGCTCTCAGTACTTAGAACTTCCTGCTGCATCAGGAGCCCGATAGGAGTTGGGGTTAAGGACACTAAGGGTTGTTGTCTTGGCCTTGGTCAGAACGTGTCGCAACAAATCCGTGTCTCCTCGTGTCGCCGTGCAAACGGACGAATCCCACGACTTGGCCAAGATTGTTGACCCCTCGCAGCCCAGACGCCTGCGAATCAGGATAATCGAAGGAAAAGAACTGCGAGGATGATGGTGGTCCCGTGAGCGACATGGCGCCCAAAAGGACAAACCCGTGGCTCGGGAAATTCGTGGCATATTGCCCCACGAGCTTGCCCGAATCGTTCATCTTCCACCCATCCGTGAAATTACCGCCGGGAAAGTCGAAGCTCTGGAACTGCCCGCTCGGCGCGCGGACGAAGCCATGCTCATTCCCGGCGGGGTCGTCGAAGAATCCGCTAATGAAATTCTCAGAGTTGATGCCCAAGGCGGCTGTCTGCATCGAGGCTGCTGTAGGTTCCTCAAAAGACGTGAACACGCCATACGCATCAGTGAATCCTACGGAGTTGGTTAGGACTCCCAAGTCGTAGTCCCCCACCAGGATTCCTTGCGAATTGACGCCGGTAAACTGGGAATCGACAGACCCTGGAAAATCTATGGTGGTATACATTCCCGAAGGGCTGCGCGTGAATCCGTGAAACGATCCATTCGCGGCTTCCCAGAAGCCTACGATTGTCCCGGCCTCGTTGATATCGATCGCCTGAGTAAAAACAGAGCCAGGTGGATCAATGGTCTCGAATGAGCCGTCTTTCTGCCGAAGGAACCCATGTTCCGTCCCGGCGCCGTCGCGGAAGCGACCGACGCTTTGGCCCACATCGTTCATGGCAGCTGCAGTGGTATCCACCGACCCCGGCGGATCAAACGACAGGAACGAATAGTTCAAGATGCGGGGCCGGGCCGTCGTACTCACAGTGACATCCTCGGGATTGCCGCGCGACGGCAGGGTTGCCGTCACCGTGTTCGTGGCCGTATCGATCACCGAGATCGTGTTGTCACCGAAATTCGCCGTGTACACTTTTCCAGCAGGCGTCATGGCCATGCCCCACGGATTCGCGCCCACGGTAATTGGCATGTTGAGATTGGCTTCCGCCACGACGTCAATTACTTGCACGGTGTTGCCTCCGAAATTGGCAACGTAGGCAAATCGCGCGTCTGGAGAGAGCGCGATGCCGCGCGGGATTGCCCCAGCGAAAATGGAACTCACAATCGCGCTTGTCGCCAGGTTCACAACCTTCAGCGTATCGTCGCACTGAGAAGACACGAGAAGCTTCGTGCCGTCGAGCGTTACCTTGGATTGAAAGGGACAGGAGAACCCGCCAATCGTGTTGGCAACCGTTCCAGAGGCCGTAGCGATAATGCTCACTGTCCCACTCACCTGGTTGGAAACGTAAGCTCGCGAGCCGTCCGCCGAAAACGTAATCCAAATCGGCTCACTGCCCGTGGGGATGATCTTGGTCACGGTATTTGTCGCCGTTGCAATCACCGAGACGGTTCCAGACTCCTGGTTCGCCACATACACCTGGCTGCCATCCGGCGAAACCGCCAATCCTAGATTGTCATTGCCGTTGCCAACCGGGATGACCGCAAGCGGCACGTTCGTCGTGGTGCTAAAGACCGTCACCTGCCCAACGTCCCGGTTCGTGGCGTACACTCTGCGGCCGTCCGGCGTAACCACGATACCGTTCGCGTTGTTGGGGAACGGGGCTGTTGCAATCACGGAATTGTTCGCAGCGTTAATCTCCGTGATCCCGCCGCCTCCATTGCCCACATAGACGATCGGAGGATTCGTGGCCGCGTTGCCTGTATTTTGCGCTGCCCCTGGTGTGGGACCTCCAAACCAAGTGATCAGGGTAACTAGGGCGGACTGCAGCAGCGGTTTACGAAGCCGGGGTCTTTCGAGCGTTTTGAACCATCTTGCTCTCTCTCGACGTTCCATCGAAGTGCTCCTTTTCTCTAAATGCGTTTCGGACTCGCTTGGTTTCGGCCCTGAACCTGCCATTTTTGCGTCCGCTTTGGCTGCCCTCGCAAAAGTTACTGCAGAAAGCATCTCGTTTTGGCCCAGAATGCCGCGAGACACCCGCAGCATCAGGTGCCTGGAAAGCTCTTTCAAGCGACAAAGAACGACGGTGGGCCCCCTAACTGAACTTGTCGTCAGATGTCGTCACTCTGCCGCGGCTGAAGGATGTAGGGGGCAGCTCATTCGAGCGGAAAAATCTTTGCCCGGTTTGTCGGGAAGATTCTAAGTCGTGTGTTTGCCGAGGGATAGCGGAAAGGGATTGTCTGTCCACGAGTTTGCAGGGCTTCACCGATATTTTCGCTCCACGGGCTTGCGAACTGCGAAGCAGTCCGAGGGGGATCCCTTCTCACTATATCCAGGGGACCAAAACCGGGAGTGCCCCTTCGGATTGCGGCAAAGTAGTTGTAGTTATTTTCACCAACCCACGCTGCAAAGGCAGCCAGTTCACCGGTCACTGTTGATCGACTTGCGCCGCCCCCAGCCGCGATCATGTAGTGTCCCTCTGAATAGTGTGCCACCACTCATGTCCCAAATTGTGAGCTGTGATTCCGGTGGTGAAAGCTGAAGGTCATGGAGCTGCGAGCGGCAACGTAGAACCCAACCGGCTGCATCTGAGTTCCGGGCGCCGGGCCTTTCCTTTTTTAACACTCACTTTATCACTTCACCCGGTCAGGCCCTGCAATCCGGTACAATGCAATGCTATGCAATCGTTTATTTCTAAAGGATTTGTGGAGGCGCGGGGCGGAATCGAACCGCCGATAAGGGTTTTGCAGACCCTTGCCTTACCACTTGGCGACCGCGCCGGAGAAAAGTCGACAGTAATTAGTTGTAAGTTGTAAGGTCTAAGTTTGAAAGAGGCAAGCGTCATTTGTTCGAGCGTGGCTCTTTCTGTAATCCATTTCGCCCTTCTTTGTCCCCGGGTTCGACGATTTCCGCTTGCCTTCTAAGTTTCTTCCGCGCAAACGTTGGATCAGACGTCCATTTGCCGCCCGTTTCTGGTGCAAATTCGGTTCCACCTGAGCGGCGGAGGCCGGGGAGAGTTGGCCCCCGCCGCCCAGTACCCTAGTTCGGTCCAAGAAACTCACCGAGGCAAATGACGCACATTCGTGCCGGGCTGAAGCCTGCTTGACGCAGGCAGGCCCGGCGGCTACAAAGGCGCGTTTCAAAACGCTTCGCGTCAACGGGCGGACGCGGCTACGCTGGATTGTGCGGAGCGCGTTTCGTTCACGATGGGTGCGCCAACGAGGTTGCCCCATTCGGTCCAGGAGCCGTCGTAGTTGCGAACTCTTTCGAAGCCCAGCAAATATTTCAGCGCGAACCAGGTGTGCGAGCTGCGTTCCCCGATGCGGCAATAGGCGATGACTTCGTCCTTGCCGTTGATGCCCTTGGCTTCGTAGAGCTTCTTCAGATCATCGAAGGACTTAAAAGTGCCATCCTCGTTGGCGGCCTGCGCCCAGGGAATATTCGCGGCTTGCGGAATGTGCCCAGCGCGCTGCGCGGTTTCGGTCATACCAGGAGGCGCGATGATCTTGCCGGTGAACTCATCTGCGGAGCGAACGTCAACCAGCTGGCCTGGCTTGCGTCCCTCCAAGACAGCGGAGACGTCTTCCTTGAACGCGCGAATGGACGCATCCGTAGCGGAAACCCGATACGTGGCTGGGCTGATTTTGGGAGCGTCTTTGGTGAGCGGGCGCTGTTCTTCGAGCCATTTCTTCCGGCCGCCGTTGATGAGCCGCACGTCTTTGTGGCCATAGAGCTTGAGCTGCCAGAAAGCGTACGCAGCAAACCAGTTGTTGTTGTCGCCGTAAAGAATGATGCCAGTGTCATTCGAAATTCCTGAAGCGCCGAGAAGTTTTTCGAGCGCAGCTTTGTCAATCAAGTCGCGGCGGATGCTGTCCTGGAGCTGTGTTTGCCAGTTCCAGCTCGCAGCGCCGGGGACGTGGCCCTGGTCGTACGCGGTGGTATCCACGTCAACTTCGACGAAGCGGGTGCTGGGCGCGTTGAGGTGCTGCGCCGCCCAGTCCGTGGAAACTAAAACTTCGGGGTGTTTGTACTCTGACATTTTCCGTCTCCTTTGGTCCTTGCTCTGAAACTCGTTGCAATATCTCGCAACAAAAAGTCGAAACAAAAAACCCACCAACCATTCCTTCTGGCGGTGGGCTTCAAATCCTTCGAGGCTTGATGGAATCCTTAGGTGCTCAGCCTCTCCTCGCCAGAAGACATACGCGTACAGCACATACAACAGATGCACATGGCGTTGTTCTTCCGGCCGCGAACTCTCATATTTTTATGCTACATAGATGCGGCCTTGTTGGCAATAGGTTACTGGGCGCTTAAGCGCGCTTGATGTCACCGCGGCGAAACTTTTCGAGCAAATGCTCGGAGGAACGCAGGCTGAAGGCCAGGATGCTAATGGTGGTGGTTTTGTCCGTGCAGTTGAGAAAGACGCTGGCATCGATGGCATACAAATTCGGGACATCGTGAGCCTGGCCGAAAGCGTTGGTGACGAATTTCTTCGGATCGTGGCCCATGCGGCAGGTGCCGGTGTCGTGGAGGCTCCAGCCTGGAACATTTGGTGAATCGCCAGTGCCCTCGACCACGCCCCCGGCGGCACGAAGCAAATCCGCGCAAACCTGCTTCGAGTGTTCCCACATTTTCAGGACGTTTTCGTCCCATTGGAAATGGATGCGGGCGCAAGGAATTCCGTAGACGTCTTTGACCTCGGGATCAATGTCAACAAAGTTGGTGTCCGAGCGCAACGTGGGGGCCTGGATGGTGAAGTTGACCGGAGTGGGATAGCGGCGCTTGACCTCGCGCTTGTAAGGAGAGCCGAAGCCCTCGGCTCGCGTTGCGTACCAGGGATATTCGCCGCAGCCGCCACC
>Ga0126373_10000496_pt1 | contig 25965 bp, 49 predicted proteins | sample PanSoiMetPlot_11_FD_92545 | JGI IMG/M metagenome (GOLD analysis project Ga0126373, IMG submission 92545) | Tropical forest soil microbial communities from Panama - MetaG Plot_11 | ecosystem: Environmental > Terrestrial > Soil > Tropical forest > Bulk soil | place: Panama | collected 2016-02-17 | reverse complement strand
TCGATCCGCGCATGAGTGCGGCTGTGCGGCCGCTCGTCTGGATGACGTCGGCTATGGCAGTAGTGACTCAGTAGGTGGATGACCCCATGCCATCCATGCTGCGGGTTAACCACCATCTCGCCGCGCCTGACCCATGTGTAGCGGTTGCCGCTCGTGACCCTGACCGGGCCACGAAACGTGCGCTTCATCCCGAATCGATACAGGCGCTTGGCCGCAGCGATTGCTTCGGCCGCAGTAAGCGCCGGGATCGGCTTAGGCCACGCCTCATTCACTCGTTGATACCAGTCGGCGATAGTCATTGGCGCACCTCCTCTGTGTAGCCGCGTCCGCGAGCGTATGCCCGCGCCTTGGATTTGTTGCGGAGCCCAACCATGTTGGCTTTGAGCCACGTTTCTTTTATCCCCAGTCGCCGTGGTCGCACAGGCACCATGACAAACCAGCCTTGACCGTATTTGTGTTCGAGTTTGAACCTCATCGGCGCGCCCTCCTTGCCGCTTTGCGGGCCTTGCGGCGCTCCGCCCGGGCCTTGCGCTTGGCTGCCTGATACGCCTCTGCGGCTTCCCACATCAGCTGTCGATAGAGACGGCTGGCCGCGATACTGAAACGCTTCTTGCGGCCTTTCTCGCGCAGCACTATCGTGCCGTTGAAGTAGATCTCGAAGACAAGGAGTGGATTAACACGATGCCCTACCCCGTTGTCGTTCACAGCGACCCGGCGGTAGGGCTTCTTTATTCTCGGACGCTTGCACTCACAATCCCGAGCGACGTCATCGTTGTGGGGGCAACGCTCATCGCGCGGATTGTGCCATTCTTTGACTGAACCTATTTCTGTTTGCATGTATACAATTTAGCAGATCGGGTTTTCACATCTTTGTTAGGCAGCCCGTTTTTCATAGGAGATTTGTTAGGTTCACCTAGCTAAAAACTTTTTGTGTCATAGTTGTTGACACGTTTTTTGGTTCATGCCCTAAAAACGGCGGCGCGGCGAAAAACCACCCGTCAGGATTCCGAATGCACAGCAGCTGTTAATAAATTGCTTTTGACCTGTCGGGGCTTTCGCGGGATGATCGATTCCGATCTTATATGGGATACCCGTGGATCGACGAAAAAGGCGACACTCACGATTCTGATTTTGAGCCTCCGCCGCTTGATCAAGGGTTTGGGCCACCGGGCGGCGACGGGAATTCACCGGGTGGCGGCGATGGGAACCCCTACGCAGGAATCAACGCGCCTCCCGAGCTGCATCTTCCTCCTAACTTCGGTGGCGGGCCGCCTGACATTGGTGGTGGCGGGCCGCCGGGCCCGTTTAACATCGGCCCGGGCGGAGGTCCACCCGATATAGGACCGGGCGGCCCTCGCGGCAGGCCGCCCGGTAGCACAGAGACGCCGCCGCAAATCTTTCAGCCGCACTGGCACCCGCGTTTCAATCTCAATCCGCCACGAGGCGGAGGCGCTGGCCCGCCGAAAATTCCAGCAGGCGGCCCGGGACTTAACCCGAGGCTGCTTAACATCCAGCAGCGCTTCGCCGGGGGCGGCATGGTGTCATATCAGGATGGGACAGGCGACGTGCAACCTTGGTCGGAGCCGACACCGATCCCCGAAAATCGAGATGACGAATACAGGCGACTGGAGCGCACGGCATCGACGATCGCCTACGGCGGCCAGAATCCGAGGCGGCAGGAGCTTGCCTACATGCACGCGATGCAAGCGATGCATCCCTACGGCGGCGATCAAGCGACGTGGGATCGTATGATGGCGTCCAATTACGGATTCCCTCGCAACAATCCCGCACCTAACGAGCAGATGTATCCCAACCGGGTTTCGATTGGGCCGCAGCAGCAGCAACAGATCCCAACTTATCCGACGCAACGGATTATGCCGCCTTCATGGGCGGAGCAGACTTTCGCTGGCTGGCCGGGAACGTCAGAGCGGGACGTTCGCTACGGCGAGAATCCGCAGCCCGGGACCGTTGGCTATCGGGAGGAACCCAGCTTTTTCATGTATTCAGGCGAAGTGCCTTCCCCGGCATACCCAGCGCCGCCGGGAACGCCCAGTTATCCGAACCAAGTCATTTATCCGCAGGAGCAGCAGAGCAAGCCGATCCCGCAATATGCGCCGACGCCGACCTACAACGAACAGACGCCGATTGAGCAATTCGGCCGGATGATGGGTTACGACAGGGGACAGGACAATGAGCAGGCGGAAGGGTATCAGGGCGGAGGCATGGTTCCCCGGCCGAAACACAAAGCGTCGCCTGCAGCTGGCGAGCCCTCGGCCGCGCCGAAGAAAGCGCCGACGCAAACGCCGCATTACCAATTTGGGCCGGAAGGCTATTACATGGCCGGAGGTCACAAGAACAAGGCGGCAGAGCAGACGCCGGATCTGCAGGACGGACAAGGCGCGCCAGCGATCCCGCCGGAATTCATGCGCTATCTGGCCAAGGGCGGCATCGTGAAAGATTTCACGCCGGACCATCACCTGATGTTTGCGCTCGGGATGAAATACGCGCTTTCGCCAAAGCAGGCTGCAAAGCGCCTCGGCGGACAGGAAACGAGCGTTACTCCGCCGTGAGTCTCCCTGACCTGTCCAAGGCCAGCGATAGCTTCAAGGCCGCCAACCCGCACTTGTTCGAGATCCATCACGAACCAGTCGTGGATCCGTTCCCGACCAAGGAGGAATGGAAAAACGAGAAGCAGATGCAGGATTTCATCGAGACGTTCCTGACTGAACAAGGCACGGCCGCGATCCGCTCGCGCATGGATCGCAAGACCAGCAACCAGTGCGGCACTCCCGATTTTCTGTTCGCGATCAAAGGTCAGGCCGTGGCGTTTGAGTGCAAGTTGCCCGGCCGAAAGCTGACTGAAGCGCAGGAAAAGATGATCCGAAAAATGACCGAGAACGGCTGGCGCTGTTACGTCATCAACAGCTACGACGAAGCGAAAAAGCGGTATTTCGAGCTGCAAAAAATTTCCGCTTGACGAGTGTATACACTGCGGGCGTATACATTCATACATGGCAGAGAAAGTCGTTTTCAGGACCACTGTCGAGGTTGATCCATCTGATCTGAAAGCAGTCAAAATGATCGCTATCGCCTATGACCAGACGGTCAAGGCAGTGGTAAAAAGATTACTGAAATTTTCAATCCCGCAGGCGCATCGCTTGTTCGATGCCCGTGCGCTGAAAAAAAACACGCGGGCCGAAACCCGCGTGCGCCTTAATCCTGCATCCACGTCATCAATGAAAGGAAAACATTAGTCAAATGGCACAAGAAAAGCAACCAGACAAAGCGGTAGTCGAATTCGTCCCCTTCGGTGGGGACAGCAAACTCAAACTCTCAATAACGATCGTTAAGGAACTGATCTGCGTTAAAACCAAGACCGGAAAAATCTGCTCTGACACTGACGCGATCAAATTCATGGCCATGTGTCAGGCCAGAAAACTGAACCCCTTCGAGGGCGACGCATTCCTGATCGGCTACGACAATCGCGATAAGCCGAACGAGCCGAATTTCTCACTGATCACGGCGCATCAGGCGTTCCTGAAACGCGCCGAGGTCAACGACGAATACGACGGCATGGAATCGGGCGTCGTGGTCGAAAAAGATGGAAAGATTGAAGACATCGCAGGCGATTTCACCAGCCAAGGCCAGAAGGTCGTGGGTGGGTGGGCCCGGGTGCATTTCAAGAACCGCAAATACCCGATGTATAAGCGCCTTCGGCTTTCGCGATTCCAAAAACCCTTTGGGATATGGCAGGAGGATCCGGCCGGAATGATTGTCAAATGCGCCGAGGCCGACGCGCTCAGATCCAGTTTCCCGACGATGCTGGGAGGTCTTTACATTCAGGCCGAGCAACCGACCCAGACGATTGAAATCGTCGAGGCGAAAGTCGTCGAGCCAGCGACCAAAGAAATTTCGAACGGGCGAGCAGCTTTAACTCGCCCAACGACTGAGGAGTCAACTTCACCCGCTGCTACCGCGCCCACATCAACGGAGCAGACGGCGGCTCCTTCCAAAAACGAAGCGCCGCCCGTTCGAAAGAAATCTCCCAAACTGAAACCAAAAGAGGAGAAATCGCCGTTTGACTCAGGGTCGCCCGAGCCATCAGCGCATCCAAACCGGGACAAACTCAGTGAACGGCTGCGCATAGGTGGTTACACCGAGGATCAGCTGCTGGCGGTGTGTAACAAGAACGAGTGGTTAGGCAAAGGCCGCAAATGGGACAACATAGACGATGTCCCAGATGACATGTGGGAAGTCTTCCTGCGCGAGGAGGAGTGGGACGTCGTATCAGAGCAGCTTGAGATGTTGCCACGCCACACCAAGGATTAACATGACTCCAAACGAGACAGCTAGGCAGTTACTGGAAGAACACGCCGATTACAGGGGGAAGTGCATCAAGGAGATGACCGCTTTGTGTGCAAGGCTCGCTGAGCACGATAACATGAAGATCGTGCTTTTTGGCAAGACGTGCTTTGAACTGTGCTGGATGATGTTGGTAGCGCAATTTGGGCGAGAAGTAGCCATCGACACCATATGCCGAATGGTTGCGGGTATCTCGCAGAACAGCCAATGGATTGAAGATGTCGTAGCTGAGATCAGGGGAGCGCGCTAATGGACCATTGTCGTAGCTGCGGCGCGCCGATCCGATGGACGATCAGCGCCAAGGGAAGGCGTTTACCAATCGATCCAGAGCCATCGCCTGATGGCAACATCACGCTGGAAGATCGAGGTCAGTATCGTGAGCCCCGGGCCGTGGCGCATACCGTGAAAGCGCCGGATGTCGTGTATTACATCTCGCATTTTGCAACCTGTCCCGACGCGAAAAAGTGGAGGAGGAAGAGATGAACATGCAAACGAACATGCAAACAAGATTAGAAGACGCGCGACGGGCAATGGCAAAGAAGTCGTTAGAGAGTTGCCCTTGGCTCCTCTTTGAAAAGGTGGCCGATCATTACGCTTCACTGGCACATCTGGCCATGCAGTTAAAAAGGATGGTAGATGAGACTCGGTTTAGCGGAAGGAGTGAGAATATCGATCAGGTAATGACTTACGCGTTGCAGATTATTCACGCGTCGCACTGCGACACTTTTGGATATCCGCCAGCGTGGCCGATTACGATCGAAAAATTACTCGAATCACTATCGGCGACAAGGACCAACGCAGGAGAACCAAATGACCGCGACATTCGAAGCTTTTAAGCCCGACGACATCAAGATGACGCTTCACGTCACGATGGCGATTAAGGAGTGGAGCGAACTAAAGAAACAGCTAGATGCTGCGTCGACACAAGTGTCTGGCGTCTATGACCCAGCACAATCGCTTGCATCTTACATCAGGGACTTGGTGGATCAGGCCCAGTCAGTGTTTACGCCAAAATGTTCCTGAAGAACTACACATCCGACGTCCCAGTATCGGAATCGATCCGCCGGATCGAGCAGGTATTGATCCAGTGCGGGGTTAAGAACATCGGGAAGGAATACGGGATCGATCAGAAGGTGGTGGCGCTCACGTTCACTGTCGAGGAGGAGGGTAAACCTTGGATGATCCGCCTACCCGCAAAGGAGAAGGAGGCGACTGATGCGCTATTCGCCGACTACGCTGGGAAAGAAGGCGTCAGTAAGAACGGACAGGAAGCACTCGACTGGCGAAAGAAAAAGCGCCGTCGAGATTTTGTGACGCAGGGCGAGCGCACCGCATGGCGGATCGCCAAGGATTGGGTAGAAGTCCAGATGTCAATGATCCAGTTAAAGCAGGCGACGCCGCTCACTGTGTTTCTGCCTTATGCATGGGACGGGAAGCGCACCTACTACGAGGCGCTGAAAGCGGCGAATTATGCTGGGCTCCTGCGAGCGCCATCTGAGCAGCCAGTGGATGACGTGATCGACGCGGAAGTGGTCAGATGAAAGCCGAAGACGTAAGGGTGCGCCTGCAAGCGCTGGCGAAGCACATCGAGAGCGTTGTGGGCAGGAGCGAGGAAACCCAATTCGCGCTGCTCATATTCGCGACCGACGAGGAGGGCGTAAAGCGGTGCGAGTATGTCAGTAACGGCCGACGGGAGGATGTCTGGCGCGCAGTTGGTGAATGGCTGATGAAAACGAACCCCAAGCCCTACGGAGACTCGTGAACCTAACCAACACAGAGAAAAAGCTGCTCCTGCTGGCGATGGACAAAGGCGCTAGCGATGGCGAGATCGCTGCGGCCGCGACCAAGTTCATCCGATCCTTAAGAGAGCGATACAGGGACGGCCACCAGCTGATCGAACATATACAGGTGAAGAACGAGGCGGCTGATGCCTTTAGTCGCGGCCAACGGCCGAAGCAGAAAGACCCGTGGTCAGAGCCACAGCAGTGGCCTCCGCCAAATTGGCCGCCAAACTTTGATCCGGCGGCTGATCAATCCGGTGGAACGGCATTTGGTTTTTCGCAGACGCGGCCCTTTGGACAGCCTCCGCCCAATCCCAACCAGCCCAAGCCGCAGCCTAATCCCAGCGGCCCGATGGGCAGCGATTTCTTTAAGTCATGGGAGCGCCAGAGACAGGAGACGTGGGCTGATTACGTCGCCCGGGCGCAAGCAGCGAGCCAGCAGCGCGGAATGTCGCGTGAAGAGATGGCTGACCTTCTCAAGTCAGTGGCGGCGGCAAGACGGGCGGCGGAACGAGTTCATTCAGACGGTGGATACGTTCCGCAGGCTGCTGGCGACAAGAAACCAAAAGATAGTTTTTGGAAAGATCTGCTTCAAGAAGTGATGGACCTGATGCACTAATGAGAGCGAGTAACACGCGCCAGTGCGAGTTGTGCCCGGGCTCCGAGAAGGCTCAGAAAGGCAAGCGCGACATTAAGACCAAGGAATCGCGGCAGGGCGACAGATTGCACGACTACTACGCTCACCCAGAGTATGAGCGGGCGCTGTTACCACCAGAGGAGCAGGATCTCCTGCGAACGGCCGATCAGCTCACCGAGCAGATCTACGACGTGATCGGGCTGGACGGCGATTACGTGGAGCAACGCGAGGTGTTCATGGGTGACGAGGAGGTTGGCGGCCACCCAGACCGGATACGTGTCTACGGCGGAAGCAAAGAAAACCCGCAGGGCACAGCCAGCATCATCATCGACGCCAAGTTTGGATGGATGGAAGTGGACAAGGCCGATGTGAATCTTCAGACGCGTGTTTACGCGATCCTGACGACCACGCCAGACGTTTACGTGGCGATCATGCAACCTCGCCTATACGAGAACAAGGTGACGATTGCCAGATACGGCCCAAAGAGCAAGGCTGCGGCATACGCACAGATTTACTCTATCTACGAGGGCACACAGCAGCCAGATGCGCCGCTCATCCCGGGCGAGGAGCAATGCCGATTTTGCAAGGCCAGAGCAACCTGCCCGGCGCTTCGCAAAGCGATCACGACGCAGCTGGCTAACTTCGAGGATCTGGCTCCAGACTTTGCGCCGGAATTGTCGAAAGCCAAGGTGCGCGCGATCATCGAAGCCCGTCTGAAACAGGCCACGGACGAGCAGGTAGCGCAGCTATACAGCGCGTGCGCGCTCGGCCGGATAGTTCAAGACCCTGTCGGGGACGAGATCCGCGAGCGGATCAAGCTGAAAAGAATGAAAGGCTGGTCGGTAGCGAACGACTTTGAAGCCCGCAACATCAAAAATGCCAGCCGGGCGGCATCGCTACTCGCACTCGGTAGGATTCTTCCCCGGGAAAAGGCGATGGCTCTCTGCACGATGAGTGTCGTAGCAGTAGAAGAGCTTTACCGGAAGGAAAGCAAAGTTACGGCTAAACAGGCCAAGGCAGATATCAACAAGGCGCTGGAAAGCGTCATCGAAAAGGAACCAAGAAAAGGAAAAATAATCAAACCATGAGAGACTATCCACAAACACAAGGCGGCGTCCTTGGCGTCGCGACAGACAGAGAACCCGAAATCATCAACGTGCGTAACACATTGAGCAACCAACTCAATGAGTTAACCGAGGTCTGGCATCTGTTACTTGACAAGATTAAGCCAGCACTGGCGCAACCGCCTACTCAGCCTGCGTCGGCGACAGAGAAACCACATCCGCCGACGAAGCTCTACCAGTCGCAGCTGGCTACACAGTTTGTGCCCTTGATGGACACTCTTCGCGGGATAACCGATCAGATCAATACCGTGCGGCAATTCGTCGAGTTATGAACAACTGGCAGATCACACTTGTTATCCTCTGGTGCCTGACGCCACCGTTATTCCTACTGCTGGGCGCTTGGATGGGAGGCAGCCGATGAGAACGAGGCAGTTTTTATGCTGGCTACTAACAGGGCACCTGATCGGTGTTCGATGGCAGGGTTGGATCTATTTACTTAAAGGCAAGTGCCCGCGATGCGGTTACGAATGGAAATTATGAGCAGCATTGAATCAGCCAGCAGCCACAGACCGCCCTGCCGCGAGTGCGGCGCTTACGAAGGTCATTACATGCATTGCAGCCATAACAATCTTAGTTTTCCAAGCATCTTAGTTAGTGAAGAAGACAAACGCAGAAAGGAACTAAATGAGAAACCTGATAGCAGTAGCACTGTTAGTGGCAGCGATAGCGTTGCCGATCATCCAGCAGATGGGGCCGCACACGCAGAAACCACCACCGTGCATCCCGTGCATACAGGATGTGAATTACGTGGTGAGGGGCGAACCTTACCCACTGAGCAGGACACTGTAAAGAACTTGAGCGGCAGCGGAGGCACAGGTGAGCGAAAACCCAAGACCCAAGTGAGCCAGAGTAGTTGCGCTCATCCGTTGCCGACTCAACTCCGCGAGATTGGTGGAAAGCTGGTGCGGGATACTTGGATTGCATGGGCAAAAGAGCAACCAAATGTTAAGCCAAGCTGGTTGGTTCCGTGGGAAGAACTAAGTGAGCCGGACAAAGAAGTTGACCGTAGAATTTGGGAAGCGTGTCAGCCTAAAGTCACAACGGAAACCCGCGAGATTGCGGAGAAGTGCGTGTCAAAACTGCGACTATTCCGAACCGTTGATGGAAGCGAACATTCAGATGCAATCAAGGAAGTCACCCGCGCCTTACAGGAGGCGACGGAGCAAGCATGGAAAGAGCACGACGATGTAGTTGAGGCTCTTGGAAATTTTAGCGAAACGATTAAGCAACTTGGAAAAGCCAACGCACAGCTTCGACAACAAGCCGAGCGCGACAACAGCGAAATTGCTAGACTGATGGCCGAGTTAATCGTGACCAAAGAATTACTGGAACGCTGTCATTACGAATTGCGTGTTGTTGGACACGAATCGCTGGCTTCTGAAGTCCGCGCTGCCATTGACCAAGGGGCAAAGAAGCCATGAGCGGCGTAGCTGAGACCATGATCGTAGAAGCGGCTGCGAAGCGCTTTGAAGAGTCCTGCCAGTTGCCCAAGCCATTGAAAGAGAACCTGCGCGCCTGCGTCCAGATGGCGCTGGATCAGTTCAAGGAAGCGCTGAAAGAATGCGGCCAGAACGTCCCAGAGGGCTCGCCAGAGGAGATCCCGAGCACGGATATGCAGAACGGGCCCGAACTTAAAATGGCTATCTACGCCGATTTCAGCAATGACAGTGTGCGGATCGATTTTCAGCATTCCATCAGGTGGCTGGCCTTGGATGAGAAGTCGGTGCGCGGTTTTATCAAGTTACTGGAAGAGAAACTAGACGACTTGGAGACAGGAACTATTGGAGGCGTGTTATGAAGCTGATCGACGTCTGGCAACAGGTGTTGCGGGAGCGCGGCATTCCCAACAGCGTCCTAGAATTCGTCCGCCCGAAGACCGACGGGGCGCTGCCAACAGCCGCGCAAGTGATGCGAGCGGAGGTGCCTCCTGAACGCGTGGAAGAAGCGCGCAAAATGTTCGAGGAGATCGCTGACAAACTTTTCAAGAAACATAACCTCTTCCAATGAAATGGGCTACTACGGCCGACAGGGACGGTGATTGCTCGATCTTTACGCCCGAGCCCGGGAGACAGATGTTCATTGGCGTTGGATGCACGCCCGGGCAGTCTGTCAGGATTGTCGAGAAGCACAACGAGGACGACGACAAGTTGCAAGCGCTTCGCAGCGCATTGCTCGCTTTACTCGACGCTATGGATTTCACGGCGGGAAACTGCCAGCCTAACCAGTCAGTTGGAGCGGTGGTAGACGCCGTATTAATCAGCAACGCTAGGAGAGCAATCAATGACACAGCTTGAATTACAGATCAGGGACGCCCGCAAGTCGTCCATGATGACAACACAGGAACTGATCGATTACATCATCCAGCTTTACGGCAAGGAGCTGGAGCGAGCTAACATGGAACTTAGTAAGTGTCGCGATGATAAGAGGCGGATGGAGCAGCTTGAAAGCAGGGTGTTCACTAATCGCGAAGGCGAGCACGAGATCCATCTGGATTTTACGGTCGGCTCACTGCGTGAAGCCTGTGACCTGATGCATTCAGCTGGGAGTAGGATCAAAACATGACTGATACAGAGTTACTCAACTTCGTCGAGAGCAACGGCATCCAGATCTGGCCAGTCCGCAAGACCAAGCACGGCCCTGTCATGCAGTGGTGGGTGCAGAACCCTTCCCCTTGGTTCCAGATGTCGGCAACGTCGCTGCGCGTGGCACTGGAAAGGCTGAAGAAGAAGATCGAGGAATGAAACGACGGCGGCGGCATCACTACCAGCATGGCGATTCAGGTTGCGCCATTTGCGGGAAGAGCATTGATGATCCGATTCACATCCCGTTGATTCAAGGCGATCTGTTCGCCCCCCGGGATCACTTTGGAGCGCGTAATACAGATCCGTTTACAAGCCATGAGGCGGCTCGCTCAATGGAGCCACATTTGCCAAACGTGGAACGCGAAATTCTACAAGCCTTATTGAATAACGACGGCCTGACAACGCATGAAATTTCAGATGTGACAGGCATCCCTTACTGGACAGTAACTCCCAGACTGAGGCCGATGAAACGCAAAGGCGTAGCTGTCGAATCAGGAGAGTTGAGGGAAGGCTATAGCGGCCGCCGTTGTATTGTGTGGAAGGCCGTCAGAAAATGATGTGCGCCGCTGGGTTCTTACATCTGAAATCGACATCACCAAACTGCGTGGCGTCGTGTCCGGCCGGATCATGGGCGACGTGGAACTGTCGGGCTCGGTCCTCTTCGTCTATTACTCCCGGGCGCTGCGCCGCTGGGAATGGGTGATTGGCGGCGGCCGCTCTGAAGTGATCGATGAGCCTCAGATGTTATTCCTTGATGAAGACTGGGTGCGCAAAAACAGGAATTTATCGACTTCCGATAAACCGATAAAATTGGAGAAGCCAACGCGCATCAGGCGAAAAAAATCTTCCCAAATGTTGCTTGATTTCTAAAGCCGTGCGCCGCACTCTTCTTCTTCGTTATGTTCCGAGGCCACGATGCAATTTCACCATCAATCTTCTGCTCGACGGTCGGGTTATCCGCAATGGGTCCACAGCCGAATTGCGGACGGCCTCGGAACCGTCACCTGACTGTCGAGCAGAGGGCTGAAAGGTAAGTCCGCCCTGTGCCCATCCTTAAGGTCAAGGAGGAGCCACGTCGCGAGTCGACGCTCAAGGTTAAAACAGATCCCGTAAAGCCACAGCCAGCGCGCACAGAGCCCACCAGCGCTTCGTTTGAGCCGCCTAGTGGATGGTCAGGCGGCAAACCGCGTAAAGCGCCGCCTGCTGCTGACAAGACCAAAGACATCCATAAGACGCCACCGCATTCGGTCGAGGCCGAACAAGGTGTCATCAGCTCGATCATGCAAGACTGCCAGCGCGGCGGCAGGGACGTGATCGCGTATGTGTCGCAGAAGATCAACGAAAATTTTTTCTTTGTCCCGGCGCACCACACAATCTACCTGATGCTGGTCAGTCTCTGGCGCGCCAATCATCCGCTCGATCTGATCAGTTTCACCGAATACCTTCACACCAAGAATGTGCTCGCCTCCCTCGGCGGCGCTGCGGCCGTGACCGAGATCTACGGCTACATTGACAAGCTAACAGGCTACGTGCCGACGGCTGCCAACGTGGAATATTACGTCCACATTCTGGTCGAGAAATTCGGCCGCCGGGAAATCATAGCCGACGCGACGCGCACGGTGCGCGCTGCCTACGGCGACGACGAAGACGAATTTCATCACCGCGTGCATGTGCTCTCCACTCGGATGGCGCACATTGTCAGCGTGTCTTCTAATGGTTACCAGCAATTCGATCACGAGAAGCTGCTGGCGTTTAACCCCAAAGCGGACCCTGATTGCCTTGTCGGTTTCCGATGGTTGAACCGTGGCGGCGCGGCACTTTGGGCTGGGGGAAGCGGCTACGGGAAGTCGTCACTGGAAATGCAGTTTGGGATTTACTGGGGCTGCGGCAAATCGTGCTTCGGGCTGCGCCCGGTGCGGCCATTGAAGTCGCTCATCGTGCAGGCTGAGAACGACGAAGGCGATACGGCCGAGCAGCTGCAGGGCGTCATTAAAGGCATCGAGCAAATCGGCGATCTGGACGTCACCCAGAAAATGGACCTGATCAAACAGAACGTGGTGATCTACCGGGTGATCGGAAAAAGCGGCCATGAGTTTCTGGAATTCCTCGATGGACTGTTGCAGGCTGATCGGCCTGATCTCGTCTGGATCGATCCCTTGTTCGCGTTCGCTGGATGCGATCTACTCAACCCCGAAAAGACAGGTCACTTCCTGCGCGAGGGACTTTTCCCGATAGCCGATAAGCGCCGTGTCTGCCTCAACGTTGTGCATCACATCGGGAAACCGCCCCGGGACCAGAACGGCAAGGAACCGCCCATGACCGAGGTCGATTATCAATACCTCGGCTTCGGCACCTCCGAGATCCAGAACGCGTTCCGCGCCGTCAACATCCTGATCCCGGTTAAAAAGGGCGGCGGCTTCAAGCTGGTGTTCTCAAAGCGCGGCGAGCGCGCCGGGGCCAAAGACATCGACGGCGAATGGAGCCGGGAGATCTTCATCGAGCATTCCAAGGAGGGCATTTGCTGGCTCCAGAAGGCCGCTCCTGAAGAGATTGAAGGCACTGGCGGGGAAAGGTTCACCAAGCAGGACATCCTCGACGAAATGAGCGTCATCCACCCGATCAAGACCGACACGGTTTACAAGCGCTGCTACCGCGAACGCAACGCCACCCGGGCCACGTTTTTCAGGCTCTGGGCGCAGTTAAAACGCGATAAACGCATCGTTCAGCGCGAAGGCGGCTGGGTGAAGGATAATACCCCGAATGAGACTAAGCCTCCAGAGGAGAATCAGTCTCAACCTGAACTTGATACTAGAAATGATACCTCAAATGAGACTAATGAGCCGGAACGACCGTTTTGAATGGGTTTTAGTCTCACTTTTGGCCGTGAGATCTCATTTGATACCCGATTTTTGTGTGTCCTAGGGTGATACCTAAAGGTATCAGGTTATACCGTTGATACCTGTTAAAGTAAGACTGATTATGATACTTGATACTGATATGGAGCGCGGAGAACAGTCACGGGGGGCTCCGCCCGCCTTCGGCTTCCCCGTAACAATTCTCCTATGGGTATTATCTCAAATCGTCCTGATGGCGAGAATTGAGAAAAGAGCGCGCCTCATGGACAGCTTCCGGTTGGAACTGGTGACGCGACCTGAGCGCTACGAGTATTTCACGCCCGGCTATCGCCAGCCAGTGCCGCCGGAAAAGATCGCCCGGCTAACCCGCGAATGGAATGTGCTGATCAACACGATAGACTTCGAGACCGACGACTGGTATGAGCGCGGCGACGCCGAGGCGGAAGGCGGCTGGCACGGTGTGGGTTTCTTCAGGATCCACGATCTACTGGTCGAGGAGCTTGGCTACATGAGCAGCGACGAGATCCGGCAACGCTTCATGCACCGCGACCGGGAAGCCTTCAGGCGCGGCCACAAAAGCGCTTTAAAGCCGATGAAAGAGAGCAAAAGAGAGAAGGCTGCGAAGCGCGATATTCGCGTGCGATTTTTGAATCAAGAAGATTTCGGCTTCTAGCGCCATAGACCTTTGGCCTGTTGAAACTCACGAGGTATTCGCGGAGCCCCTTGATTTTGATCGAGACCTTTGGGCCTTGCCCGCGAATCGTCTGGAAGTGGAACTCGAATTCGCTCATGTGTCGGTGAGTTGTCGCAGCTCGTCCATGATCCGCTTGTCCAAGTTGTGCGCTTCTTGGAAGAGCGCCGGGTAAGGCACCACGATCATCTTCGTTGAGCCGTCAGGCATTTGGACCTCGATTGTGCCAAACTCGGTGCAGGGTTTGCTGCCCAAGCGCCGGATCAGATCCTCTCGCACCTCGATGCGTTTGAGCATCAGGAAAGCGATCGTCTCGCAGCGCAGCGCGTAATCTTCTGCGGTCATGCTCATGGCTTTGAGAAAACGAACAATTGTGGCGTGACCTCGTCATTGATCCACGGATGGGTCTTGGCGAAAAAGGGGCACATCGGAATGCCGCCGATCACACTGGCGCATAGCCCCAAGTTTTCATCCCCGGCAACTGCCCAGATGTCTCTTTCCTTGGGGCTGGCGTAGAAAAGTTCGCGATCGAATTTTTCGCTGCCGTCAAAGACATCGTAGACGAAGAGGAGCCCGCCGGGCTTCAGGTTGTCCAGAGCGCTCAAGAGCGTCTTCTGGACAGGGACGTGGCCTAACAGGTAAGAGACCACGACCATGTCAAAGGGGCCGTTGTCGCTGTGATAGTCAGTGGCGTCGGCGCAGACGCGATTGCCGACGAGGCCGCCGATCATGTTCAACTGGGCCTGCGAAATATTGACCAGCTCAAAGTCCAGTTCCGGCCGATACTGCTGCCAGTAGCGCTCCATCCCGGCGACGCCGCACCCGAGGGACAAGATGCGACGGCAGCGGTAGGTCGGATCGGCGAGCTGAAGCATGAAGGTAGAGTGTTCCTCTTCGCCGCCCGGGTATTGAAACAACTGGAAAACAGTCTGCCCGGCCGACAATAGGATCTCGGTGATAGCTTTCACGGTAGCTTCATTCCGGTAGAGCGGATGCGTGGTGAAATGCATGGTTCAAGGCAGTCCCTCGCAGATCGAGCACTCGAACTGGATGAGGAATTTGCCGTTCTTGAGTTGCTTAACGACGGGTTTAAAATCGCTGATCATGTAGGTCATGGACGGATCGAAGCCTTTCCCATTTGGATCATTCTTGTTGACCCGCTCGATTAAAAACCATTTGCCGGAGACACCGCCTTCGACCTCGATGCGGGCGCGTTTGCCGTCCTGAGTGATCTGAGCCTCGTTGGTGACCAAGCTCTGGGCCGGGATAAAAGTGGCGATGATGGTTCCGATCAGGATCGCGATGGATAACTGGAATAGTGTTTTCATTCGTTCTCTCTCTCTTGTTCGCGCTGGCAGCTGGTGCAAATGTTTTGCCCGGGCTCGTGCGTGGCTTCTCCGCAGATGTCACACAGCTCACCGCAACCATCGCAACGGAAGCAATTGGGGTCATTGCCCTTGCAGGTGTCACAGGTCATGGCTATTTGAATCCGATGACTGGTTGCGAGCCACCCGTGGTCACTATGGCTGGCATCTTGACCGTGATGAGTTTCTTTTTCGGCGGCGGAGCCTGCGGCCGTTTCTTTTTCGGTTTGCCCTTGGGTTTTTGCCAGTTCGCGCCGCCGGAGGCTTTGACTGCGTCCCAGCGTTTGCGGGCGCTGCGGCGGGCGATCTCGCGGCGCAACTCGGTTCCTTTCCCGGCCTGACCGCCCTTGGATCCGATGGCCCGATACCACCTGCGAACATTCTCGGGGCATGAGTCAATTTTTGATTTGGTTGGCATTTAGTTCTCCTTGTTCGTATGTGTTTTGATTGTCAATCAGCTGCTGTGCAATGTCAATGCGTTCACGGTGACGGCGGCCCTTTGGCGATGAACTGATTAAGCGCGTCCAAGACCTCGGGCTCCATCCAGATCTTGTTACGCGGATCGTCTGGATAGCCGTTGTTGGTGGTGATAACCAGCACTGGCATGCAACGGCTGGTCAAGGTCTCGACAAAGAGCCATTCGGCGTAAACGCTGTCGCCCAGATAGATCTTTTTCATTCTGTGGGTGAAGTTTCCCTAACTTGGACGTCCCATTTGCGCGGCCGGAACGCTTTCGTCGGGATAATGCGCTTAGCGCCGTCGGCAAACTCCAGCTCCACGCATCCGTAGACAAAGCTGGGCGGCCCGATCAGGGTAACACCCGTGCAGCGCTTCCAAGGATCGCCGTCATGGAAGCGGACATCCTTTTTGAGCCACCACCGCTCGTAACGCTCTTGGTAATCGTATTTTCGCATCGGGTATTTTTTCATCCTTGACGCGCCGCCGCACTCGCGACGACGCGGGTAAGGATGCAAACAACACAACCTATTTTTTCCTTACCAAGCTCTCCCACTTCTGGTCCCAGCATTTGTCGGTTGGCTTTTTTAAGAACCCGATCTGATGGAAAAACCCCAGCTGGAAATTGCGCGAGCCACGGCACAGGCGCTCTGGCAACCCGGTGTCGCCTTCATTGATCGCGTTACCCTTCCCGGTGGAATGACAGATGCGCGAAGTCTTGAGTGACGCCGTCTCCAGATAGCCACGCAGATGCTCGTAAGGCGAGCCTTTCCGCCACGGGCAGGTGGCGCACATCTTTTTGTTAACTGGCTGAGTTTTTTCCATAGTCGTCAGCGTATTTGTTTAGCTCCGCTTTCATCTTGCCCTGCTTGGCACCGCTGGCATCCCAAAGCGTTGTGTCGAGCAAGCTGGTAATGGCGCTACGAACGATCTCGGCCAAGGCCGTCGGCTCGATGGCATCCAGTTCCCATGAGCTGGTGCCAAAGCGCGCGATGTAACCCTGCGCACGGCTGTCAGTGATCTTGGCCGGGTTCTCCGGCGGATCCAATTCCTCGATCTGGTCCATGTTAAGCGCCAGCCGCCGGATGATCACAGCCTCCTCTTCGTTGGGCCCGATCTCATCTTCCCGGTTGGTCGACACTTTGACGAACAGATCCAGCCGATCCAAAACGTCGCGCGTCATGTCGATCCCGCTCGGGTCGTGGTCGCCCAGATAAAGCACGTAGAGCTGTTTACCCTCCTCGTGCCTTTGAATGAATCTCTTGGATGCCTCATACATCGCCGAGGATGAGCTGTAGCCCTTGTTTGCGGTGAAAGGGACATCCAGAGCCCGGCAAACCGGGACGAGCACGCCTTCGAGCGCCTGTTTCTCAACCATGACCTCGACATAGTTGGGCTGGTCTTCCCATCGATCGATGCGAAACGACCGGGCCGCCGAGCGAACAATGTCGGCCGGGGTTTCCCAGTGGCTGTTCTCGATCATCTGGCGGCCGCGATCCTTGATCATGTCCCAATCGATCAGCCCGGCCAGCCGGGCGTCGCTGACTAACACGCCGACGTTCTTGTAAGAGCGCTCGGTGTTAGGAACGATGTTCCGGCTGACCAGCTGGTAATAGAGCTGGCGCAAACTCAGGTCGTAACCCTGAGCCCGGTAGGCGTCGAGGATGCCATTGATCAGTTTGATCATTTGCGTGGCAGGCTCGGTGAAGTTTTTCGGAGTGAAGCATTCTTTCATGGCAGCCTCCTTAACTCTTCGCGGATTGTCTGGCAGATAGCCCCGCACGCTCCTCCAACGACGAAGAACATGACGACTGAAATGATGACCGAGCCCAGCACGATTGCGTTTGGAATGTCCAGATCGGCGATCATGCGAGCCCCCTTTGCACGCACCTGTTGAGGCAGTCGACGCCGCCTCGCAGGTTGTCGTTCTGCCATTGCCCGCAGTTAGGGCACACCGTGCGCGGATCTTTCACCTCTGCTGGCGTCAGATCGCGTTTGGTGATGGTCACTTTCAGCGCGCCGTCGACACTGTAGCCGCGTTTGTTTTTCGCGGCCTCGTGCGCCATCTGCTGCATCCTGTCCTCGTCAAACTCGACGCGATACTCGTAGGCTTCCTTGCCCACGTTCTCGGTGCGAAAGAAGCCCGGGACGCTCTCGTCCCTGATCCGTTTCTTCACTTCCCGGGTGCTTTTGCCGCAGGTGATAAATGCGTATCGGCTCATTTGCCACCTCTTTCCCGTTGCAGTTCCTCGTGCTTTTCCAGCAGGTGGTTGGCTTCAGCCAGATCGCGTTTGGCTTCACCCAGACGGCGTTCGAGATCCTTGTTCCTCGGCTCCCTGTCAGCAAAGAGCGCGAACAAGCCGATGTAGCTGACCATGAGAACGACCAGAGCCGTTCCAAAGGAGGTCAGTCCGCCAAAGCGCAGAAAGATCTGCATGGCATTGACGTAAAAGCCGCCGACGATGGAATCTTTCTGACCGTAGCCGATTAAAACGACAACGACGAAAAAGGCGATCAGCGCCACGATAGTGAGTATTGTTCGTTTCCTGTTCATGCTGCCGCCTTCGCTGTTTTTGGAATTGAGTCGGTCTTGATGTAGGCCAGCCAGACAGATCCAAGGATCTGGCCGTGCTGAGCTACCACGAGCGACCATCCGTTGCCGTGATCGATGACATGAAAACTCATCGTGTCGCCGCCGATGATGATCGTTGATTCCTTGATTCTGGACAGAACCCAGTCCGCGCACGACACCGAGAAATACCGATTCGGGCTGTCTAGCGGCGACACGCTGCAGAACGGCCCGACCAGCATGCGCTCGTCGCCATACCTCTGTCGAGCGCCACCGCGCATGATGTTCTTGAAGTTGTTGTAGAGATTCCCGGCGATGTTCTGGCCGACCACGCAGCGCGGCGCGAATGGATGCTCCGGCATCGTTTTCGCCATCAGATCGTAAGGCTGCCAGTCCTCGAACACTTCCGCGAAGGTGTCCACATACGGTTGAGCGATTGGCTTGGCCAGTCCCTTTAGGATCTCGTCTTTTGGATTAATTTCGAAGCTCATGCTGCCTCCTTCTCTTCTTTGCGGACAACCTTGACCAAGCTGATCCCGCGCTTCTCCATCGCTGCGAGCTTCTCCTTTTTGTCGTTAGGTTTGACCACGTATTCGAGCGCTCGTGGAACGAACAGGTGAAAGATCCCGGGCTTAAACTGCAGCTCGAACGAGACCTGACCTTTCTTGTCTTCCACCGGGATTGGGTCCGCTTGGATCGCGTTCCGATGCGCCAGAGCCACCCAGTCCTTGCCGATCTCGAATCCCTTCGGGACGGCCGTGATCCGGCGCGAGATGCCCATCCTGCTTGCCTCGACCGTAAACTCGCGAGGTGACTTGTAATACTTTTCACCCACCCAGATCAGGCCAGCGCGCTTGATACTGAAAAACGCGCAGCCGTCGCAATAGTTAGGCCCGCGAGTCTGGACGCATGGCTTGTTATTTCGGAGCGCCTGCAGGTCCACCCATGTCCAGCCACGCGATGGCTTGATGCCATGATGACAGGTTGGGCAGACATCCAGCGGGATCGGCAACGCGCCGCAATAGCGGCCCTCGCCGTCACTGACCAGATAGAGCCCGCCCTCTTTGCGGTAACCGCACCCACGTTTTCCTTCGACTGATGTTCTAATGTTCATTGATGATATGTTTCCTTTGTTATTACTCGTCGGTTTTATCCCCGAGCGATTTGTGTTTCCTGCGTTCGAAGACTCCCAGATGCAGCTGGAATTGCCCGACCTCGATCACCGCATAGCCGTAGGCTTTGTCCGAGCGCTGCAACTCGATCAGCTTGCGTCTGAGCTGCCTGACACTGAGCGCTGGCTCGTCCTCTGCGCCAAAGCCTGAGCTGTCGCAGAAGAGCGTGTCGACCAGTTCCCAGCCTTTGGGCCGATGGTCCCCGATGTTAGGGAACGGGAACGGCGGATAGGTGTAGATCTCCTCTTCATGGATGGGGACGTAAGGCATCATGGCCATCTGGGCCGCGCGCTTTCCTGTCTCCCGGGACATCTGGTGGATGGATCCAAGTGACATCATTTGGCCACCTCCGTCTTGTTCCCAGAGCGCCAAAAAGCGACTGGGTATTGGAATCGGCTCGGCACGTCGCCGAGGCGAAAGTTTGGCAGCGTCTCGATCTGGGCGAGCTGGTAAGTGCAGCCCGGGCCCACGATCATGGCTGTGCGATGGCCAAGATTGCTGGACCACATATCCAGATTTTCAAAGCACACCACTGCCTCGACGCCGTCCCCGGTTCCTTTCCGGCGGATATCGGCGCGCACTGACTCGTCAAAGAGCGCCAAGAACTCGGCTTCATTTAATTCGCGGACTTCGCCGCTAACTGAATGTTTCATATTGTTAATCCCTCCTCTAGGATGGCCTCCAGAAGATCTCTGGCGGGTCTGTGATCGACGACGAAGCTCGGGCCCATCCACTGCCAGTCTTCGATCACACAGAACGAATTCAGCCACGTCTGGGCAGTCTCCGTATTGGGCGTGAAGACGATGACCGTGCCTTCGTCGCGGATTGTGAAATCAGCCACGGGCCACCTCCATTCCAGCTTCGGCCATTGCACGCAGCCGGATCAGCGCTCTGGACCGCACGGCGTAGCCGCCAGTGCCATCCAGCTTGTCGGCCAGTAGCAGCGCGAGCAGCTTGCTCTGATCGGCTTGATTCAGATCGAGTCCGGCCGCACGGGCTTCCTCGAATTTTTGCATGAGCGCGTTGAGCCCGCTCTTCTCGCGCTCAGCTTCCCTCTCACGGAAATAATTGATGATGTCCTGATCGGACAGGTTATCTGCTAGGTTCATGTTCTGTTGTTCCTTTCGGTTTGGTGCCGCGCTGGGCGCTCGGAGGCGCTCTGGGTCACGCGGCAGATTGGTTATGCAGTGAAGAGCTGCGGGATCGCTTGCAGCGCGAGGTAGCCAATCTCGGAGTTACCCTTGTTGACTTCGAGCTGCCACTTCAGGAAATCGCTCTCATGGAGTGTCCAGAGCTTGCCTTCGCCGCGAACGACGATGAGCCCTTGGCTCATAAGCCGCCCAAGGATCTCGAAACCTTCGAGAGTGTCGCCTGTGCGGATCGCGCGCATGACTAACTGGTCAGCGATCTTGCGGTTGATGGTGGTGACCTCGATCAGCCGAGCGTTCTCGACCAGAGGAAGTCCACCGATGATTGTCCGAGGCGCAATGCCCTCGGCCGTTGTGTTGTTTTGTTGTGCTGTCATATCTTGTGTTCGCGATGGTGTCTGGCGCAGAGCCAGCGCACATCCAGCGCTTTGCTGTAGTCGTCATGGTGAGCGTGGACTTTCGGATCTCCGCAGACCTCACATGATTGCTTTGTAAGTTTCCCGCTTTTTAACGCTCTGTAGACCTTGCAATGCGCGTTAGATGCCGCGCGATTGCTCCGTATCCATCGGTAGCACGCTCTTCGATGAGCTACTGGAGTGTTTGTATGCGTTGCCATAATCGGAACGCCTGTGGGGCAGGCGCTCCTCAACGACAACTACGACTACGGGCGTGCGATCCGCTTCCAGAGCGCTTCCTCGACTGATTTAAGGTCGAAGTATTCCGGCAGGATCGGCGTGTGGTTTCCGCTGGCGTAACGCATCGTCTGCCACTCGAAGTGTTCGTCGCGGATGAGCACGAGGCGATTGACCTCTTTGCCCTCGCCGCTCCACGTAGCCAGCTCGATGGTTCCGAAACCGTCATAGTTTTTTGGCGCGGTGGTTTGCCGGGCGTGAAAGAAAACGTGCGACGTTCCGCCGAGGCGAATTGGGATGACCAGTTCAACCAGACGCGGGTCGTCAGTTTTTTGCATTCCGATTGGTTTGTCGTTGTTCATAAGGCCGGGAAATTATCAGCTGCTGATAGCAAGTAAAGGATTATTTTTGGCTTTTTATTCGCGGTAGATTTTCAGCTCGTTCCAGTATGGCAATGCGAACTGGCTGTCGGCCGGGAGATCCTCGTTGCGCTGCCTGCGGAAGATCATCTCCCGGGTGTAACAGGAGCGGCACAGAACCGCGTTATCGTCGCTGCCGACTGGCAGGAGTCGAACCTCGCCAGCGGTGTGCGGCCCTACGCCTTCGCAATTGTCTTGGCGGCCCTCGGCCATTGTGTTGTTTTTTGTTGTCATAATCGGAGCCGCCGCGCGGACGGCTCCTCAATGGCAACTACGCGACCAGCGCCAGCTTAGCGGCCTTTGCCGCCGCCTTCGCTGCCTTTGCCAGTGCTTTGGCCAGCTCGGTTTCATTCAGCTCTTTGCAGCGGCTCAGCTTCGTCTGCTTCGTGCCGTTGAATTCGCCGTGCTCGACTACCGTGCCGATCAGCGCCGCGATCTTGTCGCCCTTCTGGAGGCAGGTGCCGCTCTTCCAGACGAGGACATTGCCGTCGACGTCTTCGAGCACGTTCATGTTCTGCCAGCCGAATTGCGACTCCCAGCTGTGAACGCGGGTCACGGTCAAGTTCTGGAAGACCTCGCGCTGGCCCACAGTGCCCACGTAAACGAGCGATGCCTTGCGGGCGGCCTCGCGGGCCTTGCGATCGACGTTACGCAGATACTGGCCCATGTAGGCCGCCGTAGTGGCCTTCTTCGCGGGAATCCACTCATACTCGGCGATGTTCTGGAGCGTGCGCTCGAAATCGTAGCTGACGCCGTCGCCTTTGTGCTGGTAGACTGCGCGGCAGTTGTGGCAGAAGAGGTTATTGCCATCCTGCCAGCTGAAATTCTTGCTGCGGCAATCTGGGCAGCTGTTGTCGACCTTGATGTCGTCTGGAACTACGACGTCGCGCATCCGCTCGATAATCGCTGCGGCCGCCGAGTAGTCAGCCTCGGTCACATTCTCGGCGATCCATTTCTTGGTCTCAGGAACGTCGCTGTGGAGCCTATGCACTGCCATCCTGTGTGTGCCATTCTCGACGATTTCGCCGCTGCGACGATCTTTGACGTTGTTCTTCCATCCGCCATCGATGCGGCAGAGAGCCTCGGCCGTTGCAACGACATCCATCAGCTTGTCGATCGCGATCTGGCGCATACCGCCGCGCTCCATCGGCCAGAAGTCATCATCGCCGCCGAAGAACGAAACGATGACCGCTTGGAATTCCAGAGCGCGCAGCGTGTCCTTGCCGACGTAATCTTCAAAGCAATTGCGGCCGAGCTGGAGCGTGCGTCCGTCGGTCTTGTTGCGGACCACGTAGCTGATCAGGCGGCCACGACGGGTGTGGCAATGATCGCAGTTCATCGGATCGGCAGCCTTCCATGCGTCCGCGTCGGCCTGCGTGCCAGCGGGCATGGGCTCAGCGAATGATGCGTGTTTCTCGCCGCCGTTTTCGACTGGGGTGATTTTGACGATGGGCGACCACGCGCAATTTTCTGGATCGGGCAGCGTGATCGTGTAGTGCTGCACGTCGACTGGGTAGGTGCGAACGTTCTCGTTTCCTTCGTCGTCGACGTCGACCACCGTGCGGGTTTTGTTCACCTTGCCGTTGTCGACCAGAGTGATTTGAGCGCAGCCGATGCGCGCAGCTTTTTTGTTGAGCCTAGCAATTTCGTGCAGGAAATCCCGCACCTTTAATACGAATACTTCCTTGGTAACTGTGTTGTTCATTGGCGTGAAATTATCAGCTGCTGATAATAGATCAAGGTTTTTTTCCAAACTATTTTTGCGGCCTGTGTCATACCGAGCAGCGTTCAGCACCCTGACAGAACGAGACCTTAACACCTCGTGCATTGCAGGTGGTTGTGGCCGTTAATTACGAGCAGGTTAAAGGCGTCGTTGCTGCACTCTGGGCAAGTGACAACAAGCGCGTCATGGAACATGCCGTCCTTGTCGGTAACTACGGTCGGCTCAGTGGTCATGGCCGCACCTCCGCGTAATCGTTGAACTTCGGGTGATCGTCGCGCACATCGTCCAGCCTGTAACGGCCGTGGCGCTCCTCCAGCACGCCCATTGCCAGCACGTAGAGATGCTCTGGCACCTCCAAGATGTGATCGGCGTGGAACGAGCGGCCGTTGAATCGGCACGGGATATGATGCCGCTTCAGCTTGTCGATGATGTAGCCGAGCTTTGGATAGTTGGTCCGCTTGCAGAGCGTCAGCCATCTCCCGGCCCGGCGTTTCCTGCTCGCAGCTGCGGCCGCGAGCCCGGTGATTCTGTTGCGCTTAAGCCAGCGCTCGAATTCGGCGTCGCCCATCTCCGAGAGCGACTTCGGTTTGCTTTGTTTGGATCGCATACTGCTGGGGCCGCAGCGCAGCCCCAGACGTCCGCAATCAGCCGTAAATGACGTCGCCTAGCACAGCTACCTGCGCGATCACATCGGCCCCTTCAGCGTCAATGTCGCCGCCGTCATTTGCCGCGCTGGCTCCGGCGATCAGCTTGATCAGATCGGCGCGCAGCTTGATCTCGCCGCGCACGATCCGGCCGATGGCGCTGGCGATCGAGTCGATATCGAGCTTCCCTGTGATTGGATCGCCGTCCTTGTGTGACTCGTGCTCAGTGAGTGTGGCGACCGGGCTGGGGACGCCGTGCCAGCGATAGCCGCTGATCATCGCCCAGTAACCGACGCCGCCTTCGACTGCGGTAATGATGATGTCGCCCAAGAACTCGATGCGCTCTGGTGTTCGTTGTTTCATGTTACTTCGCCTCCTTCTGGGCGTTGAGGTTTGCGTGGCCGCGTTCGACCGTGGTTGGTGCTGGCCGGATCTCCGCGCCGAATACGCAGCCGATGCCTTCGCGCTGCCAACGGAGCTTGGCCTTGGCGCAGTTCTCAACGAAGAAGGCTGGCGGATTGATGGGCTTGACCATGAGCCCGACGTAGCCGCAGGACTCGAAGTAGCCCTTCACGATCGACGGCCCGATGCTGTTCATTGACACGAAGACCTGATCGCCGATTGCCGGGATCTCGCTCGGGATCGGTGAACCGAATGAGGCCGACCATTTCATCGGCTCGTCCAATGCATCGAGGTAGATGCCGCGATCCATTGTGGGCTTGGGAGTTAGAATGAAGAAGCGCTCTGCTGCGCTGGTGTGTCGCCCTGCGTCGCGGGCCGCGTTATCGTTGTTTGTGTTGTTTGGTTGCATACTGCTGGGCCCGCACGCAGGCCCAGACGCATGCTACCCAAGGTTCTTAATGGCGTGGTTGAGCTGCACGATCGCCTTCGCGATCTGAGCCCGGCGCGCCTTGGTGTATGGGATGGTTCTCTTATCCAAAGAGTGCTGGAGGTCGTTGCGAGCGCCCATGAGCGTATTGCGAACGACTGACATTGTCGCGGCGTTGATCCGAGGCCGCACTTCGATCGGAGGCACACTGGCGAATGAAGGCCGATGAACGACCTGTAAACGATCCAGAACCCAGCTCCAATTGCCGCCAGTCATCTGGCGCGCTTTGACCTGCTCCTGCTCCAGTTCAGCATCAGTGAATCGACGGCGGTTAGCTGTGTCAACGCCATCTGTAAGAACGTAGAATCTCCGAGGCGCGTTGCCCTCGGCCGTTACTGTCGTTGTGTTGTTTTGCATAAAGGGATTATCGTTGTTAACAGCTGCTGTGCAAGATTTATTTTTTGCGGCGCAGATCATACGCGCTGCCGAATGCTTTCGCGCCCTGTTCGCGCTCCAGTTTGAGCGCTTCTATCCAAGTGATGCCATGCAGCCACGCCAGCGCCTCGATATCGTCGAGCCCGAATTCAATGACCTTGCGGCTGCCCTCATAGCCGTTCCAATTTCCGTAAATGTTGAAGCGTATTCGTTTTTTCATGCTGCCTCCTCGATCTGGTGCGTGGCCACATACGCTTCCCACTCCTCGACGCTCAGCTGGCGGCCATCGATTTTCTTGGCGAAGAGACGCGCGCCGTTGGCCCAGCTGTCCCGGCTCCACATTCCGGCCGGAGCGCGTTTGCCGATCATTGGTTTCCCGGCGTCGAGCCAGCGCTGATGTTTGATCGGGCTGGTGGCTTGGAAATTTGCTTCGAGCGCTTTGACGCTGGCCCACGCCTCTGGCTCGTTGCGGATGATGTCCGCGATCTCGTGGATCTGCGCGAATGGGCAGCCGACGCAGGCGCTTTTGACCACGAGCCCGT
>Ga0126373_10000495_pt1 | contig 25998 bp, 31 predicted proteins | sample PanSoiMetPlot_11_FD_92545 | JGI IMG/M metagenome (GOLD analysis project Ga0126373, IMG submission 92545) | Tropical forest soil microbial communities from Panama - MetaG Plot_11 | ecosystem: Environmental > Terrestrial > Soil > Tropical forest > Bulk soil | place: Panama | collected 2016-02-17 | reverse complement strand
GCGGCAGCCGCCACCCGGGTTCGTGATGCACGAGCGCGGCCGCGAGCCGGTCAGCAAGCACACCCACGGCAGACCTAGCGGACTTCGTTTGCTCGTCTCCTAGCCGACCGGGACGCCATCCGCGCGCGTTTCGTTCGCGTCGGGCGGTACTCGCCGAATCACGGACGCTGCGCGGTGCGTCGGCGGGCGCGGCGTCACTGCGGCCGAGAGACCGTCGGGCGGGCTCGTCATCGTCTGCCGCTACTGGCAAACCGACGTTCGCGGAGCCCATAACGCTTACTCCGCGAATGACCGTGCGGTAATGGCGAATGCCGGGCTGACCATCCGGTCGACGGTCGTCACAACACGACCGGACTCAAGCGAGATAGGCGAGGTTTGCCGCAAGGCCCCGCAGGCTCCACTTAGCACGGCGCCTCGCCCCTGACTATCGGTGTTGCAACCGCCCGGATCGTTGGCGGCTGCGAGGTCCTTTTTAAGCCGGCCAGGTGAACGGTAGTTGAACCGGCAGGCCGAGAAATTCGACGGCCTGGTGGCAAATAGGGGAACAGCGTGGCTCAACCGCAGCCCGCCAGATTTCAGCGTGCTGGCCAGCGTGCAGGACGGCTGCCCGGCGGTTCGCCGGGCAGCCGACAATCTCTGCGGAACCTGCTCGCCGGCGATGCCTAGACGGCTACTTCCAGCTCCCGGATCTCGCCAATGGCTGCGCTCACACCTCGGTCGGTCTTGACGCCGCCTGGTGCCAGCACTCGCAGCGTCCAGTCACCGGGCGCTGCAAAGAACCGGAATCCGCCGTCCTCACCAAGCGGCACCTCGGCCACGAAGTCGCCGCCGGAGTTGAGCAGGCGCGCATATCCCACCTGGACGGGCGCGCCGTCCTTGGTGACCTTGCCCTGGACAATGGCCTGGTTGCCGGCGTCCTTAGCCGGCGCCCCTCCGGCCGGGGCGCCGCATCCCGCGGCGGTCGCCTGAGCTGTCTCGCTCATGACTCATCACCCAGCTTGATTGGCACGCCCACCAGCGAGCCATACTCGGTCCACGAGCCGTCGTAATTCTTGACGTTCGGCTGCCCGAGCAGCTCGTGCATGACGAACCATGTGTGCGCCGAGCGCTCGCCGATCCGGCAGTAGGCGATGGTGTCGATCCCGAAGTCGACGCCAGCATCGCCGTAGAGCTGCCGCAGCGCGTCATCAGACTTGAACGTGCCGTCATCCTCCGCCGCTTTGGACCACGGAACGTTTCGTGCCGTTGGCACGTGCCCGCCGCGCTGCGCTTGCTCCTGCGGCAAGTGCGCCGGGGCTAGCAACCGGCCAGCGAACTCGTCGGGCGACCGCACGTCGATCAGGTTCTTGTTGCCAATAGCGCTGACCACCTCGTCGCGGAACGCTCGGATAGAGGTGTCCTGCTCCTGCGCCCTGTAGCTGGTACCGGGGCGATTCGGGACCTCGGTCACGAGTTCGCGCGAGTCCAGCTCCCACTTCTTGCGACCGCCATCCAGCAGCTTGACCCGGTCGTGGCCATACAGCTTGAAGTACCAGTACGCGTACGCGGCGAACCAGTTGTTGTTGCCGCCATACAAGATCACCGTGTCATCGTTCGAGATACCGCGCTCGGACAGCAGCGCCTCGAAGCCAGCCCTATCGATGAAGTCGCGGCGGACCGGGTCCTGCAGATCCTGCTTCCAGTCCAGCTTCACTGCCCCGCGGATGTGGCCCTTGTCATAGGCGCTGGTGTCTTCGTCCACTTCGACTAGGACGACACCGGGGTCGTCGCGGTGCGCGTCGACCCAATCAGCGTCGACCAGAACGTCGGAACGGGTCATGCTCAATTCCTCCTCTATCTTTGCCAGATGTTTCTCAGCTTCGCCCGGCGCGTGCCTGGGCTGGCCAGGTGCGCCGGAAGATCAGGTACAGCTCACAGCCCAGGCAGATCCCGAACACGCCGTTCAATACGGCGGCCACGAGCCCGAGCGCCGCTGCGGTAAGTCCCAGCGGGCGCAGCCCCACGGCAAAGCCAATGATGCCGACGATCGAAATGGCTAGGCCCATTGCTTGTGCAAACCGAGGCGGCGCAGCGTCCTCAAGCTCCGCTGGCGGCCCTAGTCGGGGCCTGACTAGCCACCGATAAAGGAATCCATACGGAGAGTAGCTGACGCCGAAGATCGCGCCCAACGCGAACGCGGCCGCCTGCGCGGCCAGCAGCCAGACGTTGCCGGTGATCAGGACTACGGCAAATACCACCATCGTGACGAGAGCGCCAAAACGGGGGCCGCGCGGGTCAATCTGCATCTCGCGCCAGATCCTTTTTCATAGTCGCCTTCAAGAGAGTCCGCTCCATGGCTGTGGTTGTCCCGTGGCCACCCCATAGCGCAGGATTTCGACGGGAACGGGACCGCAAATGCAAGCGGCCGTCGTACGTACGCGCAGGCCCGTATGAGCAGAACGTCAGCAGGCTGCGGCAGTTAGCTCGCCGGACAGATGGCTGTGGTCACGCGGCAGAAGTCCACGGCGCGGCGCTTGGTCAGCGCGAGGCCAGGGCGACGCACTCGACAGGTGCTGGACTTCGGTGGAGGCACGCTGCCGATGTTATGCGGGACGAGCAATGCTGTCACGTAAATTCCGACCTTATACATCGGAATCATAGCTCAGTCGGATTGTGACGGCGCGAATCAGAGAATGCAGCCGCGCCGATTGCGGCGATCACATCTGCCTTACGCGGCTGCCCGCTGGCGCGACGCAGGATGCGACCGTCACCACCGAGCACGAAAACCGTGGGCGTCCGCAGCACATTGAGATCGCGAACCAAGTCCAGACGAGACTCGGCGTCAATCTCGACGTGAGCGACGCCGTCCGTCATGCCAGCCACATCTGCCAGGGTCCGGCGGGTCGCCCGGCATGGCGCGCAAAAGGCTGAGGAAAATTGGACGAGCGTGGCTCGCTCGCCGAGCGCGTGCCCGAGCTGACCACTTGTCACCACGTCGGTCGCCAACTCATCGGGTGCAAGCCTGACACCGTGACGCTTGTCGACGCTCAGGCGAGCGGCACCGGGTGCGCGCATCCTGCCATTGAAGCGCCGCCAGGCACCGCCGCCGATCAACGCGACCGCAAGGCCGATTGCCAGCGCGACTAGTCCCGGTGTCATAGCCGCTAACAGCGCGCCGGCACCCGCTGGCATTCCCGGCTTAGGTAGCCGGGATATTGACCAGCGTCTTGCCCCCGCTCGTAATCTGGAAACTACGCACGGAGCTGGCCGGCAGCCGTGACGACACCGTGTACCAGGCCTTCTGGCCGTAGGGCGCGCGTACGGTCCAGGAAGCCGCGTACGACCGCCCGCCCTTCCCGACGATCCAGAACTGGCAGTAGGTGCCCGGTGCAATCCCGCTCACCTGCACGCGCATCTCGGTGCCTGACCACGGGGTCGGCGCGTAGTCAACAACAGCGGCCACGTGCGTCTGCGGGTTGGTGGCACTCGCTACGTCGTTGGCAGCCGCAACCGGCCTGGCTAGCTCAGCTGCCGCAGTCGCCGCCCCGGCTGCAATGGCGGCCGAAGCCGCGACCGCGACGGCGCCACGCCACAACCGAGACCGGCGTTTGGCTGCGACCTTCCGGAGCAGTGAGTTCAGCAGCTCGGCTGACGGCTCGGTCATCTCAGGCAGCCCGCTCGGCTCAAAACTCAGCCGCTCAACGTCGGCTGGAGGCACGCGGCTCAGCATGGCCGGCAAGCCAGCCAGACCGGCTAGCTCGTCGCGGCACTGCGGGCACTCCCCGAGGTGCTCGTCGACGAGCACCCGCTCGGCCGGATCGATCGCACCGACCACGTAGACACCGAGCAGCTGCCTGATTTCGCGGCAGGCGGGGCCGCTGTATCCGCTGATCGTCATGGCGCGAGCCCCCTCTCTTCCAACGCGAGCCGGAGCGCTCGCAGGGCGTAGAACGTCCGCGACTTGACGGTTCCGGCGGGGACGCCGAGGGATGCTGCCGCCTCGGCGACCGACTTGCCCCGATAGTAGGTCTCTAGCAAGACCCTTTTGTGCTCTGGTCGCAGCGAGGCCAGCGCATCGGCTACGGCCCACGATTCCAGCGCTCGCTCCGCTTCGTCGGGCGCCGGCAATACCTCGAGCGCGCCTTCGCCGACCTCATTCGGCCGAGACTTGCGTGCCCGATACGAGTCGATTGCCAGGTTGCGGGCGACCGCGAACAGCCATGGCCTGGCCGGGCGGCCGGCGATGGCCTCAGGATGCTGCCAGGCGCGCAGCAGCGTCTCCTGGACTATGTCCTCGGCACGCTGCCGGTCGCCGCTCATGAGATGCACCGCGTACCGCAGCAACGGCCCGGCGTGCTCAGCGTAGAGCGCGCGGACAAGCTCCTCGTCGGATGAGATCCGGCGGGAGTTGCCTGCGCTAGCACCACCTAGGCCTGCCACATCATCTAGAACGCGCCGGGGCGGTACCCGGTTCAACCGCCGGCTCCGACCGGGCCTCGGCTTGTCGTCACTCACCCGGTTGATGCGAACGCGCAGGTCAGGAGATTGAGCTTGGCCATCTCAACCACCCGCGAAAGGTGGCAGGACCTCGATGACGTTGCCGTCACGGAGCGGAACGGACTCGGCCGCCCGACGACCGACGGGATCGCCGTCGATGAGGAACGAGGACCTGGCTAGTACGGCGCGCAGTCGGCCGGCGCTGTCCGCGTCACCCGCCTGGATCAACGCGGCCGCCAGCGTGTCCGCATTAAGACGCTGTTCCGCGACACCGGCAGCGTCCTTCGCTGCGGCCCAGTAGCGCATGGTCACCGTGGCCATGTCAGCTATCCTCGCTCATAAGCGGCACCGGACAATGACGACCTGGGTGTAAACGCATTTGACATTCGGGTTCTCGTTCCGGCCGGTTGCGCCGGGAGCCGGAGGTGGCGGCGGTTGAGCAATGTCCTGCTGCTGACCAGCGGGCGCGAATCGCCTGCCGACATCCTGCCGTCGCTGAGCTTGCTGCCATACACGATCCGGGTGGCCCCGGCGGCCGCCGAGAGCGTTATCAGCGGACCTGCCCCTGATGCGGTACTCGTTGACGCGCGGCGTGACCTTGTGCAGGCCCGGCGGCTGCTGATGACCCTGCATGCGACCGCCCCGGCGGTGCCATTGATCGCTATCGTTACCGACGGCGGCTGGGCTGCGGTGTCGGCTGACTGGGGCGCTGATGATCTGCTTCTGCACACGTCAGGCCCGGCCGAAGTCGAAGCTCGGCTCAGACTGGCCATCGCGCGCCGGACCCAGACGGTGACCCAGCTCCCGGACGAGATCCGCTCTGGCGGCCTGGTTGTCAACGAGGTGACGTACTCAGCTCGTATGAATGGCCGGTCGCTAGACCTGACCTTCAAGGAGTTCGAATTGCTGAAGTTCCTGGCGCAGCACCCGGGCCGGGTGTTCAGCCGCGCCCAGTTGCTCCAGGAAGTCTGGGGATATGACTACTTCGGCGGCACGCGTACTGTCGACGTACATGTCCGGCGGCTGCGGGCCAAGCTCGGCGCCGAGAACGAGGCGCTGATCGGCACGGTCCGCAACGTGGGCTACCGATTCGTACCGGCCAAGGCCAGCGGCGCTACATCCGACGGCGAGGCGCCCGGGGCTGCCGCTGAGGTGAGCCGCGACGGCCTTCCGAATGGTCCTGGCGGCATCCAGCCAGACGTCGCAGCGGCGCGCGGCCTACCAGCGATCGCCCATGCCGACAGGTAACCCAGGCGCCGGACCGCCTGATCAGGTGACGGTCACCACCAGCGGGGTGCTGCCAGCCGATCAGGCGGCGCAGGTGCTCGATCTGATCGGGCGTGCCGCGGAGGAGGACGGCGTCAGCCCGCTATCCGAGCACGTGATGCTCCATCTGCGGTATGGCGGCGACCCAAGGGCGCGCAACGTCTTGCTCTGGCAGGGCGGCGCGCTCGCTGGCTACGGGCATCTGGATCCGACCGATCCGGTCGAGGGCCCAGCGGGCGAGATGGTCGTCGACCCAGCGGCCAGGCACCACGGGCTTGGCCTGGCACTCGTCCGCGCGCTAGAGCACGAGGCCGGCCCCGCGGGGCTGCGCCTTTGGGCCCACGGCGACCTTCCGGCCGCGGCCAGCCTCGCCACTGCGGCCGGTTTCCAGCGTTCACGCGCGCTCTGGCAGATGCGCCGGTCCTTGCAGGCGCATATCGGCAAGCCGCAGATCGCCGGCGGCGTCACGGTGCGGACGTTCCGGATCTACCAGGACGAGGACGCTTGGGTTGGGCTAAATCACCGTGCATTTGCTCGGCACCCGGAACAAGGCGCGTGGACAAGGGCAGACCTGAACATGCGCGAGCGTGAGCCATGGTTCGACCCCGACGGGTTCTTCCTGGCCGAACGGGACGGCCACCTCATCGGCTTCCACTGGACGAAAATTCACGGCGGCGCGGATAAGCCGGCCGGTGAGGCGGGCCACGGGCACGAGCCAATCGGCGAGGTCTACGTGGTGGGCGTCGATCCAGCCGAGCGCGGCACCGGTCTTGGCCGCGCGCTGACACTCACTGGCCTTCGCTACCTGCGCGCCCGCGGGCTTGCTCAAGTGATGCTCTACGTTGACGAGACCAACACCGCTGCCATCGCGTTGTACACGTCGCTCGGGTTCGCCCATTGGGGCACCGATGTTATGTTCTCGAGCCAGGCCATGATCGAACGCGAGACGGCCGAGCGAACGCAGTGACGGCTCTCAGCCAGAGCGTGCCTCGGCGCCGGCCCGCTCGCGGAGCCCGAGCACTTCGTCGATCTCGTCGATCGTCAGCGACCGATCGGCCGCGGCGACAGCACTGAGCACCTCGGCGTAGAGCTCTATTTCCTCGAGCGCCACCCGATCATGGAACCTGAGGTCGACGTCGTCGTGCACGCGCCCACCTCCTGGCTCACTGTCGGTGCTCAATCATGGATCCCTCTAAGTGCTCGATAACGAGGCTAACGGCGAGAAGGCTCACGGCGCATGACCCATCAGAGCCATTTCCCGCACCACCCACCTGACCCAGTCTGGTCTTGTCGCTGCTACTGGTCGGCCCAACTCGCACCCTGGTGAAGGCCGGCTCGATCGACGTACTGCCGTGACGTCTCGGCGAACGACAGCCGATCAGCGTCCGTCAGCTCGCGCACGAGCCGTCCGGGGACTCCGGCCATCAGTACGCCAGCGGGCACCGTCGCACCCGGCAGGACAACCGTTCCGGCGGCAACCAGGCTGCCGGCGCCAATGCGGGCTCGCCCCAGTACGACCGCACCGATGCCGATCAGCGCGCCAGTCTCGACGTATGCCCCGTGCACGACGGCTCGGTGTCCCAGGCTGACCTGATCCTCGAGCACAGCCGGCTCGCCAGCGTCGACGTGCAGGCAGCACAGGTCCTGAATATTGCACTCAGCACCGACCACAATCTCGTCCTCATCGGCTCGCAGAACCGACCCGTACCAGACCGACGTCCCCCGCCCGAGCGTCACGCGCCCGACGACGACCGCGCCGGGTGCAACCCAGGCTTCTGAATGGATTACCGGTGCCTGGCCACCCAGAGATCCGATGAGCGTGTGCGCGTACACGAGCCTGCCCTCTCCGTCAGCTACCAGGGGGATAGTGCCGAGCCAGCTTTCCGGCCGCAGCGAGCCGATTCTTGCAGGCGCGCGCCAACGCACCGCTGGTCGGGCTTCGGCCTCGACGCCACGATTGCTACAGCAAACCGGATAAATTGCACAAAACACTGTTTCGGTTGCGGTGTGGGAGACAAGCAGACAGAGTCAACCCCAGCGTCGCAGATTCGTCGCGCGCGCCCGGTGGCCGTTCAGTTCCCGCGAGTTGCCTGGCGGGCCGGCAAAGCCGTAAGTACCAGCAGTCCCGAGACCGGTGCGCCCACCGTACCGTGCGTCCGGCGACCGCCTGAGGACCCCGATAGGTGAAACAATGAGTGAGCAAGGTCATCTCTCCGCCGACTTGGGCCACGAAGACCAGTTCGAGCGCGAGATGCGTGGTTACAGCCGCAGGGCTGTCGACGAGTACGTCGCCGCGCTCCGGATCGACCTGCGCTCGCTGGAAGAAGGCAAGCGCGATCTCGAGGACCGACTCTCCCAAGCGCTCGATGACCTAGAGCGACTCAAGCTCGAGTTGTCAGCCGCCCGGTCCCAGGGCAAGCCAGCGCACGAGGAGATCAGCGAGCGCATCGGCCAGATCCTCAAGCTGGCCGACGACGAGGCACAGTCGCAGCGGCGTAAGGCCGACGAAGAGATCGGCAAGCTGCGCGGTGAGGCGCAGACCGAGGCCACCAAGCTGCGCACCGATGCTAAGGCCGAGACGGACCGAAGCCGAGCGGAGGCCCACGAGCAGGCTGAGCGCATGCTGAGCGCGGCGCAAGAGCAAGCGGACACCACTGTTAGGAATGCGAAGGCTGAGTCGGAAGCCGCCCGCAAGGCGGCGACGACCGAAGCGCAGCAGGTCGTCGCGGACGCAACGAGGCAAGCCGAGACCGCGGTCGCCACGGCAAAGAGCCAGGCCAAGCAGCAGCTCGACGAGGCGACCGCCCGCGCAACGGCAATCCACGACGGTGCCGAGCGGCGGCTTAACTTGCTGATGTCCCGACACACCGAGGCGGTCCGTCGGCTGACTGAGATCCGCGACGTGGTCACCTCACTGGTCGCTGGCGAGGCTGACCGCGGTTCGCTTGAGGACGAAGTGGCCCGGATCGTCACTGGCGCCGCCGTGGCCGACGGGCAGCCTAGCCGCCCAGGAAACGGCCGCCCCCTTGGCCCGGCGGAAGGCCGCCATGCTGGGGGGAACGGCTCGCCCGAAGGCGCGCCGGCGCTGTCAACTGCGCAGCGGCCCGGCCAGCCCGCGAGTGGCAGCACGGCGGCCCCGCCGACCGGTGGCCGCTCCAGCCAGCTAGCCAGTAATCCCGGCATTCAGGCGGCCGCGAGTAAGGGATTGCATGTCGGTCCGGCCGGCTCGAGGATTGCGACCGCGGCAGGCAGCGGCGCAGACAGCGACGACCACACCGACGGCATAAGCCGCATCAAGGACTAGCGCTTCGCAGCGTCGCTGGCGTTGTCTCCGGCCCTCGGACTGCCGCCAGCCGGAAGGCGCTGCCTTACGCCGGCAGCAAGTCGAGCTGCCGCAGGATGACGCCCTCGCGCAATGCCCACGGGCAGATCTCCAGCACGGGGAGGCCGAGCAGGTCCATCGCTGCGTCCGCGACGATGGCGCCAGCGGCCAGCTGATGTGCCCGCGCCACCGACACGCCGGGCAGTTCCTCGCGCTCCGTCCTGGTGAGCTGCGGCAGCCGCTCGGCGAGCGCGATCACGTCGGTGTGCTTGAGGACGCGCCTGACGTACTGGCCCTCGCCGGATGCAGCGGCGCCGGCGACGCGGGCGAGCTGGCGGAACGTTTTCGAGGTCGCCACCGCGTGATTTGGCGCCCCATCGCGCAACAACGGGCCAGCCATGGTCGCGATTTCAGCGCGAACGTGCCTGCGCAGCCGGCGCACGTCTTCCGTTGACGGCGGGTCGTCAGGCAGCCAGTCCCGCGTCAGCCGCCCGGCCCCGAGAGCAAGCGAGACGGCGGTGTCGGGTTCCTCGTCGAGCCCGGTGGCGATCTCAAGTGAGCCTCCGCCAATGTCCAGCAGCAGCAGCCGCCCCGAGGACCAGCCGAACCAGCGCCTGGCTGCCAGGAATGTCAGCCGCGCTTCGTCCGGGCCCGGCAGCACCTTGATCGCGACGTTAGTCTCGGCCTCGATCTGGGCCAGCAACTCATCGCCGTTAGCTGCGTCGCGGACAGCCGACGTCGCGAAGGCCACCATCTGGCGAACGCCCTTATCCTCGGCGATCTGGAGGGCTTCATGCACGAAGTCGCGCAGCCGCTGGGCGCAGCTGTCGGTGAGCCGATTCGACTCGTCCAGGTTCTCGCCCAGACGCAGCTCAGCCTTGTGCGAAAACGCCGGGAGCGGCCTGCCGCCCTGGTGCGCATCGACCACAAGCAGGTGCACGGTGTTCGAACCGACATCCAGGACGCCAAGTCGCATACGTCAGACGCTACCTGGAGCAGATCTGCAAGGACATTAGCCGCTGCCGATCGCCCTCTTGGCGCTCAAACCGCTGGTCACGGACGTGTGCGTTCGTAACGGGCCGCCGGATTTTCGGGTTGTCCAGCTACCCGGCGTGATTGCGCGCCCGTCCGGGAACATCTGCACCCCTACCTAGCGCTGTCAGAAGCGCCGATGGCGGCTCTGGAGGCGACAATGAGGGCAGCACACGACATCCGGGTAGCACACAGTCGCAAGCGCGTGCGCATCCTGCTGGCCGGGGAGCTGGTCGCGGACACCACCAGTCCGCTGCTGGTCTGGGAGGTGCCTTATTACCCGACGTACTACATCCCGGCCGCGGACGTCGTCGCCAAACTCATCCCGGCTGGCGCTGATGCCAGCGAGCTTCTTGGCGAGGCCGAGATCCTGACCGTCGAGGTACCCAGCGGTGCTAGCGCTGACGGCGCGGCTCGCCGATATCCGGCAAGTCCAGCCCGGCAGCTCAACGACGCTGTCCGCTTTGAGTGGAGCGCGATGAGCGAATGGCTTGAGGAAGACGAGCCTGTCTACACGCACGCCAGGGACCCGCACACACGGATTGACATCCTCGCCAGCTCACGGCACGTGCGCGTAGAGATCGATGGCGTGACGGTCGGGGATTCACGCAGCCCGCGCATCCTGTTTGAGACCGGCCTGCCACCTCGCTATTACCTTCCCCTCACCGACATACGCACCGACCTGCTGCGGCCTTCGGACAGCCAGAGCCACTGCCCGTACAAGGGCACGGCCAGCTATTGGTCGGTCGACACCGGAACGAGCGTCCACGAGGACATCGTGTGGATCTACCGGACGCCGCTGCCGGAGAGCCAGAAGATCGCCGGACTCGCCGCTTTCTACGACGAGAAAGTTGACGTTTTCGTCGACGGCGTCCAGCAGCGCCGGCCCCACACTAAGTTCAGCTAACTCCGCGCTCAGGTCTCGCCGTCGAAGTCCGCCATAGTAGCCGCGGACGGCTCTCGCGTGGTCTGGAGATGCTCAGCTGTGCTCTCGGCGTCCCTCATCACGCGCAGGATGTTGCCGTGCGCCAGCTTGCCGCACTCCGACTCCGACCAGCTGCGCTCCAGCAGTGCATCGATGAGGGCGGGATAACACGACACGTCCTCCAGGCCCACCGGAAGCTCGTCGACGCCGTCGTAGTCGCCGCCCAGCCCGATGTGGTCGATGCCGGCCACCTCGCGCACGTGCTCCAGGTGGGCGACCACGTCGGCAATGGTGGCCGTTGGCCGCGGGTGCTCCACGACCCATCGCCCCTTGAACCGCTTACGCTGGGTCAGGTCGCGAATGTCAAGGCCATCGCGGGCCATCCCGGCAGCCAGCTCCAGCTCCCAGTCCCGGCAGCGCTGGGCGACGAACGCCGGCACGAAGGTGATCATGCACAATCCGCCGTTGCCGGCCAATCTAGCCAGGATCGCATCGGGAACGTTCCGCGGATGATCACAGACGGCGAACGCAGCAGAATGCGAGAAAATCACTGGCGCCTCGGCGGTGTCCAGGGTGTCCCTCATCGTCGTGGGCGCCACGTGCGACATGTCGACGAGCATCCCGAGCCGCTGCATCTCCCTGACAACCTCGCGGCCGAACGCGCTCAGGCCGCCAACCGCCGGTTCGTCAGTAGCTGAATCGGCCCAGGGCAGGCTGAGGTTGTGCGTGAGCGTCAGGTAGCGAACGCCGAGCAGGTAGAAGGCCCGCAATACGCCCATCGATCCAGCGATCGAGTGGCCGCCCTCGGCTCCGAGCAGCGCGGCCACCCGGCCTGAAGCAATGATCCGCTCCACGTCAGCGGCTGTTACTGCCAGTTGCAGTGCGCCAGGATACTGGGCCGCAAGCCCGCGCACGAAGTCGATCTGCTCCAGCGTCGTGGTGACTGCCGACTGGCCGTGCAATTGAGCCGGCACGTAGACGGACCAGAACTGTGCGCCGACGCGGCCCTTGGCGAGCCGCGGCAGATCGGTGTGCGTAAAGTCAACTGTCACCGAGATATCGGTCGCGGCCGGGTTGCGCCAGCCAGCTTCGCGCAACGCCCAGGCCAGGTCATTGTGGCCGTCGATGATCGGGAACTGGTCGAGCAGCGCGTGTGCGGGCGTGTCGGAAGTCACGTGCCCAGGGTAGGCAGCCGGGCTGCTGCCGCATGACGCCGATGTCAAGATGTAGGCGTGCACCGCCAGCGCCTGACCCTGTGGATCATCGGGACCGTTGTGCTCTGCGCAGGGCTCGGGGCCTGGCTCGGCCACCACATCGGCGACGGGCGAGCCGGCTATGTCGCGCTGATCGGCGCCACATGCGGCGTGCTCGGCTCGTTCCTCCCCGGTGCCGTGTCGCGGCTCCGTACCCGTCTGCGGGATCACGGCAGAGCCCACCGCGGCGCCGCCTGACCACACAGCCACGCAGGCGCGCCACACGCGCAAGAATCAGGCATGACCGTCGCGCGCTCTATCGGGCTGTTCATTGCCGCCGGACTCGCCGAGATCGGTGGCGGGTACCTGATCTGGCGATGGCTGCGGGAGGGTGCGCCAATCGTCGCGGGCGTGCTCGGCGCGACCATCCTGGTCGGTTACGGAATCATCCCGACGCTCCAGCGCAGCCACGACTTCGGCCGCATCTACGCCGCTTACGGCGGCGTTTTCGTGGTCGCGTCTCTGCTATGGGGCTGGGGTGTCGACGGCATGCGGCCCGACCGATGGGACTTCGCGGGAGCCGCCGTCGTGCTGGCCGGCGTGAGCATCATCTACTTCGCGCCGCGCAGCTGACCAATCCCACAGCGGTTCTGCCTTGCGCGTAACCTCGCCCAGCGCTCAAGCTTGGCACATGTCGGCGGTGCCGCAGTCTCCGGTCCAGATCATCGCCGACTTGTTCGCGAGCGAGGGTGCGGATGCCTATCTGGGCGAGGCAGTCACGCAGGCGACGCATATGCTGCAAGCGGCCGCGCTCGCCGAACGGGCAGGTGCCGCTCCGGCTCTCATCGCCGCCGCGCTGCTGCACGATGTCGGGCACTTCACCGGCACGGTGACCGACCGTGATCTCATGCGAGGCACCGACAACCGGCATAGCGAACAGGGCGCTGACTGGCTGGCCCAGTGGTTTGGGCCAGAAGTAACTGAACCGGTGCGGCTGCACGTCGACGCCAAGCGCTACCTGTGCGGTGTCGAGCCCGGCTACCTTCAGCGGCTGTCGTCGGCCTCGGTGTGCACCCTCGGTGTGCAGGGCGGTCCGATGCGTGAGCACGAAGCGGCCCGGTTCGCTGCCCTGCCGTTTGCCGACGATGCCTGCCGCGTGCGCCGGTGGGACGACGAAGCCAAGGTGACCGACGCACTGACGCTGGGGTTCGAGCACTTCGCGCCGTTGCTCGTAGGTCTGCTGCGGTAGCCCGAGGCAGCTTGGAGAACACCGATCACGGCCAGTAGCTTTGCTTCATGGCCGAGAACCGGCAGGAATTCCAGCGTGACCTTGAGACGATTGAGGCCAAGGTCATCGAGCTATTCGCGATGGTTGCCGAGGACCTGCCGGGCGCGACGCAGGCGCTGTTGACCGGCAACAACGACGTGCTCCAGGTCCTGACCGAGCGCGAACGGGCCATTGACGCGCTCTATCTGGAGGTCGAGGACCTAGCCAATCGCGAGATCGTGCTCCAGGCACCAGTCGCCTCGGACCTGCGGTTCTTGCTCTCTGTGCTCCGAATCGTGCCCGAGCTCGAGCGCACCCACGACCTCGTCATGCAGGTCGCCTCGCGGGCCAACCACATTCTCGGCGCGGACCTGTCGCCACGCTGTCAGGGTCTCGTCGCCCGAATGGGCGACCTGGCCTCAGAGATGTGGCGGCAGGCAGCGGACTCCTGGTACAAGCGCGACCGGTCAGCCGCCGCCGCGCTGGAAGTGCGCGACGATGAGATGGACGACCTGCACGCCAGCCTGATAGCCGAGCTCGCATCCGGCGGCATGGCGCTAGCGGTAACGATGGAGATGACGCTCGTTGCGCACTTCTACGAACGCATCGGTGATCATGCCGTGAACATCGCCCGCCGCGTGATCTACCTGGCGGGAACCCACGGCTTGGGCTGACAGACCGGCCCCGCGTCCGGGTCAGCCCATCCGGCCGGTGACGTATGCCTGCGTCCGCGGGTCCGTGGGGTCCTGGAAGATCTGCTCGGTCGGGCCGTACTCGACCAGCACGCCGGTGCGAGTGTCGCTGTCACCTTCGGTCAGCACCGAGAAAAACGCGGTGCGGTCGCTGACGCGGGTTGCTTGTTGCATGTTGTGCGTGACGATGATGATCGTGTACTGGGACTTGAGCTCCCGCATCAGGTCCTCGATCTTGCCGGTCGCGATCGGGTCGAGGGCAGACGCTGGCTCGTCCATGAGAACCACGTCGGGCTCGACGGCGATCGTGCGTGCGATGCAGAGCCGCTGGGCCTGCCCGCCGGACAGGCTGAGGCCGGATGTATTGAGCCGGTTTTTGACCTCGTCCCATAGCGCGGCCTGCCGCAGTGAGCGCTCGACGATCTCGTTCAGCTTGGCCTTGTTCCGCTCGCCGTTGATGCGGGGCCCGTAGGCGACGTTGTCGTAGATCGACTTCGGGAACGGATTCGGCTTCTGGAAGACCATACCGATCCGGCGGCGCACTGCCGTCGGCGAGACGCCGCCGCCATACAACGCCTGTCCCCGGTAGTTCATCTCGCCGTCGACGCGGGCGCCGGGCACGAGGTCGTTCATGCGGTTGAACGACCGCAGCACCGTCGTCTTGCCGCTCCCCGACGAACCAATGAACGCTGTGATCTCGTTCTCGTGAATGGCCAGGGAAACGTCCGTAACGGCCTTGAAGGCTCCGTACCAGATCGAGACGTTCCGCACGTCGAAGATCGTCTCGCCGACCGGTCCATCGAGCTGCGTTCGCGGCGGCTGGGATGCCGACGCGGGCCGTGGGAGGTTGGTAACGGTCTGCTGGGGCTCTTCCATGATCTTCCTAGCGACTGTATCTGCTGAATCGTGCGGTTACGATACGGGCCACGATCATCAGGATAAAAGCGATCGCGATGAGGGTGAGCGCGGCGCCCCAGCCCCGTGCCTGGGCGCCGGTGTACGGCTGTGAGGCGTTCGAGAAGATCTGCAACGGCAGCGCGGTGTTGGCGCCGCTGAACGGGTTCGTGTTTGCAGACAGCAGGCCGCCAAGGATGGTAAAAATCAGCGGCGCGGTCTCACCCGCGGCGCGGGCCACCGCAAGTAGCGAACCGCTGACGATGCCGCCGAGCGCGGCCGGCAGTACAACGGTCATCGTCACGCGGGCCTTGGTGGCTCCTAGCGCGTATGCGCCCTCGCGCAGCGTATTCGGCACGAGTCGCAGCATCTCGTACGACGAGCGGATCACGACCGGCAGCATCAGGCAGCCCAGCGCGAAGGCACCGGCCAGCCCGGAGTAGCCGAAATGCACTACCCAGAGCGAGTAAATGAAAAGCCCCATGATGATCGACGGAACGCCGGTCATCACGTCGGACAGGAACCCGATGAACCGAGCTAGCAGACCGTTACCGCCGTACTCGTTCAGGTAGATCGCCCCGAGAATACCGAGGGGCACGGCCATGACCGTGGCCAGCGCGACGATCTCGATCGTCCCGAGCACCGCCGGCCCGATCCCGCCAAAGTTCGCGGGCAGAACCGCAGGCGGGATGGAGCTGGTCAGAAACGACCAGCTGATGATGGACGCGCCCTTCGCGACGACCGTGACCAGGACGAAGCCGAGTGGGATGATCACGACGACGAACGACAGCACCATCAAGATGGTGGCGATACGGTTCTTCGCCCGCCGCCAGCCCGCAGGCTCGCGCAAGTCCGCCTTCCGCTGCTGACCGGTATCGGCAGCCATCAGGCCCCCCTCCCCCGGCGAGCGGAGCGCTCCACAACTCCGCGGGCGACGACGTTGATGATGATCGTGAAGACGAACAGGAGCACGCCTAGTCCCATAAGCCCGGCCTTCCACACTCCCGTGGCCTCACCGAACTGGTTCGCGATCACCGCGGGCATGGTGTAGCCCGGCGCGAACAGGTGTGAGGTAATCGTGGCCGATGAGCCGATCACGAGCGCCACTGCGATGGTCTCGCCGACCGCCCGGCCGAGCCCGAGGAGCACCGCGCCGACGATGCCACCCTGGCTGTGGGGCAGCACGACACCACGGATCATCTCCAGGCGGGTTGCGCCGAGCGCGTAAGCGCCCTCTCTGTCCATCGTCGGCACCGTGGCGATGACCTCGCGAGACAGCGACGTGACGATCGGGGTGATCATGAAGGCCAGGATGATGCCCGCCGTGAAGAACGACGCTCCGTCGGTCGGCGGTCCAAACAAGTTGCCCAGCACCGGGACGCCGTTAAAGAAGTTGCCGATCGAGCTGTAAATGCCCTGGAGCCACGGGGCGAAGACCAGAATCCCCCAGAGGCCCCAGACGACCGACGGGACGACGGCCAGCAGGTCGACCACGTATACGACCGGTCGCGCCCATCGGCGCGGCACGACCTCCGTCAGGAGCAGGGCGATGCCCAGGCTGACCGGCACCGCGAGTATGAGCGCGATGATCGCAGTAACGGCGGTCCCGAACAGGAAGGACAGCGCGCCAAACTGATTCGCAGTGGGATTCCAGGTCTTGGAGAAGATCCCGGTGATGCCTTCCTTGGCGAACCAGGACGTCGACTGGTCGGTCGTCGTCGCGGCGATCAGGACGAGGATCACGAGGACGAGCAGACCCGCAGCGAGGGCGACAATCTGGAACGTGCGATCGCCAAGCGGCCGCTTCGCCGACAGAACGCCGGCGGAGCCAGCCCTCGTGGGCTGGTCCGCCGGCGCTGTAGCCGTCATGACGGCGAGCCGATCTGATCTGGGTACATGTCACCTCTCACCACGAGGAGCCGATCCGATCTGGCCAGCTTGCCGTCTTCTTCGACATTATCCAGTGATCTTGCTGAGCTGCGCCACCGCGCTCGAGTCGATGCTCGAGGGCAGCGGTGCGTAGTTCAGCGCCGGGAGCAGCTTCTGGCCGTCGCCGAGCAGGTAGCCGAGGTAAGCCTTGAGCAGCTTGGCATCGTTCGCGTTCGGCTGCTTGGCGTAGACCAGGTCCCATGACTGATAGGTGATGGGGTAGGCGGTCGCGCCCGTTCCCCAGACCGCGTGGAAGGTGAGGTCCGGGTTCACGGTGACCCCGGCCGCGGATGCTGACGCTCCCGCCACCGACGGCGCGACGTAGTTGCCGTCCTTGTTCTTGACTGAGGCGAAGGTCAGCCCGGAGGCCTTGGCGGTGGAGTAGTCCACGTACCCGATAGCGCCTGCGGTGGACTTGACCACCTGCGCGACGCCCGAGTTACCGCTGCCTGCGTGAGCGGTGGACGGCCAGCTGATGGTGGAGCCGGTGCCGAGCTTCCACGTGCTCGGGGAGGAGTCGACGAGGAACAGCGAGAAGTTCGCCGTCGTGCCTGACGAGTCCGACCGCACGGCGAGCGTGATCGGGATGCTAGGAAGCGTGACGCCGGGGTTGATCGCCGCGATCTCCGGAGCGTTCCACTTCGTGACCTTGGCCTGGAAGATGTCCGAGATCACCGCGGGCGTTAGCTGCAGCGGCTTGGTCAGGGTGGGCAGGTTGTACGCCATGGTGATCGGACCGATCACGACGGGGAAGTACAGCACTGTCTTGCCCTTGAAGAGCGGCAGATCCGTCGACGGGATCGGCGAGTCAGAACCGGCGAAGTTCACTGTGCCGGCAGCCAGGTTCGTGCGCCCCGTACCGGAGCCGACGCCGGCGTAGTTGACCGTCATGCCGGACTGAAGTGACTTGAAGGCCGAGATGGCGGCCTGCTGGTAGACGAGCTGGAAGGTCGATCCGCTGCCGTTCAGCGTGCCGGACAGGGCGGACGACGTCGACGACGAGGACGGGGAACCCGACGACGAGCATGCGGCGAGGAGCAAGGCTCCGCCTACGGCGGCAATGGCCGTGGCGCCGTGCTTTCTACGTCGAAGGTGCATAGTGGTACTCCTTATTGATTCGTCTGTTTCTCGACCGTGGGGCCCAGCCATGGCCGTACGGTCAGCGGGCAAGTTCACCGGGCAGCCCCCCACACGGCGGTACTTGTTCAGTCTGACGGGCGCAGGTATGCGCTGCCGAATCAGTCGTAAACGAATGGCGTCCGAAAAGTGAACATATAGTGTCTTGAGTTTCGCCGACGTAACGACGGCCGTCTCGCCGACTGCTTCGGCGGAATCTGACACCCAGCCAGCCTGCCCCCCGGCAGAACCAGAATATTGCCCGGGGGATCCCCTGACATTGGCGCATAGATCCCTGACCTGCGCGAATAGCCCGTGCCATGAGCGAGGTCACACGGAAGTCCGCGCGGCTGCTCGGGGATGGCCGATACTGGGCGCGGGATGCCATTGGCGCTACCGGGAAGGAATGGGGCGTGCTGCGGTACAACAGGGTCGTCGTCAAATTGAGCGGCGAGGCACTGGCCGGGGCAGCAGGTTCGGGCGCCGACCCCGCCAGCCTGTCGCGGGTCGCAGACGAGATCTTGTCGGTGCGTGAGCTCGGCGTCCAGGTTGCCGTCGTCGTCGGCGGCGGTAACTACTTCCGCGGCCGGATGGCTGAGGGCTGGGGCATCAGCCGGGCCGAGGCTGACAACATCGGCATGCTCGGCACCATCATGAATTGCCTGATGCTGCGCGGCGTGCTCACGGCCCGCACGGACATTGATATCCGGGTAATGACGGCGCTGCCGATCCAGAGCGTGGCCGAGCCGTTCATCCGGTTGCGCGCAGTGCGGCACCTAGAGCACGGCTCGATTGTCCTGCTGGCCGGCGGCATCGGCCAGCCGTATGTGACCACCGACTATCCTGCTGTTCAGCGTGCGCTCGAACTCGATGCGGACGCGCTGCTCGTGGCGAAAAAGGGCGTGGACGGCGTCTACGACAGCGATCCACGGCTGAATCCGCACGCCGTTCGGTATGAGCAACTCACCTACGACGAGGCGCTCGCCGCTGGCGTTCGAGTCATGGACACAAGCGCCTTCGTGCTGGCGAACGAGCAGTCGCTGACCATGCACGTTTTTGATGTCGCCGCCGCAGGCGTCATGCGTCTGATCTGCGAAGGCGCCGACCTTGGGACGCGAATCACCGCCAAGATCTAAGTCCGGGCAGCCGGCTTGCTGCGCCGGGCCGCGTACCGCAGCCTGACCAGGTCAGTGTTGCCCGCCCAGGTCACGTGCATGATCCAGCACCGTGGCGCGGGCACGGCCGTGCCGGCCAGCGTGGCGTTTATCAGCATCGGCGCCTCTGTCAGCGTCGGAACCCGCGAGACCCAGAGGATCTTGTTGTTCCGATCAGGCAGCGGTGGTGCCCACAACGCGTTCTTCGGCGCCCACAGAATCGCGATGATGTCGCCCCGAGCACCTAGCATGTGCGGCATCGGGAGGTCTGCGGTGTGAAGCCCGCTCGCGCCCACCCCGGTAGCGGGCTGACGGGCGGGGACGACGAGCAGTTGCCGCCCGCGAAGACAGGCGAGCGGCCGCAGGACTGGCGGTCGTGCAAGCCGTGACCAGCGCGGCCGAAGCTGCCAGAAGAAGTAACGGCCGGCTGCGACCCATGCTGTGGACGATAGTCCGGCTGTTCCCGCCTGGCCATCGCGGATTCGCGATGGCTCATGACGACGCGGCGACGTTGACCATCGCGCACAGTTAGCCCGGCGCTACCAATTTCAGCCCAAAGCCCCAGTCCAGCAGCTTCGCCGCGGCCTGGGCACCGGCCGCTGGCCCGGTGTCAGGACTGCCGAGCACAACGCCCAAGAGCGTGGTGCCGTGGCGGACGGCTTCAAACAGCAAGCAGTGCTTCGCGGCGTCGGTGTATCCGGTCTTGATTCCGTTCGCGCCCTGGTAGCTCCCGATCAGGTAGTTCGTATTGCCCCACCAATAGGCGTGATGCAGTCCCCGGGCCGTCGGGAGGTTATAGAAGCGCTGATCAACGATAGCCCGGAACGCCGGCACCTTCATCGCTGCGACGCCAAGGGTCAGCAGGTCGGCGGGCGTCGAGTACGTGGAGTATTCGGACGGATACGGCAGGCCGTCCGGGCTGGTGAAGTGCGTGTGCGTCATCCCGAGCCGAACCGCCAAGGCGTTCATCTTTGCCAGGAAAGCAGGAAGTCCAGGCCCGTAAGTCGTGGCCAGGATGTAGGCCGCGTCGCACGCCGACGCCAGGAGCAGGGCCTCAAGCAGTTCATTGACGGTGAGGGTGTCGCCAGGGCGCAGTCCGGCGCTCTCACCCTGGTACTTAGCTACGTACTCGATGACTGCCTTCGGGATCCGGACCTGCTGATTCAGGTCACCGGACTCAAGTACCACGAGCGCGGTCATGACCTTTGCGATACTGCCGATCGGCCGTTCGGTGTAGAGCTGGCGACTCCAGAGCAGGTCGTCGGTTTCCATGTCGGCCAGCGCAGCCCCGGTAGCTTGGACATGCTGAGGTGCGCTGGCTACCTGGATCGCCCGCATGCCAGGCGGGCCAGGCGTTGGCGTCGGCGAGCTAGTGACTCGTGCGGCGTGCCTGTTCGGGCCCGCCACTGGCCGCGGGCTCGCTGCGCTTGCGCAGGCGCACAGGCTGATGGCCAATAGCGCGCATCCGGCCGCGAGCGCTGTAAGCCGGTGAGCGATGGATCTGCGCGTTCCGTCTTCTGAACCCCGTCCGTGCACGGGACGACAATAGTCGCGTCGCGACCGTGGCGGGCCGTCAGACCAGAAGCGACGCGGGCACCGGTCAGCTCGGAGACTCTGGCAGTTCTTTGGCTGCCTTGCGCGCTTTCGAGAACGGCAGGTCCTGAAGTTCCGCCGGCAGCCGCCAGACCGTGTATCCGCCGATGAGACCGTACGACCGAACCTTGATCACCGGCGCATCCCGTGCGGGGACACGGCTGCTGCCACGTTCCTTGTCACCACCCATGAGCGTGAACCCGCTCATCTCCAGCGTCGCCGAGTCGGGTACATAAATGTCCGGCCAGCCCCAGAACACGAAGCCCCGGACGACGACCTCGTCGCCGTCAAGCTGGGCATGGCACAAGTCGATGTCCGGACTGGCAAAGACCGCGATGGCGACAGCCCGGCGGATCCGCTCCATGGACCGTCGGCTCGAACTGCCCAGGATCGAGACGAACCAGCGCCGTGCCTTGGCGCGATTGTCGGCCGGTGCCAGGTCGGGCAGGTCGTGGACGATCTCGGCGAGCTCAGCGCCGGTCCGCGCGGCGTAGGCGCGATCCAGACGGTGCTCAAGCTCGGCTGGAGTCAACCGGCCGGCTGCGGCGTGCAAACCGAGCAACCCGGCGACGTGCTCGCGGTCGGCGTCTGACGCGCGCAACTCCGACCCGGCGTGCACGGCTTCTCCTCCGTTCGTTGGGTGATCCTGCACGCGGTCTCCTCGGCAGCAGTCCGTGTAGCTTGTGGGATTCTGGAGTCGTGACCGCAGAGCCTACGTCATGACGCCCACGTGACCCGGCCTTGCCAGCGCGAGGCTGCGGTCGAGGGCGTGGTTGGCACTGCGGCCATCGGCGATTGGATCCGCTCGCACGTCGAGCCGGCGGGTCCTTTCGAGGTCGCCCATGCCAGGCCATGGGCCACTGTACTGCGGGTGCCGCTCGCCGACGGTGTGGCCTGGTTCAAGGCGTGCGCGCCGACGCACGCGTTCGAGCCGAGGTTGACCGCCGAGCTCTTTACGCGCTGGCCGGACCGGGTTACTGAAGTACTCGGATGCGACGAAGGCCGCGCGTGGCTGTTGATGGCTGACGCAGGGACGCCCGTCGGCGCGGCCGGCAACCCGCCGGAGGCATGGCTTGCCGCGTTGCCGCGGTATGCCGAGCTGCAACGGGGCGAGGCTCCTCATGCGCGTGATCATCTCGCGCATGGCGTACCTGACTTGCGGCTTGCGACCCTTCCGGCGCGCTACGAGCAGCTCATGCGCCTCGATCTGCCGCTCCAAGTCGATGAAATCCGGCAGTTGCGGGCCTTCTCGCCGCGGTTCACCAAGCTATGCCGCGAGCTCGCGAGTTGCGGCATCGCTGAAACGATCCAGCACGACGACCTTCATCACGCCAATCTCTACCAAGGCAGCGGTCGCCTGCGCGTGCTCGACTGGGGCGATGCGTCGATCTCGCATCCCTTTGCCACACTCGTGGTTACGTTCCGGTTCCTCGAGGAGCATGCGGGGCTCGCGGCCGATGATCGGTGGTTCACCCGGCTACGGGACGCGTATCTCGAGCCGTGGGGCGCCGGCGTCGGCGGGGCATTCGCGCTTGCGATTCCGGTCGGCGGTTTCGCCCGCGCGATCGCCTACATCTCGCAACGCGCCGTCCTGCCACCGGAGTACCGGCACAGCTTCGACTCGGACTTCGCCGTCGTGTTGCGCCGCGCGCTCGCTCGGGTAGACCACCACGCGAGGTTCTGACAAGGTTGCCGACCCCGGATCGCCTGAGTGGCTTACCGGTCAGGTAGTCGTTCCAGGCTGGCGCTCCGCCCCCGGCAGGTCCAGCGACGCAACGATCGCATCCAGCGCGCTGGCTTGTGTGGCGGAGCTAACGTCACCGACAGGACCTACCCAGAACATGCCATGTGCGCGGTACCCGTCGGTGTCCTGGGCCTCGATAGTGCGAGCCTGCCTCACGAAGAAGGCGTTGAACTCAGTGGTCTTAGCGGTAACAGCCAGGACCTTGAGGTCGCGGACGAAGATTCCCTTGAACGCCAGAGTGTCGTTGTCGAGCATGGCTTTGCACGCAGTGCGCTCGCACGGCTCCGCGAGCACGCCCCGGACGCTGAGCTGGCCGATCGCCGCCCTGGCGATGCGCTCGGCCCGTCGGAGCAGCGATTGGTTTCCGGTGGCCTGGTAGAGCTGCGCGAGTCCCGCCAGAATCACGCCCTGGTTGTAGGTCCATGTGACGCCCGCGTTGTTGGCGCAGTTGTTGTCCAGGCCGTCGTTGACGAGGTTACTGTTGTTGATCATTCCGCTGTTGTTGAGCCATGACCATTCGGCCTCAGCCCACCTGAGGTACTTGGTATCGCCGTGGATCGTGTTGTGCAGCCAGGCTGTCAGCTCAAGGAAGAGCTCGTTGGTGATGGCGTTCTTGTAAGCGCGCGGGCTGCGCTGCCACCAGACTCCGCCGCCGCAGGTCTGGTCCCAGGCTTGGTGTATGTAGTCGGCCTCAGTTTCGGCCATCGATAGGTACGACGAGATGTGGGTAAGGTCGTAGGCCTGGAGCCAGGCCAGCGCCCACCACGCCGTGTCATCGTCGGCGCCGTTCTCAAACTTGCCGCCTGAGTTGATGGCGAACGCGCGCGCGATCGCGCCGTCGTAAGCGGTGTCCCCCGTAGTCTGCGCGTAGGTCTCAACGGTCGATTGGGCTACCGCTGCCTGCCACCAGGTGGCGCCTATCAGCCCGGTGCCGGGGTCGTATGACCCGAACAGCTCGGCCATGCTGGCGTTCTGCGGGCTCGCTGCGTCAAAGGTTGTCGACGACGTTACCCCGGCGGACGTAGCGACCGCGGCGAGTGCGACCGTCGTGGCCGTAGCCACCCTCCGTGCCCAGCGACGGGTGATCCGGCGAGCCGCCGACCGCCGCCGCACGTTGGACAAAAACTGACCTACCCTTATCCACGTTACTAACAGGACACAGGGCCGTTACTCTATCTTTACTGTTGTTATGTTGCAAATTCGGACGGTCGGCATATCGGCGCCAGACCTGGGCGGCGCGCTCAGCCCTTTCAGCGGCTGGGTGAGCGTCCGCGAGGCTGAGCCGCCCACACTGGCGCGCTTGATCCGAGCTGGCGGGCCTTCTGGAGAGAGCTAGATCCAGACTTCGCCCGGGGCCGCAACTGGGACTTGCGGGCAGAGACGTGATCGCGTCCCGGCCGAATGCCTGACGCCACTCATGCCGTTTGATGAAGTCCCGGCGGGAAGTCATGCAGTCGCTGCGGCCCGGCTGCGGTAACGAGGAGCATTTCGCCGGTCTGGACGCCCAGCAGACCGTCCTCCGCGACAACGTTCGGCTGGACGACGAGGGTCATTCCGGCCGACAGCATAAAGTCAGGCGCGGGCAACCGCCGGCTTGGAGCCGGCACGACCGGCGGTAGATAGCCGCCGCCGAAGCCGTGCACCAGGTCATCGATCGCGCTGTAGCCTGCGTGCTGGATGACAGCCGCGGCGGCCGCGAGGTCCCGGGCATGAGTACCTGGGATCAACCTCGCTGCGATGGCGTCGTAAGCGGCGGTCGCGACCCGATGCAGTTCTTCGACGAGTGCCGTTGGCGGCGCGCCGATGGTGAATGTGCGCAGGATCTGGCCAGCGTACTCAGGAGCGGCCGCCGCGCTGACCTCGCACGTGATGACGTCGCGAGGTCTGATCACACGCCCGGTGGGCCACTGGGCCGGCACGCTCACCGCGGGCTCATCCATCGAGGTGATGCCCAGGTAATGGATCTGGTGCTGGCCACCGAGGCGGACGTAGGCATGCTCCGCCTCGGCAAGAACTTCATGATCGGTTGAGCCGGGGCGCAGCGCGCCCGCGAGCGCCGTGATCGCCGCGTCGGTGAGCTCAGCGCCACGTTGCAGCGCCATCAACTCCTCCGCGGACTTCACCAGTCGGAGCTTCGTGTACGCCGCGTTTAGATCCACTACGCCGGTCACCTGGTCGGTCAGAAGTCCGTACTGATCGAACGGCAGCGGCCCGACGAGGCCGATCCGGCCGGGGATAGATCCGCGGCCGGCCAGAAGGTCGAGCGCTGTCGCGATGGCACGCGCGCCAGCCCACTCAACGCGAACTGTGGAGAGGCTGCGAGCTTGCGGAACGTGATTGAAGAAGGAAACTAGGAGTACGTCGTCATCCGGCTCTGGCCCGGCGATGAGAAGGGCCTCTCTGGTGACCGGCCACTGGGTCAGCCAGGAAACCGCGCTACCAGTTCGGTTTGCGCCGTAGACGAGGGAGAAATCCACCCCGGCCCGAGCCATTTCCTGGCCGAAGGCGGCGCGGCGCCGGCTCATCTCTGAGTCGGAGAACTGCAGCCTCTCGCCATGTGACACGACTGCAAATCTGACCCAAGGCTAGGCAGTCCGCAAGGCACGTCAGCCGGGAACGCGCCTCGCTACGACCTCGCCGACGTCCCCGCGCTCAATCGCCGAGCCCCGTCCTAGTCGGACATCGTTCCTGTTCCGCTAGATGGCAGCACAGAGCGTGTCTAGCTCGATTCGGAGGATTCAGTGCCCCGCCGTGCCGAAATGATCGACGATGCGCTGAGCGTAGTAGGCCTCCCAGGGCTGGCCAGGTTTGCTGGCCGTGTACTCCTTGTCAAGGTTGACGAGCAGATACGTCAGCTCGCTGCGAACCGGCTTTGCCGCTAGCAGCGTGGGCAACTCGGAGAGATTGACCAGCCAGTCGGCATACCAGCTTGCCCAGTCGTCGTCGGCGCCGTCCACTATCCGGAAGACGCGATGATGGGTCTCGGCCACCTCGTGGAGGAGGCGGCTCGCCTGGTCGAGAGTGTCTGTCATGGCGCCTTCTTAAGCGGTACCAGGTCGCGGGTCGAGTGGTGAAGCGATCTTGGCGCGACCGCTAATGCGCTCGTCCTCTCGGATGATATGCATGACGGCATTGATGAGGGCCAGGTGGGAGAACGCCTGCGGGAAGTTCCCCAGGTGTCGTCCGGTGTGGGGGTCGATCTCCTCGGCGTATAGCAGCAGCGGGCTCGCCAGGGAAAGCAGCTTCTCGCAGAGGGCGCGGGCTCTGGCCACCTCGCCGATTTCTGTGAGGGCGGACACTAGCCAGAACGAGCAGATGGTGAACGTGCCCTCTTCGCCATGGAATCCGTCGTCCGTCTCCTCGACGCGGTAGCGCAGAACGAGTTCGTCTTCGGT
>Ga0126373_10000494_pt1 | contig 26028 bp, 23 predicted proteins | sample PanSoiMetPlot_11_FD_92545 | JGI IMG/M metagenome (GOLD analysis project Ga0126373, IMG submission 92545) | Tropical forest soil microbial communities from Panama - MetaG Plot_11 | ecosystem: Environmental > Terrestrial > Soil > Tropical forest > Bulk soil | place: Panama | collected 2016-02-17 | reverse complement strand
GTCCTCACTGTCTTATCCCGCCTAGGCGAATCCGCGTCCCCACCACTCGCTGCGCTCGGGTGGACCCGCGGTTTCGCTCCGTGCCTTCGGCACGGGCCGCGTCGCGGCGGCGGGGCTCGTCGCGCGAGCGCTCATCGCCCGGGGATTGCGTTCCGGTGGTCCCGTTTCGCGGTCTTGCGTGTCGCCGGCCTGTGTCAGCCCTCCGCTGTTCCGCGCTCATTGCGCTAGTTCCAGGGCTACGCGTTCTAGGCCGATGGCCCGGGACGCTTTGACGAGCACCACATCGCCGGGCTGAATCTCCTTGCACAGCAGGGCAATCGCTGCGTCCGCGTCGGGCACCCACCGCGAACCGTGGTCGATTCCCCGGGCCGACTCGCCGACGCTGACCAGCCGCGAGATCCCCAGCTCGGTCGCGGCTCGGCCCAACGCCTCGTGCTCGGCTGTGCTGGCCGCGCCGAGTTCGGCCATCCCGCCGAGCACCGCCCAGGTGTGACCCGCACGACCGCGGCCGATGCCGGCGAGCGCACGTAGCGCGGCCCGCATCGACTCCGGGTTGGCGTTGTAGGCGTCGTTGATGACCAAGACACCGTCCGGACGCTCGGTGATCTCCATGCGCCACTTCGACCGCGGCGTGGCCGCGGAGAGCGCAGCGGCCACGTCCGGCAGCGGCATGCCGCAGGCGAGGGCGGCCGTGGCGGCGGCGAGCGCATTTGCCACCTGGTGTTCGCCCGAGACCTGCAGCTGGACCGGCGCCGATCCGCCGGCGTGCAGCGTGAACCGCGCGCGTCCCAGCCCGTCCAGCGTCACGCCGGACGCGCGCACGTCTCCGGACGTACCGAAGGACACGACCCGGGCTGCGGTCCGCGTGCGCATGCCACTCACCAGCGGGTCGTCGGCGTTCAGGACGGCAATCCCGTCCGCGGGCAGCGCCTCGATCAGTTCGCCCTTGGCGTCAGCGATCGCTTTCCGCGAGCCGAACTCGCCGAGATGTGCCGAACCCACGTTGAGCACAACGCCGATGCGCGGCGGCGCGATACGAGTGAGCTCACGGATGTGCCCGATACCCCGGGCGCTCACCTCGAGGACCAGGAATCGGGTGTCCGTCGTGGCGCGGAGCACGGTGTACGGGTGGCCCAGCTCGTTGTTGAACGATTCGGGCGGCGCGACGGTCGGGCCGAGGCGCTGCAGCACCTGGGCGAGGACGTCCTTCGTCGACGTCTTGCCCGATGAGCCGGTGATACCGATGACGAGCGTGTCAGGCAGGCGCCGCGCCACAGCTGTGGCGAGGGCGGCGAGCGCGGCTCGGCCGTCGGCCACGACGATGCTCGGCGCGTCTACCGGCTGCGTCACGATTGCCGCTACGGCTCCGGATGCGATCGCGTCGCCGACGAACGAGTGCCCGTCCACGTGCCCGCCGGGCAGCGCCAGGAACAACCCGCCCGGCCGGGCCTCGCGCGAGTCGAACTCGACCGTCGCGCTCACCTGCGACCGCGGGTCGGCACCGGAGAGACGCCCATGGACGATCTCCGCGACCTCGCCGAGCGTCATGCCGATCAACTGGTGGACTCCTCGATGGCCCGCCGCAACATCTCGCGATCATCGAACGGGTGGACCACCCCGGCGACCTCCTGCCCGGTCTCGTGTCCCTTGCCCGCGACGAGCACCGTATCGTGCGGCTCCGCGGCTGCGGCGGCCGCCCTGATTGCCTCGGCCCGGTCGCCCACCTCCCGGACCCGGTGCTGCAACGCGGCGGGGACGCCGGCGAACATGGCAGCCCGGATCGCGGCCGGGTCCTCCGAGCGCGGGTTGTCGTCCGTGACGATCAAGAGGTCCGCGTCACGCGCCGCGACCTCCCCCATGATCGGCCGCTTGGCGCGGTCGCGGTCGCCGCCGCAGCCGAGCACGATGATGAGCCGGCCCTTCGTGAGTGGCCGCAGCGCCTGCAGGGCGCCCTCGACCGCCGCCGGCTTGTGGCTGTAGTCGACGATCGCGAGGTAGGGCTGCCCGGCTTCGATCCGCTCCATACGTCCAGGTACGGTAGCTGATTCCACAACAGGTACCGCAATCTCCGGCGGTATGCCGACCGCGTCGAGCATCGCGAGCGCCAGCACCGCGTTTGCAACGTTGTACGCCCCGGGCACCGCGCACCCGGCCGCGAACTCGCCGTGCGGCGCGTGCACCTGGAACGCGGTGCTGCCGTCGGGCAGGGTCCGCACGTCGCCCGCCCACCACGTGGCACTGCGCCCGATGGTGCTCACAGTGATGGCCGCCGCCCCGACGGCGCCGGCGAGGCGGCGGCCCCACGCGTCGTCGACGACAACGATCGGCACCCTCGCCCGGCCGTCGAACAACCGGGCCTTCGCGGCGAAGTAGTCGTCCATGTCGGCGTGGAAGTCGAGATGATCCTGGGAGAGATTGGTGAACGCGCCGACAGCGAAGTCGATGCCGTCGGCGCGTCCCATTGTCAGCGCGTGGCTGGACACCTCCATCGCCACCGCGTCCGTGCCTCGCTCCCGCATCACGGCGAGCAACGCCTGGACGTCGGGCGCCTCCGGCGTCGTCAACCCGGTCGCCACGGACTCGTCGCCGATCATCGTGGCGACCGTGCCGATCAGCCCCGGTACCCGCCCGGCGGCGCTGAGCCCTGCTCGTGCCAGAAACGTCGTCGTCGTCTTGCCGCTCGTGCCGGTCACGCCCAGCACCGTCATGGCACGGCTGGGCCACCCGTAGACGGCCGCGGCGACGACGCCCAGGCGCGCCCGCACGTTGTCCACCATGATCGCCGGCAGCTCGCGCGGCAGCCACGAAAGACCGGCGGGGTCGGTGAGCACGGCAACCGCTCCGGCCGCCCGGGCCTGCTCGGCGAAGCGCGCGCCGTGCCCACGTTGCCCGGGCAGGCCCGCGAACAGATCACCCGGCCGCACCTCGATGCTGCTCGCAGTGACGCCGGTGACCGCAATGTCCGGGCCGACGAGCCGCCCCTCGGCCCCGGCAGCGAGCGCGCTCAGCCGGTGCGCCTCCGCTTTAGCTGGTCGGGGGATAGACACGTCAGCACACGCTACTGGGGCTATCCATTCGCGTCGTCGCGTCGCAGACCTGCAACGGCACGTGCTTGGACAGCGACCCAGTCGGCGGAATGCGCGCGTGCTGCAATTCATAGGTAGCGATCTCGTGGTACAGCGGCGCCGCGACGTCGCCGCCCTCGAGGCCGTGCGCCGGGTTGTCCACCATGATCGCGACGATGAACTGCGGCTTGTCGGCGGGCGCGATTCCCGCAAAAGTGTCCCAGTTCATCCAATCGCTGTACCGCCCGCCGTGGTTCGGGTCCGGCTGCTGCCCGGTGCCCGTCTTCCCGGCGATGCGATAGCCGTCGATCGCGGCCTTGACGCCGGTGCCCCCCGGCAGCGTCACGGGCTCGAGCATGGTGCGCACCGTCTTGGCGGTATTCGGGCTCACCACGCGGACGCCCGGCGGCTGGCGGGTCACCCGGGTGGCGCCGTCCGGATCGGTGACCGAGGCGACGATGCGCGGCGGCACCCGCACCCCGTTGTTGGCGATCGTCTGATACATCGAGGCCAATTGCAGCACGGTCATCGCCTCGCCCTGCCCAATTGGCAAATTCGCGAACGAGGAGCCGGACCATGCGTCGGGAGCGGGCAGGATCCCAGGGCTCTCGCCGGGCAGCTCGATCCCCGTCGCAGTACCGATGCCGAACCTTCTCTCATAGGCGTACCACGCCTGCGGGCCCAGCCTCTGGGCGATCTCGAGCGTGCCGACGTTCGACGACTCGGCGAGCACGCCGGTCGCCGTGAACGTCTCGGGCGGGTGCCACCACGCGTCGTGCACTGTGACGTCGCTCATCTGGAACGTGGTCGGTACCTGAATGAGCGACGACGGCCTGATCAGGCCCTTCTCGACGGCAGCGGCGAACGTCACGACCTTGTTGGCCGAACCCGGCTCGAAGACGGTCTGGATGGGGGCATTGGCGGGCTGCGAACTAAGCGTGGCCGGCTCGGCGGCATTGAACGTGCCGCTCGCAGCGAGCGAGAGCACCTGCCCTCGGGTGTCCAGGATCGCGACCTGCGCGCCGCGTGCGCCGGAGGACCGGACCGCGGCGTCGAGGTACTGCTGAACGGTGTACTGCAGGTCCTGGTCGATGGTGAGCCGGACTGTGCCGCCGTTGACCACGTCCGTGCGGACGGTGGGGCCGGCCGGATTGACGTTGCCGGTGCCGTCAACCGCGTAGGTGAGCCGGCCGTCCTGGCCTGCGAGCAAGTCGTTGTACTGGTACTCGATGCCGGCTCCCCCGCTGCCGTCGGAGTGCACGAACCCGATCACGTTGGCTGCCGTGGTCTGCCCCGGGTACTGGCGCTCGGTGGTGGCCTGCGTGTAGATGCCGGGCAGCTTGAGGTTCTCGACCTGCCGCGCGACTTGCGGCGGCATGGCGCGGGCAAGCACGGCGTACTGCCCAGGTCCGGCGAGCAGCCGCATCAGGTCCAACGCGGGTGTGTTCAGGAGTGACGTGAGTTGCAGGGCGTAGCGGGTACGGTCATCGGCCGGAATCTGCTGCGGGTCGGCCGTTATGTCCTGGGCGCTCGTGGTGTAGGCCAGCACGGTGCCGTAGCGATCGACGATCTGGCCGCGCAGCGCGTGCAACTCGACCGTGGACTGTCGCTGCGCTGCAGCGGCGCCTGCGTAGTTCGCGTGATCGAGGCCCTGAAGCTGGACCAGCCGCCCAGCGATGACGACGAGGAGCACGCAGACCGCGGCAAAGCCCACCCGGAGCCGGCTGCTCAGTGCAGTCATCACCAGTGTGCGGCGCGGCTTGCGCGGCCGCGGCCGCGGAGCCGGTCGCGGCCGAGACGCGGGCTGCGGCCGGGCGGCGGGCTGGGGGCGCGGCAGGGGCCGGGCCGGGCGCCCGGGCGTCGCCTGCCTCGTTCTCGGCGGACCCGGACGGGGTACCGGCCCGGGGACGCGCGCCGTTCCGGTCGTTCCCCGGCGCCCGGGGACAGGTCGAGGTGCCGGCGGCGCCTCCACCCGGCGCGCCCTCGGCGGTTGTGCTCGCCGGCCCGGCGGAGGCCGCGTCACCGCTGGCCCCGCGTGGGTTGCGTCGAGGTAGCCGGCTGCTTGGACGGCTTGGTCGCCGGGCGGGCGGTCCCGGTCGGGGTGGCGGTCCTCGTCGGGCCGGCTGTCCTTGTCGGGGTCGGCGTCGGTGCCGGGGTTGGCGTCGGTGCCGGGGTTGGCGTCGGCGCCGGCGCCACCGCAGCGGGTTGTGCCGAGCCGAGCACCGTCGCGCTGCCGTTCGGCTGAATGCTCAGGAAGACCGGATGATCGGCGGGCAGCATTCCGAGCGCCGCCGCCGCGCTGCTCAGCGCCGCCGGAGCTTGCCGGGCGGCGAGCTCGGCCTGGAGTTGCTGAACGTCGTCCGCAGCGCCCGCGTTCGCCTGGGCGAGCGACTGGCGCCGCAACTCCGCCGCCGCGGCCGCCGTGTTCAGGGCGAGCAGTGCGCACAAGCCGCTGACCAGCAGCCCGGCGATCAACAGGACGAAGGGAACACGTCGCGGACCGGTTCGTGTCGGGGCGTGCGAAGCACCGGACGCCACGAGGCGGGTTCGCGTCCAGTTCGTGGTGCGAGGATGCGGTGCAGCCGCACGTGGACGCGCCGCCGTGCGCGAACGCGCCGCCGGCTGGGGCCGTGCTGCGGGTTGCCGGCGTGCCGACGTCCGGGATGACCGGGGCGCCGCGCTCATGCCGGCTCCCGGATGCGCTCGGCCGCGCGCAGCCGCACCGATGCGGCACGCGGGTTGGCCGCGACTTCTGCTGCGCTCGGGCCCTCGCCGCGTGCCAGGAGCCGTAGTTGGGGCCTCTGCTCGGTGAGTGGCACCGGCAGCTCCGGCGGAGTTCGGTCGGTGGCGAGTTCTGCGAGCGACTGCTTGACGATGCGGTCCTCCAACGAGTGGTAGGACAGCGCGACGATCCGCCCGGAGACTCGCAGCGCCGCGACCGCTTCGGGGAAGGCCGCCCGTAGCGCGGAAAGCTCCCCATTCACCTCGATGCGCAGCGCCTGGAACGTGCGCTTGGCCGGATGACCGCCGGTGCGCCGCGCCGGCGCAGGGATGGCCGAACGAACCAGTTCGGCCAGCCGTGCCGTCGACGTCAGCGGCCGGGCGCGGACGATGGCCTGCGCGATCCGCTGGGCAAAGCGCTCCTCGCCGTACTCGCGCAAGACGCGGGCCAGCTCGGTGGCCGGATAGGTGTTGACGACATCGGCGGCGGTGCGCCCGGCGTCCTGGTCCATGCGCATGTCGAGCGGCGCGTCCTGCGCATAGGCGAAGCCGCGCTCGGCCCGGTCCAGCTGCATGGACGAGACGCCGAGGTCGAAGAGCACGCCGTCGACGCGTGGCATGCCGAGCGAGGCGAGCACCTCGGGCATCCGGTCATAGGCGGCGTGCACCAGGTGCAGCCGCTCGCCGTAGCGGGCCAGCCTCCGTTGGCTTCGGTCCAGCGCGGCCCGGTCCCGGTCGAGGCCGACGAGCTGCAGCTGTGGATGGGCGCCAAGCAGTGCCTCGGCGTGGCCGCCCAGCCCTACCGTCGCGTCCACGACGACAGCCGGCCGTCCCGACAGGGCCGGCGCGAGCAGCGCCAGCACCCGGTCGAGCATGACCGGCACATGTTCGTCCATGTATGGCGCTACCTCCCCCTGGGGTCTTGGTGCTGGCGTCGTCCGGTCGGGTCCCCGCCCGTCGTGCTCCGAACTCCGGCTTGGCGCCGGGGAAGGTGCGCCAAGACGAAGCCGGCGACGGGAGGAGGCCGGGCCGGACGTCGACGTGCAAGAGCTGCTCACAACAGCCCGGGCAGCACCTCCTCCTCAGCGTCGGCAAACGACTGCTCAGTTCGGTCGAGGTAGTCCTGCCATGCCCGCGCGTCCCAGACTTCGACGCGGGTGTTCGCACCGATGACGACGCTGTCCTTGGTGAGCCCTGCGTATTGGCGCAGCGGCTGAGGCACGGTGATGCGGCCCTGGGCATCGGGGACCTCGTGCGAGGCGCTGGCGAAGAAGATGCGGCTGTAGTCGCGCACTCGCCGGGCTGTTACCGGCGCGGTGCGGAGCAAGTCAGTCACCCGATTGAACTCGGCGATCGGAAACACGAACAGGCACCGTTCCTGTCCCTTCGTGATCACCAGACCGCTCTCCAGGTCGGAACGGAACCGTGCCGGCAACGCCAGCCGGCCTTTGTCGTCGAGGCGTGGCGTGTGCGTGCCCAGGAACACCGGCACCACAACCCCTCACCAGTTCGACCCGCTCCCCACGGTGCCCCACCGTACCCCACTTTCAACCACCGTCAATGTCAACTGCACCTTGCTGCGCGCGTCATGGCGCTGAGAAGCCCGGAATTTCCGGGTGACAGGCGAAGCGGGGAGCGGTAGTTGAACGCAAAGCATCGTTACCCCGATGTTTATGTGGTCAGGGATACTCGTCCTGATACGACGCATAGAGCGCCGAGACGAGCCGCGCCTTTTTGGGGGGCAGCAGGTTGGTGGAGCAGATGGAGCACCCGTACCGCGACGACCGTCCGTCCAAAAGGCCAGTAGCGCCGACCAGTCAGTCGAGGGCAGGGTTACAGGCTGTGGCGGATCCCGACGACATCGGTGTGGTCCGCGCTGCCGCCGGTCGGATCCTCACCAACATCGGCGAGGTCATCGAAGGCAAGCCCGCCACGATCAGGGTGGGCCTGGCCGTGCTGCTCGCGGAAGGTCACCTGCTGATCGAGGACGTCCCCGGGGTCGGGAAGACCAAGTTCGCCAAGGCGCTGGCCAGATCCATCGACTGCTCCGTGCGCCGGGTGCAGTTCACCCCCGACTTGCTGCCCAGCGACATCACCGGGGTGAGCGTCTACAACTCCGAGTCGCGTGACTTCGAGTTCAAACCCGGTCCGGTGTTCGCCAACATCGTGGTCGGCGATGAGATCAACCGCGCGTCACCGAAGACGCAAGCGGCGCTGCTCGAGTGTATGGAGGAGCGGCAGGTCACCGTCGACGGCGTCACCTACTCCCTCGAGGCGCCATTCTTGGTGCTCGCCACGCAGAACCCGATCGACATGGAGGGCACCTACCCCTTGCCCGAGGCCCAGCGCGACCGGTTCACCGCGCGCATCTCGATGGGCTACCCCGACCGTAAGGCCGAGATCACGATGCTCTCCGAGCACTCGGCCTCGGATCCGCTCGCCTCGCTCGAGCCGGTCTCGGACGCGACCGAGGTGCGTGGCCTGATAGAGCGGGTACGAGCGGTGCACGTCGCCGACGGCATCAAGGCCTATGCCGTCGACCTTGCCGAAGCCACCCGGCGCGCTGCCGACGTCCGGCTCGGCGCGTCTCCGCGGGCGACCCTGCAGCTGTTGCGCGCCGCAAAGGCGTGGGCGGCGCTCGACGGGCGCGACTACGTCATCCCCGACGACCTGCAGTCGCTGACCGGTCCGGTCCTCGCGCACCGGCTGCTGCTCACCGCCGATGCGAGCATCGGTGGGCGCACGGCCGACGACGTGCTGGCCAAGGTCGTGGCATCGGTCGCGATCCCGACGCCCGACGGCCACCGATAGGTCCGCGGATGCGGGGATTCCGGCCTGGATTCACCACGCGGGCGCGGTGCCTCATCGCAGGCGGCGTCACGGCGGCACTGTGCGGCCTGCTGTTCGGCGAGGTCGACCTGATACGGGCGGGCTGCCTCGTGGTCGCGGTGCCGCTCGTGGCCGCCGTCGTCGTGCACCGCTCGCAGGTCACCATCGCGAGCCGGCGCGGTGTGTCGCACGCCCGGGCGCCGGCGGGCACCGAGGTGGTTATCCAGCTCACCGTGACGAATCGGTCGGTCCTCCCGACCGGAGCACTCATGCTGGAGGACCGCCTGCCGGCACGGCTGAGTGGGCGAGCCCGCTTCGTGCTGGACGGCCTCAACGGCCGCGAGACGCGCACCGTCGCCTATCACATGCCGCCACTCCCGCGCGGTCACTACGACACCGGGCCTTTGCGGGTGCGGCTGACCGATCCGTTCGGGCTGATCGACGCCACCCGCTCGTTCACCGCCCGGTCCCGCTTCGTGATTACGCCGATCGTCGACCAGTTGCCGAACTTGCACCTGCCGAATTCCTGGGATCTCGGCGAGAACGCCGGCAGCCACTCGATCGGATCACGCGGCGCCGACGACGCGTCCACCCGGGAGTGGCGTGAGGGCGACGACCTCCGCAAGATCCACTGGCGGTCGACGGCGCGTACCGGAGCGCTGATGGTTCGCCACGAGGAACGTCCCTGGCAGGGGCACGCGACGCTGCTGCTGGACCTGCGCGCGGGCGCGCACGAGACAGCGGAGCAGCCGGGCCCCGGAGGCGCGGACGACCGCGGCACGCGCAGCATCGAGTGGGCGATCAGCGCTGTCGCGAGCATCGGCAGCCAGCTGTTCCTCACCGGCCGCGACGTCAGCCTCATCGCCGATCTGGCGGCTCGCGACCGGCTGCGGTTTGCCTCCCAGGGCAGCCTCGTCGACCACCTGGCCGAGGCACGTGCCGAAGACGACACGACCCTGCTGCCGGTCGTGCCGCTGCTGCGCCTCGCGATGCGCGACTCGACTGTCGTCGCGGTACTCGGCCGCCTCGACGATGCGAGCGTGCACGCACTCGCCGACGCGCATCCGCGCGGCTCGGCCACCCCGGCGTTCGCCGTGCTGCTCGATGTCGACTCCTGGCGCGAGGGCCGTCCGGACGACGACGATGCCGCGCCGATCTGGACGCAGGAGAGCCGCCGTGTCGCCGAGACCCTGCGAGCCGCCGGTTGGTGGGTGGTCCCGGCCCGGTCGATCGACGCGATGCCGGCCGTCTGGACCCGGCTGCTACGCCAGCGTGCCGGCTCATCGGCTTCGGCAGCCCTGATCACGCCGCGATTGAGCTCGCTGCGATGAGCGAGCGCGACAGGAGCCCGGCTCATCGCGACGATGAGCAGGTGCCACTGTGACGGCTCAGATGCAGCAGACCGTTGAGCACCTGGCGGGACCGCAGAACGGCGCTCGTCGCACCATGGCCGGCTTGGCGGCGTCCGCGCTGAGTGTGCTGCCACTGTCCGAGACGTTCACCGACTGGGCGTGGCTGCCTCCGGTATGGATCGGCATGTTCCTGGCGATCGGTCCGGCCGCGTTGCTGCGGACCCGCTGGGCGCCCCGAGGCATCCACTTGCTACCCGGCCTGGCGCTGGCGCTGATCTACCTCACGGCGCGGTTCGTCCCCCACCACGCGTGGGGAGGTGTGATACCGCTTCGCGGTGCGTGGCTGGACGTCGCGGCGATGAACAGCCAGTTCCACGACACAATCCGTGACGGCTCGGCGCCGCTGCAATCCACCGAGCCGGTGCGCATGGTTCTGGCAGCACTGCTGGTGTTGCTCGCGGTCGCGGTCGACCTGGTGGCAGTCGTAGCGCGGCGCCCGGCGCTGGCCGGCGTCCCGTTCCTGTTGCTGTACACCCTGGCCGGCGCGATACCGCGACATGCGGTGGGCTGGTTCTGGTTCGCGCTTGCCGCGCTCGGCTACCTCCTGCTGCTCAGCTCGGACGCGCGGGACGAGCGCTCCAGGTGGGGGCGGCTGATGCCGCGTCCGGCCGGCGCTTCCAAGGCCGCGGTACAGGTCCTGTCCGCACGGCGAATCGCGGTCATCGCGATCGTGATTGCGCTGGCCATACCGCTTGTGCTGCCGGTCCGCAAGAGCAACCTGCTCGCCGACGCGCTCCATGGCGGTCACGGCAGCGGGGGCGGAGGCGGCGGGGTGAGCCTCGATCCGTTCGTGCGGCTCAAGGGCCAGCTCAACCAGAAGTTCCCGGTGTCGCTGTTGCAGGTGGATACAAAGGGCCTGGGCGATCGCAACCCGTTCTACCTCGGCGAATTCGTCCTTGACCAGTACGACGCGAGCGGTTGGCGGCAAGGATCGCGCGCACCGTCGGAGCTGCTGGACTCCACCAAGTTCGTCGCCGCCCCGAACAGACCGCACCCCGACATGCAGACAGTCAAGTTCACGGCAACGATCAGCAGCCTGCACCTCGACGATGTCGCAGTCCCGCTGTTCCAGGCACCCACGCGCATCGACAATCTGACCGGCAGTTGGGTCTGGAGCCAGCAGCAGGCCGCGATCGTCGGTGGGCGGATCCACAACGGCGACAAGTACACCGAGACCGTCGCCGAGCCCGACCCGTCAACCCAAGCGCTGCAACAGTCGAAGTCGCTCGCGACCGATCCGGCGCTGGCCCCCTGGCTCGCGCACCAGGGCCTACCCAAGTACGTCACGACGACCGTCAACACGATCATCAGTGGCAAGGCGACGCCGTACGACCGGGCGCTGGCCATCCTCAACTATTTCGTCGGCACCAATAGCCCGTTCACCTACAGCCTGGGCACGAAGGCCGGCGACTCGGGCAGCGATCTTGTCGACTTCCTGAGAAATCACATCGGCTTCTGCCAGCAGTACGCCGCCGCGATGGCAATCATGTTGCGGGTCGCCGACGTGCCCTCCCGCGTCGTCGTGGGGTATACGCACGCTGCGCCGACCAACGGCAGCTTCACCGTGACGACCAACGATGCACATGCCTGGGTGGAGGGCTACTTCGACGGTATCGGCTGGCTGCCGTTCGACCCGACACCGTTCGTCGGCGCGGACGTCTTCCGGGCGGCCGCGATTCCGTGGGCACCCAAGGCCACGCCCAGCGCGGGGAGCGCGGCCTCCGGCGGCCCGTCAAACCGGCTGACCGCCAACCCGAACAACAAGTCAGCGGGGACCTCGAACGCGACTGGGGCGGCCGCCGGGCAGGGCTCGAGCGGGTTGCCTGTGTGGGCGGCCTTGCTGCTGCTGGGCATTGCGGGTCTGGTGGTGCTGGTCTTCCTGGTGCCGGCAGGCGTGCGGTTGGGGCGCCGGCGTCGTCGGTTGCGGGCGGCCGCGCGCGACCCCGACCCGCTGTGGCGGGAACTCGCCGACACGGCGGTGGATCTCGGCTACGTCTGGTCCCCGGTTCGCACCCCGCGGCAAGTCGTCAAGTGGCTACGCCGCGAGGGCGTCGATGGCGACGCCGACGCTGCGCTGCGCACGCTGGCGAGCGCCGTCGAGTTGTCCCGCTACGCGGCGCCCGGGCAGGCTGTGAGCGGCCGGACGCTCGTAGCGGATCTCCGCCGGGTGGAGGTGTCGCTGCGGTCGACCCGTACCGGCTGGGAGCGCACCCGCGCCCGGCTGCTACCGCCGTCGCTCGGATGGGGACGAAGCAGCCGCCGCCGGCACTGATCTGATCCCGCCTGGGCGCGCCTTCGGCGCGAGCCGCGCCCGGCAGCGGGCCTCTTCGCGCGAGCGCTCATCACTGATCCCGCCTGGGCGGCGCTCTTCGCGCGAGCGCTCATCGCCCGGTGGTTGAGTTCCGGGGTCATCGAGCGCTGCCAGGGCGCTGGGGCGAGCTGCTATTGCTCGTCGAAGCGCTTGCGGAGCCGGTCCTCCATGCGAGACCGGACCCCGGGACGCCGGCTCTTCGCGCCGGCCTCGCCGACCTCGGCGTTACGACCTGGTTTCGAGCGCAGCATCGTCGCGACGTAGACGCAGGAGGCGACGATCAGCACAAAGCCGATCACGCCCAGCACGACGAGCTTGGCGGTGAGCCCAACGAGAACGACAGCCAGCCCGGCGAGCACGCCGACGACCGAGATGATGATCCAGCGCCGGGTGTGCATCCGCGAACGACCTGCACGCACGGCAGACGCGAACTTGGGGTCCTCTGCATACAGCGCTTGCTCGATTTGCTCGAGGAGCCTCTGCTCGTGCTCGGAGAGCGGCACGGTGCCCTCCTTAGTCCTTGCGCCGGTGGCCGTTGTGGCCATCGGCCGGGCGGCCTGCGATCCAATGTTGCCGTCAGCTCCCGGTTGAGAGTCGACACTGTTGAGCATACGAGCCCTGTGCCCTAGGCGAAAGCTAAGCGGCGCGCCGCGTGCCAGAAATCCCAATGGTTCGGAGTTTTCGCCCCTCAGCGGGCATCCCGGGGCCCCTGGGCCCGTGTCAGGGCGGCGGGTCGCAACGCCGCCGGGCCGAACCGGGCCTGTGTGGCGTCGGCCACCTGATCGACCCTGGGCGCGCTCGGCCGGGCAGCCTCGTCGAGAGTCGGTTGCCGAGCGGTGCCCGCCGCATCAGCGAAATGCTCGGCCTTGACGCCGACCAGCCGGATGCGCGGGCGGTCAAGATGGAGCGCACGGTACAGCTCGAGGGCGATGTCGTGCAGCTCCGCGGTCGAATCGACCCAGTCGGCGACGGTGCGCACCCGGGTCACGGTGCGGAAGTCGGCAAACCTGATCTTGATGCCGACCGTCTTCGCGACCCAACCGCGGGCACGCAGCCGCTGACCCACCTCGACGCACAGCTGCAGCAACTCGCGACTGACATCGGCCTCGTCCACCAGGTCGACGGCCGTGGTGTGGTCCGCGCTGATCGACTTCTCGACGTCCTGCGTCTCGACGGCACGCGGATCGTGGCCGTGCGCCAGGGCGTGCAGGTGATCGGCCACCGCGATTCCGACCCCGCGTCGCAACGTGGTGATCGGGATGTCGGCTAGGTCGCCGACGCTGCGGACGCCCAAGCGGTGCAGCGGCTGCGCAGTGCGGGCGCCCACGCCCCACAGCACCGTCACCGGCAGCGGGTGCAGGAACTCAAGTGTCTGCGCGGCGGGTACCAAGAGCAATCCATCCGGCTTGCAGCGCGCCGACGCCAGTTTCGCGACGAACTTCGTGGCGGCTACTCCGACAGAGCAGGTCAGGCTCAGTTCGGCGGCGACCCGCGCGCGGATCGCTTGCGCGATCTGAAGCGGCGTGCCGAGCAGGCGCTGGGCACCCGCGACGTCGAGGAACGCTTCGTCCAATGACAGTGGCTCGACGAGAGGCGTGACGTCACGCAGGATCGCCATGACGTCGCTCGACGCCTCGGAGTAGGCGGCGCGATCGGGCGGCAGCACGACGGCGTGCCGGCACAGCCGCAACGCCTGCCCCATCGGCATTGCGCTGCGGACCCCGAACCGGCGGGCCTCATAGGACGCAGCGGCCACCACGCCTCGGGTCGACCCACCGACGACCACGGGCTTGCCGCGCAGTTCTGGGCGGCGGCGAACCTCGACACTGGCGTAGAAGGCGTCCATGTCGACGTGCAGGATCGTGCAGCCGGTGTCGTCGCCGTCGCTTCGACCGGCGACTCGCGGGACGTCCGCGCTACGGCCCATGTGATCAGGGGGTGCGGCGGGCCAGCAGGTGGATGCGGCTGGCGATCTCTCGGTAGGGCGAGCGGTCGGCGGCAAGCTGCTCGATCTCAGCGAGTGCGTCGCCCGCCGGCGCGGTACGCCCCACGTCGAATTCGGCGCCCGGGACGAACTCCGTGAACACCCCAACCCCGTATATCTGCTCGACGGCGAGGCCAAGTTGATGACACATCGCCTGCAGCCTCGTGACGTCCAGTGGGCCGTGCGCCGGCTCGGTGAGGGCGCGCAGCTCGAACAACGCGGAGCCGACGTCGCCGGCCAGCACTCTGGCGAGCACGCTCGCCACCGGATTGGCGATCACGATGCTGATCCGGCCGGCAGTCCGCGTCGCATCCACGACGGCAGCGAGCGCAGTATCGGGCCGGTCGACCGCCTCGAGCACCTCGTGCGCCAGCACTAGGTCGAACGCCGCCGCCGGCACGACCTCGCCCAGCGCCTCGATGTCGCCCTGCACCGCCCGCACCCGGTCGTCGACCCCCGCCTCGTTCGCGCGGCGGCGCAACACTGCCAGCGCGTCGGCGCTCAGGTCGACAACGGTGACCCGCGCCCCCGCTTGAGCCAGCGGCACCGCTGAACTCCCGCTGCCTCCGCCGCAATCGAGGACTTCCAACGGCGCTCCGGTCAAGGCCCCAGACCGGGCGGCCTCGTCGAGCAGACGCAGCAGGACGCGGTGCCGTAGCGGCGCTGTCCGCTCGCGGCGACTTGCGGTGTCCACGGCCCAAACACTAGTGCGGCGCACCGACCATGGCCGGTGCGCCGAACCGCCCCGCTCAGCTCGCCAGAGGCGCCAACAGGCCGAGCGTGCGCTCGACCAGCGTCACGAACTGCTCCGCGGCGTGCAGCTGGTCCTCCGCGTCGCGTTCTGACACGACACTGTGCGCGCCTGCCTCGACGGCCGCACGCTTGCCGGCCGTCCCGGCGAAGTACGCCGACCACTCGGCAAGTTCGGGCGCCACCGCATCGACGAGGACCCACGCGCTGACCAGTCGGCGTTTCCCGGCGGGCCGGGCACGCTGTGCAAAAAGCGCCGCCGCGCCGCGCAACGCAGCCAGATGCGCGAGCCGGAACCGCTCACCGGGCTCGCCGGCCAGCACGGCGTCGCGCAGCATCGACCGTGCCTGCCCTACCAGCGATGCCGCACTGCGACTCGCCGGCGGATGGAATGCCGCAACGCCCATGGCCAACTCCCAGTCTCGAACGCCTGTTCGAAGGCTATCTCGACCCGGGAGGCTCCGCAAGGGCGTCGACGACCTCGCCCACGACCACCACCGCCGGCGGGCCCGCACCGTGAGCCGCGACCTCGTCGGCCAACCGGCTGAGCGGCGCCCGGAGGATGCGCTGGCCGTCGAGCGTTGCACGCTCGATCACCGCTGCCGGGGTCGCCGGATCGCGCCCGTGCGCCACGAGAGCCTTGACGATCAGCTCGAGGCGCTCCATCGCCATGAGCAGCACCAACGTGGACGACTTGGCCAGCGCGGCCCAGTCCAGGCCGGTATCGAGCGGTCGCCCCGGATCGAGGTGCCCCGACACAACGGTGAAGTCCGCGGCCAGCCCGCGATGCGTTAGCGGAATGCCGGCCACGACCGGCGCGGCGAGCGCCGAGGTGACGCCCGGCACCACGGTCACCGGCACGCCGGCCGCAAGGCACGCCAGCCACTCCTCGCCGCCGCGGCCGAATACGAATGGGTCCCCGCCCTTGAGCCGGACGACCCGCTTGCCGGCACGTGCCCGGTCGACCAGCACCGCGTTGATCTCGTCCTGGCTGAGGTTGTGCCGGTGCGCCGACTTGCCGCAATCGATCACCTCGACATCGGGCGGCAACTCGTCGAGCAGCGCGCGCGGTGCCAACCGGTCGACGACGACCACGTCAGCGGCGGCGACAAGGCGCCGCCCACGCACCGTGATCAGCTCCGGATCACCCGGACCGCCGCCGACCAGCGCCACTGACCCGGCAGCGGCCGCTCGGTGCGGGCGCGCGGGCAATTCCCCGACGTCGAGCGCCGCGGCGATCGCGTCGCGCAACGCGCTCGCCCGGCGGGGGTCGCCGCCGCCGGAGACGGCCACCGTCACGTCGCCACGACGCGTGCTGGCAGGCGTCCAGGCCGTACCTCCGCTTGCCGCGTCGGACCGAATGCAGAAGATCCGCTGTGCTGCTGCGGCATCGGCCACCTCGGCGTTCACCGCCGGATCGTCCGTGCACGCCAACACCAGCCAGGCTCCGTCCACGTCGGCCGCCTCGAACGGCCGCGCAGAGACTCGAGCCGCGAGCGCCCGCAGCTCAGGTGATACCTGCGGGGCCACCACGTCGATCACAGCGTCCGACGCGGCCATTCGCTGCGCGCGCCGGGTGGCCACCCGGCCGCCGCCGACAACCAGAACCCGTCGCCCGGCGAGGTCCACCAGTAGCGGGACGCCGGTCACGCGACCGCGGCCGTACGCAGGCGTATGGAGACGGCGGACACCCAGCGATGGTTGCACATGCGGCGACTCGCCGGCCATTTCGTTCGGTCGAGGTGTGCTCCCCGACATTTGCACTTCGCGATCGCGGCAATGTGTGCCACCCTGGACACGTGCACCGAGCTCTGCCGCTTCGACTCACCGCGCGCCGTCATGTCGACCTGCTGCGCGTGATCGCCGCGGCGTGTCCGCCACTGCGCTGACCCGCGCCGGCTCCGGCGACGGGTCCCGTTCAGGCACGCGTCGTCGGAGAGGAGCTCGTAGATGCCTGCGCGCAAGGGGCAGGGGCAGTGGGCGCTCGGCTATCGGGAGCCGTTGAACGCCAACGAACGCAGCAAGCGCGATGACGACGGGCTCAAGGTCCGTGAGCGCATCATCGACACCTACCAGTACACCGGCTTCGCCGGCATCGACGCGGCCGACCTGCGGGGCAGGTTCCGCTGGTACGGCCTGTATACGCAGCGGCGCGCCGGCATCGCCGGCGGGCGCACCGCGGTCCTCGAGCCGGAGGAGCTAGAGGACGAGTACTTCATGCTGCGCATCCGCATCGACGGCGGGGCACTCACCAGCGAGCAACTGCGTGTCATCGGGGAGATCTCCACCCAGTACGGCCGCGACGTCGCCGACATCACCGACCGGCAAAACATCCAGCTGCACTGGGTACGCATCGAGGACGTCCCGACGATCTGGGAGAAACTCGATGTCGTCGGGCTGTCGACCACAGAGGCCTGCGGTGACACCCCCCGGGTCATGCTCGGCTGCCCTCTGGAGGGGGTGAGCGCCGGCGCAGTGCTGGACGCCGGGCCGGCGTTGCGGGCCACCGTCGCGGCGTACGTCGGCGACCCGGCGTTTTCGAACCTTCCGCGCAAGTACAAGACGTCGATCACCGGGTGCGCGCGGCACTGCACCAACCATGAGATCAACGACGTGTCGTTCGTCGGGGTCGTCGGCCCGGACGGGCGGCCCGGATTCGACCTGTGGGTCGGCGGCGGGCTGTCGACGAACCCCATGTTCGCCCAGCGATTGGGCGCATTCGTCGAGCCGGACGAGGTCGCCGAGGTGTGGGCCGGCGTCACGTCGGTCTTCCGCGACTACGGCTATCGGCGCTCCCGCAACCACGCCCGGCTGAAGTTTCTGATGGCCGACTGGGGGCCGGAGAAGCTCCGCGAGGTGCTGGAGAAGGACTATCTCGGTCGGGCGCTGGCGGACGGGCGTGAGCCGCCACCGTCGCCGGCATACCGCGACCACGTCGGAGTCGAGCGGCAGCGCGACGGACGCTTCGCCGTCGGCGCGACCACGAAGGCGGGCCGCACTTCAGGGACGGCACTGAGTTCGGTGGCTGAGCTGGCCGATCGCTTCGGCGACGGCCGAATCCGCACCACACCCCAGCAGGGATTGGTGATCCTCGGGGTGAGCGAAGTCGAGCCGCTGATAACCGAGCTCGACGGCCTGGGCTTGTCGGTGCGGCCGTCGGCGTTTCACCGCGGCACGATCGCCTGCACCGGAATCGAATTCTGCAAGCTCGCCATCGTCGAGACGAAGGCTCGGGCGGAGACGATCCGTGGCGAGCTCGAACGCCGCCTGCCGGACTTCGACACTCCGATCACGATCAATGTCAACGGCTGCCCCAATTCGTGTGCCCGGTTCCAGGTCGCCGATATCGGGTTCAAAGGCATCGTGACGCGGGGTCCGGACGGCAGCGATCACGAGGCGTTCCAGGTGCACCTGGGGGGCCAGCTCGGCGCCCAGGCGGCATTCGGCCGCAAGTTCCGCGGTCTGAAGGTCAGCGCTACTGAAGCGCCCGACTACGCAGAGCGGATCCTGCGCGGCTACGTCGACCGCCGTGAGCCCGGCGAGTCGTTCGCCGCGTACGTCGCACGCGCCGACGAAGCGTGGCTCACGTGAGTGAGCGGGCGGCGCCGTTCTACTGCCCGTACTGCGGAGACGAGGGCCTGCGCCCGTTCGGCGAGAAGCACGGCGAATGGCGTTGCGGCGCCTGCCAACGGGTGTTTCGGCTGTCGTTCGTCGGCAGCGCCCCAACTTGGACGACCGAAGCGAAGGAGCACGCATGACGTGCGTCACCACTGACCTGGAGACGCTGGCGACGCGCGCCGGCGAGGAACTGGAGGGCGCGCATCCGCTCGACATTCTGAGCTGGGCGGTCGAGCAGTTCGGCTCGTCGTGGTGCGTCGCATCGTCGATGGCCGACGCGGTGCTGCCTCACCTCGCGTCGCGGGTACTGCCGGGGGTCGACGTGATCTTCCTCGATACCGGCTACCACTTCGCTGAGACGATCGGGACCCGCGACGCGGTCGCCGCCACCATGCCGGTGACGGTGCGCACGATCAAGCCCGCGCAGACGGTTGCCGAGCAGGACGCGACCTATGGCCCACGACTGTTCTCCCGTGATCCTGATCTGTGCTGCGCACTGCGCAAGGTCGCCCCGCTCGAAGCATCTCTGCAGCCGTATCGGGCGTGGGCGGCTGGGCTGCGCCGCGACGAGGCGATCACCCGCCGCAATGTCCGCGTCGTCGAATGGGACGCCAAGCGGGGCATGGTCAAGCTGAACCCGATTGCCGCCTGGACAGAGGATGACGTCGACGCGTACGTCGCCGAGCACGGCGTACTGGTGAACCCACTGCTGTCCGACGGCTACGGCTCGGTCGGCTGCGCACCGTGCACCCGCCGCATCCTTTCGGGCGAGGATTCTCGCGCGGGACGCTGGGCAGGCACGAGCAAGATCGAGTGCGGCGTGCACACCTGACGCCCGATAGCGTCTGCGGCATGCATCCGAACTGCATGGCCGTCGATGCGGCGCTGGCCGCTGCCGGGGTGTCCGGCCGGGTGAAGCTGTTGCCCGAGGCGGCTCCCACGGCGGCTGCGGCCGCCGAGCAACTTGGCGTCGACGTAGGCGCCATCGCCAACTCCCTGGTGTTCGCGACGGCTGCGGGTGACCCGGTACTCGTGCTGACGAGCGGGGCGCACCGCGTCGACGCCGCGAAGGTCGCGGCGTTGCTCGGCACGTCCACGCTAGGACGGGCGAACGCCGAGCTCGTCCGCAGCGCCACCGGGCAGCCGATCGGCGGCGTCGCGCCGGTGGGACATCCAGGCAGGCTGCGCACGCTCGTGGACGTCGCGCTGCGCGCGTACCCGCAGGTGTGGGCCGCCGGCGGCATTCCGCACGCTGTCTTCCCCACGACCTTCGAAGAGCTCCTGCTCCTCACGGGCGGCGACCCGGCCGACGTCGCATGATGTCGCCACCGTGCGGCATAGGGTGGGCAGCGATCAACGCTCACGCGAAGAGCGGAGGAGCATCGTGAGTGGCCTGGTGACCGTGCATGTATGGCGGATCCCTGCGCAGCGTGTCCCGGCTGCGCTTGCCTCCGCAGCGCTCGACCCCCACCGGGTCCGCGCGCTTGCCGAGGCGCGGTTCGCGAAACTGCTCGGAACCAGCAGCAGCTTCGGGCCGCGTGGCGCCGACCTGACGCGATGGGTGCTGCTGGTCAGCTGGGCGTCGTCCGATGCCGCGAGGGCATTCGCCGAATCCGGGATCGTGCGACGGTGGCAGGCCCGCGCGCGCGAGTCGTGGTCGGCCGAGTTGCTGCCGTTGTCGAGCCGCGGCCACTGGGCGCGCCGATCGCCGTTCGAGGGCGCGGCGCGCGACTGGGACGGCCCGGTCGCGGCGCTTACCCATGCCCGGCTGGCACCGCGGCAGGCCGTCACGTTCTGGCGTTCCGTGCCGCCCGTCGCCGCCGATCTCGGGCGCCGGCGCGGACTGCGCGCCGCGTTCGGCATCGGCGAGGCGCCGCTCGGCGTTCAGGGCACGTTCAGCCTGTGGCGCGACGCGGCCGCCCTGGAGGAGTTCGCCTACCGCAGCGCGTCGCACCGAGAGGCGATCCGGCAGACGGCGTTGCGCCGCTGGTACGCCGAAGAGCTGTTCGCTCGTTTCGGAGTCTTGAACTCCGCAGGCCGGCTCGGCGGGCGCGACCCCCTGGCGGCGAGCGCATGAGCGCGTTGCCGGCAGCCGCCGACGTGAGGATCGAGTCGTGGACCGGCCCCGAGCTCGCGCAGCGCATCAACGAGGCGATGGCCATCTACGTCGTCGCGATGAACTACCCCACCTATGCGGGCGCGCAGCGGTCGGTCACCGCCCAGGGACACACGGGGTACGACGGTTTCGCGTGCCGCGCCGCGCTGCGCCCGGACGGCCGCCTGGTCGGCTTCGGTTACGGCTACACGTCAAAGCCGGGCCAGTGGTGGCACGACCTGGTGCGGCGCGCGGTTACCGACGAGGTCGCCGCCGAGTGGTTGCCCGACGCCTTCGAACTCTCAGAGATGCACGTGCTGCCGCACTACCAGGGCGGCGGCATCGGGCGGCGGCTGCTGACCTCGCTGGCCGCGGCCATCCCCCATCGCTCGATGCTGTTGTCGACGCCGGATGCGGACACCCGGGCGTTCCGCCTGTACCGATCGGTCGGCTTCGTGGACCTCGCCCGTGGGCACCGCTTCCCCGGCGACGCCAGGCCGTTCGCCGTCCTCGGCGCGTGGCTGCCGCTTGTCGATGCTGCGCCGCGCCGTTGACGTACGCCTGCGTATGGTCGGCGCGTTCGTGCTGGCCGCGGTTGGGCTGCAGATCGCATATGTCCTGACGCCCGGCACTGGGCGGGAGCGACTCACGGTCGGCACCGTCCTGGTAGTCGCTGCCGCGTCGCTGAGCCACGCGGTGCTGACGCGCGGCCGGCGCGGGCTCGCGTGCTTCGTCGTCGCCGGCGTCGTGGGCTTCGCTGCCGACGTGCTCGGCGTGCACACCGGAATCCCCTTCGGGGATTACCGCTACTCCGCGACGCTCGGCGTTCAGCTTGCGGGCGTCCCCCTCCTTGCTGCGCTCGCCTGGGCGATGCTGGCATGGCCGGCCGCCCTGGTGGCTCGACGCCTCGCCACGACGACGCCGCTGCGCGTGCTCGTCGGCGCGTGGGCGCTCGCGTCGTGGGATCTGTTCCTCGACCCGCAACTGGTCGCAGCCGGCGCCTGGCGCTGGGCAGACCCCAACCCGCACCTGCCGGGCGAACCTGCTGTCGCGCTGACGAACTATGCAGGATGGCTGCTCGTCGCGGTGGTGATCTCGCTTGGCGTGCAGCTGATGCTGGCCGGAACGCCTTCGGCTGACGACCGCTGGATGTTCGCGCTCTACGTGTGGACCTACGTGTCGTCAGTAATCGGGCTCGCCGCGTTCTTGGATTTGCCAGCCGCGGCGTTCTGGGGCGCGCTCGGCATGGGCGTGGTGGCCGTCCCGCTGGTGTTCCGATGCTGGTGAAGGTCGGCACGGCCGCGGCGCTGGCCGGCACGGCACATGCCGCGGTCAACGCGCGGATGTTGCGCCGAGCGGTGTTGCCGGGCGCGCTGCCCGACGTCTCGGTGCTGCTGCCTGCGCGCGACGAGGCGCACAACATCACAGCTTGCCTGGATACCCTGCTTGCACAGCAGCCGCAGGACCGCATCGAGATCATCGTGCTCGATGACGGATCATCCGACGGCACGAGGGAAATCGCCGAAGCGGCTGGGGTGCGTGTCGCCTCCGGAACGGCGCCTCCGCCGGGCTGGCTGGGCAAGCCGCACGCGTGCCGGCAGCTCGCGGAGCTCGCCCGGCCGACCAGTACGGTTCTCGTGTTCGTGGACGCGGACGTCCGCCTGGAGCCGGAGGCAGTGGCCAGCGCCGTCACCTTGCTGGAACGGCACGGCCTGGATTTCGTCTCGCCGTATCCGAGGCAGGTTGCCGGCTCGCCGGCCGAGCGGCTCGTCCAGCCCTTGCTTGCATGGTCGTGGCTGACGTTCCTGCCCCTGCGGCTCGCCGAGCACTCCCCCCGGCCATCGCTGGCCGTTGCCAACGGGCAGTTCCTCGTGGTGCGCCGGGAGGCGTACCGGCGCGCGGGCGGCCACGTGCCCGATGCCGTCCTGGATGACATCGCCCTGGCCCGGGCGTTGCGGCGCAGCGGAGCACGGGGCGGCATCGTCGACGGCGCGACGCTTGCCAGTTGCCGGATGTACGACGGGTGGACGACGCTTCGAGACGGGTACGCCAAGTCGCTGTGGGCGGCGTTCGGCTCACCCCGAGGTGCGCTCGGGGTGCTCGCCTGGCTGAGCGTCGCCTACCTGGTCCCGGCCGTGGCGGCGCTGCGCGGCTCGCGGGCGGGACTGCTCGGCTACGCGGCGGGCGTCGCCGGACGGGCGATCGCGGCACGACGCACCGGCGGCCGCGCCTGGCCGGACGCACTGGCCCACCCGGTGTCGGTGGTGGCGTTCGGGTGGGTGCTCGTGCGGTCGCTGGCCGGGCGCCGGCGCGGCACGCTGCGCTGGAAAGGCCGGGACGTGCACGCCCGCCCCCTAGGCGGCTAAGGCACTATCACCACATGGCGCGCGTCCTGGTGGTCGGCGCCGGGGTCGGCGGACTGTGCGCCGCCGCCCGGCTGGCCGCGTTGCGCCACGACGTCACAGTGCTCGAAGCCAGCGACGAGATCGGCGGCAAGGCCGGTTTCTTCGAGCAGCGCACTGCCGCGGGCACGTTCCGCTTCGACACCGGCGCGTCCGTGCTCACCATGCCCGAGGTGTTCGCCCAGTTGTTCGCCGACACCGGCGACCCCCTCGACTCGGTGCTCAAGCTGCGTCCCGTCGACCCGTATGTCCGCTACCGCTTCGCCGACGGCTCCGTGCTCACCACGACGCGTGACCTGGACGAGCAGGTGTCCCACTTGGACCAGGTCCTCGCTGCGGGCACCGGCGCAGCGTGGGCGGCGCTGGTGGCGCACGGCGCTCGCGTCTGGGCTGCTGTCGAGGCGCCGATGTTCGACCGTGGTCTGACCTCAGGCGTCGTCGCCCGGCGGCTGGCACACGTCGGCGACATTGCCGCGGTCCGGCCCGGACGCACCCTGCGTCAGCTCGGCAACCGCTGCTTCCGCGACCCCCGCGCGCGCATGCTCCTGGACAGGTACGCGACCTTTGCCGGGTCCGACCCGCGCCGGGCACCGGCGGCCCTGGCCGTGATCCCGTTCCTGGAGCACGCCTTCGGGGCGTGGTACGTCGACGGCGGGCTGCACCAACTCGTCGCGGCACTGGCCGCCCGGGCCCGCGAACGCGGCGCCGTCATTCGTACCGAGGCCCGGGTCACCCGGATCACCGCGACCGGCGGGCGCGTCGGCGAGGTAACGCTCGCCGACGGGGCGACGCTGCCCGCCGACGTCGTCGTGGCGAACGCCGATGCGAGCACGGTCTACCAGCAGCTGCTGCAGCCGAACCGGCCGCGGCAGGCGCCGCGCGCCGACTCGCTCAGCGCGTTCGTGCTTCTGCTGGGGGTGCGCGGGCGCACACCTGGGCTGGCGCACCACAATGTGCTCTTCGGCGACGGCGACTACGACGCCGAATTCGACGCGGTGTTCGGCCGGCCCGGCCGACCGGTGACCGACCCCGCCGTGTACATCAGCGCGCCGGACGACCGCACAGTGTGCCCTGCTGGTCACGAAGCGTGGTTCGTGCTGGTAAACGCGCCGCGCCACGGCATCGACGGCACCCGGGGCGCCCTGAATTGGGACAGCGCGGGGTTGGCGTCGGGCTACGAAGGCCGGGTGCTTTCGCTGCTCACGGCGCGAGGGCTGCCGGTGCGGGAGCGGCTCGTGTTCAGCAAGGTGCTCACCCCGGCGGACCTGCAGCGCCGCACCAGCGCCCCCGGGGGTGCCATCTACGGCGCTGCGCTGCACGGCCTGCGCGCGAGCGTTCGCCGGCCGGCGAACGCCGGAAAAGTACGCGGGCTCTATCTCGTCGGCGGCTCCACGCAGCCCGGTGGCGGGCTGCCCCTGGTGGCACAGTCGGCCAAGATCGTCACCAACCTCATCGGGCCCGCCTGACCCATCGGCTACGACGTGATCTGAACGAACGCGACCAACGTGGCCGCGACCCAGACCGCCGCGCACACGGTGGGCGGCCACGCCGCATCGCTTATCGCGGCACTGACGCATGCCAGCGCCGTGCAGATCACCCGGGTGGGCCGCTCCGCGACCGTTATCAGCGGGCGCCGCCGCGCCAACTCCAGCCCGACGGAGAGCGCGGCCGCGACCAGCGCCAGCCACAGCGGCGCGCCGGCTTGCCATATGACGAGTGCGAACGCGGTGTCCGCGATTCGGTCCGCGATCGTGTCCGCGACCGCCCCCGCCCGGGTGGTCCGGGCCTGGAGCAGGGCAACCGCGCCGTCGAGCCCGTCGCAGAGGGCCGCGGCCAGGACGAGCACGAGCGCAACTAGCGGCAGTCGGGCGGCGAGCAGTGGCGCGTCGACGGCGAGCAAGAGCCCCGCCGCAGTGATCGCCGCCGGTGGAACGCGGGCCTCGGCGAGCGGCCGGGCCAGCGACCACATGAGTGTCAGCCAGCGGCGCACGAGCGGCGACGGCCGCAGCCCGTGGTGCAGCGCGGACCAGGCCTCGATCAGGTCGTCGCGCTGATCCGAAGATTCCCCCATACCTCGCGGGTGGCCTTGGAGCGGTTGAACGTGATGAAGTGGATGCCCGGCACGCCTTCGTCGAGCAGCCGCTGCGCCAGCCCAGAGCACCTCTCGATCCCCAGCGCGCGCACTGCCTTGGGATTGTCAGCCACCGCCGCGAACTCGGCCGCCAGCGCGGGCGGGAACGGCGCGCCGGAAAGCTGCTCGGAGCGCTCGATCGTGCGCATCGTGGTGACCGGCATGATGCCAGCGATGATCGGCACCTCGCCTCCGGCGGCAGCCACCCGGTCGCGCAGTCGCAGGTACTCGTCGGCGTCGAAGAACATCTGGGTGACCGCGTAGTCGGCGCCGGCCCGACATTTCTCCACGAACCGCGCGGTGTCTTCCTCGATGGTGGCCGAGCGGGGGTGTTTGTACGGGAACGCCGCGACACCGACGCAGAAGTCGCCGTGTGCCCGCAGCAGCTCGACCAATTCGCAGGCGTAGCGCAGCCCCTCGGGGTGCTTGATCCACTCCCCCATCGGATCGCCCGGCGGGTCGCCGCGAATCGCCAGCATGTTCACCACGCCGACGTCGGCGAACCGGCCGATGATCGCGCGCAGCTCTGCCACTGAGTGATTGACTGCGGTCAGATGGGCCACCGGCAGCAGCGTCGTGTCGGACGCGATCTGCTCGACGATCTCGATGGTGTGGTCGCGGGTGCTGCCGCCGGCGCCGTAGGTGACCGACACGAACGACGGATGCAACGGTTCGAGCTCGCGGATGGTCTGCCACAAGAGCCGGTCGTC
>Ga0126373_10000493_pt1 | contig 26033 bp, 23 predicted proteins | sample PanSoiMetPlot_11_FD_92545 | JGI IMG/M metagenome (GOLD analysis project Ga0126373, IMG submission 92545) | Tropical forest soil microbial communities from Panama - MetaG Plot_11 | ecosystem: Environmental > Terrestrial > Soil > Tropical forest > Bulk soil | place: Panama | collected 2016-02-17 | reverse complement strand
GCTCCAGTCCTGACGAGGCCGGTGCGGGCGCCGCGCCGTCCGGTGCTCGCTGGCGGACGGTTGCTCTGGCTGGAATTGCGGCACAACGCGATGCTCTGGCTGCTGCCAATTACCCTCGCGGTGTTCTGGTTCGTGACCTACCGCACGAGGATGACCACGGCGCCGCTGTGGTACGCGCGCGCGACCGATCTGCAATCCGGCATCGTTCCAGACTTCATCGTGCCGGTCGTCGGCGCTGGCGCGTGGATGGGCTCGCGGGAGGCTCGCCGCCACGTGACCGACCTGATGACGACGACCGCCCGTCTCCGATGCGTCCGGCTGTTCGCTACCTGGGCCGCCACCGCGATCTGGGCGCTCGTTGGCTGCGGAGTATGCGTGGCGGTCGTGTATGGCGTCACCGCGCACCAGGTGAGCTGGGGCGGGCCGCTCTGGTGGCCAGTCGTGGTCGCTGCCGCGAGTGTCGTGGCATTCAGCGCGCTCGGGTTCACCGCGGGAGTTCTCCTCCCCGGTCGGCTGACTGCGCCGCTGGTCGCGGTCGGATCGTGGTTCGTGCTCGTGCTCGGCACGGAACTCATCAGGGGCAGCCAGTCGTACTGGAATATCTTGCCGGTGGTCAGCGGTCCGTGGGACAACGGCCAGGACCCAGGGGTGGCAATCTTCTACCCGTTCGTTCCTGACCTGTCCATCGCGCAGATCATGTTCCTGGCCGGCCTCACGGTAGCCTTGCTCGCCGCGCTGGCGGTGCCGGGCAGCGGCCGGGTCGCGCGCTCGGTTGCCGCCTCGATCGCTGCAGCCGGGATGGCGGCCGCCTGTACGTCTGTCGTGCTGACCGGGGCCGGCACAATGGACGCGCACGGCATGATCGCGATTCCCGCGCTGCACGATGCAGCCAGCGACCGGCCGATCCGGTTCACGCCGGTCTGCAGCAGCACGGCGATCCCCGTCTGCCTGAATCCTGCATATGGCCGCTACCTGCCAGCCGTGACGGCAGCGCTCGCGCCGATGCTGGGCGAGATCACCGGACTGCCCGGCGCACCGGTCCGGGTCAGCCAGGCCGCGGCTACCGAACAGCAGGAGGCAGGCAACGCGGTGATCATCGGCCTGACCGGCCCGCAGATGCTCGCCGGGGAGTACCGAATGCTGCTCCCTGTCCCTGGCGGTCAGTTGAATGGGCCGTATTTTACGACCAGTCAGCTGGTTGGCCAGGTCAGGGACAGCGTCGGACCAGCGGTCGTGGCGAGCTTCGTCGGCGCCGGTTCCGGGGCCTCCGCAGCGCAGCAGGCGGTCGCGGCCGCGCTGTCGTGGGACGCAGGCATGCCGGTCGTGACTGATGAAACCGGGCAAGCCCCGCCATGCAGCGGAACCCGCTGCGGCTCGGGAACCGCTAGCAGCCTGCAACGTGGTTCCCCGGGGGATGCGGCGGCTCGCCGATTCGCGGCGCTGCCGCTCAGTGTCCGGCGCGCCTGGCTCGCGCAGCACCTGACGGCTCTGCGGTCGGGCCGGATCACACTGGAGCAGCTGCCATGAGCGCCGAGAGAGTTGCGGAAGCGCGGCCAGCGCTCGCCAGCGTCAGCCGGCCAGCGTGGGCGCCAGGGCTGCGCCTGGTGTGGCTGTTCGCCATAAGCCGCCGGGTTCCGGCGGCCCTGGGCGCGCTAGCCGCCTGCGCGGTCGGGCTGCGGATCGCGCTCATCGGGCACTGGAACGCCTCCGGCGCGCTGCTACTGCCGCTGATCATCGAGGCTGGGGCAGTGTGCGTCGTCTCAGTCTCCACTGCGAGCCCGCTCGGCGAGCCAGAGCGCGTGGCCGGGCGGTGGCTGCCGTGGCTGCGGCTGGGCGGGGCCTTGGCGATGACGGCTATCGCGGTCGGTGCCCTGGCCGCCGGAGCGCTCGGCGGGCATCTCTCTGGCGGCACCCTCGACGTGCTCCGCAACGTGGCCGGTGTGACTGGCATCGGCTTTCTGTGTGCGGCCTTCCTGGGTGCCGGCTTGGCCTGGACGGGCCCGACGGCGTACCTGATCGCGGGCGTCTACGGGCTGTACACGCCGTGGCACTCCTCGGCCGTCACCACACCCTGGCTGTGGCCGGGGCGGCCGCCGCACGACCTGGGCGCGGCGATCTGTGCAGGGCTGGTCTTCGCCTGCGGGCTTGCCGTGTTCGCCTTGCGCGGCGCCCGCGACCAGGTGGGCGAGTGAGCACGGTGGTGATATTGGCTTGCACCGGACAGCCCGCCTAGCCAGGCTGGTTGTCCATGCAGGCCGTGAGGAAGCTGACGAGCGACGACTGGATGGAACTACGCGACGCGCGCCTCGCCGCCCTGGCTGAGGCGCCGTACGCGTTCTCCTCGACCCTGGCCAGGGAGCAGGAGTTCGCCGAGAGCACCTGGCGGCAGCGCGCCGGGTCCGGCCGGACGTTTGCCGCCTGGGACGGCGACACTATCGTCGGCCTGGCGACGGGCCTGCCCGAAGCCGGGCAGTGGCATCTGGTCGGCATGTGGGTGTCACCCAAGGTGCGCGGCTCCGGCGTCGCCGACCAGCTCGTGGCCGCCGTGTGCGAGCTGGCGCGCCAAGCCGGCTTCACGTCTGTCACGCTCTGGGTGACCGAAGTCAACGGCCGGGCGCGCGCGTTCTACCGGCGGCTCGGGTTCGCGCCGACCGGAGGCCGCCAGCCAGTCAGGCCGGACGAGCCGGACAACTGGGAAGAGGAACTCGCGCTCCGCATCGCCTGACGAGATCGGGCCGCCGCTGCGGACGTCACGACGCGACCGCGGGCTGCGCGAGAACGCGGTCCAGCACGCTCTGGTCACCGGTGAACTCCAGGCCCAGCTCCGCGGCCAGGCTCGTGCTGAGCTTGCCGGCGAACAGGGCGAGGATTAGTCGTGCCTCGCCGGTCAGGACGAGATCGGGCGCATCAGCAGTGCCCAGCCTGGTGCGAATCGCGCCGCTGGAAATCTCGATGACCGCCGGACTGTCTGCGGCGCGCAGCTCGATCGAGACGGGCGGACCATCGGGATCGCGGTCACGCAGGAAAAACCGGGCAGGGAACGCGAACCAGTGGCCGCGAAACTGGTCGCCGTCGGCGGGCTTGCTCATGTAGCGGACACCCCAGCGGCCGATGGCGTCGAGGACCGGCAGTAGTTCCGCGCCCGTCTCGGTGAGGTGGAAGAGCGTCGTAGCGACGGGCGGGGGTGCGTCCTCGCGCTGGATGAGGCCCGCAGACTCGAGCTCCCGGATCCGATCGGAGAGCAGGTTGGTGGCGATGCCCGGCAATCCATCCCTGAGGTCGGTGTACCGGCACCCGCCGCGGATTGCAAGCTCCCGGACGATCAGCAGCGTCCATCTGTCACCCACGACATCGAGAGCCTTGGCGATCGAGCAGTACTCACCGTAACTCCGCATACCCAGAGGCTACTGACGATCGAGTTGAATTCCAAGTTAAATAGCTTGACTTTTTAAACTTCTCACTAGAACATCTCAACTATGAAGTCGAAGCCCATGATCCTTGTTGCCCTGTTGCTCGCGGCGTTCCTGGTCAACCTCGACACGACCCTGGTAAATGTCGCGCTGCCGGACCTGGTGCGCGAGTTGCACGCGACCACTACTCAGCTGCAGTGGGTGGTTGACTCCTTCAACCTCGTCTTCGCCGCGCTGCTGCTCACCTTCGGGAGTCTGTCTGACCGGTTTGGTCGCAAAGGCATGCTGCTGGCCGGCATGACGGTCTTCGGCGCCGCCAGCCTGATCGGCGGTTTCACCACAAGTCCGGCCCAGCTGATATCCGCCCGGTCAGTCATGGGCCTCGGCGCTGCTATGACGTTCCCGGCGACACTCTCGCTGATCTCGAACGTGTTCACCGAGCGCGGCGAACGAGCGCGAGCCATCGGCCTGTGGGGTGCCGTCGCCGGCGTGGCCATCGCGATGGGTCCAATCGTCGGTGGCTGGCTGTTGGAGCACTTCAGCTGGGCCAGCATCTTCACCGCCATGGCGCCGGTTGCGGCGGTCGCGGTGATCCTGGTGGCGTTGGTGGTTCCGACGTCGAAGGACCACGAGGCGGCCGCGCCCGACCTCCCCGGCCTGGTGCTCTCGGCTGCAACCATGGCACTGCTGGTCTTCACGATCATCGAGGCGCCGACCTACGGGTGGGGGACCGCGCGAAGCCTCGCGGGCTTCGCCGTCTCCGCCGTCCTGCTCGCTGCGTTCATCCTGCGCGAGCGGGCTGCCGCGCATCCGATGCTCGATGTACGGCTGTTCCGGAACATGCGGTTCAGCGCGGCGAGCGGCGCGGTGACGGTGTCGTTCTTCACCCTGTTCGGCTTCATCTTCCTGATCACGCAGTATTTCCAATTCGTCCGCAGCTACGGGCCGCTGTCCACGGGCGTGCATCTGCTGCCGGTTGCCCTCTCGGTGGGGCTGGGCTCGGTAGCCGGCACTCAGCTTGCCGTCCGGGTCGGCACGAAGGTGATCGTCACCGCCGGGCTTGTCGCGATGGCGGTGTTCTACGGCTGGGTCGCGGCGACGGTGAGCGCCGGCCTCAGCTACGGCATCATCGCGGCACAGATGGTCCTCTACGGGCTCGGCATGGGCCTGACCTCGGCGCCGGCGACCGAGTCCATCATGGGCGCGATCTCGCGGCGCAAGGCCGGCGTCGGCTCAGCCGTGAACGATTCCACCAGGCTCGTCGGCGGCACGCTCGGCGTGGCGGTGATCGGGAGCGTGTACGCGTCGGTTTACGCGGCGCGGCTCACTGCGACGATGCCGGCCGGTGTGCCCGGCCGGGTGGCCGCGATCGCACACCAATCGGTTGGCGCCGCCTACGCGGCGGCCGGCAAGATCGCCGTCCTCGGACACCCCACCCTCGGCCACTCGGTGCAGCACGCGGCCACGAACGCATTTCTTCGCGGCCTCACGGTGGGCTCACTTGTCGCAGGGGGTATCGCGGTAGTTGGGGCGGTGCTGGCCGTCCTGTTCCTGCCCGCGCAACCCGCCGCAGCGAGCCCAGCGACTGACGAGATCGAGCAGGCCGGAAAGCTGAGGGAGGCCGAGATCGAGCCGCATCCCGCCCGGTGACTCCGGTCGCGAATCACAACACAACGGACAAGGGAGGCAGGGCAATGTCACCGCAGATCGTCAGGGACCGCAACGCGGAGGCGCTGAAGGAAGCGGCTAGCTGGCCTGGCGCGGACCGGGCGACGCTGGTCGTGCTCGCGACCGTGCTGGCCGCGACAGGCGCCGATCAGGAGGGAGCGGAGTACTTCGAGACGCTAGCTGCCAGCCAGCCGGACCAGGTGCTGCCGCAGGCGCTGGCTGGCTACTTCCAGGTCCGAGCTGGCGAGGACATACCATCCGGAATCGCCAAGCTGGACGACGCCGCAAGCCGGGATCTGGGACCGTCCCAGTACTACCGCGGACTCGCCCTTGCTGAGCTGCCGGCTTCGGCCGGGCATGCTGAGCAGGCGATCGCTGACCTGGAGTTCGTGCTGGCGGTCCGTGACCAGTTCCCGAGCAATATGATCCGAGCCGCCTACCACGGGCTTGCCACGGCGTATGCGGCTGCGGGCAGGGACGAGATGGCTGCTGAGGCGGCCCAGGCCTCAGGCTTGTCCTCGGCCCCCGCGCAGACCAGGCTGGAGTTCGGCAGCGGCTGGATGAGCGCGGCCGAGGGCTTCCACATGGCCACTCCCCGGATTACCGAGGTCTCACCAGGGATTCAGGTCGCGCAGTCCTACGACTTTGGCGACTTCGCGTTCGTCCGCACCGACGCAGGCGTGGTGGCGATCGACGCCGGAACGGCTCCGCACCGGGTCCGGGCGGCGCTGGCTGCCGCCGGCATCGATCCAGGCGACATCAGCCATGTGATCCTGACGCATGCCCACTTCGATCACGCCGGCGGCATCAGCGCGCTAACCGGCCCGGCGACCACCGTGATCGCCCAGGCTGGCTTCCCCGCCGAACTGCAGCGACAGCACGGCAACGCGTTCCCGTTCCGCTCTTTCACTGGCGAGGGAGCCGGGTTCGGCGACGGTCACGCTGACGGCAAGCCGGCGGAAATAGCGGTTGACCAGCTGATCGCCGAGCGCACGTCGCTATCGATCGGAGGCACGGAGTTCGTCTTGTACCCGGCTAAGGGCGGCGAGACCAGCGACGCTCTCATGGTGTACCTTCCCGCGAGCGGCGTCCTCTTCGCCGGCGACGTGATGATGCCCTACCTGGGCGCGCCGTTTTTCGCCGAGGGATCACCCGCCGGAATGCTCGACGTGCTGGCGCTGATCGCCGAGATAGCGCCGCGCGAGCTGGTGCACGGCCACGTCGTGCTGACCGAGGTATTCACCACCGAGACGATCCCTGGCCTGGTGAGGGCGCTCACCGAACTGCGGGACGAATCGCTCGCGCGCATCCGCCGCGGGCAGACCCTGACCCAAGTGCTGGACGTCAATCTGCTGCCGGAGTCGCTGCGCGAGCACCCGGTCGCAGTCGCGCCGTTCCTGGTCATCAGGGACCACTTCGTGCAGCGGCTCTACCAGCAGCACTCCGGCTACTGGCAGCCGGACGGATCGGGTCTCGAGCCGGTCAGCGAGGCGGAGCGAGCCGCGGCGCTTGACCTGCTGGCAGAGGGCAAGCCCGAGCGGTTCGCCGACGCGGCACGGGTCCTGATCGAGCAGCGCGACGCAGCGCTCGCACTCGAGATTGCCACCGCCGGCCTCACCCGACATCCGCAGAACGCCGACCTTTCGCGGCTCCGCCGCGAGGCCCTGTATCGGCTGATGGAGCGGCATCAGCTCCAGGACCCGTTCCGGTTCCTCATCTACGGTGAGCTGGCCGGCGTCGAGCTCGGCCCGGTCGCCTCAGCCTGACAGTCCGCGTCTTCTAGGACTCGAGCCACAGCCTGTACACGATGAACAGGGGCACTCCCACGACGGGGCCGAGCTCGTCGGGGAACAACCGCAGTGCCTCCGCCGACGGCTGTGGCTCGGCGACCCGGTCCACCCTGAATCCGGCGTCGGCGAATGCGCCAAAGACAGTCGCAAGCGGCCTGCGCCAGAAGTGCTGCGTCACCTCAACGTCGGCCTTGCGCCAGGTATCGGATACCAGCTCGGTGTCGAAGTAGCCGCCGCGTCGTTGAGTGCTCGCTGACCCGAACGGATGGTCAAGAGAGATGACGGCCCAGCCGCCAGGCCTCAGGGCCGAGGCGAACGACCGCAGGGGAACGCTCCAGTCTGCGATGTAGTGCAGTGCGAGGGAGCAGGTGATGCCATCGAACGATCTGGGTTCCAGCGGCAGTGGCTTGGAGAGGTCGGCGACCATGAACCGGCCGCGCCCGCCGCAGCGATGCTCAGCTTCCTCGATCATCCGGGGGCTGACATCGATGGCGACGACATCGGCACCCTGTTCCAGCAGCCACTGTGCCTGCGCCCCGGATCCGCAGCCCGCATCGAGCACTGTGGCACCGCGCACGTTGCTCGGTACCAGTGCCCTCAGAGCGGGGCGCTCGAGGAATCCGTTCCATGGCCCTTCGTCGGTGGTAGCTGACCAGACCTCCGCGAGCCGGTCGTATGCCTCGCGAGTGAGCAGTGTGTGCTCGGCTTGGTTATCTGGCGTTTCGATGGTCATTGGCAGAGCCTAGCGACGGCAGCAATGCAGGAATAGCACGGCCAACAGGTGGTCCTGACATGCGCCGTCAACGGTGGTACTTGTTGTGCATGGACGTGAGCGCCGCTGCTGCCAGGGTCCGGTTAGAGTTGCGCAACGCCGGCTTCCAGGAGTTCGAGCCAGGGCGGCGAGGCTTTCTCGCCGAGGGCGATCCCAACGGCGGCTGGGTCGCCGTCAGGTGTCATCCGGGTTTTCCGTGGGCGAGAAAGAAGCGCGACCGAGACTTGCAGAGCTACCGCGCCATTCTCGCTGCGGCCGGCTTCACGGTCACGGATTCTCGCTGGATGTCGGGGTCGTTGCGAGTAACGCTTCCGCCGGAGACGGGAGACTTCTGACCGCGTCGTGTCTCACAGCGCACAACAATGGGCGCGATGTCGAGCGCAGCGGGCCAGCCATCGCACGCCGCGCCCGCCGACTTCGAGCCGCCGCACGCATAAGCGATTTCGCCCCGGACCGACGACGGTTAAACGCCGATGGCCGCGCCGAGAGCCCCGAGCGCATCGCTCAGGGCCGTTGCCGCCTGACCAGTGACTTGTCCTTGTGAGCGGTGCTGGTCAAAGACCTGGACAAGCTGTAGGTACTGCTGCTGGACCTTCTGGACGTCCTGGCCGGCCGAGCCGAATAGGAGCTTCTGTAGATGGTTGTAAAGATCCTCGGCGGCCTGCGGCGCGATCTCGCCGTTAGCGACCCCAGCTTCCAGCTGGCCCACGAACGTCGACGCGGCTGCCGCAGTCGCAGGTAGCGCAAGGGCGCCCTGTGACGGCTGCGGACTGTCCGAGGGTGAGGTCGCTGCCGGAAGCGCGGGAGGTGCCGTGTGACCGGTCCCGCCGCTGACCAGTAGTACTACGGCCAGGGCTGCCAGCACCGCGGCGAGCGCGGCAGCGAGCCCCATCTCGGTCTTGGTCGGCGAACGGCGCCGACCGCGGCTTTGTGCCGGGCGGAGGTCGTCATCGACGCCGGTGAGAAGAACTGTTGTCGCGTCAGGATTCAGGGCCGCGAGCAGGCCGGCTCTGGCTGCGGCGGCGCTGGGAGGGCGGGCGGCGGGGTCTTTGGCCAGCAGCTGGGCGGTAATCGAGTCGAGCCGCCTGGGCACGGCTGGCCGTCGCCCCGACGCACGGCCTGGATCGTCATGCACGTGCCGGTATGCCAGGCCGGCCGCCGAGTCAGCGGCGAATGGCGCCGTGCCCGTCAGCATCTCGAAGAGCACGCAACCGAGCGAATACAAATCTGATGGCGGGCCCGCCGCGCGACCCGACGCCTGCTCCGGCGACAGGTAAGCCGCTGTGCCCAGCACCCCCGCTGTCAGAGTCCCGCCTGCCACCCCTTCGGCGCGTGCGATGCCGAAGTCCAGCACCTTGATGTCGCTGCCGGACAGCACGATGTTGGCGGGCTTGATGTCGCGGTGTACCAGCCCGGCCGCATGAGCCGCCTCGAGTGCTTCACAGATCGCTACTGCTATCCGGACCGCCTCATCGATCGGCAGGATCCGTTGCTTGTCCAGTACCTGTCGCAAGGTAGGGCCAGCCACTAGCTCCATGACGATGAACGCCACGCCATCGTCGACACCACTGTCAAACACCGTGACTGACCTGGGATGACTGAGTCGCGCAGCATGCCGGGCCTCGCGTTCAAACCGGGCCAGGAACCCACCGTCGGCCGCATACTGCGGGCTCAGCACCTTGACGGCCACGTCGCGGCCGAGCACGTTGTCGGTAGCACGCCACACCGTGGCCATGCCGCCGGTACCCAGCACCCCCGTGAGCACATACCGGCCCGCGAGAACCTGCGTCCTCATCACCGCCATAGCGATATTTCTACACGGGTCGATCGGCCATGACAGTCGGCTCGACGATCCCGCCGGCGTCCGCCGGACCTGCGCGAGAGTCGGCGGAGGGGCAGAGCACTTGACTATGGCCAGTCGTGCTCAACGTAGTTCTCAAGTTGCGCTGAGTAGCCACAGCCGGGGTAGAAGCGCTTTACCATTTGTCGCGTAGCGATGCGATCGCTCTCGGTAAACAGAACGGGAGGCGGCAATGCGACAACCCGGCGAGCCTGGCAGGCCCGGCACCGGGGAACCGGTCATCCCTGACTCAGATGAACTCGAAACGTTGCCCGACCTGCTCGGTCCCGAACTGCCGCGCCTGTTCGACTACTGCCGGGCGCTGTTAGGGCGAGACGGCGAGGCCGCCCGGACCGCGCGATCTGTTCTGGGCACGGCGCACGAACCATTGCCCGATCGGGACCGGAATCGCGCCTGGCTGTTTGCTATGGCCCGCAGGCAGGCCTCGGACTTGCGGCCGTCCGCCAGTGGCGTGCTCTCCTACCTACCCCTGGCACTGGACGCCGCGTCGAGCCAGCAGGCAGATAACGGTGTCCTGCGGGCGTTCGGCACACTCTCCGACGGCGACCGGGAGATTGTCGACCTGGTCTACCGGCACGGCATCCGGCCAGCCGACCTCGCCACGGTGCTTGCAGTCCCTGCCGAGGAGGCCTACCGCCGCCTGGTCGACGCCGAAGAAGAACTCATCAGCCTGGCAGCGGGACCAGAAGGACGGCGCGGGGCCGACCTGGACGCCATCGCGGCCCTGCCATTCGCCGACCTGCCCGAAGCGGAGGAAGAGCCCCCGCAGGAACCCCAGCCCCGGCACCAGCTTGACCGCGCAGTGCTCTGGCGAGCGATCGCCAGCAGCGTCCAAGCGATGAAGCGCGAGATTTCCGCGGCGAGCACAAGGCAGCGCCGGGTGCGGATCGCGGCGGCGGCGGTGATCCCCGTCGTGGCGATCGTCTGGGCGCTCGTGTCTATCGTCGCACCGGGCCACCCCACCGCCTCCCACGGCGCTGCCGCGATGCCACGCAGCAGCTCGGGCACGGTGGGTCTGCCGGCCGATACGCCGAGCCAACCACAACCCACACACAGCTCGGTGCCAGGCCATCCGGGTTACCGGGGAGTGCCAGTCGCCTCGCCTGTCCCGGCCTCGGCGCCCACGCCCAGGCTCGCGGTCACGGTTAAGCCCGTGCCGTGCCCGCCGGGCATCAAGGCCAACCTCCGCTGGCACTACACCGCCAACAACAGTCCCGGCGGGTGGAGCGGCCCCGCCGGCCACGCCTGCCCAGGCAGCTTCACCACTGGACCGCAGGCCATGGGCAACCTGCAAGTCACTCCCGGCACCACGCTGCAGGCCGGGTATGACGTCAGCGTGCCCGGCAACAAGAACTCGCTGACCATGACCGTCTCGGCCGCCTCGGTCACGTTCACGGTCAGCTGCGTATCGAAGGCGGTCCCCTCGGCCCCCACATTGAGGGTGCTGCTCCAGACCCGGACGTACCAGATCACCAACGACCAGTGGTTCCCCAGCGGAGACCAGACCAGCCCGCTGGTGTACCAGGGCTCGGTTTCCGTCCCGGCCCTTTGCGGCCCCGGCGGCGTAATCAGCCTCGCCAAGGGAGGGACCTTCACCGCTACCCTCGGCTGATCCCTGATGACCACGTGGAGGGACCGCCGGCGGCGTCGGTGTCCCGGCTGCCTAAGCCGGGCGTCACCTGCGGACGGCAGCCACGAGCGCAGGACCGATCTGCGGGTGGTCGAAGCTGAACCCGGCCTGCAATAGCCGGGACGGCAGGACCCGGCTGGAGCCGAGCAGCTCGCCCGACAGCTCGCCGAGCGCAAGCCGCACTGCAGAGCCGGGCACCGAGAGCACCGCCGGCCGCCGGACGGCTGCAGCGAGCGCGCGGGTGAACTCGGCGTTGGTGACCGCGACCGGTGCAGTCAGGTTGACCGGCCCGCTGATATCCGGCCGGTCAAGCAGGAAGCGCACCGCACGGAGGTGATCGGCAATGCTGATCCAGCTGAGGTATTGCGCTCCGGTGCCGATCCGGGCGCCCAGGCCAAGCCGGAAGGCCGGCAGCAGCGGACGGAGCATCCCGCCGCGCCGCGACAGCACCATGCCCGACCGCAGGCACACGACGCGGACCCCGGCTTGCGCCGCTGGCTGAGCAGCCGCCTCCCAGTCGCGCACGAGGGTTGCGACGAAGCCAAGGCCATTGGGCGCTGACTCGTCCACGGCACCCGCACCGGTGTCGCCGTACCAGCCGATCGCCGAGGCCGCCAGCAGCACCTTCGGCGGCTCGGCGGCCGCCAGCATGGCGCGCACCAGGGCGCTGGTGCTGCCGATCCTGCTGGAGCGCAGCAGCCGCTTGCGGGCCGGAGTCCACCGCCCGCCCGCTAGCGAGGCTCCGGACAGGTGCACGACGGCGTCGAGTCCGTTCAGCGCAGACGGGCTGATACCGCCGTCGCTGGCAGTCGGGTCCCAGCGAAGCTCTGAGTCGCTAGCCGGCGGCCTGCGGACCAGTCGTATGACGTCCGCATCGCCGCCGCGCAGGCTTTCCGCCAGGGCGGTGCCGATGAAGCCGGTCGAACCGGTGATCGCGACCCGTAGCGCTGTGTCCTGGTTAGAGGCCAAGCTCGGCCTCGAACGCGCCTTCCTCCAGCCGCTCCTTAATCGTGAGCAGGAACCGGGCGGCGTCGGCGCCATCCACGAGTCGGTGGTCATAGGTGAGGGCCAGGTAGATCATGGATCGCACCGTGATGACCTCGCCGAGCGTCGGGTCCTCGACGACGACGGCGCGCTTGACCACCGACCCGGTGCCGAGGATGCCCACCTGCGGCTGGTTGATGATCGGGGTGTCGAAAAGCGCGCCGCGGCTGCCGGTGTTGGTGAGCGTGAAAGTACCGCCGGCTAGGTCGTCGGGACTGACGTGGCCAGCGCGAGTGCGCCCGGCCAGGTCGGCGATCTTGCGGGCCAGACCACCGATGTTGAGGTCGCCCGCGTTCCTGATGACCGGGACCATGAGGCCGCGCTCAGTGTCCACGGCGATGCCGAGGTGCTCCGCGTCGTGATAGGTCACCTGGCCCGACGCCGTATCGATGACCGCGTTCAGCTTGGGGTGCTCCTTCAGCGCCTCGACAGTTGCCAGCGCGAAGAACGGCAGGAATGACAGCTTCACGCCCTCGCGGGCCTCGAAGGCGGCCTTGGCCCGGTCCCGGAGCCTGGCGATCGCGGTGACGTCGGCCTCGACCACAGTCGTGAGCTGAGCCGAGGTCTGCAGCGATTCGATCATCCGCTGGGCGATGACCTGCCGCGCCCGCGACATCCGCTCCGTGGTTCCGCGCAGGCTCGAGGGCACGATCGCTGGCCGGGTCCTGGGCTGCTGTGCGGTCGGCGCTGACGGCGCGGGGGCCGGTGCAGGCTGTGCAGCACCAGGCGGTGCGGCACCAGGCGGTGCAGCAACAGGCGGTGCCGGAGGCGGCGCGAACTGCGGTGCGGCGGGCGCTGCCGGAGCAGGAGCTCCGCGTTGCCGGGCGGAGGCCTCGAGCACATCCTGCTTACGTATCCGCCCGCCGACACCGGTGCCGGTGACATCCGCCAGGTCGATGCCGTGCTCAGCGGCCAGCTTGCGGACCAGCGGGGTCACGTACGGTGCTTCCCCTGCTTCGCCGGCCTGGCCGTTGCCCGAGTCGTAGTCGTCGGGCGGGTAGGCCGCGGGCTGGTAAGCCGGCGGAGGTGCGGCAGGCGCTGGCGCGGCTGCTGCCGGGGCAGGCTCAGGCGGCGTGACAGGCTCGGGGGGAACGGACGGCTGAGCAGGGGGCTGGTAGCTGGGCGCTGGCTGCTCGTAGCCCGGCTGCTCGTAGCTCGGGGCTGGCGGTTCGTAGCTCGCCGCCGGCTGATACGGCTCGGGCGCCGGCTCTTCGGCTGCCGCGGGAGCGGCGGCTGGCGGCGGAGCGGCGGCTGGCGGCGGCGCGGCGGCTGGCGGGGGAGCGGCGGCCTCCTGAGCGGCCGGCGCCGCAGCCGCCGCGCCTGCCGAGCCGTCCTCGTCGATGACGGCGAGTTCGGCACCGACGGCAACGGTCTCGTCTTCGGCGACAGTGATGCCGCGCAGGATGCCCGACACCGGGGACGGGATCTCAGTGTCGACCTTGTCGGTCGAGACCTCGAGCAGCGGCTCATCAGCGTCGACGTGCTCGCCCGCCTGCTTGAGCCAGCGGGTGACTGTGCCCTCGGTGACGCTCTCCCCAAGCTGGGGCATCGATACGGTGACCGACATGGCTTCGGCTGGCTCCTTCGTAATGTGCTTTCGACTGTAGCGCCCTGCTCAGCGACTCAGCCGTGGTTGTGTAGTGGCTTTCCGGCCAGCGCGAGGAAGGCCTCGCCGACGGCCTCGGACTGGGTCGGGTGCGGATGGATGAGCTGGGCGACGTCCGCGGGCGTCGCCTCCCAGTTCACGATCAGCTGAGCCTCGGAGATAAGGTCACCCGCCCGGGCACCGACGACGTGCACCCCGAGGGTGCGCCCGCCTGCCGCGGCTCCGGCGGCTCCCCCTGCAGCCCCCTCCACAAGCACCTTCACCGCGCCAGCGGTCTGCAGGATCTGGCTCTTACCGTTGCCGGCAAGGTCGTAGGTGAACTCGGTGACCTCGATCCCGCGGGCAGCGGCCTGCGCGGAGGTGATGCCGACGGAGGCAACCTCCGGACTGGAATAGGTGATCCGCGGCACGCCGTCGTAGTCGACCGGCGCCGGATTCAGTCCGCCCAGCCGCTCGGCGACCATGAAGCCCTCGGCGAAGCCCACGTGCGCGAGCTGCAGGCCGGGCCGCAGGTCGCCGATCGCGGAGATGGTGGGCACGTTCGTCCGGCAGTACTCGTCCACCAGGACGAACCCGCGGTCCATCGCGACGCCGGCCTCTTCGTAGCCGAGACCAGCTGACACCGGGCCGCGGCCCACGGCCACGAGCAGCAACTCGGCGGCCACCGTCGAGCCGTCGCTGAGCAGGATCGTCAAGCCGTCGCCGTTGTCCTTGACGCTCTCGAACCGCACGCCGGTCTTGAACGCGATGCCGCGGCGCCGGAAGGCGCGCTCCAGCAGCTTCGAGCTCGACTCCTCCTCGGTCGGTAGCAGATGCGGCAGCATCTCGACGATCGTGACGTTAGCGCCGAACGACTTCCAGACGCTCGCGAACTCCACGCCGATGACGCCGCCGCCGAGCACGACCACCGATGAGGGCACGTAATCGAGCTGCAGGGCGTGCTCACTGGTGATGATGCGCCGGCCGTCGATCTCCAGGCCGGGCAGCGTCCGGGTGTCGGAGCCGGTGGCCAGTACCACGTGCTCGCCCGTGAGAACCCGGTCGCCAACTTGCACTGAGGTCGGCGAGACGAGCCTGCCCGTACCCTCGATGACCTCGATCTTGCGGCTGGCGACCAGGCCGGTCAGGCCCTTCCAGAGCCTGGTCACGACCTTGTCCTTGTAGGTGTTGACGCCGGTCATGTCGATACCGTCGAGGCTGGACCGCACGCCGATACCAGGGCCTTCGGCCGCGAGGTCAGCGACCTCGGCGGCGTGCAGCAGCGCCTTGGTCGGAATGCACCCGCGGTGCAGGCAGGTGCCGCCTACCTTGTCCCGCTCGATGAGCGCGACCCGCTTGCCCAGCTCGGCCGCGCGCAGCGCGCATGCATATCCACCGCTGCCCGCGCCGAGGATGACGAGGTCGTAGCTGCCGTCCGTCACGATGTACTCCTTGTCCGCTTGGCGGCGGGGGCCTGGCTGCTTACAGCCGCCCCTCCGCCACATCGGCCGCGACCTGGACGAGCATCCGTACCGCGGCCCCGGTCCCGCCCTTCGGGGTGTACCCGTAGGCCTCGCCCTCGTTGTAGGCGGGTCCGGCAATGTCCACATGTGCCCAGCGCACGCCGTCCGGCACAAATTCCTTCAGGAACAGGCCGCCTACCAGCATGCCGCCATGCCGCTCGGCGGTCACGTTCGCGATGTCGGCGACCGAGGAGTCCAGGCCCTTGCGCAGCTCCTCCGGCAACGGCATCGGCCAGGCCTGCTCGCCTGCCCGCCGGGCGGCGTCCGCGATCGCGGTCGCCACCTCGTCATCGCTGCCCATCACGCCGGCGATCCGCGTCCCGAGCGCGATGAGCTGAGCACCGGTCAGCGTGGCCACGTCGATCAGCAGGTCAGGGGAATCCTGTGCCGACCTGGCCAGCGCGTCAGCCAGCACGAGACGGCCCTCGGCGTCGGTGTTGAGCACCTCCACGGTCTTGCCGCCGAAGATCGTGATCACGTCGGAGGGCCGCTGTGCCTGGCCGCCTGGCATGTTCTCGGCCATGGCCAGGTAGCCGACCACGTTGACCGCGAGTTTCAGCGCGGCGATGGCCTGCATGGCGCCGAGCACCGCGGCGGCGCCGCTCATGTCGGACTTCATCGTCTCCATCGACTTGGGCGGCTTGAGCGACAGACCGCCGGAGTCGAACGTGATGCCCTTGCCGCAGAACACGGCGGTCTTGGTCGCACCGGGATGGGAGTAGGAGAGCCGCACCAGCCGCGGCGGATGGACCGAGCCCTGCCCCACGCCGGTCAGACCGCCGTACCCGCCACCGGCCAGGGCAACGTGGTCGAGGGCCTGGAAGTCAAGCCCGGCGCTGCGAGCCACGCGCTCGGCCTCGGCCGCGAACGTCTCCGGGTACAGCTGGGACGGGCTGGTGTTCACCAGGTCGCGCACGAGCGTCATGGCCTCGGCGAGCTGCTCTGCCCGGCCGGCCGCTGCGCCGACGGAGGACAGCACGGTGACCTCGGGCTCGGTGGGCTGCTGGCCGCCGTTGCGGTACTTGCCGAAGCTGTAGCGGCCGAGCAGCGCGCCGAGCGCCACGGCCTCGGTCTCGGCCTCGTCCCTGGCTGGCAGGGAGACGGTGACCGATGCGGACTTGGCCGCTGCCGCTGCCCGGACGGCCGTGCCTGCCGCGCGGCGCAGCGACTCAAGCCGGCCACGTTCCCCGCCTTTATCGTCGGCTGGCCCGAGGCCCGCTGCGATGATCAGAGGCGCTGCGATCCGCCCCCCGGATGCGATCCTGGTCAGCTCATCCTGTTTGCCGGTGGCGCCGAGGGCGGTGAGGGTGGCGGCAAGCGTGCCGCCGAGCGCTGCATCGATGTCTTCGGACCCAGGGGCCGGAACGGGGCCGTCTGGGGCTTGTGTCACCCCGACGATCACGGTGTCTGTGGCGGCGGCGCTGGCGGCTGCGGTGCTGATTGTCAGGGGAATGGTCACGGAAGTTCAGCCTAGTGCGTCCTGCCGCGTCATCCGGCCCCGGCCCGAGGCGAGGTCAGCGCCTCGGGCCCCGCTGTCACTGTGACGGAGGCCGGTCGCTGCTCGCGCCCTGGCGGCGCGCCTGGGTCCCGCGGCTGACAACCTGGGTCGGCCAGTGCTGCGGCCGAGACGCGGCTGAGCGCGGCGCGGCGCGGTACGCACCATTCTGGGTCGCGGCGATCCGTTGAAGGAGCTCCGCGTCCTCGCGCATTTCTTCGCTACTCGGCGACAGTGCGATGGTCGCCGTCATGATGAAGGCCAGGATGCTGATCCCGATCAGCAGGGGCAGCAGGAAGCCGACCGCGGTGGCGCCGCCGCCCGCCATGTTCATGCCGCCGCCCGCGCCAGCAGGCCACATGTGCAGCGCAGCCATGCCGGTGTAGTGCATGCCGCTGACGGCGACGCCGGCGATGAGGGCGGCGACGAGTGTCGCGCGCAGCCCGGTCAGGTTGGTGGTGAACCAGAGCGCAACCGTGCAGGCGACGACGGCGATGATCACCGACAGGATGAACAGCGTCGGGCTGAAGGTCATCCGGCCGGTCAGCCGCACGGCGGCCATGCCGGTGTAGTGCATGGTCGCCACGCCGAGCCCCATGAACGTGCCGGCCAGCACCAATGTGGCCCAGTTCTGCCTGCCGAAGCCGACGATGAGCAGGCCGATGCCGGTCACCACCACGGCGATCAGCATGCTGGCGATCGTGACGAGCACGTTGTAGTGGATGATCTGGCCAGGGACCGTGTAGCCGAGCATGGCGATGAAGTGCATCACCCAGATGCCGGTCGTGCCGATGGACAGTGCCCCGAGCAGCAGCCAGCGGAGCCGTTCCCGGCCGGTCGTCGCCATGGCCCTCGCGGTGCAGCGCAGTCCGAGGAACGCGCCGAGGCACGACATGAGGTACGCGAGGACCGGGGTCACGAGCCCGTAAGAGAAATTATGAGCAGTCAGCATGGCCTATACCTGTACGAAAATGGCATTCGAAGGAAGGCTACTGCCCGTGCGTCCCTCCCGTCCGGAAGTTAACCGGAGTGCGGCCTTTCTTTGCTTACTTCCCTGCTGCGCGTAACGGGCGGTGGCCGGCCTTAACAAGGCCAGCCTCATAGGCATACACGACGGCCTGCACTCGATCCCTGAGGCAGAGCTTGGCGAGGACCCGGCCTACATGGGTCTTGACGGTGGCCTCAGAAACGAACAGCTGCTTGGCGATCTCGGCATTCGACAGGCCGTGCGCGACCAGGATCAGCACCTCGCGCTCACGCTCGGTGAGCTCGGCTAGCTTGGCCGCCTCGCCCTGGTCGCCGCCAGGAAGCAGGGCGGCGAACTGGTCGATCAGGCGCCGCGTGGTAGAGGGCGCGACCACCGAGTCGCCGGAGTGCACCGCCCGGATGGCGAACAGCAGCTCCTCAGGCGGGACGTCCTTGAGCAGGAATCCGCTTGCGCCGGCCTTGAGCGCCGCGAAGGCGTACTCGTCCAGGTCGAAGGTCGTGAGCATGAGCACCCGCGGGAGGTCGCCATCCTGGCGGATGCGGCGGGTCGCCTCGACGCCGTCGAGCCGCGGCATCCGCGCATCCATGATCATGACGTCGGCGTGCAGCCGCCGGGCCAGGTCGATCGCGGCCAGGCCGTCCCCGGCCTCACCGACGACCCGCATGTCGGGCTGGGCATCCAGCACCATCCGGAAACCGGCCCTGACCAGCTCCTGGTCGTCAACCAGGATGATCCGGATGGCCGCGCTGGCCGGACTAGGGCCAGTCGCCGTGGCGCCAGCCTGCGCTTCGATCCCGGTCACGACGCCGCTACCGACGTGCTGGGGACAGGCTCGATGGCCTGCTCGTCTGGCTGGCCGGGCTTGCTGTCGCGGTGAGCGGGGGGCGACGGGCACGGCAGCCAGGCCCGGACGCGGAACCCGCCGTCGGGCAGGGGTCCGGCCGTCACGGTGCCGCCGTACATCGCGATCCGCTCTCGCATGCCTGCCAGCCCGAGGCCAGCCGGCTCGCCATTCGGAACCGCCATCCCGTCATCGGTGACCTGAACGATCAGCCCATCGCGCTCGTAGGACAGCGTCACCGCCGCCGTGGCGGCCAGGCCGGCGTGCTTGCGCGTGTTGGTCAGCGATTCCTGGACAACGCGGTAGGCGGCGAGCTCGGCGCCTTCTGGTAGCTCTCGTGGCTTCCCGGCCAGGGTGTAGGTCACCTCGAGGCCGGCAGCGCGGGCCTGGTCGAGCAGCTCGCGGAGCTCGCCCAGGCCGGGTAGTGGAGCAAGGTCAGCCTGATCTCCCTCGGACCGCAGCACGCCGAGCAGTCGGCGCATCTCGGTGAGCGCCTGCCGGCCGGTGGCAGAGATGGCCGACAGCGCGGACGCCGCCCGGTCAGGGTCTGACCGGAGCACGTAGCCCGCCCCGTCGGCCTGGACCACCATGACGCTGACGTTGTGAGCGACGACGTCGTGCATCTCGCGCGCGATCCGGGCCCGCTCAGCAGCGGCCGCGACCTTTGCCTGTGCCTCGCGCTCCGCCTCCAGACGGGCGGCCTTCTCCTCCAGGGCGGTGTAGTAGCCGCGCCGGTACCGCATCGAGTCGCCCAGGATCCAGCAGGCGAGTGAGATGCCGCCGAACAGGAACACGGCAACAAAGAGCCGTTGCCCGATCGTCACGCCTATGAGCGGCTGCCAGGCCAGGACCGCGACCAGCGAGCCGCCGACGCACGTCAGCAGCGCGGGGATCGAGTACCGGCGTGGCCGGTAGGCGGCCACCGTGTACAGCAATATGAGCAGCGCCACGTCGGACGGGATCGGACCTGAGTGCGTCGCCGGGCTGCCCGCCGTCTGGATGCCGGTCGAGGAGTGACCAACCACGCCCACGCCTACACTCCCGAGCACCTGCCAGGCGCAGGCGACCGCGGCGGTGGCGAAGGCAGCCACCGGATATCGGCGCCGGACCGCTACCGGGGCGATCATGAGAATGACGACCGCCACCGCCACCGGGGAGCGATTCAGCAGGCTGCCGATGCTGATCAGTCCGAGGAAGGCAGCCTTCACGCTGTCGACCAGCACCTTGTGTCGGCCGATCCAGGCGTAGACCGCAGTCATGCGTCTAGCGTAAGGGCGCTGACCAGCGATGGCCGTCAGCCTGGCGGCTCAAGGTGGTCAGCCGTGAGGCTGATCTGGTCTACGTCACCGGCACCGGCGTCAGTGGCCGCTCGGTGCTGCCGCCACTGCCATCCGGCTCGACGAGGTAACCGGTGGCGCCCTCGCGGGCGGCAACGATCGCGGTGAGGTCGGAGTCGGTGAAGTGCGCCCCCGCACCGTCGTCGCAGGCGATTCCGGCTGCCAGCGTGCCGTCGGCGACCAGCGACTGGAACGTCGGCCGGCGAGCGGGCTCGCTGCTGTAGTGCGGGCAGTAAGAGCCGGTTAGCAGGCCAAGCCCGGCGGTGAACGGCCGGAGCACAGGACCGAAAGAGTCCGTGGTGCCGCCGTCGAACCAGCAGATGGCGCCGGCGCTCACCCCCGCCAGCACCACGCCTGACTCCCACGCCCGACGCATGATGCGGTCGAGTCCGTGCACCCGCCAGACGGCGAGCATGTTGGCGACGCTGCCGCCGCCGACGAAGATCACATCCTGGGACATCAGCAGGTCCTCGGGATCGTCCACGTTGGGCATCGTGAACAGCTGCAGGTGGCTGACCCGCGCGCCGTCCTGCGAGAGGCGGGCATAGAACCGCTGGTACGAACCCGGGTCGTCGCCGTTCGCCGTATTCAGCACGCAGACTCTCGGCGTGGCATTGCCGGACAGGCTGAGTGCGTGCGCGATCAGGCCAGGCAGCGGGTCGCGCTGGGACAGCGGCGAGCCGATACCGCCGATGGCGAGTATGTGCCGACGCCCGTCGATGGACATGCCGGCAGGTTATCGTCTAGGCACCCCGGACCGGCACAGGGAAGGTAAGGCCATCAGCGACTGCGTTTTCTGTGACATCGCGGCCGGGCGGGTACCCGCCCACATCGTCCTGGACGATGACGACACAGTGGCCTTCCTCGACGCCCGGCCCGTGTTCAAGGGGCACCTGCTCGTGGCGCCGCGGGAGCACGTGGTGACGCTGCCGGAGTTGCCGGCACCGCGCGTCGGACCGTTCTTCAGCCAGGTGCAGCGCCTGAGCGCAGCCATGCCGGTCGCGCTCGGCTGCCAGGGCACGTTCGTCGCGCTGAACAACGTGGTCAGCCAGAGCGTGCCGCACCTGCACGTGCACGTGGTGCCACGGACCAGGGGAGACGGGCTCCGGGGCTTTTTCTGGCCGCGGCAGCGGTATGAGTCGGATGCGGAGGCCGCCGACTACGCGGACCGTCTGCGCGGTGCGCTGGTAGGGTGACCCGCCGGTCTCAGGGGCCTCGTCGGGTACTTCGCTGCCCCTCTAGCGGCAGCATTGGCCCCGTCACGCCCCTTTGCTAGCTGATCGCGGTGACCAGCAGGCAGGCAGCCGCGGTGATCTCGGCTGCGGCGCCCAGCACGTCGCCAGTAATACCGCCGAGCCGGCGAGTAGCGACCGCTGTCAGCAGGACCGAGCAGGCCAGGCCGACGGCGATGGCCACGGCGTAGATCCAGCCGAGCGCGAATGCAGCGCCGACTGCCACCGCAGCCAGACCGATGGCAGCTGCCGGGTTCACCGTCCCGGCGACCAGCGCGCCGAGCCCGCCTGGGCGCGCGGCGGGCACGCCGCGGCGGCAGGCGAGGGTGATCGCCAGCCGGGCCGCGACAGCCGCGACGAGGATGGCGAGGGGCCCGCGGCCTATTTGCTCGGCCCGCGCGAGGGCGCTGACCTGGACCAGCAGCGTCAGCACGAGCGTGGCGACGCCAAACGGCCCGATGTCGGACCTGGCCATGATCGCCAGCGCGCGGTCGGCGGACTGCCGGCTGCCCAGGCCGTCGGCCGTGTCGGCCAGGCCATCCAGGTGCAGTGCCCTGGTTAGCGCCGCCAGGACGGCGATGGCGAGAACGGCGGCTAGCAGCGACCCCGTGTGACCGTACTGGCCGCCAGCTACCACGCCGGCCGCCACGCCGCCGAGGGCGAGGCCGACGACCGGGGCCCAGTACATCGCGGCGCGCGCGGTCCGGCGGTCGGGGACGCGGTCGGCTGCCGCCTGGTTGCGGCCGCGCAGGGGCACGGCGGTGAGCAGCGTGATCGCCAGCTCCAGTCCGGCCCCGGGCATGGCGTCGTGCCTGACTGGCGGGGGCTTCGCTGATGTGCGCCTCGCAGGCGCGCGCCTCGACGGGGCGTGACTGTGCATGTGGTGACCCTCTTGAGGATGGCTGGCACCGCTGCGCCTCGGCGGCGGCATATCGTTCGCAGGTGGCCCAACGACCCTACGTCCTGCTGTCGGTGGCGATGTCGGCTGACGGTTACATCGACGACAGCAGTTCGGATCGGCTCTTGCTTTCCAACGATGCTGACTTTGACCGGGTCGACGGTCAGCGGGCTTTGGCCGATGCAGTGCTCGTTGGCGCGACCACCATCCGCCACGACAACCCGAGTCTCCTGGTCCGCTCCGCGGCTCGCCGATCCGCGCGGCAGGAACTCGGCTTGCCTGTCAGCCCTGCCAAGGTGACGATCACCGAGTCGGGCAATCTCGACCCGCAGGCGAGCTTCTTCACCGCCGGGGGCGCAGAGGTCCGCAAGTTCGTCTATTGCGCCAGCCCTGCGGTCCGGACCGCCCAGGACAGGCTGAACAAGGCTCCGGCGACGTCGATCATCGACGCGGGCAGTCCCCTCGACCCGGTCACCGTGGTGACCGACCTCGCATCTCGCGGCATCCGTCGGCTGATGGTGGAAGGCGGCCAGAATATCCACACGCAGTTCCTCGCCGCGGGCCTCGCCGACGAATTGCAGCTGGTGATCGCGCCGTTCTTCGTCGGAGATCCCGATGCCCCTCGATTTGTCGCTGCTGCAGCCTTTCCCTGGGATTCCGGCCACCCGATGACACTTGCCGAAGCACGCCCCATGGGCGATGTCGTCCTGCTCCGCTACCTGCTCACCGCGCGGGCTCTGGGCGAGGAGCAGGGAGCTGCGGCCAATCCACCGGGCGGCTAATCCGGCTGGCTCGCGGCCTACCTGCGCGATCACCGCGAACTGCCTGGTTAACTCCGCCCACGTGGTCATCGTGAGGCGGGCGACGGTGCAGGATGGGGGCATGAGCGATACGAAGGCGGCTTCGGGCGAGCTGCAGTCCGCGATCGAGCGAAGCGGCTATTACCCGGGCCTCGTGTATGACGCGGTGGCTTCCGCGGTGGGACAAGAGCCCGTGGTCTCGTTCGTCGTGCACCACGACGCGCACTTCGATCCGGGCATGGAAGTGCGCCGCCATATCACGGTCATGGCCCTGACTCCCACCAGGCTCGTGTACTCGCACACCGACGAATACCCGGCGGACGAGGCTGACCCCGAGTCCCGGCCGCAGGCTGAGACGAGCACGGAGGCGGTCCGTCACTCACGGATCTCCTCGGTGGCGCTGACCAGGGTCATCGCTGATCCGGCTTCGTACCTGCCGGGCGTGACTACCCCGACAGAGGTCGTGCTGACAATCGGCTGGAACGTGCTCTCCCACCTGGAGATTGAGCCCGCGCACTGTGGTGACGAGAACTGCGAGGCCGATCACGGCTTCACCGGCACGATGACCGCCGACGACCTGACCGTGCGGGTCAGCGCTACCGCGGACGGTCCCGAGGCAGTCGAACAGGTGACGTCGTTCGCGCGGGCCCTCACCGAGGCGACCAGCGGCCCGTGACGGCGGCGGGGATCGAAGACCCGGATTCCGGCCCGGTGGTGCCCCGCTACGGGGAGAACACTCTGGCTGACCTCAGCGATTCGCTGCTCGCCTCGCTCGGTGTTCCCGGCGCCAGCAACCCGCTCGGGCTCGCGCCGGCTGACCGGGTATGCGTGCTCCTTGTCGACGGCCTTGGCTGGGAGCTGCTGCGCAGCCACCGGTCCGCGGCGCCGTTCCTGGCCGGGCTCGTAGAGACCGGCTGCTGGCTCACGGCCGGGTTTCCTTCGACGACCGCGACGAGCCTTGGCTCGCTCGGCACCGCCCGGCCGCCCGGGCAGCACGGCCTGCTCGGTTACCAGGTCCGGGTGCCCGAGACTGGCCGGCTGCTCAACGCGCTGCGGTGGGACAAGGCGGTCGACCCCATCGCCTGGCAGCCAGGGTCCACGATCTTCGATAGATGCGCAGCTGCCGGGGTCTCGCCGATCCGGGTCGCGGCCGGTGCCTTCCGGAACTCGGGACTGTCGGTGGCGGCCATGCGCGGCGCGGACTACCGCGCCGCGGACTCTCTCGGGGCCCTGGTCGCGTGCACTGTGTCGGCCCTGGCGGAGGGGCGGCGCGCGCTGGCTGTGGTCTACACCGGTGACCTGGACGCCACCGGCCACGCGTGGGGATGCACGTCACCAGCGTGGCGGTTCCAGCTGCCGTTCGTGGACCGGCTCGCCGAGCAGCTGGCCGCGGCGCTGCCCGCGCGGACGGCGCTGTACGTGACGGCTGACCACGGGATGGTCGATGTCCCGGCGTCGGAGCGCATCGACGCGGACGCGGTGCCCGAGCTGCGGGAAGCAGTGGCGCTGCTGGCCGGAGAGGGCCGCGCGAGACACGTCTACGCGGTGCCGGGTGCGGCGGCGGACGTGCTCGCGCACTGGCAGGCAACGCTCGGTGACAGCGCGTGGGTTGTCAGCCGCGACGAGGCCATCGAGAAGGGCTGGTTCGGGCCAGTGGCGGGTGCCCCCCTGGGGCGCATCGGCGACGTTATCGCGGCCATGCGTGGCCGGTCAGCAGTGGTGGCGACCCGGGCCGAACCGCGCGAGTCAGCGCTTGTCGGCATGCACGGATCACTGACCCCAGCCGAGCAAAGAGTGCCGCTATTGGGCTACGTAGCGTGACGGTAACGGTTTCGAGCGGATGGTTATCCACAGGTTCTCCCGGGAATCCGCACCGGCCGGCGGTCGGTTATGCACAGTTACTCGCGAGTTATCCACAGCGTCAGGAGGATGGATGACAGAACCGGGCGCCGGCCCGCTCATGGGCGTCGCCGCACTAGCCGACGCGCTGGCTGCGGCTGATCCGCCGGTCCTGATCGACGTCCGCTGGCGGCTTGGCGGGCCGCCTGGCATCGAGAGCTACCGGGCAGGCCACCTGCCGGGCGCGGTCTACGTGGATCTGGACAGTCAGCTCGCCGGCCCGCCTGGCGACGGCGGGCGTCACCCCCTTCCGGACGCCGCGGCGTTCGAGGCAGCCATGCGAGCCTCGGGCGTGCGGGACGACCATCTGGTTGTCGTCTACGACGATGCCGATTCCACGATCGCTGCCAGGGCGTGGTGGCTGCTGGGCTACCACGGTCACCGCCTCGTCCGGGTGCTGGACGGCGGGCTGCGGGCATGGGCGGCGGCGGGCCTGCCGGTTAGCAAGGATGAGGTGAGGCCGACCCCGGGCGATTTCTCGGCGCGGCCGGGCCAGCTGCCGGTGCTTGATGCTGGTAGCGCAGCTGACGTGGCCAGGTCCGGCACGCTGCTGGATGCCAGGGCACCCGCGCGGTACCGGGGGGAGACCGAGCCGGTCGACAAGGTGGCCGGGCACATTCCGGGCGCGCTGAGTGCGCCGACCGCCGAGAACGTGACCAGCGAGGGCCTGTTCCGGTCCGCTGGAGAGCTGCGGTCGCGCTTTGAGAACCTGGGGATCACGGCGATACTCAACGGGCACTCTCCCGTGACGGCGGCTGGGCCGCCGGTGGGTGTCTACTGCGGCTCGGGCGTTACCGCAGCGCACGAAGTGCTGGCGCTGGACCTGGCAGGCATTCCTGCCGCGCTGTACGTAGGTTCCTGGTCTGGCTGGATCGCCGATCCTTCTCGCCCCGTCGCAACCGGCCCCCGGCCGGGTGCCCTGACGGACTGACGGTCGCGATGGCACTTCCGCCGGTCAGGACGCTCGTGCTGGCGTCCGGGTCACCCGCCCGGCTGCGGCTCCTGCGCGATGCCGGGATTGACCCGGTTGTCGTGGTAAGTGGCGCGGACGAAGCCGACCCCGGGGGTCTGGGCACGGCCGCGCTCGTCGCCGTGCTGGCTGAGCGGAAGGCGGCCACGGTCGCGGCGCTGCGGCCGGATGACCTGGTGCTCGGCTGCGACTCAATGCTCGACGTCGGCGGGGTGGCGCTCGGCAAGCCGGCGACTGCGGCTGAGGCCACCTCGGTGTGGAGGCGGCTCGCAGGACGCGAGGCGGTCCTC
>Ga0126373_10000492_pt1 | contig 26038 bp, 21 predicted proteins | sample PanSoiMetPlot_11_FD_92545 | JGI IMG/M metagenome (GOLD analysis project Ga0126373, IMG submission 92545) | Tropical forest soil microbial communities from Panama - MetaG Plot_11 | ecosystem: Environmental > Terrestrial > Soil > Tropical forest > Bulk soil | place: Panama | collected 2016-02-17 | reverse complement strand
GGGATTCCTGACCATGACTCGCTCCCGGCCGCAGCCGAGTCGGTGCGAGCACTGCACACGCTTCAAGACATGGGGCGGTCGGGTATTGTGCAGTCCCTCCGAGTGGTCCTCGAGCTGCCGCCGCAGTCTCCGCCGCTTTCGCCAGATGGCTGGCTTGCCGTCAGTCGCTTGACGAGACGCTTCCAGAGCGATCCTAGGGCGGAAGAGGTCTTATCTCTTCCGACCCTCACGGGAATGTCCGACACTGCAGGTGCTGTCGACGATATGCCCGAGTCAATCCGCAAAAGTTTTCTTCGCAGTGATGGCCAAGCTACGTTGATCGAGTTGCTGCCCAACGCCACTGTTTCGCCCAACGAACAGATACGATGGGTACGAGAGGTGCGTTCCTATGATGTGGCGTCGATAACCGGTGTGCCCGGCACGGTGTTGCGCGTCGGCGGCGTTCCCGCGCTCGACGCAGATTATGACTCGGTGGTAAAAGCGCGGTTGCCGAGGGTAGTCCTGGCTGTGGTACTCGGGAGCTTGCTGGCGCTCCTGATTGGGCTACGTTCCTTATTTGCGGCTGTCAAAGCAATTCTGCTCAATCTGCTTTCCGTTGGCGCTTCATTTGGTGCGTTAGTTGTCGTTTTTCAGTTAGGCCACGGCAGCAAACTCTTTGGGCTCGACGGGCCAACTGGCTCCGTATACCCGATCGTGCCGATTCTCTCGTTTGCCATCGTCTTCGGATTGAGCATGGACTATGAGGTCTTCCTGGTCGCCCGAGTCCTCGAAGAACGGCGCCTCGGTCTATCCGAAAGATCGGCGGTGGTCGAGGGCTTGGCGCGGACAGCCGGGCTCATCACGAGCGCCGCGGCAATTATGATTGCCGTCTTCGCCGCATTCACCTTCGGAGGCTTTCTGGTCGTCCAAATGCTGGGGTTTACGCTCGCTGTGGCGGTGTTCATTGATGCTACTGCAGTGCGGATGATCGTCGGGCCGGCACTATTGAAACTTGCCGGCGACTGGAATTGGTGGCCCTTTGGCCTATATGGCGCCCCAGCAACGACCAAAAAGGAGCTTATGCCATGACGGTGAACATCTGGATGCTCCAGTGACAGCACAGGGCTTTGAACAGTCTTTAGCGATTTGACCTATTTCACCTTCTCTCCTTGAGCGCTGAACTGGCTGATATCGAAGTCCTTGCGTCCAAGATTTGCCCTTCCCGAGCCCCCTTCGATTACAAGAATCGAGGAGCCGGGCTTTCCCTGGAGCTTCGCCTCCACTTGCGTCGCAGACCAAGCGCCGCCGACCTGCCGCAGTCCATAGTAAATGAATTCTTTCTGTTGTCCCGTCCCGCGCAGCGTCTTCACCACATGCACTGGGAACAAAATGCTGCGGTCAATCCACGATGTTACCGACTCATAGTAAGTCCGGTCCTGAGAGCTGGACTTGCTCTTGAGGACGAAGCAATCCCGTGCCCCGTATTTCTCCGGCGCCAGAAGTTCCTGATTCTTCCAGAAGAGCTGGCTCTCGACCATGTCTTCATAGGAGAAGTCGGTTCCCACTAGTGGGTCGTTCCAATGTTCGAAGGGCAACACGCTAGCGGTCTTCTCGCCAGGATGTGCTGTCTGGATGGTCACCTGCCCGCTCACGCTCATACGCAAAAGAAGGCTGGTCTTCTCTGAGCCAGGCGCCGAGATCTCGCATAGCACACGCAAACCATCGGAAAACCAGCGAGCCTTGGCGACGAACTTATAACTCGTGCGCTTGCCATCGCCTTCCACCCGTGTGAGTCGCCCGGTCATGCGGTAATCCAATTTCTCAATGCGCTGGCGTGAGCCCGTCAGCAGCGTCTCCAGGTCAGGATTCCCCGTGGAGGCCCTCGATGCGCGCACAAGCGACAACAGCAGTAGCAAAGCGATGAACGCTCGAATCGTCCCCAAGGTGCAATTCGCCCCTCTGGCCTCTCGATACGGGCCAAACTTGCGGCTAGAAGAGAGCATTGCGAAGCGGCGTAAGAAGGTCATACCTATGTATACAGCTAAAGTCCGCATAGCGCCATCCAGGGCGGTGGTATGCAATCCGTAGCAAGGAGCGGGCCAAGGACCATGCCAGTGAGGAAAAACTCCGCAACGGTATGTTTGGAGTCCAAGACGTGCAACACCAGGCTACGTTTCGATCTCGGTGCGAGTTCGCAAGAGTTGGAAAATTGCGACTGCAGGTAATTCTCACTCTAGAGTAAGCTCTTACGGCAATACGCCGCGATCTGAGATGAGGACCTTAGCGAATTTCCTATGTTGCGTTGGCGAATCGCAATCTTGGTCAGCGCAGCTATCGCGATCAGCTATCTTGACCGGCAGACTCTCCCAGTAGCGGTAAAAGTCATTGCACAGGACATTCCCCTTACTAATGGGCAATTTGCTCTACTGCAATCTCTCTTTTTGTTTTCGTACGCGTTCATGTATGCGGGCGGAGGGAAACTGGCCGATCGCTTAGGCACTCGTCGAGGCTTCACGGTCATTATGGTTTTCTGGTCACTTTCCTGTGCCAGTCACGCGATTGCAACAAGTTTCATAATGCTTGCGGCAAGCCGATTCCTGCTTGGTATTGGTGAAGGGGGAGGATTTCCCGCGGCCACTCGAGCGGTGGCGGAGTGGTTCCCAGTCGATGAGCGGGCGACGGCCATGGGTATCATCAATGGCGGCACTGCGGTGGGGGCCGTGATCGCTCCACCGATGATAGCGGTGATTCTAACTTACATGAATTGGCGATGGATTTTTCTCTGCACTTGCGCAATCGGATTGTTGTGGACGTTCTGGTGGACCCGATCGTATTTCGTGCCAGAACAGCTTTCGAAACAACGTGCGAACGAAGATTCTATCGAGACACTAGCCACAAAGTATTTCCGTCACTCGCAAGAGATCAAAGCTGAGCAAACACCCAATTGGTTTGCGCTTTTTCGCATTCGTGAAGCCTGGGGTTTGATCACTGCGAAGTTTCTAAGCGACGCTGCTTGGTACTTTTATCTTTTCTGGCTTCCAAAATATCTGTACGACATTCGGGGTTTCGACATAAAAGCAGTTGGGACTCTCGCATGGATTCCTTATGCTGCTGCAGGATTGGGCTGCCTTTTAGGGGGCGGATTCTCGAGCTATCTGGTGCGGCGGCGATTTTCGCTGGGCATGGCAAGAAAACTTGCGCTCGCCTTAAGCGCCGCTGTGATGCCATCCGTGCTTCTTGTCCCGCATGTTCCTGTATCATGGGCGATCGTGATTTTCAGTCTGGCCTATTTTGGACAGCAATCTTGGTCCACGTTGGTGATGGTCCTGCCTACGGACCTTTTCCCGAAACGGGTTGTCGGTTCGGTTGCGGGTCTGGTTGGTTTTGGCGGTGCGATGGGTGGAATTGTCTTTGGCCAACTTGTCGGATATTTGCTCGATCACGGATTTGGCTATGGTGTTGTTTTTACGTTGGCAGGCACGTTCCACGTTATTGCGCTTTTGGTGATTCTGGCTGCGATTCCAGGGGTGCAGCCAATAAATCCAGCGCAAAAACTGGGCTTCGAAGGAACTCCATGAAAATCAAGGAAATCCGTACACGGGTGGTTCGCTGGTGCGGCAAGACCGTTCCGTTGCCGCCGCACTTCTGCACCAATCCGATGGACCTGCTCGCGCTCCCTGAAGCTTCCATGCAGACATTCACGTTTCACGGCTGGCTGATCGTAGAAATCTTTACTGATGACGGTCACGTCGGCATTGGGAATGCAGCTTTGGCGCCGCAAGCCACTAAGCAAATGATCGATCTTTATCTGAAACCGCTTCTTATTGGCGCAGAGCCATGGGACACCGAGGTCCTTTGGCAAAAAATGTATCGCAAGACGATGGCCTTCGGTCGCAAAGGAATCGGCATGACCGCTATCAGCGCGGTGGATATTGGGCTTTGGGATCTGCTTGGAAAATGCGCGAAGCAACCTGTCTATCGTCTCCTTGGAGGCCGAACGAAACCGCTCATACCCGTCTATGCCAGCCGTCTTTATAGCGTTGCCCTCAATGAGTTGGCTACGGAAGCCAAGAGCTACAAAGACGAAGGCTACAAAGCAATGAAGCTGCGTTTCGGTTGGGGGCCAACGGATGGTGCGGCGGGAATGCAGCGCAATGTGGATCTCGTTCGCACGGTGCGCGAAACAGTAGGCGACGGCATCGACGTAATGGCCGACGCGTACATGGGCTGGACTCTCGACTACGCCAAGCGGATGCTACCACTTCTGGAACCGTTTCACCTGAGATGGCTGGAAGAACCTGTGATCCCCGACGACATCCGAGGTTATGCAGAACTGAAATCCTACGGACGAATTCCCATCGCGGGGGGCGAGCACGAATTCACGCAGTACGGCTTTCGCGACCTGCTCGAAGCCCGTGCTGTAGACTACATTCAATTTGATACCAATCGTGTTGGCGGCATCACGCAGGCCCGGAAAATCACCGCTCTGGCGGAATGTTTTTCTGTTCCGGTCATTCCTCACTCGGGACAAATGCACAACTATCACGTCGTCATGGCCAGCCTGAATTCACCGATGGCTGAATACTTCCCAATCGTGGACGTCGAAGTAGGAAACGAATTGTTCTGGTATATCTTCAATGGCGAGCCTCAAGCCAAAGATGGTTTCGTCGACCTGGACGAGAGCCTTCCTGGCTTGGGCCTGACGATCAACGAACAAGCGCTAGAGAAATGCGAAGTTATCGAATGACATTGCCGCCGACATAAGTCATGACCCGGTTGATCCAAATCCAACAGGCGAGCACCCGCAGAGTTGGAATCGTGGAAGAACCACACCTGCGGTTATTGCGAGATTGCAGTTCAATCTATCATCTTGCTCAAGACGCTCTCCGTACAGGAACCAGCCTCACTGATGCAATATACAAAAGAGCCACGAGAGAGGTTGTCGACTACGACCCCGTTTACGCGGGCCGCTCCGACTGGCACGTTCTCCCTGCAATCGATCACCCGCAGGAGTCTTCTCGCTGCTTAGTTTCCGGCACTGGACTCACACACCTGGGTAGCGCTCGAGAGCGCCAACAGATGCATGGCAATCCGCAGCAAGAACTTACTGACAGTATGAAAATGTTTCGCTGTGGAGTGGAGGGAGGCCGCCCAGCAGAAGGAAAAATCGGCACGCCTCCCGAATGGTTTTACAAAGGCACAGGACCCATCCTGCGCGCGCACCATCAACCGCTCGAAGTGCCGGCTCACGCGGAAGACGGAGGTGAAGAAGCTGAGATTGCGGGTGTCTATCTCATTGATGCAAGTGGTCAGCCTCGACGCCTGGGGATGTCCGCAGGAAACGAATTCTCCGACCACCTATTCGAGAAAAAGAATTACCTAAATCTTGCTGGCTCAAAACTACGTACCTGCGCCCTCGGTCCAGAACTGGTAATCGATCCTGCGTTCGACTCCATTTCCGGAGAAGTGAAGATTGAACGCGCAGGCACCATCCTTTGGTCGAAAAGAATCCGTACTGGCGAAGCAGAAATGTGCCATAGCCTTCAAAATATCGAGCACCACCATTTCAAGTACGAGGCTCATCGCCGCCCCGGAGACATTCATGTCCACTTTTTGGGAGCCGATTGTCTGAGCTTCGGCGACGGCGTTCGTTTGATTCAGGGTGATACTGTGCAAATTCAATTCGAGAACTTCGGTCGTCCACTACGGAATACAATACAAATCGCGACAGCGCCAGCGGCTCTGATCATGGTCAATCCTCTGGCGGGTAATTAGGGCTAGAGCATTTGTTCGGATTTTAGCAATTTACTTCCACAGTGGCCGGTCATTAGACCGGTCTGAATTTCTAGACAGTCCGGCAAAGGGGAACAAAGTGAGCGAATCAACAGCGAAGTCCCGCGTAGCACTCCTCGGATTGGGAATCATGGGATCTGGGATGGCGGGCCGCCTACTCTCTGCCAATTTTCCTCTGACCGTTTACAACCGCAACGCTGAAAAAACAGAGCCCTTTATCAGTGCGGGGGCCATTCGGGCTAATTCTCCTCGAGAAGCAGCGTCCCGCGCCGACATCGTCATCAGTATGGTTGCAGATGAAAATGCTTCTCGCGCCATTTGGTTCGGTGAAGACGGTGCACTCGCAGGTGTCACGTCAGGAGCTATTCTTGTAGAAGCTAGCACTCTCACCGTCAGCTGGATTTGCGAATTAGCGGCGGCTGCGACTCAGCGTGGCTGCGAATTATTGGACGCTCCCGTGACTGGCACAAAACCCCATGCCGCGGCCGGCGAATTGCTTTTTTTAGTCGGCGGATCGGCCGAAGCGCTGAGCAAGGTCAGACCTGCACTCGCGGTAATGAGTCGAGACGTCATTCATCTTGGCCCAACGGGAAGCGGCGCGTTTCTAAAGTTAATCAATAACTTTCTGTGCGGAGTCCAGGCTGCATCTTTAGCTGAAGCCGTTTCTCTAATTGCCAAAAGCAGTTTGGATCGCGAAAAAGCTCTTTCCATCCTGATGAGTGGCGCACCGGGCAGCCCCTTGCTGAAAGCAATTAGTGCTCGCGCCACTGCCAGAGATTTCACGCCGAACTTCTTGCTGCGCCTTATGGCTAAAGACCTAAGTTATGCGGGAGCAGAAGGGCAACGCCGCGGAGCCGAACTGCGCACCGCTGCCACGGCAGAGGGAATTTTCAGGCAAGCGATAGCCAAGGGTTATGGCGACAAGGATTTCGCTGCAGTAATCGAGTCCCTGCAAAGTTCTTGAAAACAAATGAAACTCTACCGCACAAATAACGACTGTCTTGTGGAGCACAACGATGCATTTTATTCCATTGAGGGTAGCTCCTGGGATGGGCTGATTACGCGCGACGATCTCCAGGCTCATCTGATGGAATTGATCGACGGGGCGCCTGCTCTCTCTCAGAATCCACTGACGAATCCTGCCCTTCTTCGCGCTCCCATCGGCAGCCAGGAAGTTTGGGCAGCGGGCGTTACGTATTTTCGCAGCCGCGATGCCCGTATGGAGGAATCGAAATCAGCAGGAGGAGGAGACTTCTACGACCGTGTCTATAGGGCCGAACGGCCCGAACTATTCTTTAAGGCCACCCCCCATCGCGTGGTCGGTCATTATGGAAGGGTTGCGATTCGCAAAGATGCCTCGTGGTCGGTACCAGAGCCTGAACTCGCCCTACTGGTTAGCCCTAGTGCAAAGATTCTAGGCTACACCATCGGGAACGACATGAGCTCGCGTGATATCGAAGGTGAGAACCCTTTGTATTTGCCACAAGCCAAGGTTTACGCGTGCAGCTGCGGCCTCGGTCCGGGCATCCTGGTTTCGTCGGAACCGCTGTCATCCTCAACGGAGATTCGTCTGGAGATCCTGCGTGGCGGGCAGACTGCATTTGCAGGTTCCACAAATCTGAGCAATCTGAAGCGCCAACCTGCCATGCTGGTCCATTATCTTTACCGCGACAATCCATTTCCGAATGGATGTTTTCTTCTGACGGGAACCGGGATTGTGCCGCCCGATTCGTTCACGCTGAATCATGGCGACGAGATAAGAATCTCGATTGACGGCATAGGTACGCTTATGAATTTTGTCGCCTGATTGTGGGAGAGACTCATGGTTCTTCACGGAATGAATTTCATCGGAACGCAGCTGTCTTCCGCTGGTTCAAAGACGTTTTTTGGCTTCGATCCGCGCAGAGGCAAACCACTCGGTATTCCTTTTCATGAAGCCACCGAAGAAGAAATCGACCGATCTCTGCAGCTAGCCGCGAAGGCCTTCGCGGTTCTTCGTGAAAGCACGCCACAGGTCATTTCGGATTTTCTGGAACGAATCGCCATCGAACTTGAACAACTTGGCGATCCACTGATCGATCAAGCGGCAAGCGAATCCGGCCTTCCCCGAGAGCGCCTCACTGGCGAGCGCAGCCGTACCGTCAATCAGCTGCGAATGTTTGCCAATCTCGTTCAAGATGGGTCCTTTCTGGAGGCGCGCATTGATCCCGCTTTGCCAGACCGTAAACCCTTACCGCGTCCCGATCTGCGCCGGATGTTGATTCCCGTCGGTCCCGTGGCCGTCTTTGGCGCAAGCAACTTCCCGCTTGCATTTTCGGTGGCGGGCGGCGATACGGCGTCGGCTTTTGCTGCAAGAAATCCGGTAGTTGTGAAGGGACATCCAGCACACCCGGGAACGTCCGAACTGGTGGCGGGTGCTGTTGTTCGTGCCGTCCAGGCCACGGGCTTGCCGGAAGGCACTTTTTCCTTGGTGAATGCGGTTGATCCCGCGAGGAGTCTCGCTCTGGTGCGGCATCCCTTTGCGAAAGCTGTAGCTTTTACCGGTTCACTCCGAGCGGGTAGGGCCATCTTTGACGCGGCAACCCAGCGCCCTGATCCCATTCCAGCGTATGTCGAGATGGGCAGCACGAATCCTGTATTTCTCCTTCCGGGTGTCATTCAAGAACGCACGGCTGCGCTAGTCAAGGGACTCACTGCTTCCGTAAATTTAGGTGCCGGTCAGTTTTGCACCTGTCCCGGGCTGATTTTTGCAGTCAAGGACAATGCGTTTGCGCCATTTAAAGAAAAGCTGGCAGATGCTTTCCTGCAGTCAGCTCCTGCTACCATGGTTCATCCGCGCGTTCTCCAAGGCTACGAAGAAGCGACTTCACGCGTAGGCAAAGTTAACGGAGTCGGCGAGAACCGGGCTCAGCGGTGTGCTGACCTTCAAAAAACGGAAGCGGCCCCCGTTCTGTTTGAGACGGATTTGGGAACATGGCTTGCGAACGGCGCCCTCGCTCATGAAGTGTTTGGTCCTAGTACGATCCTCGTTCGTTGCGAATCGGAGGACGAACTGCTGCAAATCGCGGAGTCCTTGCCGGCCTCGCTCACCGCAACGGTACATGGCACTCCTGAGGATTTGAGCAAACACAGGAAGCTGATTGCTGTGCTTGAAACCAAGAGCGGACGGCTGATCTTCAACGGATATCCAACCGGGGTGGAAGTGAGTCACGCGATGCATCATGGAGGGCCTTATCCGGCGACGGCAGATCCAAAATTCACGTCGGTCGGTACGGCGGCGATCCAAAGATTTCTCCGCCCCATCTGTTATCAGGATTTTCCAGATGAGGCCTTACCGTTAGAACTGCAGCGTGAAAATCCACGAAAGATCTGGCGAATGATTGACGGCCGACTCACTCGCGATTCCGCCTGATTGGTGTCTTGGGGGTGTTGCCGGAAGATTACTTTTCGTATACGGTTGAGCCGCCTGTCGCCGTCTGGATAATCTCGATATCTTTGATTTTCTCCTCGTCCGCGGTGTGAGGATCATCAGCGACTCGGCCAGCAACGCTTCGAGCGCGAAGCGAAGACCATCTCGAGTTTGAATCATCTCCACATCTGTGTGCTCCACGACGTCGGTCATCAGGACGGCGTGGACTTCCTTGTGATGGAGTGTTTGGAAGGCGAGACGCTGGCGTTACGAACTCGGATCACCGGGCGCAAAGAGCCTAGCCGACACTGAAGGCGCCACCTTTCCATTCTGGTCTCCGGATGGGCGATTCCTCGCGTTCTTTGCCGACGGAAAACTACAAGATGGAGCTATTGGGTGGCCCCGTGCAAGCCATCTGCGACGCACCTTCCGGCCGTGGCGGGACGTGGAACACGGACGGCGTGATAGTTTTCACGCCTGACGCTTCGTCTGGTGTAGGTCTTTACCCTTGCGTCAGGTGGACCAGTCACACCGACCAGTAAGCTGGATATCGGTCGCGGAGAATTGAGCCATCGATGGCCTATGTTTCTGCCCGACGGCAGGCACTACCTCTTGGCGACCAATTTTTTCGGCCAGAAGGGTGTCGACGCCATCTTCGTCGGATCACTGGACTCGGACGAAAAACGCTTCGTTGTGGAAGCCATCGGGAACGCAGCCTACGCCGCGCCCGGGTACTTGCTATTTTACCGGGATAGGAGTCTGTTCGCCCAGCGCTTCCAGGAAGCTTGAACGATTCCATGCAGCATCCACAAACGCTGCACTGTGAAATGGAGGGCTCCTCGCTACCTTCCGGACCGCATAACATGGATGTGATGCCTGCGCTGCGCGTCCGGCCCAGTTTGCGAGCCGCTCGCTCGAAACGGAAAGCGCAAAGCCGGCTCATGCGGTGCAGATTCTAGCACGTGGGGAACGGCATTCCGCCGCCGTTTCTTGACTGCGCACTTTCCCCGTGACACCATACCCCGCCCGATGGCTCAACCTTGCCGTCGGCCCTCTACCTGTGGGAGACAGACGGCATGAACAAGCACTTGACTGAAGCAACTAGCAGCCTTTTCCCGATTCTCACCAAATCGAGCTGCATTTCGCTGCGCATCGCGTTGTCAGCGGTTCCGCTTGTTTGGATTGTGCTCTTCAGCGCCGCACCTGTTTCAGCACAATCGCGGCGGATCGAATTGAGCGACCTGTCAAAGATCGTCTCCGTTTCCGATCCGCAAATATCCCCCGATGGAAAAACTGTTGTGATTGTGGTGGGGCGGCCAAACGTGGAGCAGGATCGCGTTGACCGCGAACTGGTGCAAGTGGAAATAGGCAACGGCGCGCAGCACGTCCTGACGTACGAGCGCAAAACTGCTGGCTCTCCGCGTTGGTCACCGCACGGCGACTGGCTTGCTTTTCTGGCAAACGACGGCGCGGAAAAGGATGCTAAGCCGCAAATTTTCGTTTTGCCCATGCGCGGCGGGGAAGCCAGAAAGATTACTGAAGCTCCGAGCGGCGTCGAGCAATTTGCATGGCGGCCCAATGGCCAAGAAATCGCCTATGTCACAGCCGACGAACCAGAAAACAAAAAGGAAATCGAAAAGCATCACGATGCTTTCGAAGTCGGCGACAACGATTTTCTCCAGACCAAAGCGCCCATGCCTTCCCACATCTGGCTGGTCCCCACGGATGGGGGGAAACCCCGCCGCCTGACTTCCGGCACCTGGAGCCTGCCAAAAGTTCTTCCGCCCAGTTCGCCTTCCTCTCCTATTTCCTGGTCGCCCGACGGAAAACTGATTTCTTTTACGCGCCAGGAGGATCCCCATACCGGCCACGGCGACGAGCGCACGATACAGATTCTTGCCGTCGATTCCGGCGAAATCCGCAAAGTTACTAAGCATGAAAAGTTTGAAGGTTTTGGTCTGTTCTCGCCGAGCGGTGCGCAACTCGCGTATTGGTATCCCCGCGACGGCAATCGCTCGAACCAAAACGATATTCACGTGACCTCTGTTGAAGGCGGAGACGGCGAAGATGTTTCCCGCACTATCGACCGAAATGTGCTGCGGGCCATTTGGATGCCCGATGGCCAGTCTCTTTTGCTGGGGGGACACGACGGGACGCAGGTGTCGCTTTGGCTCCAGCCGCTCCACGGCGTTGCAAAAAGGGTTTCACTGGGTGACGTCATCCCGTCCTGGTCCTTTTGGGTGGATGCCTTCGTTGGTGCCAGAGGAGACATCGCCTTGGCCGGCAGCACAAACACCCACCCTTCCGAGCTTTACTACGTGCCTTCACCGGGCGATTCCCCGAAGCGCGTCACAAACTTTAACGGCGAGCTTGCCTCGCGAGAGCTTGGTCGCTCGGAGCGCATCGAATGGAAGGGTCCGGACGGTTTTCAGGACGATGGCGTGCTTCTCTATCCTCCCGATTTTCAAAAAGAGAAGAGCTATCCGCTGGTGTTAATCATCCACGGCGGCCCGCGCGCGGCCTCCACCACACAATTTGATTTCCTTGGGCAACTCATGACCGCCCGCGACTATGTGGTTTTCGAACCGAACTATCGCGGCAGCGACAATCTCAGCAACTCGTACCAGCGGGCTATTTTGAACGATGCCGGCGACGGACCGGGCCGCGACGTCATGGCTGGCATAGAAGCGGTGAAAAAAGTCGTCTCCGTCGATGAATCACGTATCGCCGTGTCCGGCTGGTCCTACGGCGGTTACATGACCAGCTGGCTTATCGGCCACTATCATATTTGGAAAGTGGCCCTGGCCGGCGCTCCCGTCACCAACTGGCTCGATCAGTACAATCTTGGTGATGGAAACGTGCTAGGCCGGTACTTGTTCAAGGGGTCGCCTTACAGCAAGGAGAACCAAAAGGCATTTGTGGAGCAATCGCCGATTACCTATGCCGGGAACATCAAGACGCCGACCTTGATTCTGTGCGACACGGGAGATTTTCGTGTGCCCATCACCCAATCCTACGAGCTCTACCATGCGCTGAAAGACAACGGTGTTCGCGTGCAGTTTTTTGCCTATCCCGTAGGCGGTCACTTTCCCAATGATCCCGTTCGTCAAATGGATGTTTACGGCCGGTGGGTCGACTGGATCAGTCAGAATCTGAAATAAAGACTCCGTGGCCCTCTCGTTCGATGCGAGGAGGACCACGGTTTATGTATTCCTCAGGGAGACAAAACACATGAACAACCACTTTATCAATCCAAGACGCGGTTTCTTCGAGATTTCCCCTGTTGCTATCGACCGCCGGAAGCCGGATCTCCGACCCCGCAAATAAAAACAAGCCGATTTGGTTAACCGATGAGGGAGCCAAGCTCTCAGAAGAACTGTTCGAAAAGCTCTTCGCGGCTACGTAGCGACGCTAGCGCGACGGAACCTGGCGAAGCGATGATCGCCGGGGACCAGTACGAACATTTCCGGTTACGACTAACCGGGCGCGATAGGAGGCAGTGCGGACCTTTTTCAAAAGTCCCTATGTGCAAGAAACTAAGCGAATCCAGGAATTGGTTGCACTTCCACGTGAAAGCTCGCTCGGCGCCCTTTGTACTTAGTGGCGCTTCCACGCTGGCTCCGATGACGGTATCATCGTCGGTCTTGATGGCTCAATCGTTATGACAACAACGTTCATCCATCATCCCGGCCTGTCCGGCCCGTTCGGGGCGCTGATGGACGAGTACGCGCGCGCTGCGGAGGACTTCTGCCGCGTTGTCGAAACTTTCGATCTCGCGCGGTTCGATGCCGAGCGGCCATCGAACAATCCGAACACCATTTCGCCGCGCGCGATTTGCCTGCACGTGATTGGGGCGGCACATCGATACGCGCACTACATCCGCAAAGCGCGCGGCATCGATTTCGTCGAACGATACGAGGCTGATTCGGCGCGGCTGCACTCCCTACGGGATGTCCGCGCTCTGTTAACTGAAGGAATCGTGTTGACGGAGCAGACCGTCGAGCCGCTTCTGAAGGCAACCGAGCAGGAAATTCAGGCGCTGTCGTTCACAGTGCGCTGGGGTCCGCGATACGACCCGGAGATGATCCTCGAGCATGCCGTTTGCCACTTGCTGCGGCATCGCCGGCAACTGGAGCGCTGGTAGTGGTATTACGGGCAAGAAATGGGCATCAGAGGCAGGCAAAGTCCCGATTAACGCTAACCGGGTAATCGTCGAAGTAGATTTTGGCGTCGGGTCCAGTACCTATGTTTCCGATTGACAACGGCCGGCCTCGTTAGAGATTCCCGGCACGACAAATCGGGACTTGGCGAAGAGAAGTTGCGACAGTGTGACAAAAGTGCTGCCAAGGTTGAAGAGAATATTCGGAGTTTGCTGTTGTGCATAGGCGCTAGGCACTAGTGAACTCTAGCGAGCCAAACCTGATTATTGCCGTTCGATTGGAGGCTCCCAGGCCAGTCGGCGGCATTCGAGATGAAGACGACATAATTGCCGTCGGGTGTGATCGCAGGGTAGTCGGAATACGAGCTATTCGCCTGGATCCCCGTGCTGCTGTCCACCGACAGCAGATATGTCGTGGGGACGCAATTCGCAGATGCATTGGCGCAGGTCATGCGGACATATGCGGAGCTGGAACGGTACGCGTAAGAGAGAAGATTATCGGCGATGGAAATAAAGACGACGTAATTTCCGTCGTCACTAGACACGGCGGCACCGCTGCCGTTATCTGCTGGGCCCCCGTTGTAGGTGACTGACACTCGATCAGTATGAGGAATGCAGCCTGTGGGGCCTCCGATGCAATCATCATAGACGAAGGCGCCAACATTGGTACCGGAATCGCCCGGAACGAGATTCGTGGCTTCGGCACCAAACCCTGAAAATCGGCCATTAGACGACAGAATCCAGAGGTTGTTCACAGTTCCATTCACATGATCGCCTGTGTAGCCGACGAAGAGGCTCCGGTTGGCGGATGTACAGGGGTTAGAAGCGCCAAAACACGTGTCATGCATGACCACCGAAGCGCTGGGATCATTTGGGACCAGGTTGTTGCCGCCTGCCATTCGGAACGATATGAACCGCCCATCGGCGCTAATTCTGGCATACCCGCTCGGCGCCGTGCTTTGAGACCCATCGCCGGCAACTGAAACTCGAGCTGTGCTTGGCTGGCATGCTGTTGTTGCGCCGAAGCAAGTGTCGCGCAGAAAGATGTCTGACCATCCGTTGGTATCGTTGGGCACAAGATTTGTAGCCGAGGAGCTAAAGGCCGTAGCAGACTTGGTGAGAAAGCATGTGATAGATGGCCACCAAGATCTTATGGCCCGCTGCAACGGCTGCCCGCTTGTACCCACGGCGAGCCTTGAGACGGTAGAATTTGTCTCTCAGGTAAGTGCCCTTGGCTTTTGCTGCTGAGTTGGCAGCCTCCACCAGAGCAGTCTTGAGATACACATTGCCTTTGGGAATGCGGCTGCTCCTGCGCTTACCGGCCGATTCGTTGTTCCCTGGACAGACTCCTGCCCAAGAGGACAGCTGTGAAACGTTCTCGAACACGCCCATGTCTACACCCAGTTCGGCGATGATTGCCGCGGCCAGCGTTTCATCTATGCCCGGTAGTTCCTGCAACAAGGTGAACTGCGCCGCATAGGGCTTGACCTTCTCCTGAATGCGTTGCTCGAGAATGCCGAGATCTTCTTCCACCGCCCGGAGTCGACGCAGTTGCACGCGCAACAAGAAACGGTGGTGTTCTTCCACTTTTCCTTCCAGAGCCAGCTCCAGTTCGGGGATCTTCTTGCGCAGTTGCTTTTTGGCCAGTTCGGCCATCTCTTGCGCGGTGGCTTTGCCCTCTACAAGAGCACGCAGCATGAGTAAACCGGAGACCCCGAAAACATCAGTGGCCACACTGGCCAACTTGATATTGGCGGTCTCCAACAGCTTCAGCAGACGATTGCGCTCCGCCGTTCGACTTTCCACCAGCTTGCGACGGTACCGTGTCAAGTCGCGCAGTTCGCGGATGGGTGAGGGCGGAACGAAGCTAGGGCGGAGCAAGTTAATCGTTTTGAAGAACGGGCCACGACCGTGGCCTGATGTACGGCTTCTGCGTGCTGCGCGCGGTTCATCCCCACTCCACCTGGAATTTTTGAACAAACTCCAAGCTCACGCTCCAGCCTATCTTTGGTTTCCAGGTCTTTCCCCCTCTTGACAACCAGTAGGAGAAGCGTAAGCTCCTCTTGGTAGCCAGGAGAAAGGCATTATGGGAGACAAATCAAGCGATCTCGTTCAGGGGACTCTGGACATGCTCGTTCTCAAGACGCTGGCACTGGAGCCGATGCACGGATACGGGATTACCGTCCGAATCGAGCAGATGAGCAGGAGCGTTTTCCACGTCAATCCGGGCTCCTTATTTCTTGCCATCCAGAGGTTAGAGCGGGATGGGTCAATCAAGGGCGAATGGAAGGCAAGCGAGAACAACAGGCGAGCAAAATACTACGCCCTGACGGAGAAGGGACGAAAGAGACTGAACAACGATACGCGAGAATGGGGCAGACAAGCGACAGCAATTGCAAGGATTCTCGAGGCATCGTAGAGGTGAGCTATGTCGTTGTTGCGAAATCTTGCCAGCGGGCTTCGATCATTGTTCCGAAAGGAACAGGTCGACCGGGACTTGGGTGAGGAGCTTCGCGCCTATCAGGAAATGGCCGCCGAAGAAAAGATGAAGGACGGGATGAGCCGCGAGGAAGCTCTTCGCGCAGTCCGCTTGGAACGAGGAAGCCTCGAAGTCAGCAAGGAAATCGTTCGCGCTGGCGGCTGGGAATCCATTGTGCATACCTTGTGGCAGGATTTGCGCTTTGGCCTTCGCATGCTTCGCAAATCTCCCGGCTTCACGGCCGTTGCCTTGCTGACGCTGGCAATTGGAATTGGCGCGAATACCGCCATTTTCTCCGTGGTGTACGGCGTTCTCATAGAGCCGCTCCCCTTTAGGGACGCGTCGGGCCTCGTTCTCTTGAACGAAACGACGCCGATGGTGGGCAAGGTCAGCGTTTCCTATCCGAATTTTCTGGATTGGCGCTCGCAAAGCAAGACGTTTTCGCAAATGGCGGCGGTCTGCGAAGCCGGCTTCAATCTCGCGGGCGTTAACCAGCCCGAGAGCGTCGGTGGCGAAGCGGTCTCCGCGAACTTCCTTTCCATCCTAGGTATGCGGCCCTTCCTCGGACGAGACTTCGAGGCTTCCGAAGATAAAGCTGGAGCGGCGCCGGTCGTCCTGTTGAGCTATGCGTTGTGGCAATCGCATCTCGGTGCGGATCCGAGCGCCATCGGCCGAACCATCATGCTCGATGGAACCGGCTACATCATCATCGGTGTTTTGCCGCCCAATTTTCGCTGGACGGGGCAGGCAGACGTTCTCGAACCCATAGGCACCTGGCTTGGGAGGAATCCCGACGCTATGAAGCGTGGGGATCGCGGCGACATGCCTGTTTTGGGCAGGCTTGCGCCAGCCTCGCGTTTTGCGCAAGCGCGTTCCGAAATGGAGGGAATTGCCGCGAGGTTGTCGAAGGAATATCCGGCGAGCAACGATCAGTTCGGCGTGGCGTTGACGCCGCTTCGAGACGCGTTTGTCGGAGATACGCGAATGGCGATTCTGAGCCTTTTCGGCGCGGTCCTGTGCGTCCTGCTGATCGCGTGCGCGAATGTCGCGAACCTGCTTCTCGTTCGCGGAGCGGGCAGAACACGGGAGATCGCATTGCGGCTGGCCTTTGGAGCGACGCGCAAACGCATCATCCGTCAGATGTTGACGGAAAGCCTCGTCCTTGCCGTTTTGGGCGGCGTGCTGGGTGTTGCACTGGCGTTTGCCGGGACGCAAGCGATAACCCAGCTCATGCCTCAAGGTCTGTTCATGGGAGCGAAGGTGAACCTGAATCCCGCCGTATTGGCTTTCGCGGGAATCCTGATTGTGCTTGCGGCCTTTGTGTTCGGGTTGGCGCCAGCGGCGCGTTCGACGAAACCCGACATGCAACGTCATCTGAAAGAGGGTAGCGCGGGAACAGGAACAAGTACGGCAGAATCCCGCTTGCGCGCCAGTTTCATCGTAGCGGAAATCGCTCTTTCCCTGATTCTACTGGCTGGCGCCGGACTGATGATGAAGTCTCTCCACTTGCTGCTTTCCGTGAGCCCCGGCTTCCAGGTGGATCGCGTACTGACGATGGAGATGGACCTGCGCACGGCTCAATACAATAAGGACGACGCAATTCGCAATTTCTGGCAGAACGTCCTCGATCGCGTGCGGACGCTGCCTGGGGCACAGAGCGCGGCCCTCGGAACTAAAATTCCTCTCACGGATTCTCACAGCCGCATTGACATCACGATCGAGGGGATGCCGCTGCCCAAGCCAGGAAGCTTTCCTCACCCGGATACGCATGCCGTGAGCGATGGTTACGCAAGCACCTTGGGCGTGCCGCTCCTCCGCGGGCGCACGTTCACCGAGACCGACAATGAAAATGGCTCGCGAGTGGCGATGGTCAACGCGATGCTGGCACGCGAATATTTTCCCAATGGCGATGCGGTCGGCAAACGCTTCATCTTTGGCCATCCGGATCCGGCCAAGCAGCCGCAGTGGCTGATGATTGTGGGTGTGCTTGGCGATACCCGAATGTACGGCCTTGCGCAACCCGCTCGCCTGGAAGTTTACGTACCGTTTCGCCAGGCGCCTAACAGCCACATGAACTTGCTGGTTAGATCCGCGGTGGATCCCGCGGCGATGACCTCCGCGATTCGCGCGCAAATCGCTTCCATCGATAAAGATGAACCCATTTTCGCCATAACGACGATGAGTCAATTAGTCAGTGATTCCGTAACGACCAGGCGATTCACGCTGATTCTACTTGGCCTCTTCAGCGGGCTGGCGCTGATCCTCGCCGCCATCGGCATTTACGGCGTAATCTCTTATTCCGTAGCGCAGCGCACGCGCGACATAGGCATCCGTATGGCACTTGGCGCCTCGCGAACGGATGTTTTGCGCGATGTCATAGGGCTGGGCGCGCGATTGACGGGCGTTGGCCTTCTCTTGGGACTAATTGGGGCTTTGGCCGCGACGCGAATGCTGTCCTCGTTGCTGTTCGGTGTCCGTTCCAGCGATGCGCTCACGTTTACCGCGGCGTCCTTAGTCCTGCTGGTTGTTTCGCTATTCGCGAGCTACCTGCCCGCGCGCCGCGCCATGCGCGTCGATCCGATAGTCGCTCTGAGGTACGAATAGCTTGCCCAACGTTCTAAACCCACACTCGCATTCCGCACACAAGCACTCAAACGGACCATCTCCTGATTAACCGCGTTCGCTAACTTACGTACTAGCCTCCGCATCGACAGGAGCTAGACACGAGAGCCTTATTCGGGGACACCGTCGCTGATTTGCGCGGAGAACATGCGGAGCGTGCCATTGTCGTTGAAAATGAGGCCCTTGAACCGAAAGACGCTGCCTGGGGCGAGGACGTTGGAGTTTAGCAGTTCTGTGCTGTTATCTACGTAGACCTCAACCACATTGGGATTCTGCAAGACGGTGGTTTGTGCAGGCTGCACAGCCAGAGTCGGAAACAAATCGTAGGGAGCCAAGGAGACAGAATAGACTGAAAAGGGGCCAGCGCTGGAAACCGCAGTAACCGCTCCGTTGATGTTTTGCGGGCGGAGAGTAATCGTGGTTGCGCGAACAGATGAGCTGATGCTCAAGGAGGACAGCGAAACGTTTTGCCCGGCAACCACGCTGGAAGAGTTGAATGTGGCGGCGAACGGAAGATTTGCGGGGATGCTAATCTGCCGCGAAATCCTAAAAACAGTCCTGGAGTCGTACGGGTAACGCCAATAGTCGACGGGATTGGTGTCGAGGTCCGAGCCTTGCTGCAGACTCCCGAAGTCGGTGAGCGAGTTCGACGAGGCAATGCAGGCGCCGTAGACAAAGGAAATTGGACCAATCATTACGTTGGTTGCGTTCGGATCCTCCACTTCGATGCGGGTTGCCAAAAGCGACCCGTCCGGTTGAAGGGCAAGGTCCGCGTTTACGAATGCACCGACAGCAAGACTGGAAAACCCACCGACGCCTTGGTAAGTAGTGCTGGCATCGGTGGTGATCGTGAACAGAGACCCGGCTGGGGCGGTTGGACGGGAATAGCCGTTAACCGTTTTCAACGTGAACTTGTTTTCTCCGGAGCTAGTGGAAGTGATTCGACCGTCTAGACCCCTCACTTTGGCAAGCCGGGAATCCTGCGGAATGGGCATCGAAACGAGAGTGAAGGTAGGCCTAATGGTGTAAGTATCCCCTCCAGGGCTATTCTTGGTGAGCGTCGCCGACGCTGACTGTTGAAGATTCAACACGAGCCCCATCGCAGGGCCGCTGACCGCGATTGGAGAAGGAAGGTTGACGGTGGCGGCCATGGGAATGGCATTCGCTTCGCCAACAGCAATCGGTTTGGAGGCCAACACCTCCGTTGGAGCTGAGGAAGATATAAGAGAACTGAGTGTAGGTGTACGTTAGCGAAGCTGAAGTGTAAACATCCTGAGGGACAGCAGCGGTAAGAAGCAAAGCTAAAGGGGCATTCAGATGAACAAAGTCCACGTTCTGGGTTTGGTACAAGCCGTTGTTCTGAACTGCTGGAATGAGGCTGACAGAGGCACCAGCCTTGTTCGTTAGAGCGACGCTGGCAATGTCAATGTTAAAGCTGGAAAACAAATCGTTGGAGGTGCCGGAGAGGAGCACACTAACGCTGGTGGGTGCTGGTGGCGGTGGCGGCTGGTTCATAGACATGCCGGAGGCGCAGCCAGATAACTCTCGCAGTATGAAACGTATTGCCCGATCATTCGCGTACAACCCGGAGTCTTCCGTTTTGCTTCCGGTCACCAAATAACGAAGAAGGCTTTTCGCTGACCGCGAGGATACAAAATCGTCCGGGTAGACTGGAATCTGGCAACGACATCGGGTCTCGATCAGGTAAAGACCTTAATAAGTACGAAGTACGTAATGACGGCGATGAGGCAACCAGCATTGCACCCGCTAAGTTTTCCGAATTTGCTGCCGCCCAAATAGAGGACATAGAAAACGACTTGCGTCGAGCTCGAACCCCCGTCCATTGCACTCACTGCCGCCTTGCAACGCGAAGCCCGTACCCTGACCGAGCGAGCGGCGCTGCTTTTGCAGGCATCGCTCTTGAAACGGTACGGTTCACCGGCGGTGGGGGACGCGTTTTGCGCGAGCCGGCTGGACGGAGAAGGCGGCACTACGCTCGGTACGCTTCCGCAAAGCGCAAACGTGCAGGCGATTCTTGATCGCTTCGGCGGAAACCTCACCAAGGCATGAGTCACGGCGAGTCGCGGTGCAGCACGCAGCGCCTCTAGACGACGGGCAATCGGCGGATTCATTTCCGCGAGAGACGGCGCATGGCCTAGCTTGGCGTTCCCGTGAGGCTAGTACGACAAGGCCCCGGATTTCTGTTTGGTCTTGGCCGATGGGGAATTTGCCTTCGCCGGCTGCGCGGCTCTGGCTTCCTGATAGGCGGTAAACTCCTCGTAGTTGCCTTTGAAATCCTCGATCTTGCCGTCGTGGAAGTGCCAGATGCGCGTCGCTACTTCGTCAATCACGTCGTGGTCGTGCGTGACGAACAGTACCGTGCCGTCGTAACGCTGCAGCGCGATGTTCAGCGCGTTGATGGATTCGAGGTCGAGGTGGTTGGTCGGTTCGTCGAGCACCAGGAAATTCGGCTTTTGCAGCATGAGGCGGCAGAAAATCATGCGCGCTCTTTCGCCCCCGGAAAGGGTAGCTGTCGGTTTCATGGCATCGTCGCCGCTGAACAGCATCTGGCCCATCAGGCCGCGCAGTTCCTGCTGATTCGCGGCGGGATCGAATTGCCAGAGCCAATCGAGCGCAGTCATGCCCCTGGTGATGGATTCGCCGTGATCCTGCGCAAAATAACCTAGGGCCACTTCGTGCCCCCAGCGCACTTCGCCGTGGTTGATCTGAAATTTGCGGTCCTCGTCTTCGACGAATCCGGGCGCATTGAGCGCGAGGGACTTAAGAAGTGTGGTCTTGCCTGCGCCGTTGCGCCCCATCAGGGCGATCTTCTCGTGACGGTGCACGTCGGCGGAGAACCTCGGAATGACTTTGTGCTCGCCGTAGGATTTTTCCACACTGCGAATCTCCAGCGGATGCTTGCCGGAATTGCGCTTCATGTCGAACTTGATGTAAGGCCGCTGAATGTTTGATTTTGCGAGTTCGGTGGTTTGCAGGCGCTCCACTTCTTTTTTGCGCGACGTGGCCTGCGCGGAACGCGTGCCGGCGGAGAAGCGTGCGATGAACTCCTGCAATTGGGCGATTTTCTTTTCGCGTTGGGCGTTTTCGGCTTCAATCCGCGCCCGAACCTGAGTCTTGGCGATAACCATGTCGTCGTAGCCGCCGTTGTACATGATGATGGTTTCGTAGTCGATGTCGGCGGTGTGGGTGCAGACGCTGTTCAAGAAATGGCGGTCGTGCGAGATGACAATGAGCACGCCTTCGTATTCGGTCAGGTATTTTTGCAGCCAGTGCACGGAATCGAGATCCAGGTTGTTGGTGGGCTCATCGAGGAGCAGGGCGCTCGGATTGCCGAAGAGCGCCTGCGCCAGTAGCACGCGAACTTTTTGGCCGCCCTGCAACTCCCCCATTTTGCGTTCGTGCAGGCTGCTTTCGACGTCCAAGCCGTCCAGCAGCATGCCGGCGTCGGATTCCGCGTTGTAGCCCCCTTCTTCGCCGATGATGCCCTCGAGTTCGCCGAGGCGCATGCCGTCGGCATCGCTGAGTTCGTCGTGGGGTTTGGCGTAGAGTGCGTCGCGCTCCTCGAGGGCCGACCAGAGCACGGCGTTGCCCATGATGACGGTATCAATGACACGATATTCGTCGAAGGCGAACTGATCCTGGCGCAGCACGCCCATTCGTTTTGGCCGGGTGACGGAGCCTTTGGTTGGTTCGATTTCACCCGTAAGAATCTTCATGAACGTGGACTTGCCCGCACCGTTCGGGCCGGTCACGCCGTAGCGGCGCCCGGCGTTGAAGGTGCAGGTGACGTCCTCGAAAAGAACCTGAGGGCCGAAGCGCATAGAAACGTTACTGACAGAGAGCATAAGCAATTTATTGTAGCGTGAATTCGTGGCGCCTGCTTGCCGCCACAATTCGGCGCGGTTACATTGTTTCCCTGTTGAGAGAGGAAAGGCCACAGAGAAATTGGGCGGCGGAATGAACTTTGCGGCGGCAGCGCAGAGGCTGGCGGCGTCGCTGGCGCTGATCGTCACGGTGGCGCTGGGGGCCCGGATGGGCTTCGCCTGGAGCCAGGTGCGAAAGATGGCGCCGCAAGCGCTGGGTGTGGTGCCATTTCAGAATGAAGCCGGTAACATCGCGGCTTCGCAGCAGAGCTCCGTCGGGGCTCTTACCGCTCAGTTCTTTGTCACGATGCTGCCGTTTTTGCTGGTTGTCAGCGTGAAGTTGGCGGTGTGGCTCGTAAACGATCCGCTGAGAGAGCCCGCCGTCAAGGCGGTGTAATGCACGCGTGACGCCGGGGATGCTTGGGGTTGACCTCGATGAACGCTTTCATCAGGTCCTGGGAAACCGCAAAACCGGAGAACTACGGGGGCCTTCGGAGGGAGCAAGCAGGAACCTTCCGGTTTCCCGAATCACCGAGCACATCACGCTCACAGTGCAGGGCTCACTGAGGCGCGGGGGGATTGGTGGAATCTGCCACGTCCAGTCCAAATGCCATCGATGCGCTGTGTCTAGGGCCGCAGACCGCGTACTTGATATTTCATGTCGGGATCTCAAGGCAACGTACGATTTCATGCGCATCGAGCGGATCCGCAAAACGATCGGTTGTCCCGCACGGCGTCGTGATTCTCACACGCCGGGTACGAGCTGGATCAGCCTTCAAATTCGTGAGCGAGTCGAAAGTGGTTGATGAATTCTTTACTGCTCTTTGTCTGCCTCCTTCAAAAGTGAGGCGGCCGAGGCGGTATCAACCGTGCTTTGCTATACAATCAAACCAGGAGGAAACACCGAAGTGAAGATCATCGAAGCGCTACGACAAGAGGCAGAGAAGTTCCAGAAACAGGCGGACGCATTGAAGCAAGCGGCAGAGTCGCTGGACGGCTCAATGAACGGCTCGACGCCCAAAAGAAAGTACACCGTCCATCGAAAGAAGCACCGAGTGTCGGCGGCTGGTCGGAGAGCTATTTCGATTGCTCAGAAAAAACGGTGGGCAGCGAAGAAGGCCTGAAAGGCAAATCTGTAACGAAAGTGATTTGCTCAATCGTTGGATTCTGGCCAGGTTTCTCCCGAAAGCCTGGTCAGAAACAGCGAGAATCGTGAACCGTAGCGTTGAAGTAGTCGAAGACGGCAAGGTCACGAGAGTGGCACCCCGGGATTCCGCAGAGTGAATCCAAAATGCAGCAACCTCTAGGGTCGACACCGGCCATACCCAGCGTTGGACAATCCATTTCGAACCTTCGGTTCAGAACCGATGGGTTGCCAGTTAGACTCCGGAGGGGCGTAGACCGCCTACTTGACACGCAGGCTCTCGTAGGCGGCCCCCTCATCTTCTCAACGTTTCCAATTACTTGTGCGAACTGAAGTAATGGTTCGATGCGACTTTTCGGCGTGAATGTTCCCTATTGTTCCCAAGTTGCACAAAAATGCAGCAGAGCGAAAATTTGGCGTTTGTAACTTGCTGATTCCGATTGAGGTTTGGTCGGGGCGCCCGGATTTGAACCGGGGACCTCCTGCGCCCAAGGCAGGCGCGCTACCAGGCTGCGCTACGCCCCGACAAGAAGTGCAGTACTCATTCTAAAGTACTTCCGGATTTTCTGCTCGCTCCTATTCATCGTTTTGGGCCTCGACCGTGCATTTACCGTGCATTTACCGTGCATTTATTCTGTCGAACTTGCTTATTGGACCACGACTGTGCACATTCGCTCGGCAGGTGCGCGAGCCGCCTCGCCAGCCGAGCGGTTGAGCTTCTCCAGGGCTTCACGCTTCATCTGCAACTTCATCTGAGAGTACTTCTTCATGACTTGCGCGTCACCCTGGCGCAGCATCTGGGTTACCCATTCATCCGCTACTCCTCCTGCACTCAGCCGTGTGGCATAAGTGGATCGAAGATCGTAAATGCGGAAATAGGGCACCTTCGCCCGGCGAAACGTTTTGCACCAAACCGTCTTGAACGTAGCTTGGTATCCCCTGGGATTGCGATCACTCGGAAACAGAAACTGGCTCTCCGGTGTGATTGCCATCTGGCGCCGCAACGCTTGAGCTGCCAAAGGAGTGAGGGGAACTTCGGCGATGCCGTTCGGAGTTTTCGAGTCCGGGATCCAGACGACCGCGTTCGGAAGGTCCACCTGGTCCTTCTTCATCGGAGCCAGTTCCTTATAGACTCGCAAACCCGTTTCCGTAATGATCTGCACGATATTGCGCAGGTATTCCGGACCGTGAGATTCGATCCTTTCCTGTTCTGACCACGTGACGTAGTGCGGCCGGAACAGCCCCTTCACGGCGACCGAAAATTCCACCCCCGAACAGGGGTTCGCTGCGAGCAATTTCTTGCGGACCGCTACGTTCAACATGCGCCTGAGCACCTGAAACTCCTGGTGCACCGTCGTCGACTTGAGAGGACCCTTTTCTCGATAGCCACCATGGAACCTCACGCGAACCCGCTGTTCCAGCCGACGGCGAAGGTATTCTTCGATTGCGTCGGCTGTGAGCTCCACCAGTTTTCTGCTTGCAAAGGCAGCTTTCAGATGGGTTACGCAGCGTATGTTCACCGCGTGGGTTTTGGTGGCACGTATGGGCGGTTTCGAAAAGCTCTTGAGAAACGAATCCGCCCACTCGCCGAAACTTAGGGCCTCCCCTTTACGAATTACCTCGAGAAGGTTGCCGTCCCTGGCCTGAAGCCGTTCTCGGAGTTTGCGATTGGCTTCATCCCAGTCTGCAGTACCGCTGGACTCTCTACAGGGCTTACCGTTCCGGTCCCAATATCGAATCCACCAGATCTTGCCATCTCTGCGTGCGTAGACAACCCCATCGTGCTTCTTTGGTTTAGGCATTCTCCATCTCCTGTCTGAAGGACGCGCGAAATGGCTCGAGATCCGATCTAAAAAACCGGATGTTCCGACCCATAGCGTGGGCAGGACAATAACGATTCCCTGCAAAGGATCTCCGACCTGTGGCAATACGTAGAAATCCTAATTTCGCTGTTTTCAATGTCCGGCTGTTAGTGGGTCTGGACAAGCTGCTTCGCGAAAAGCGGCGGTATCAGGGAGATTTGTCCGCCTCGATCAACGACGCACTGCTGGCCGTCAACCTTAACACCGTCAAGTTGGTCACTCTCCAGGGAAAGAAAAAACAAACCGCACGCGAAACCCAGGTGGTTCTGCTTCGGCGCCTCATCCGGAAGCTTCATCACGTAGCCGAAGCGCGAGGCTGCTCGATCAATCAGCTCGTGAACAGCGGGTTGGCGGCTTACTACTCGAAGGAGCAGGCAGGGAAGCGCGGAGCTTCCTCTAGGCCAACATGGCTGGCAGCCAGCGCAACCTACGACAAAATGGGCCCAGACGCGCGGCAGCAGCTGGTGGAAGAGCTTGCCGGTCTCGCCGGCTTGCAGGAAGGGCCGAAAGACGCATTCCCAGACGGCACGCGCTATGAGTATGACTCCAGATTCAAAACAACCTTCGAAATCACACCTTCCGGGAAACGGTTCCCGGTGGCTTTAGTTGCGGGCAGGTTCCAGCGCGATCTGGCAAAAGCCACGGCACGCAAAACAGCGCGGTGAGGATACCTTTGAGCGAACAGAAACCATTGCTAGTGGTAATCG
>Ga0126373_10000490_pt1 | contig 26063 bp, 25 predicted proteins | sample PanSoiMetPlot_11_FD_92545 | JGI IMG/M metagenome (GOLD analysis project Ga0126373, IMG submission 92545) | Tropical forest soil microbial communities from Panama - MetaG Plot_11 | ecosystem: Environmental > Terrestrial > Soil > Tropical forest > Bulk soil | place: Panama | collected 2016-02-17 | reverse complement strand
TTCTGGCGAAGCTTGCCCGCGTCAAAGGTACTCCCGAATTTCGCGAACTTTGCCGTGCAATTGCGAGTATTCCTGTTCGAGTTCCTGAATCATGCGATGCGTCTGCCTTTGACGGAATTAGGGGAAATTCTTCTCAGGGAAAAGAGGATTGCCCCTAGCGAAATTATCGCACAGCTGTAGGCCAGGCAGTCGCCGTGACGGGTGTAGAAGGTGGTGCCATCGATCAAGGAATACGCGGCGACCAATGCGGTGCGCACTTTTCGAGGCGCTTGTTGCGCCACCTGCCCATAGGGGTCGATGGCTGCGGTCACGCCGGTATTGGTCGAGCGCAGCAACCAGCGGTCGTTTTCGATCGCACGCATGCGCGCCTGCTTCAAATGCTGGGCATAGGCGCCGCTGTCGCCGTACCACCCGTCGTTAGAAATGTTAACGAAAACCTGCGCCCCCGAGTCAGCGAAGCGGCGCACCTCATCGGGGAAGATGGATTCATAGCAGATGAAAATGCCCAGTTTCTGCTCGCCCGCCCGCAACGCGCTGCGCGATGCCCCGGGCGTGAATGTCCCAACTTCTTTCGTCAATCCTCCGGCAAAGGAAAGCAGGCTCGGAAACGGCAGATATTCACCGAACGGAACCAGATGTACTTTGTCGTAGTGGGCTACTAATTCTCCGCTGGGGTCGATCAGGGCGGCGGAATTAAACACCTCCTGATTACCTCCACTGCCTTCGATCCCGATACTCCCCGCCACTACCCAGCTCCTCGCGGTCGTGGCAATGTGCGCCAGCCCACTGCGAAAACCGGCATCGTTGCTGAAGAACGGCGCCGGCGACTCCGGCCAGACGATGAGGTCGGGATGTCCCTGAGCGCCGGGAGGGTTAAGACTTAAATTCGTGAGATCGCTGAATGTTGTTTCGTAGTATGGTCGCGTCCAGTCGGAGTTTTCGAGGATCGGAACATTCTCCTGGACCAGCACGGCCGAGCGCTCCCCGGGAACGGCAGGAATCGGCGTCCATCGGGCAATCTGCAGTACGAAGGCCGCGGCGAAGGTGGCGATCAGCAGCGACGTACGGCGCTTGCGATCGACCAGCAGCGCCGCTGCAAAGGCGGTGTTCACGATCATGATTTCGAACGAGATCCCGTAGACTCCGGTGAATCTCGCAATCCGCGCCAGCGGAATATTATCCACCTGGGTGATACCCAGCAGATCCCAGGGGAAACCACTGATGCGGGTGCGGGCAAGCTCGACCGCAACCCAGACGAAAGGGGCGAGCACGAGCGCCGTTCGCAGCGATTTCTTGGCAAGCAAGCAGCTGATGAAGCCAAATGCGCCGTGATAGAGGCCCAGATAAAGACTGAATAGAATGAGCAGTCCCGCAGCCCCGGGAGCGCTGATGCCGCCGTACTGCTTCATGGTATTGAATACCCAATAACAATTGCCGCCATACCAAACAATTCCGCAGATGTATCCAAGCAGAAAGCCTTGCCACGGAGATGCAGGTTCGAGTTTCGCGCGGCCCTGAAGCTGCAGAGTTTCCCTTTGGCGCGCGTGCAATAAACCGATTAGAAGCGGTGTAACCGCAATCCAGCTCAGAACGTAGAGATTTGGCAGCGGGAAAATGACGACTTGCAACACGGCAGAGACCAACGCCAGCCCCCACGCGCGTCTTTCGATTCTCAGCATTTGCTTGAGAAGGATATCAGGACGAAGCGGGAGATGCGGACGGAGAGCGCCCCAAGGCGCTCTCCAAGCGATTTCGAACAAATTCGATCAAGTCCTCACTGGCATAGTCGGGCGCAGAGATGGGGAAAACGCGCCGCGCTGTCATCGCCGGCAAACGGAACTCGTCTTCGGACTGGTTCCGAACGTTCGACGAGGGCATCACAACCGCATCCGCCCGGCCCAGAAAGGTGCGCGCCGACGCCTTAAAATCTGCCGTCGCCGGATCAAGAACCGTGATGTACAGGTCCGGCTGGATAAAGTGGAGAATGCTGTTCGATTCCAGAATTGCATTTTCCGCTTCCGCCAGCCGCCGCTGAATCGCCGGCAGCGCTTCCACCAGCCGGCCCTGCTCGGTGCGCACCCAGAAGGACCGCTTCGCTCCCGCAGCCAGGAAGCGAGATGTGTCAGAACCGCCAACCCGGTCCATCTCTTCGGTGACCGCATAACAGTGGTCGTCGGTGGCACAATGGCAGGGCTTGCCATCGAGGGAGCAGCGTCCGTGACCGAACTGGGTGAGTTTGAAGGCGGTCCAGTTAAACGCCGGCAGAGCCCTAATAATCCCAGTCATCACGCTGGTTTTACCCAAGTTCCGCGATTGCCCGCCCACGACGACGATTGCCATGACCCTCTTAGTGTACCCGCGCGGTAATTCCGCCAAGCCCGCCCGACAAAAAAGTAGGTGCCAAAAGCCAGGCTCCGGTTGCTCGCCGGGGCCCTTGTTCTACGCTTGGATTCTAAGGCCTTAGTGGTGGCAGCCCGGGCTGACCGAAGTCAACACATTACTGGCCGATTTAAGTGTGCACTGATAGGGCGGGCCATTCAGCTTAGAGAAACTATGCAAAATGATAGTCGCAGAACAGATTCACCAGGCACGCTTTGGAGTGTGGCCGCTCGACCAGCGGATCTGCCGTCGCGGTCAAGGAGGTGCCGATTTGCCTCTTCCGGCTTTGGGCTTCTGCATTCGCACAAAACAGCAGCGAGGTCACAACCGCAATCACTACAACTTTTCCCAATTCCGTAGGTCGGATCATGATGCAGCTCCTTTGTCTGAGGGCTGGACATACGTTGCCGTGGGAAGAAATAGCGAGCCGCCACCAGCGGGAACTCACTTATTGCACCGGGGCAGAAGCTGTCAAGCACGAAATGATCGAAATCACGAAAATCAATCATATATAGAATCGGCCTGTTGCCCCGATTTTTGGAAGTCCGAAACCTGACTCGCCTAAACCCGGCGGACCTCGATCCCCCGCTCGGTAAACAAGGCGACGGCTTTGTCCGAAGCGCGGACATCGGTAATCAGGATGTGGATATCGGAAATGGGACAGACGAGCGCAGGCGTCACGGCGCCCAGTTTGCTCGAGTCGGTAACTACGATAACTTTCTTCGCCTGGCGAATCATGGCGCGAAAGGTTAGCGCTTCTTCGGATTCGATGACGGTAACCCCGCGTGCAACATCGATCCCGCACACGCTCACAAAAACCTTGTCCATGTACACGTCCTTGAGGAAGCTGTCGGCGGCGTGTCCTACCAGCGAGAACGATCCCGCCCACTGTACGAACCCGCCGGTCACAAAAGTCCGCAGGCCTTCGCAGTTGCTTAGCTCCATTGCGATGTTGACCGCATTGGTAATCACGCGGATATTGTGGCGATTTCGCAGGCTCCGAGCCACATGCGTGGTGGTCGTGCCGGCCGTGAAACCGACGGTCTCGTTCTCCTGGATAAGTTCAGCTCCCGCCAACCCGATTCGTCGCTTGTCGGCGACCCGATGCTGCTCCCGATTCTGAAATAGCGAATCGTAGCGGAACGGCTCGTAGAGCAGCGGCTCGACCAGAGTCGCTCCCCCCGGAGTGCGGCGGATCAGCCCTCGCTTCTCCAGTTTTGACAGATCGCGGCGCACGCTGGCCGGAGACGTATGTAGCCCCTGGACCAACTCCTCCAGCGTGACGTTCCCCTTATGCCGCAGCTCGCGCAGGATTTCGTTAGTACGTTTATCGCCTTTCATTTGGTTACTAGTTCTGAAGGACCAAAATCGCCCCGATCGTCACCGTTCAGCAGTTCTCGTGAAGGCAGAGTCTACCTCAAACAGGGGGCAGCCTAAAAAGGACGCGACCAATCGTGCCTGCATCCGGGGGGCCGGGGACAATCACCCTAAAATTGATCGAAAACTTAAAAAACGATCAATTTTGCTTGACAATGCTTCACCGGTTGCTTAATTCTCACCAGTTCAGAGTTCCGTCCGACCAGAACCTTCAGGAGGAGTTCCATGAAACTCGCCATCGACCGCGCCTGTTTACGGCACTTGCCGCTCCCCTTGCTGCTCATTGCAATGGCGAGTCCCGCGATCGGGCAGAACTCGCGCGGCACGATCCTGGGGCACATCAGCGACCCATCCGGTGCTGCCATGCAGGGGGTCAAAGTGACCGTACGTAATATCTATACTGGGGTGTCAAATACCCTCATCACGAATGCCGCCGGCGATTATGTTTTCGTGAACCTCATCCCGGGGAGCTACGAGCTAGCGGTTGAGGGTGCGGGTTTCAAGCCAGCGCGCAGTACGGGTCTGATTCTCGAAGTCGATCAGGCGCTGCGGCAGGACTTCGTGCTCCAGGTGGGGACAGAAAGCCAGGAAGTAACCGTAAGTGCCGATGCCCAGATGGTCCAGACGGATAACACGACCCTGGGCAATGTCCTCGACCAAAAGACGATCGAAGAGCTTCCCTCAAGCGGACGAGACTTCAATAACCTGCTTGGCCTGGTCGCAGGAGCCGGCAATGTTACGGGTGGATCACAGCTTTACTGGGCAAATCACGGCCTGAACAGCACTTTCACAGAAGTCAGCCTGAATGGAAATCGGCCGGAGTCGGTTAGTTTTATGATCGACGGCGTCGCCGATACCGATAATTTCTTCACCAGTGCGTCGGGCATTCCTTCCGAGTTCGCCATTCAGGAATTCAAGGTTCAGACCGGGCTTTATTCTGCCGAGTACGGCCAAGGTTCTGGACAGGTCAATGTAGCCGTTAAGTCGGGAACGAATCAATGGCACGGCCAGGCCTACGACTATCTGCAAAATGACATGTTGAACCCTCGCAACCCGCTGCAGGAAGAAGAACACCTGTTTGAGGGCGCGCCGGTTCCGCAAGTGCAGCCGTTCAAACAAAATCAGTTTGGCGGCACGCTGGGCGGCCCCGTGCACATCCCGGGGCTTTACAACGGTCAAAACAAGACATTCTGGTTCTTTGCTTATGACGGGGGACGCAGGCACTGGCAACCTACGCAGAGTCCGGTCATGGTTCCCACGGCGAAGGAACGGACCGGGGACTTTTCCGATTGGGCTTATCCGCTCTATGATCCGACGACGACAGTCTGCAGTCCGGCCTGCGATGCCACAACTCGAACGGCATACACAAACAACCAGATCTCCTCTTCCGAAATTAATGCAATGGGACAGAAGTTAGTGAGTCTGTTTCCGCTGCCGAACATCAGCTGCACGATGCCGTGCAACAACTACTTGGTGCCCCTTCACAATACCATCACCACAAATAGCGAGACCTTCCGATTGGATGAGGACCTGGGCCAAGACGATCGCGTTTACTTCACGGGAAACATAAGAGGTGACGACGAGCAGCACCCGAGCACGTTACCCTACACCGGATCGGTAAACTTTACCCGCGCGCAGGTATTTGGCCTGAATTGGGACCATACGATAAGCCCAAACGTCATCAATACGGTGCGCATAGGCTACAACCATCTGGCATTTGCCACAAACTCCGAAACGGCGTTCGGCACTAACCTGCAGGCAAACCTCGGCTTCGCCAATGCACCGGTAACTCCCGCCTTATATGGAATTCCCAACCTGAATTACAGCCAAGGCTACAGCAATATAGGAAACGGGAACAATGGCACGAACACGAAAAGCTCCACGTACCAGCTAGTTGAGAATTTGAAGCTAACGCATGGCAAGCACTCCCTCACTGTCGGAGCCGATATTCGTCAGTTACGGGAATTTGAAGAAGATAATTACCTCGGGACCGGCAACATAAGCGTTAATGGCGAGTACACCGCAAACTGCAACAAAGGCGCAACCGGTTGTTCTCTGGGCTCGTTCGGTACAGGGTTGGGTAACGCCATCGCCGACATGCTTCTGAGCGACCCCAGCAACCTCTCCGGCCCGTTCCCCCTCGGCGTCGACTACCTTCACACAGTTGGCACTAACTGGAACTTCTTCGCGCAGGACGACATTCGCCTGACTCCACGCTTGACCGTCAATTTGGGTCTACGCTACGAATTACCACCCGCATTCCACAGCATTAACAACAGCGGTTGGGGACTCGATCCTGCCAACGGCGGAAGCATTGATTGGGCAAACAAGAACTTCGTGCAAACGATACAAAACTTGGCGGCCTCTCAGGGGGCAACTGTAAATCCTGCGTTCCTCAACTGCTGTACCGAAAACAGTCTCGTTCCGCAGGATAAGAAAGACTTCGCGCCTCGGATTGGAATCGCATGGAGACCGTTTCCGACCGATCGCTTCGTCGTACGCGCCGGCTACGGCATTTTCTACGACAGCTACATGCGCTACTACGACCAAGTGCAAAACTATGACGACAATAGCCTTCAGTACACGCTGCCCGCGAGCTATCCGACCGGAGCAGAGGTCGGAAATGAGCAGCAGTCGCTCGGTCCACGTCTCAACCAGCTGTGGTCTTCTCCCATCCAGGGCCTCGGCGTATTCACGCTGCCGTCATGGGACAGCCTTGATTTCACCAATACGAATTACATTTTGAATCAATTCAACTGGCCCGGAAACCACAACCCCTATAACCAGCAATGGACGCTGGACACCGAATACTCTTTGAGCCAGACCTTGCTGCTGGATGTCGGCTACGTTGGATCCCATGGCGTGCGACTTTCGACGTATCTGCCTTTCAACGCCGCTTACCCGGCACGGGTTCCGAGTGACGCCGTGTGCAATCACCTCTTCGACGCTTCCCAGGCGACAGGAGCAAACGCAAGTTGTGCGGCCGATCCCAACTTCCAGCCGATCGATACGCGCGTGCCGTATCCTAATTTGCCCTCAGTGATGTACGCGAACGCCAACATTCTCAGCTCCAATTACAATTCCCTGCAGGTTCAACTACGCCAGCGCTTCAACCATGGGCTGGCCTACACCATTGCCTACACCTGGTCGAAATCGCTCGACGATCTCTCAGGATTGAATGTTTCTGGCTCGAATGCCTTCGTCCAGGATCCGCATAACCCAGGGGCGGATTACGGACCCTCCAGCTTCGACCAGCCGCATCGGCTGACCGCCAACGGCAGTTGGGAACTGCCCGTGGGACAGGGCAAGCGCTGGTCTCTGGGCTGGGCTAACTGGGTGCTAGGCGGCTGGAAAGCCAGCGGCATTTACACAATTACCTCTGGTCGAACCTTCACCGCTTACGGCTGTTCGGATTGCGGCTGGGATGAGATGGGAGTTCCCTTCGGTAGCAGATATCGTCCGAACCAATCCGGGAGCGCAGCTTCTGGATTTACCCGCAGCTTCACCGAGTGGTTCAATCCTAATGTCTTCGCCCTCGCACCTGTTGGCACCTACGGCGATGAACGCAAAGGCGAATTGCGGGGTCCATTCTACGAAGACCTTGACCTGAGCTTCGGTAAGGTGTTTTCCGTCACGGAACGACAAAAGGTGCAGCCGCGAGTCGAGATCTTCAATGCCGGCTCCACCTGGCATCACGGCGCGTGGTTCCCGTGCGCCAGCGTTCCCAACTGCGGCAATACACCCCTGGGGTCACTCGTACCAGCTCAGAGCAGCGCTGATAAAGTCTCGGCATCTGAGTGGGCCCGTGACAATCTCTGGCAAGGGCACACGATCCAGTTGAGCTTGGTGTACTCCTTCTAAGGGGCTAACGCCGGTCGCGAACGGCCGTCAAATGTAGACAGCCTTCGTGGTTCTCACTTATGAGTACATCAGTTACCCTCGAAATCTGTGCCGATTCCGTCGAATCGGCGGTCGCTGCCGAACTGGGGGGAGCCCATCGCATTGAGTTGTGCAGCAGTCTGCTCGAGGGGGGAGTTACTCCGAGCGCGGGACTCATTTCGACCGTCCGCAGCCGGGTGGACATTGACCTGTACGTTATGATCCGGCCTCGCGGTGGGGACTTCTGCTACACCTCCGCAGAATTCGAGACCATGGAGCAGGACGCGCTCACCGCCAAGCAACTGGGGGCAAACGGAATCGTCTTTGGTGTTCTCGAGGAAGATGGGCGCGTGGATAGGGCGCGGACGCGTCATTTGGTGGACGTCGTGCGCCCTCTGAAGGTCACATTTCATCGTGCCTTTGACATGTCGCGCGATCTGGACAAGGCACTGGAAGATGTCATCGCCGCCGGCGCCGATCGCGTGCTCACATCCGGCGGCGAGCAGAGAGTGGAAGAGGGCATGGCTTCGGTGCGAAAGCTAAACAACGCGGCAAACGGCCGAGCCATCATCATGGCCGGCGGCGGGATTTCCGAGTCCAATGTGCACCGCGTGCTGGCATCGACCGAGGTCAAAGAGATTCACGCTGCTGTGCGCATGCACGTCTCTAGCCCGATGCGCCATCGCAACGAAAAAATCTCCATGGGATCGATCAAAGGGCGTGAGTACGAGCGAGTTGTCGTCCTCGAAGACAAAGTTCGCCGCCTCCTCGCAGCCGCGATGGACGGAAACTCGTTGGGCGTCAAGCTGCCCTGAAAGCGGTGAGTTCGCGGCCGCCCAGTTTCCATCGGCAATGCCGTACGCTCGCGGCCTCTGAATCTACTCCGCGCGCGATGCGGATCTACAACTGCTAGAATACCCCCGGTGTCCTCGCAGCCCCAGCCCGACGCCATTCGCGATCTGCTCGCTTCGGCAAAGACCATCGCTGTGGTGGGGCTTTCGGACAATCCTCTACGCCCAAGTCATGGCGTTTCCGCATACCTGCAGGCGCAAGGATACCGCATCATTCCCGTCAACCCTCGAATTCCCGAAGCGCTGGGCGAGGTTGCGTATCGATCGCTGCTGGAGGTTCCGGAAAAAATCGACATCGTGAATGTCTTTCGCCGGCCGCAATTCGTCGACGAAATCGTCGATCAGGCGATTCAACTCAAAATTCCCGCCATCTGGATGCAAGAAGAGGTCATCAACGAATTGGCCGCCGCGCGGGCGCGCGAGGCAGGCATATTCGTGGCCATGGACTTGTGCATCCTGAAGGCACACCAGACCCGATTCGGATAGCGGCAGATCTCGTCCCCAAGCTCTCGCTTGACCGCGGCGGGAGCCGACCTTTTTAGCCCAACGTCGAACTCGGCGCAGGCTCGCTCCGCTTCTTGCGCCTGCGCCAGAGAATCCAACCCGCGATCGCGACGGCCGCGGTGATCAGCACCCAATGAAAGTGATGACTGAAAAAGATTCGCAGAGTGTGCACCGCCCCGGGACCAAATTTCAGGATCAGGATGGCAAGCACGCAGAACCGGATGATGCGGCCCAAGAAAATGGCCAATAGATATAAGCCGATGCTCATTTCGGCCACGGCGGCAGCCAGGGCAAAGATCTTGAACGGCGTGGGAGGCGGCAGCATCGCGGGAAACATCAGACTCCAGAAGGGATGCTTTTCAAAAGCAGAATGCAGCCTTTCAAACCGGTCTGCCGAGACCCGCTTGCGCAGCAACTCTTCTCCTCCCGTGTAGCCGATGGCGTAAACGATCACGCTACCCAGCGCTGAACCGGCCGCCGCCAGCAGCACGAACACGGGCCACCGCGCCCGATTGGCCGCGATGTATCCCCCCACTACCACGTCCAGCGGAAGGCCGATAGCGCCGCCGTCCAAGGCGGCGGCCATGAAAACACCCCAAATCCCCAGCGGCTTAAGGATCGCCCAGAGAAATGCAGTGTAGCGGGAGAGGATATGCTTGATGGTGTTCAAAGGTGCGGGCTTATCTTTTGATGTAAAAACTGTTGAATTTACGATTGGCAGAATTGAGCAATCATGGGGACGAGCAATTCTGCGGTTCGTAACTCCGAAACTTGAACATTTGCGTCCGACTTAGTTAGTCAGATGTTCCGTTTTTCCCGCGAGCAATTGGATCGCGTGCGGCAGCACATCGATCACTGCCTGCAATGATTCCACGGCACCGGCGGGACTCCCCGGAAGATTCAACACCAGCGACGTTCCACAGACTCCGCAGACTCCGCGGCTCAACACGGCAAATGGAGTCTTCTTCTCCCCCTCCCGCCGCATGCGATCACTGATCCCATCCAGCATCCTGCCGCACACCGCGCGTGTAGCTTCAGGCGTCACATCGCGGGTCGAGATCCCTGTACCTCCAGTGGTCACGACCAGACGCGCCCTGCGGGTAAGTTCCACGATCGCCTTCTGAATGGTGGTATGGTCGTCCGGCACAATCCTCATATCGACCACCGCAAAATGATGTTGCTGAAGAGCGCGAGCCACGGCCGGGCCGGAGATATCGTTACGCTCACCACGCGCGCAGGAGTCGCTTACGGTAAGAACGGACGCCCGCAACGCCTCAGGAATCGAGGAGGACATCTTCCTCCTCCTCGCGTTTGCCTCCCGCATCGCGCCGCGCTTCGTCGAGCAGACGCAAGCCCTCCATCAGCAGGCCCTGGGTATTAAGCGTGGTGGACTGCTGTGTGGTCTTGGCTTCGAAATTGATCTGAAAATTGCCGCCGGTCCAGGCGAGTACTTTGAAAACTGCCCCATCTCCAGCCAATGAGCCGTAGGTCGCGTGCGCGACCTGGCCGTCTTTGAAGTACATCTCGCATTTTTCGTGATCTCGGGTGAAAGTCAGAAGGCAGCTCTTGCGGCCCATCTCGAGCGACTGCACCAGATCGATCACGTTCATCTGAGCCAGGCTGCCACGCACAACGCCATCCGAGGACGAGGACATTGACATTTTTTCGAGTGCAATTTTGTCGATCACCCTTTTGATGCGCTGGGTCGCCTCGCGAAGGAAGAATGGCTTCTCCACGAAGTCGTCTGCGGCATGATCTTGCATCGCTAATTTTTCGGAAATATCAGATTTGGTTGCCAGCAGAATCACGGCGATCCCAGCGGTGGTCGAGCGACTGCGCAGTTTTTCGACCAATTGGCGCCCGTCCATGCCCGGCATGCGGTAATCGCTGACCAGCAGATCGGGGGCGTCCTCGACGGCCTTCAGGAGCGCGTCCGCGCCATCGCCAGCCGTGGTCACCTTCGCCAGCGGCATGAGCGCGTCCCGCAGCATGGCCAGAACCATGGGGTTATCTTCGACCAACAGGATTTTGACTTCGCTCTGCATAGCTCGTGTGCCGGCGATCCAGTGCGCGTGGCGGGCAAGAGCCCGCGGTTGTCCCCCTACGAAGCTGAACTCTTTCGTACGTAGTTGCCGCTCTTGCCTCCCGACTTCCTCTGCAACACAACTTCGTGGATCTCGATTCCCTTATCCAGGGCTTTGCACATGTCGTAAACCGTCAACGCCGCAACGCTGGCCGCCACCAGCGCTTCCATCTCCACGCCGGTTTCTGCGGTGGTCTTCACGCATGAAGAGATTGCAATTCCATTCTCGCACTGCCGCAATTGGACATCAATGTGCGCCAGCGGCAAGGGGTGACAAAGCGGAATCAACTCTGCGGTTTTCTTGGCCGCCATGATGCCGGCAATACGCGCGACTTCGAAGGGATCCCCTTTGGGATTGTCGACCAGTTCATTCAGCACCGCCGGCCTCATCGCGACGAACGCGCTCGCCTCGGCCAGGCGAGTGGTCGCCGTCTTGGCGGAAACGTCAACCATGCGCGCGCGACCGGCTTTGTCGTAATGGGAGAGTTTGGCGGACACTTGCGATTCCCAAAGAATTCATATTATCAGCAGGGGTGGTGAGCGCGACCCACAAAACATGACTATGATTTGACGCCTCGCTGACAATTTGAGGGACCCCATGTGTTCTAGTCGCTTCTGATGGAAAAGAAAGGCGCGGTGGCGCTTGGAGAAATCATCATTGACTTCGATCGCATGGAGATTTGCCGCGGCGGGCAAACGCTGTCTGCCACCTCGCTCGAATTCCGGTTGTTGAAGTTTTTTGTTGATCATCCCGAATATGTGTTCTCCCGCGAAGAGCTGATTCGCGCAGTCTGGCCTGCGCGCAGGCGTGTCAATGGCCGCACGGTGGACAACTACATCTCGCACCTTCGGCGAAAGCTGGAGCCGAACCCGGCAACTCCCACGCTTTTTCAAACCGTTTACGGAACCGGTTACAAGTTTGTCCCGGGTGCCAATCCCGCCAAGGTGTCGGCGGGTTTCGATTAGGCCAACCTAGTTATCGGCCTGGGCGGCTCAAATCGAAGCCGACGAACGAACTTTGATCCGATATTCTCTTGAGTAATCCAGGGACAACGGTTATCATTCGCTGAAGTGGAATTTCCGCCCGAAGTGGGTCTATCCGTAGAGAAGTCTCTGCTTCAGTCTTTCCTGATCAGTCGGCGAGCAGTTATGCGCAGTGCCCTCTGCCTGGGTGCAGCCACGCTGGTGCCGGGACTTTCCTTCGCGCAGGCGATCGAAGCAGGCTTGACTCCCGCGGCGCGCGGCGAAGACGGCTCAAAATTTCTCTCCGACCCCAACTGGAAGCCGGCTTTCCTCAACGCCCCGCAGAACGAAACCTTAATTGCGCTGAGCGACGTCATTATTCCCACTACTGAGACACCGGGCGCGAAAGAAGCCTTGGTGAACCGCTTCCTCGATTTGTTGCTCTCCATTGAGCCTGCGGAATCGCAACGACAGTTCACGGAAGCTCTCGCCGCCATGGATACCGAGAGCCAAAAGCAGTTTGGCAAGAATTTTCGCGAACTCGCCATCGCAGATCAGATTTGGCTGGTGACTCCGTGGTCATATCCTGCGGACGCGGACCCCTGGATCGGAGAGCAGCGCAGATCGAATTCCGCGCAACAGCACTTCCTCAGGCTCAAACGGCTGATTTCGTACGCCTACTACGGATCAGAAATAGGCCAGAAAGAACTCGGGTGGGACGGTGAGTTCACCCATGGCCCCTACGAAGGCTGCGAACACAAAGGCGACAAACATACCTAGATCCATGGCACAGGACCCACTGCAACAGATTTATGACGTCATCGTGGTCGGCTCCGGCGCAACCGGAGGCTGGGCGGCAAAACGCTTGTCTGAAGCCGGATTGAAAGTTGCCTTGCTCGAAGCCGGTCGGGCGGTGAGCGCGAAAGAGTTCACCGAGCACATGCCTTCGTTTCAGTTGAAATATCGCAACCACTCGCCCGAGGTCATGCGCACACGGCCTATTCAGCGGCAGTGCTATGCGTGCATGGATTACAACTACGAGTGGTTCGTCAATGATCTGGAGAACCCTTACAGCACGCCCGCCGATAAGCCGTTTTCATGGCAACGCTTGCGGATCCTGGGAGGGCGATCGCTAGTTTGGGGAAGGCAAAGTTATCGTTTGAGCGATGTGGATTTCAAGGCGGCGAGCCGAGATGGATACGACGTCGATTGGCCAATCTCGTACTCGGACCTCGCACCTTATTACGACATTGTCGAAGGGTATGTGGGAATCACTGGCGCGGCGGAAGGCAACCAGATGTTGCCGGATGGGAAGTTTCTGCCGCCGATGAAAATGAGCTGCGGCGAAATTCGGCTGCGCGAGAGTGTCAAAAAGAATTTTGGGCGTACTCTAACCATCGGGCGCGCAGCAATTTTGACGCAGCCACATAACGGCCGCGCACCATGCCATTACTGCGGCCCGTGTGAACGGGGATGCTTTACGTATTCCTACTTCAGCAGTCCGTTCACCACGGTGAAAGACGCGCTGAAGACAGGCAACTGCACGCTGATTACGGACGCAATCGTCAGCCACGTTGACATGGACCCCACCGCGAACAAAGCGCGTGGTGTGACTTTCGTTCACCGCGCCACCAAGGAGACGAAGCAGGTTAGCGGCAAGGCGGTCGTGCTGTGTGCGCAGTCGCTCGAATCCACGCGCATTCTGCTGAATTCTTCAACTCGCGAATACCCGAATGGGCTGGCAAACTCGAGCGGAATGCTCGGTCATTATTTAATGGACCACGTGGTTGGCGGCGGTGCCAGTGGCACGTTCGAGGACTTGAAGACGCTGCCTAGTGCAAATCCTCCACATCGGCCCAACGGGATCTATCTGGTGCGCTTCCGTAACACACCCGCGGAGGGAAGGCATCCCCATTTCATTCGCGGTTATGGATTCCAGGGGGGATCTGGGCCCCACTTCAATCTGAATGCATCCGGCATTGGCGCAGACTACAAAAAGGCCGTGAAGCTTGGGATTTACGAAGTTTCTCTCGGCGCCTTCGGCGAGTCGCTGGCGAATTTCGACAACTTTTGCGAGATCGATCCCCATCTGAAAGATGCGTGGGGAATTCCAGCGCTCCGCATCAGCATGGCGCATGGGAAAAATGAAGCTGCGCTGATGCACGATGCGGGGATGACGGCAGCAGAGATGCTAGAAGCGGCGGGCGCCAGAGATGTTCGTGTAACCATCGGTACGGAGATGCCGGGGATGGCCGTTCATGAGGTAGGCACAGCCAGGATGGGCAATGATCGGAAAACGTCAGTTTTAAATGCCTTCGGCCAATCGCATGACATAAGCAATCTGGTGGTGGCTGATGGATCCTGTTTCGTTTCCTCAGCGTGTCAGAATCCGACTTTGACGATGATGGCGCTCTGCGTGCGCGCCTCTGATCATCTGGTCGAGCGGTTTAAGCGAAACGAAGTCTAAATCAACATGAAGGCATCTCGCCCAAGGCGCAACCCGGCTACCGTGTAATTCCGCCCCGGCCCAATCGATAGAGGGCTTCCGTCTGAGCACGGCTAAGGTAAGCTAGTTAGCTTGTACCAAATTCAAAGGAGAGCCATTCCCTCAAATGAACAGGAGAGACTTCTTACGAACCACGGTTACGGGCATCGCCATCGGGACGGTTTCTAGCCAACTACCTGAGTACTTGTTTGCCAGCCCTTATGGAAAACCCGTGGGTCTGCAGCTCTATACCGTGCGCGATCAGCTGGAGAAGGATGTTGCCGGCACCATTCGGCAAGTCGGCGAGATCGGCTACAAGGATGTTGAGATCTATTCGCTTTACGGCAAGTCTACGGCGGAATTCGGAAAAATACTGAAGGACAATGGAATCACGGCGTCGAGTGGTCACTACCTGCTGCCGGACGTCAAAACCAGATGGGACCAGCGTGTCGAAGAAGCACAAGCCCTCGGACTCAAGTACATGGTGAATGCAATTCTTCAGCCCGAGGACCGAAAGTCGTTCGACGATTACAAACGTCTGGTGGATGTTTTTAACAAGGCCGGCGAGAAAACGCGGACGGCTGGCATTCAGTTCTGCTACCACAACCACAACTTCGAATTTAAGAAGTACGGCAACACCACGGCCTACGAATATCTTTTGAACACCCTTGATCCAAAGTTGGTGAAGTTTGAAATGGATTGTTTTTGGGTGACGCATGCCGGGCACGATCCGGTGGTCTACTTCAAGAAGTACCCGGGCCGCTTCCCGCTTCTCCACATAAAAGATATGAAGGACAAACCGGTGCCAAGTCATGAATTCGACGCCAAGATGGGCTTGTTTGCGCCGGTTGGTCAAGGAACAATCGACTGGAAGCGCATCTTCGTGGGCGCCCGACAGGGCGGCATGCAGCACTATTATGTCGAACAGGACTACTGTGAACAACCGCCGCTGGAGGCGATAAAGATAAGCTACGACTACTTGAGTAGGTTGCAGGTTGATCCTCAGAAAGCGGGTTTGGAACGCGATCCCGTCGCCATGTCCTGAGGCGCTGGTCGAGATGGCGAGGGCTGGTACGCGCGCCGTACCGACGCTGGGCCCAGCCCTCACATGCCCCATTCGCAGGCTGCCTCGAGCAAGAAAAGGGCGGAAGATGTGGCGCTCCACGTTCTTCCCGATCAGGACGCTGCGCCAGCCGCCCGGCTTTTTGGATTAGTTCGAGAATTTCTTACCGTTTATCGGGGCGCCAGTTCCGGTCGCGAAGCAGAAGCCAAGAGCCCAATTAGGTTCGCTGTTTTGATCGCCTTAACAACTTTTTACGTCTTTTCACCCCTGTTTGACACCTACCCTGTTCAGGGGAAGTATGTTTGGTGCCGGGCGGATCCCGAAGTGCCCGGATCAGGAGCCCAGGATGAAAGTGAAACGTCCAACCAGTGCACGCACCAGACTGATGCTGATCTTGCAGCTGGCCGTCATCCTGCCCGCCGCAACCCTGGTGATACTGAGCGCCTGGCAGTTGCAGCATATAAAGCGTGACCGTGAAGTCGAAGCGGCAATCCAACGCTATTACCGCCAGGTCCTTGGGATTTCCGAAGAGCGGATCAACCACAAAGCATACGCTCTCGTTGACGAGGTTCGCACCGAGTTTCCCGCGCCGGGTGTGGCCTGCACGGAGACTCTGGATGGAATCCTTCTCTCTCATCCATATGTTGCCCACCTGATGCTCTACGACCCGGAAAGCGGATTCATTATTCGGTCCCAGCCCGACCGGTTAAAGAACGATCCTGGTTTCCGCGACGAAGCCGACCACGTATCCAAGATGGCAGAACTCTGGTGGAAGTTCGAATACGACGACCTCGTGAAAAAGCTCGCGAAGATGGAGGAGAACGGTAATCCTTATTATTTCGACGATGAATGGGTCCCGCGGGGTGACAAGCACGTGTATACCTCCATGGCGGTCTTCCTCAAAACCGATGAAGAGACTGGAAGGCGTGTCCTCGCAGGCATAGCTTTCGATTCCGACTTTCTACGCGATCAATTCTTTCCGCAGACGCTTGACGAAGTCATGAGTCGTAACGTCGCTGAGGAGCAGACAGACAAGAATGCCGTGATCATGGTTCGGGGTAAACACGACTCCATGCCGCTCGCGTATGGGACAGGTTGGGAGGGCGGCGAACCCGAAGTGGAACTGCAGATGGAAGGCGTGTTTCCCCAGTTGGTCCTCGGCCTGAAGCTGCGGGGTACGACCGTCGAGGCAATGGCACAGCATTTCATGCACACGAGTTTTCTGATTCTTGGCGGACTCTCATTCTTATTAGGCGGCGGGATCTTTCTTACCTATCGCAATGTGAGCAAGGAAATGGCGCTGGCCCGACTAAAGTCCGACTTCATCTCGAATGTTTCGCACGAACTGCGCACGCCGCTGGCGTTAATTCGACTTTACGCGGAAACGCTCGAACTGGGGCGTCTCAGCAGTCAGGACAAGCACCAGGAATACTACTCCATCATTCGCAAGGAGAGCGAGCGGTTGACGGCGCTGATCAACAACATCCTTGACTTCTCACGTATCGAAGCCGGCCGCAAAGAATATGAATTCCGTGAGACCGATATGAGCGAACTGGTTCGGAATACGCTGGAATCTTATCGCTATCAGATCGATCAGCACGGCTTCACATTCGAAGAAAAGATCGGCGAGGTTCCGCCGCTGAAAGTAGATCGGGAAGCCATGGCGCGCTCGCTGGTAAATCTAGTGAACAATGCGCTTAAGTATTCACAAGATCGCAAGTACATCGGCGTCAACCTTTACCGGGAAAACGGATCTGTGAAGCTGGAAGTGATTGATCACGGCATCGGCATACCCGCGAGCGAACAGGGGAAAATATTTGAGAAGTTTTATCGCGTCGGCAATCCGCTCGTCAACACCACCAAGGGAAGCGGGCTTGGCCTTTCCCTGGTGCAGCATATTGCCCGCGCGCATGGTGGCGATATCGCCGTAGATAGCACGCCCGGCGAGGGCAGCAAGTTCACCATCACTCTTCCGTTGACCCACGATGAGAACAACCGCAAGGCAGCGTCGGCATGAACCCTGAGGGAGGAACAAGCAGTGGCCTCAGTGAATACGGTAACGAAGTCCCAGATCAGAAAAGCGAGGTTGGAAGAGCGTGACATGGCCAAAATCCTAATTGTCGAGGACGAGCCCAACATGGTGGCCGGGTTGCGTGACAACTTTGAGTTTGAAGGCTATCAGGTTATCACCGCACCCGACGGCGTGGCGGGCTTAGAGCGTGCACTGAGCGAGACTCCGGATCTTGTGATTCTCGATGTCATGATGCCGCGCATGAGCGGGCTGGACGTGTGCCGACAGCTCAAGAGCAAGCGGCCTTCGATACCAATCATCATGCTGACCGCCCGGGGGCAGGAAGTAGACAAAGTCGTGGGACTAGAGCTCGGCGCGGATGACTACGTCACCAAACCGTTTTCGATTCGCGAGCTGCTTGCCCGCGTCAAAGCGGTGCTGCGCCGGGCTCGACCGGTTCCAAAGGATCAAGAACGGCTTTCGTTCGGGGATATCGAGGTAAATCTGCGCAGTTGCCAAGTTACCCGGGCTGGCATGCCAGTCGAGTTTTCGTCGAAGGAATTCGAGCTGCTGAAATATTTCGTTTGCCATCAGGGCGAGACCCTCAGCCGTGATCGGCTGCTTGAAGAAGTTTGGGGCTACGACCGGTTCCCCACCACTCGTACGGTTGACGCCCACGTGGTTCACTTGCGACAAAAGATCGAGCCTAAACCAGAAGAACCACAATTCATTTTGACCGTGCACGGCACTGGTTACAAGTTCGTGAGCTAAGCAGGAATCGCTATTTGGGAGAGATTGTCGTGGTGAGCGTCGCACAAATCCTTGAAGAGTATCAGAAGAAGAGAGGCTCAGGCCCGTTAACGGCAGCCAGCTCCAACACCATCAGCCTCGGGCGTCGCGCGCTCGAAGATCAACTCGCCAGCCTGAAGCGGGAAAATGATGACCTGAATCGCGCCATCTACGAAGCCGCTCAGATGCAGAGAAAACTTTGTGGTCCTCGCCATTTCCGCTCCGGCTCCTATGAATTCGCCAGTGAGATCTTTCCGCTGCGGCATCTTTCAGGCGACTTCATCAGCGTAATGCAGCTTGAGGGAGACCTCGTATTCATCATTGGCGACATCGCAGGCAAAGGCCTTATGGCGGGAATGTGGTTTACCCACATGGTGGGAATGGTTCGCCGGGAGGTGTCTGCGCACGGTGATCCGGCAGCCGCTTTGGCCTCTGTGAACCGTAATCTTCTTATCAGTGGCGTGGAATTCCCTCTAACCACTTTGTTCCTGGCGCGGCTGAATCCGATGACGGATGACCTTACTTACTGCAATGCTGGGCATCCGCCCGCGTTATTGATTCGCGATGATGGGGACCTTGAGGAACTCAATCAAGGCGGTCGCGTGCTGGGAGTGATCTCGGGCAGTGACTTCGTAAATGGCAGGACCAAGTTAAGCGCCGGTAGCACACTGCTGGCTTACTCGGACGGAATTGCCGAGTGCAGAAACGAATCGGGCGTTGAATTCGGAGCCGAGAGATTACTGAGTGCGGTTCGTGCGGCCACGCCCGGCAGCCCGCGCGCGATGCTTTTTTTCGCGCTGGCCAGCTTGGAGAACTTTGCCGGGAGCGGGCATCGCGAAGACGATATTGCGCTGATGATCTTGCGCCGACTTAGCGATTGCGAACGGGACACGATGGAAAAAGGCGGAAGAAAGAGACATGCTGCGTGAGGCGAACAAAGCTCGTCGCGAGAGTGGGTATGTGAATGGAATCGGATGCCTGATTCCCATGTTCCCGATCGCCGAAACCGATTTTGCAGGCATGGACAACACCCAACTGGTTCGAGCTGCACAACAGGGGGATGCTGCGGCTTTCGAGCAACTTGTCTATCAGTATGACCGAGCGGTTCTCCGCGTCGCGATTCATCTTACCGGCTCCACCGAGGACGGTCAGGATATTTATCAGGAAGCCTTCCTGCGCGCTTATCTGAAATTGCCGGGATTTCGTTTCGAGTGCTCGTTTTACACATGGATTTACCGCATTGTGACGAATCTCTGTCTCGACCATCTTCGCAAAAAACGGCTTCGCCCCCAGTATTCGACCACATCGTCACCGGACCGGCTGGAATATGATGTGGTGGACCAAGTGCCCGATGAACGTGCGGTGGCGAGCCCGGAACGCAGTTTTGCGGCCCAAGTCCACCGGGAGCATATCGTTCGTGCCCTAGACAAACTCTCGCCGCGGGAGCGGGCCGTGTTCGAGTTGAAACACTATCACGGTATGCAGCTGAAGACCGTAGCCGGAATTCTCAATACTACCGAAGGCACGGTCAGAAATACTTTATTCCGCGCCACCCACAAGCTGCGCGCACTGCTGGCCGCGGTACGCTGAAGTGATCCCACCCAGGTTCAATTATCAGGGAACCCGGATCGCGAGCAAACGCTTCGGACCCTTGCCAACCTTGACCCGAGCGATTTCGCGTCTCGTAATTGCATCGATGATCGAGCAGTCGTCGCTCTCGCTATTGCTGACTGCAACGTAGGCGCCATCGGGCGAAATGGTGATCCAATTGGGACACTTCCCTGTCTGAATCTCTTTGGAAATTTTCTTTGTGGCCACATCGAAAACATAAACGCCACTATCACCCAGGCTGGTCACCCATAGCGTCTTGTCGTCAGGGCTTAGCATAAGCCCGTGCGTTGGAGTCCGCGGCTCGAGGGGGCAGGACGGTGGTGGTGCCGGGGGCAGTTCAACGCGCGCTATAACCTTGCGATCGGAAATGCTTGCAATCACGAATCCATGAAGATCGGTTAACGCGCTGTATAAGACCCGCCTATCTCGTGAGACGGTATAAGGACGAGGAATACCGCCCACGGGAATACTTTCGATATAGCTCATAGTCTTCAGATCGATCAGATCAATCGTATGGTCGCCCATGGAGGACACAAACATCTGATCGTTGCTGCCCGCGTTATAGCTATTGTGTGGAGTTGAGACGGACAGGACCTTGACTACTCTGTTCAGTTCCGTGTCAACAATGTCGATGCTGTTGCGATCTCGGATAGGCACGCCAACATAATGACCGTCCGGAGTTGCTGCGCACTGGTTCGGGCGTCCCGTCAAGGCAATCGTGTTCACTATTTTGTCTGTCGCGGTATCGATGATTTTGAGGCTGTTCTGGGATTCGATAGAGGTGAAAATGTGTCGTCCGTCCGCGGGAGCGCAGATTCCATGTACTCGATCTCCCACCTCAATATCGCCGATCACCTTGCGCGATGCGAGATCGATCACGGAAATGTCGTCGCCCTGGCTGTTGGTGACGTACACTCGGATTGATCCCGAACTAGCCCAAGCTCCGGTGCTCGTGATTACCAGCAGAAGCAAGCGCACGCCTAGATGTCTATTCATCCGGCACAGGAAGTAGTCCCGAACGGCATGCATTGTTCCCTCCATTCACGCGCGAATAATTCCTCTCGTCCGATCCTGGCTTGCTGCAACTGCGTTCATCGGCCATGCTCAGTTCGGGGCTGCACTCCCAATACATTGGGAATCGGCCATGCGATGGCATTGCTGTCATTTTCCTGGAATGAGGTTTCGAAGCTGCCGTACAGTTCCATCTCCACTCCGCCAGCGTGGACATAAAGCTGCGCCTCAGGCCCTCCTTCAAGGTGTTGAGCAGCCACCAGCCCAAGATCTGAAGCCAGCAGCTCTTGATTCAAGTCATGCATAAAAAATGGTGTGCGGGAAAAGATGAACAAAATGCGTCCCGCACTGTCCTCCCCCAGGGCCGCCTCGCTCCATCTTTTCTTTTGCTGGCCCCACTGATTCAATCCCGATCTCTTCACCAGTCGCAGGTTCTGCACCGCCGAAGCATAATCCTTGAGGATGCTGTGCATGGTTACCGTCGAGGTATCCAGATCAAAGATGCGAAACGATTGGAGCTCCGCATTTCTGGGATTGAAAGCAGCTACCGACTGATAACTATTCACCTTGCTGTTGCTGACCTTATCGAGATAGCGCGAGTATCCGAGGTGGGTTTTACCATCGTCGGCAAACATCCCGGCGTTGATCACTGCTGCGAACTTGTGCGTCCTGCACCACTCCTTCGCAGTGTGCCCCGTGTGCTCCCCCGTCTGACCAATACCAATCGCCTCCAGTTCCCAAAGCTTGGGGTCAATGCGCAGTACCGCGATACGAGAATCGCCAATACTGCTGGGATGGATGGCGGTGATGTATCGAAAGTCCATCCCCGGAGCCAGAATTTGCCAGTCAGACTTCCGCGAAGAGGTGTTCCCGAGCAGGAAACTACATAGGAACAGGCCGACGATCGGTGTGAATATTTTGTATATCCTGGGCAAAAGTCACCCCGCGGCATTGCTTCCAGCGAGTTTACCTTAATGTCCAAACTGGAGTTCTGTGGAATCAGGCGTTGGCCCTCCAATGAAGCGGATTGATCAACAGAAGGACAGCTGCCGGCCTGGGCTCTAGCAATTTGAGCGCGGCCCAATACATGGCGCGCATTCAGGCCACCACAACCAGTGTGCTTGGAGCGGTAAGCGGCGTGAGCCGCTCCGACGGAGTTCTCCTGGTCACCAGAATCTTCCTCGACGGTGGAGTTACAATTCCCGCGCCCGGAGAGCCCAACGGAAATCCGAATGAGGGATGGTTCCTGACGGCCAATTACCCCGGATTTGTCTCGGCTGTGTCTCAGACGGGCATCGAGCCCGCAGTTTACTTCGGTGTAGATTTCAGCCAGAGCTCGGTTCTGGACAATGCCTACCTCGATTCGGCGTACCCAATCCTTAATGGCCACAAATCGATGTTCTGGCCTTACCGCGGCATGAAATTCATGGTGGACAACGGGCTGCCATTGCCGTCCGAGATCGAGTTCGCTTGGTATATGACACCGAGCGGCGCGCCGTACAGCCAACTCGTACAGCGAATTCTGGCCGATGCAGACGCCACCCTTCCTTCGTTGGGCGCGGCGCAGGTCTACGGAGCGGCGGAGGCGTTCTATTTGCTCGATTCGAACCAACGTCTTCAATATGGCCAAGCCTTAGCCACAATGGCAGCACAGAATCCCGAGTTGCAAAGGGTCAGCTTCTGGACGACACCAGATGGTGGCGGCCCAGGTCAAGACGCGGCTTATCCGTTTACGATAGAAGATTTCTTACCGCCTGCCCCGAATGGGGCATCCTCGCGGCGCTAAGTGCCTTGAATCTCGTATCCTCTACATCCGTCTGCGTCGTCTGCTTCCATTGAGCGACTATGCTGCGCTCGGCGCTCCGTACCTGTGATGAGCTGGCCGTAGGAACGGATAACGTAGTGCGCTGCTTCGGGGTTCAGGTCCATCAGCCTTTTCGCAGCCTAGCCAGGCTGGGCTTGTAAACACTATCTTTGATTTTGTACCAGGTCTTGAAGAGCCTTGCGCAGAGCCTCCATTCGAGCTGGCCCTCTATCTCTGGCAGCTTCTACAACATCCTCGCCCTTATTATTACGAATGCTCAAGTCGGCACCGTGTTTGATAAACAAAGGAATTGCCTGATCGTCGACCGTGGTAAAGATAGGAGTTTCGCCGTCGTTGTTGCGAGCATTCACGTCAGCCCCTAACGTCAGCAATTCTTGTTCGACGTCGGTGAGGAAGGTCTCATGCAGCGGGGTGTTTCCATCCTTGTCACGGGCGTTGACGTTTGCGCCCGCTTCCCCCAAGAGTCGGACACACGCTACGCGTGCACCCTCCTTATCCGCGTTATGCCAGTCACTCGCTGCGAAAATTGCCGTTTTACCCTCCTGGTCTCTGGCTTCGGGATTAGGGTGATAGCGAAGAATCTCCTTCACCATCTCAGGATTTCCCGATTCCGCAGCGTAAATCAACATACTCCCCGCGCCCGGTCCTTCGAGCGTGCCACCTCCACCCTCTTCGACGACCGTTGCCTTGCCAAGGTCAGCGTTTGGATTAGCGCCGTACGCGATCAATGCGCGTACAGATTCAACATCTCCGGAACGAGCTGCGTTAACGAGCGCCAAATCCTTATCGGACTGGTCGTTTCGACTCGCGCCAGCATCGATCAAAAGTTGTAGCGTTTGGAAATGACCACCGGCAGAAGTGAGCAGCCCTACATGCTCAAAGGGAACAGCAAGGTAGGGCTCTTTCGGCTTCGGGCCGGGTACTGGATACAAGGGCACACCGGCAGCCAATAGACCCTGGACCGTTTCAGTTTGTCCTCGCGTTGCCGCCTCTTTGAGTATTACCTGTCCTTCAAAGGATTGGAAATCGAACTTCTCGGACTGCAGTGCCGGAACCAGGCCGGTACTACCTTCGATCCATCTCTTGGTATCGGCAAACGAATCGACCTCGTCCTCGAGGTCCGTTATTACAGCGGGCATTCCTTCCCATTCCCCGACATAATCCTCGACCTTCTTTTCATGTCCATCGATCGAGATCGAGAGGATGTACGTAGGACTGTCAGTGACGCTTGCGACGTATTTGGATTCCATGGAGTAGAAATCAGTCGCTTCGAACCGTGCGCCGAGCTTCCGAACTGCGCTCGCGTCAACCTGCGCCAAGTGCTTTCCGCGTGCAGCCACATAACCGCTTCCTTCGAATGTGATTCCCTCGCGAGTGATGATTACGCTGTATGACGGACAACTTCCATAACATCCGGTTCTCTCTAGCGAGATGGAAATCTTCGAGTCTTGCCGGATGGGAGGAGGAGCAATGTGAGTCTTTGGCAATCTTTCAGCTGGAACGAGATCAATGTACTCCTCGATTTCTGCCGTAACAGGTCTACCATTCTGTTCGAATGGCGTGAACTTCCACCGGCGTACCTCCCCTTCGACCTGTGGCCAGAACTTCACGGCATCCTTATCGCCATTGGCATCAACATCCATAACGTCGCCTGTCGGGGATACGGTCAATGTAAGGCGGAGCTGATTGAAACCAGGTCGAACATCCTTCAGTGGAACGGTGCGACGATGTGGCTTAAGCTCATGTGCTCGCGCAATCTCGTACTCAAAGGAGGGGTTTGCGGCTGGTTTTTCGTCCGAACCACGAACGAAGCTAGGCAACAGCAAAAACGCGAAGGTAAGCGCAAGTCGAATCATATCGAGAACCTAACCTTCCGTCCTACTCTGAATTATTGACACCGCTCACAGCGAGACCGGCGCGGCAAAATGGCCGGGTACACAGTTTATGTGGTGCCGCCCGAACAAAGTTATGGGTGTAGCCGGCTTTTTTCCCTCTATCTATAACCCCGCTGGAAGGTTGTTTCGATCCGCCAACTTCTGGGGATAGCGGCCAAATTGTCCGCTTTGGCTAAATCTGGCCTAAGCATCTTTCCAGCCAGACACTTACAAGCCCGGCGCACAAATTAAGCGAACAACTTGTCCGGTCAGGCAAATTCCGCGATTGCCATTTCGCTATATTCTTCAACAACATAGCCGCTCCCTCCCTTTGGTCATCCTCCTGCTTTTAACTTAGCCGGGAGGCGATCCAATGAGCATGCCCGTTCGGAAACGGATCTTGAATGCGGCCCTATTTCTGGTCGCTGTTTACGCCCTCAGTCAGGTCATCCACCTGACGACCTTCAACAAGGTGATTTCGCCAATTGCTTCAGCAGTGTGGGGTTATTAAGCGAATTGAGCACCTACATGAAAACAAAAAGAATGAACTTGAAAACATCGACTACCGGTAAGGGATTGCGCGTGTTGGCAATTCTGCTGGTGCTCGCAACAGCGCATACGGTCTTTGCCGCTGGTGTGATCAATGACGGCAGGCCGGGAGTGCCACCGCACCAGAAATTTTCCAAAGATCTCGGCTACACGCACGCCAAAGGGGGGTTGGTCGACGTCATCGTGCAATACCGCACGACCCCGACCTCAGCCCATTACGTAAAAATGGCATCGCGAGGCGCGCTGGTGAAGTCGAAGCTGCCCGGTATTCACGCTGCCGCATTCCGAATCCCGGTTTCTGCAATTCCGCAACTTGAAAGCGATCCGGACATTTTGTACGTAACCCCGGACCGTCCGGTACAGTTGCACAGCATCCCGGATTATGAGCCATATGCGTCGGCGGTCACCGCCGACGTTGCAGCGCAGCAGTACGCGCTGGATGGTACGGGAGTCGGCGTTGCCGTAATCGATAGCGGCATTGCCGACCATCCTGATCTACACAATGGCGCCGGCGTATCGCGTGTCGTGTACAGCCAAAGCTTCATCCCCGGAGTTACTTCTGCGGTGGATGCTTATGGCCACGGCACACACGTCGCCGGAATTCTTGGCGGCAATGGCACAGCGTCAGGGAATGGCTCGGGTTATTCCATTCAGTTCAGCGGAATCGCAAAGAATGTCAACATGATTAACCTGCGCGTCCTTGACCAGAACGGCGCCGGTACAGACAGCGAAGTGATTGCGGCCATTCAGCAGGCGATCGCGCTGAAGAGCCAGTACAATATCGGCGTCATCAACCTGTCGCTGGGCCG
>Ga0126373_10000489_pt1 | contig 26077 bp, 22 predicted proteins | sample PanSoiMetPlot_11_FD_92545 | JGI IMG/M metagenome (GOLD analysis project Ga0126373, IMG submission 92545) | Tropical forest soil microbial communities from Panama - MetaG Plot_11 | ecosystem: Environmental > Terrestrial > Soil > Tropical forest > Bulk soil | place: Panama | collected 2016-02-17 | reverse complement strand
CGCTTGCTGGGCAACGGCAAGGATTTTGGCTTGCGCCATCTTTCGTACGCCTATCAAGAAGGCGAAGGCGGCATTGCCGACGCGCTGCGGCTAGCGGAGCATTTCGCTGACGAGCATCCGATTTGCGTAGTGTTGGGAGACAACATCATCGAAACCAATATTGTCGCTGGTTGCGACGAGTTTCGACGCAACGGAAAAGGAGCGCATATTTTTTTGAAGGAAGTGCCGCATCCGGAGCGTTTTGGCGTTCCGGTTTTTGAGTCGGGACAGATTGCGCGCATCGAAGAGAAGCCGCAACATCCGAAGTCAAATTACGCAGTGACGGGCTTTTATCTCTACGACGCGACGGTGTTTCAGAAGATTCAGACGCTCAAGCCTTCCGGCCGCGGCGAACTGGAAATCACCGACCTGAACAATCAGTATCTCGCTGAAGGCCAGTTGCGCCACAGTGTGATCGAAGGCTGGTGGACCGACGCAGGGACTTTCGAGTCGCTGCTTCTGGCCAATAACCTGGTGGCCAAGGGCGGCGCGAACAAGGTGGGTGCAGCGAAGGCCGCGGTCAAGTCGCAGGAGGCGAGCGTGAAATCATGATCGAGGGCGTGCGCGTCAAGCAACTGAAAATGATTCCTGACGAGCGCGGCCGGCTGATGGAAATTCTGCGCCGCGACGATAAGGAGTTCATCCAGTTCGGGCAACTGTATATGACCACAGCGTATCCCGGTGTGATAAAAGGCTGGCATTACCATCAGAAGCAGATCGATAGTTTTTGCACCGTGCGCGGAATGATCAAGCTGGTGCTTTATGACGCGCGCGAGAAGTCACCGACGCACGGCGAGGTCAACGAGTTTTTTCAAGGCGAGCATCACACCATCCTGGTGCAGATTCCTAATCTGGTGTATCACGGCTTCAAATGCGTCAGCGAGACAGAAGCGATCGTCATTAACACGATCACTGAGGTCTACGATCACGCCAAACCGGACGAATTTCGTGTCCCTTACAATGATCCGAGCATTCCATATAACTGGGATATTCATCTTCGCTGAGGGCATGGAACGCGGATGAAGATCCTGGTCACCGGCGGAGCAGGCTTCATAGGCTCGAATTTCATCCGTTACTATCTCAGCGCGCATCCGGACGCGGAAATCGTCAATTTCGACAAGCTGACATACGCGGGGAATCTTCGGAATTTGGCGGACATCGATGCTCGGCCAAATTACCGCTTCGTGCGCGGAGACATTTGCGACACGGAGGCCGTCGACGGAGTGCTCGCGGAAGGATTCGATGCCGTAGTGCATTTCGCGGCGGAGAGCCACGTTGACCGCAGCATCGCCGGAGCGCGCGAGTTCATTCGCACGAACGTGGAAGGCACATGGGTGATGCTCGAAGGCGCACGCCAGCGCAAAGTTCTGCGGTTCTTGCATGTGAGCACCGATGAAGTCTATGGGAGCATGGCACCCAAAGAGACCGCGTCGGAAAAATCTGAGATTGCGCCGAATAGTCCGTATGCCGCCAGCAAAGCTGCGTCTGACCTGCTGGTGCGCAGTTATGTGCAAACGCACAAGTTTCCGGCCGTGATTACGCGGTGCACCAACAACTATGGGCCATATCAATTTCCGGAGAAGTTGATTCCGCTGATGATTTCCAACGCGCTGGCAGGAAAAAAACTTCCGGTTTACGGCGACGGCTTGAATGAGCGCGATTGGATTTTCGTGGAAGACCACTGCCGAGCTCTGGACGCCGTACTCGAAAAGGGCCGCGTCGGAGAAATCTACAATATCGGCTCGGGCAAACCGGTTCCGAACATCGGAATCGTGCGCACTTTGCTGAAATTGTTGTCGGCCCCAGAGGGCCTGATCGAATTTGTGCAGGACCGGCCCGGGCATGATCGTCGCTATGCGCTGGACGATTCGAAGATTCGCCAAGAATTTGGCTGGGCGCCACAAGTGGACCTCGACATGGGCTTGCAGCATACGGTTGACTGGTATCGCGCCAATCGCGAATGGGTGCGCGAAGCAACGAGCGGCGAGTACCAAGAATATTACGAAAAATTCTACGTCAAGCGCCAAGCGACTCTGGCGCAGCTCTGACTCTTCTCTTGAAGATATTTCTCACCGGCAAACAAGGCATGTTGGCGCGTGCGATTGCGGAGGTTCTGTCACCCCGCGAGCAGGTCAGTGGTGCGAGCCACGCCGAAGCAGATATCGCGGACGAAAATGCGATGCGCACAGTTCTGGAGGCGGCGAAGCCGGACGTCGTGGTCAACGCTGCCGCTTTCACCGACGTGGATGCTTGCGAAACGCAGCGGGAGTTGGCTTTCCGCGTCAATGCAGAAGGACCTCGCAATTTAGCGATCATCTGTAAGGATATGGACATTCCGCTCATGCATATCAGTACAGACTATGTTTTTGATGGCGAGAAGACCGAGCCTTACGCCGAGGAAGACGAAGCCCGACCGCTGAGCGTTTACGGCAAAAGTAAGCTGCAAGGCGAAAGGGAAGTGCAAAGTCACCTGGACCGTTCATGGGTGGTGCGCGTGTGCAGTGTTTTCGGGCCATATCGAAACAATTTCGTTTCGCTTGTTGCCGACATGGGAGGAAAGGGAAGTCCGCTCAAGATCGTAAAGGATCAGCGGCTCGCGCCTACTTATACCTTTGACGCTGCGGCCGGAATTGGACGAATCCTCCGGCGCGGTCCCTATGGCACATACCATTTGACGAACCAGGGTTTCACGTCGCGGCTCGAGTTCACCCATGAGATTCTGCGCCAGGCGGGATTCGAAAATGCGCCAGTGATTCCGATTTCCAGCGAGGAGACAAATCGACCGGCGAAGCGTCCGCGGAACTCTCAGCTCGAGAACGCGCGTCTCAAGCGCGAAGGAATCGAATTGCTTTCTGCGTGGGAAGATGCGGTGAGGCGATACCTGATTCAATTGGCACAGGGAAATTCTTAAGACGGATGCGTTAGTTTTTTTTTCGGGAAAAGAAGCCAAGTACCTTGCTTGCGGCGTTATCGCTGATGCCGAATTTTTCTTTCACCCGCGAATACATGTGGACGGCCTGCTTATCCAGCCAAATCAACGCCGTCTTGGCCTTGCTGTCGGTGGGGCGCGCCTGATAATCGGTTGAGCGGCCAGTGAAGTTTGCATCGCTTTCAATCGTGTAATAGTAAAGCGCGAGGCTTTTGCGCGAGACGCCCTCTGGGCAGCGAAGTTTCTCGGGGAAGCCGTGGTAGGAATGGTCGGTCGTGCTAAAGATCAACGCGTGATTCAGTATCGGCGGCACGCTGGCACAGCACCGGCTCATCTTCTTGTCCCAGAGCTCGATTGCGCCGCCCCATTCCGTTTCCCATCCGGGATTCAGATACACAATCAAATTGATTCTGCGCTTCCAGCTCTTGTTGCGATGGTGCATCGTGAAATCGGTATGCAGATTCAGGAAGCCGCCACGCGCGGACTGATGGAGGCCTCCGCCTTCCAAACTTGGATCCGCAACGAGATTGTGGATACCTGTAAGGTTCGAAAGCCAGTCAAGGAATTCTGGCGCGTTCAACTCGTCAACTATCCTGCCGAGGGCTTCCGGAAATAGTTCGCGCTTGGCCAAGCCGGCCTTGTTTTCGTTGAAATGCTTATATTGTATCCATGTATCGCTGGAAGTTTCCGGAAATTGCTCGGCGGCGGAAAGCGCAGCCTCGGCGTCGAGAAAATCACGCAGGTGGATGTGCGGGAACGGTTGGGCCTGTTGATAAAGCGGCGCGAGCTCGGATAGCTGTGCAGTCCAGCGATTGTACTGAAACAATGCAACACTTTCAGTCGCTGCGCGGACAATCGTCATCAGCAGGTCTGCCACCTTTCGTAACCTCTAACCCACACTGTACGAAAAAGTTGGATGATGCTCCACAGGGTTCTGTCGCTCGGCGGAGTATAAAACAACAGGAGTCGCAAATAAGAAATGTATTTTCTAGATTTCACTCTATGTGACACACCTTGACAGCGGAGTTTTGGTAAGGACAATCCAGGCCGTACGTACCTGGCTGCTGAAGCACGATCCAAGAAACGCCGTATTCTGCTTTCAGCCCTGCAAAATCGGCAACGCCGAAATTCTTCCATCCGGCGGCCGCCTGAGTTTGCGCAAAAACGTTGTCTGCAAGCGGCAGCCACGGATAAAGGACAGCGTCGCTCCAATCTTTCTTCGCATCGGCGAGGCGGCTACGCTCCGCGGCGGCGCGAAATCCCTGATAGTTTTCTTCGGGCAGGGCCATGTAGTTCGGATCCAGCGCCAAAATCGCTTCGGTCGGGGTGTTTTGTCGAACCCACGCAAACGCTTGAAGCCAAGGGTTAATTGGCGCGGCGCCGGGCCATTCGACGTGACGGGTAGCTGGAAACAGTTGGATCTGTGCGACACATAGCCCAGCGGCGATCGGAACAAACAGCACAACCCAGCGCAGCAGATGTTTCTTCAAGACATATTCACCTAGAAGGCCCCCGATGACCAGGAACAAGAGCAAATATGCGAGCTGCAAGCTACGCATCGGCTGATATGGGGCAAGTATTTCAAGTTGATGGGGTATTGTGACGATTAATCCTGCGACAAAACAGATCGCTTCAAAGATAAAAACGGTCCACGTCAGCCGCACGAGCATCGCGTGCCCGCGGGCCTTCGCGATTCTCTTGCAGCACCATAGAATCCCAAGAGGGGCAAGAATTCCCAGCCATTCATACCACGTCCAGCGACGCAGAAAGTAGTAGCGATGGGCTTCCAGGCATCGCCAATAGATTGCAGAGGGCGCCCTTAGCGCGAAGCCAGCGAAGGGAATAAGGCATGCCGCGCTCATTGCCGGGACTCGTGACGATTCGCGGTTTCGAAATAGCCATAGAACGATGAAAATGACTGCGAAAACTGTCATGAACGGATGGATCGCTGCCGTCAAGAGCAGCCACAGCATCATTCGCCAGTATCTGTTTTCCATGGCCGCATCGATCGCGAATACCACGGCGAATGCCGAAATCGAGCGCGGATTCAAGTACTGATCAAAGATGTAAAGCGACGTGCCAGCGACGGGCAGAGTCAAGAGGCAAGCGATCAGGGTTACAGCGCTCCATCGCCCAGGCGGCGTAGAAAAACATTTTGTAGCGACGCGAACGCAGGCCAACAACAGTAGGAAGATCGACGCAACGTACCCGCAGAATAGGATCCATTCGAGGGGCAGATGAGTCAGGCGGACAAGAGCCGCCATGAGATGTGGGAAAGCCGTCAGGCGTCCGTTGGCTTCAAAGAACTTTTCTCCAAATGAGTAATACGAAGGGTGAAGGATTTTTACGATGCTGGGAACGTAAATTTCCGCATCTTCCGCGAACGGATGGTAGCCATGGACGAGCAGGGCCGCGAGGGTGAGCAGGAAGAGAATCGCAACGTCTCTTCGCTTCACGCTGGTTTCCAGCTAAGGGGAGATTTCTTGAATTGCAGTCGTACCAATCGCGACGGAGACGCCTGGAGTCGAATTCTAGACACGTGTCACAGCGGCTTCGCGGATGCCAAGAGAATAGTAATTCAAGTCGAGTTTGCGTCCCGTTTCCTTGAAGATGCGGAAACGCATGATGCCGAGTTTCTGCAGGAAGAATTTCAACGAAGTGCCCACCACGCCGAAGCCGTAGCGAACGCTCCGGCTGAAATTAATCGAAGAAGCCTCCTCAAAATAGCGCGCGGGGCAGGAAATCTCTCCGATGCGAAAACCAAAAAAGAGAACTTGCGCCAGGACTTCGTTGTCAAAGACGAAATCATCCGAATTCTCGAGGAGCGGCAGTCTTAGCAAAACGTCACGGCTGAATGCGCGATAGCCTGTGTGATATTCCGAAAGCTTTGCCCGCAGCAGCAGGTTCTCGAACGCCGTAAGGGCGCGATTGGAAATGTACTTGTACAGCGGCATCCCGCCGCGGATCGCGCCGCCCCCGAGGATACGCGAGCCAAGCGCGACGTCACAGCTGCCGCAGGCAATCAATCCTGCCAATGAGGGAACCAGCGCGGGATTATATTGGTAGTCGGGATGCAGCATAACGACGATGTCAGCGCCAGATGCCAGTGCTTCCCGGTAGCAGGTCTGCTGATTGCGGCCATATCCGTAATTTCGATCATGAACGAAAACCTGCAAGCCGAGCTGCTGCGCAAGCTTCGCCGTACCATCGGTGCTCGAATCGTCGACCAGAATTTTGAAATCGACGAGTGGCGAAATATCCTTGACAGTTGCTGCTAAGGTTTTTTCTGCGTTGTAGGCGGGCAAGACCACGGCGACGCGTTTGCCTTCTATCATCCTTTGCCTTTCGACAGCATTCGATGACCCGGCCGGACCGTCAAGAAGCCGTGCCTCCCAGGCGTCCCGAGCGTTCGCTGATAGCATCGTAACGAGCGGGAATACAGGCGTCAAGAATTATCAGGCTGGCGTAGAGTTGTATTTGTTATAGTGACGCGATTCGAGAGGCGATTGGTAAATGGTCTGGGAGGAAACCTGGAATCTGGCGGTGGACTCCCTGCGCGCGAACAAATTGCGCGCGGGACTAACCATGTTGGGCGTCGTAATCGGCAGCGCCTGCATCGTGCTGGTTGTGACAGTGGCGCTGGCAGGCAAGCGATTTATCATTGGGCAGATTGAAGCAGTTGGCTCCAACATTGTGTACGCCTCGCTCGTTAGCACTAACGCGCAAACCGTATCGATGGCCGATCAGATCTCCATGGGCGATCTCGAGGCCATACGCCGCGGAATTCCTCAGGTCGTGCAGGTGGCCGGCACGCATGACATTCAAATGAACGTGACGACCGCGAACGTTGCACGGCCGGTCAGCCTCGTTGGCGTGACTACGGGTTTTCAGCAAATTCGTAACCTGATCATCGCTCGCGGACGATACTTCGACGATGGAGACTTCCTGGCCAGCAGCAAAGTTTGCTTGCTCACCGAGCATCTTGCGCAAGCCGCTTTCCCCTATGACGACCCCGTGGGCCGCGACATTCACGTGGGGAACCTGGATTTCACGGTGATTGGAGTCTTTCGCGAACGGGTGCAGACCTTTGGCCAGACGGAAATAACGACGGACTCTGTGCTCGTGCCGTTCCCGTTGATTCAGTATTACACCGGGCAGAGCTATATCAAGACCCTTTACGCTCAGGCCGATAATCCCGAGGATGTTGACCCTGTGACTGAAGGAGTCCTTGAGATTCTGAGATCGCGTCACCGGGCTGACGCCGCGTACAGCGTACAGAATCTTTCTTCGATACTCGAAACTGCACGCCACATTTCGCTCGCCCTCACCATCGTGCTGCTGCTGATTGCCATGATTGCTTTGGTGATCAGCGGAATCGGCATCATGAATATCATGCTGGTAAGTGTCACAGAGAGAACGCGCGAGATTGGCATTCGCAAAGCGGTGGGAGCGCGGCACGATGAAATTCTTTATCAGTTTCTTATGGAAGCGACAATTATTAGCGGTGCCGGCGCGCTCATTGGGATCGTAATCGCAGTCTTGATCCCCTTTGTCGTCACGGCGATCATCAATCTCTTTCCCGTACCCGCTGGAATCGAAGTTCCGATTTCATGGCCTTCAGTTATTTTGGCGTTCGTTGTGTCGTGCGCAACGGGCATTCTTTTTGGCTATCTTCCAGCGAGCAAGGCAGCCGGGCTTCAGCCTGTCGAATCCTTACACTACGAATAAGGATGAACATGAAAATCGCATGTGTCATTGCTATGTCGGGTCTGATGTTTGGGGTTACAGCGGCTGCGCAGCAACCGGGCGCCTCATCACGACAGAAGTCTGAGCAAAGCGTCAACGCGCAAACGGCGGCCGGGGGCTCGGTCTTAACCCTAACGGAAGTCGTGAAGCTCGCTCTGGCTCACAGTCCAGACTTAGCGTTGGCCCGTGTTCAATACACTGTGGCAAAGAATTACGCCGGTTTGGATCGTTCCGCTTTTCTGCCCAACTTGTACACAGGTTCGGGAGCCGCATATACGAACGGTTTTCCGGAAACTCCCGGCGGCCAACCGCCCGCGGTCTTTGAAATGCAGTATTCGCAGGCGATTTTCGACAAGCAACAGCGAGGGTTTCAACATTCTGACGAGGATCTGGCGAAAAACAAGGAAATTGAATACCAGAACACCCGAGAGAATGTAATTGTAAAGGCCGCTTCGTCCTACTTGGAGCTAGGGGACGTCCAGCGCTCACTGCAACTGCTGCAGGGCGAACGCGACAGCGCGCAGCAAATTGTTGATCTGACGCAACAGCGCGAAGCCGCCGGGCTGGAGCTTCCGGTTTCCGTGACTCAAGCCCAGTTGCAGCTCGCCGAAATCGAGCAGCGGATTGTCCGGTATCAGGGACGTGAGCAGGTTCTCACTGAGCAGCTTCGGAATATGACAGGTCTTCCGGAGGGCCAGTCCTTACACGTTTCTGCCGATGAATCATTGGCTGCCCCTCCGCTCGAACCTGCATCCAATCTAGTGGCTGATGTGGTGGGTCACAGTAGCGGTTTGCGGGAGGCGGAAAACTATCGTCTCGCGCGTCAGGAATTATTGAAGGGCGCCAAAGGGTCTTATTGGCCGACGGTCAGTCTGATTGGGGAGTACAGCGTGCTGAGCAAGATCAATAATTATCAGGAGTTTTTCCAGCCAAATAGTTTTCAGCGCAATAATGTCACGGTCGGCATTTCCGTCAACATTCCCATTTTTGCTGCCAAGACCTCGGCTCAAGTTGCGTATGCGAAAAGCAATCTCGACGAAGCAAATCTCGAACTAGCGGCTGCAAAGACCGCTGTGAAACAAGGGGCGGAGCAGCAGTTGCAGGGATTGAAAGAAGCCGACGCTGCCAAGGAAGTGGCGCGTTTGGATTTGCAGCTCGCTCAGGAGCAACTGCAAGACGCAGAAGCCAAATTCAATCAGGGCCATCTAACCCTTAGCCAGTTGGAGCAGGCGCGCGTCCTTGAAAATGAGAAGTGGCTGGCGTTTCTTGATGCAGGGCTGTCGCGCGAACGCGCGGATTTGAGCCTGCTTCAGGCGACGGGGCAATTAGCGAAATTATTCCCTTGATAACAAAGTGGAAAAGGTTCGCTATTGTGTTGCTGCGAATTCAAGTAGAATCAAGTATTACTAGTTATCGATAAAATTCAGGCGTCTGCAATAAGGCTGAGGAGGATGTTGAATGGCGTCGGTGATGAAGACCCTTTTGCTGAATCCCCCGAGCTTTGAAAATTTCGACGGGGGCGCCAGTTCCCGCTGGCCTGCAACTCGCGAGATCGAATCCTACTGGTATCCGGTTTGGTTGACCTATCCCGCGGGAATGTTGCCGGGGAGCCGGCTCTTGGACGCGCCGCCGCATAAAGTTACGCCCCAGCAGACGGTTGATATCGCCAAGGACTACGAATTCGTCGTCGTCTTCACTTCGACCGTCGGTTTTCAGAGCGATCTGAAGATGGCCCGGGCTATGAAAGAAGCGAAGCCCAGCCTGAAAATCGCGTTCGTTGGTCCGCATGTGCAGATCAAGCCGGCCGAGAGCCTGCAAGCGAGTTCCGACATCGATTTTATCGTGCGTGGCGAATTCGATTACGCGGTCACCGACTTTGCTCAAGGCAAACCGCTCAGTGAAATTGCCAACGCCAGCTATCTCAAGGACGGAAAAGTCGTCCACAATGCGACGCGTCCGCCGCTTCATACCACGGAACTCGACGAACTGCCGTTCGCGACGGACATTTACAAACGCGATTTGACCATTGAGCGCTACAACGTCCCATTCCTTCTGCATCCGTTCGTTTCTTTCTACACGTCGCGCGGCTGCCCGGCGCAGTGCACCTTCTGTTTGTGGCCGCAGACGCTATCGGGTCATACATGGCGCGTTCGCTCGGTCGACAGCGTCGCTCGCGAATTTGAACAGGCCCATCGCCTGTTCCCGCAAGCGAAAGAGTTTTTCTTCGACGACGACACGTTCAACATCCGCAAGGATCGCGTACTCGAACTGTGCAAACGCTTCAAGCCAGTCGGTTTCCGCTGGTCCTGCACCGCGCGGGTTCACAGCGATTATGAAACTCTCAAAGCGATGGCGGACGCGGGCGCGCGGCTGTTCATCGTGGGATTCGAATCCGGTGATCCGCAAATCCTGAAGAATATTAAAAAGGGTGCGACTGTCGAGATGGCTCGCACGTTCGCTGCTAACTGCAAGAAGGTCGGCATCCGCATCCATGGCGACTTCATCATCGGCTTGCCGGGCGAAACGAAGGAAACGATTCAGAAAACGATGGATTTTGCGCGCGACCTGGATTGCGAAACCATCCAGGTTTCTATGGCTCACGCTTATCCCGGAACCGAGCTTTACAATCTCGCCTCGGCGAATGGTTTTCTGGCCACGGAAGCGCTTGCCGATTCCGGCGGGCACCAGTTGCCACATCTTGTGTATCCCGGATTGGACCGGGAACAGATGATGGACGCGGTCAATCAGTTCTATGACTCGTACTATTTCCGCCCGCGAGTGGTATGGAGGATCGTGCGCGAGGCGCTGTGGGATGCTCATGAACGCAAGCGTCTTTTCCAGGAAGCAGTTTCGTTCATGCGGCTGCGCGGCGAGCGCCTGAAATACGCGAAGAACGGAAAGGGCTCTTCGAAGCAGCCTCCTTCCGCAAAGACCATTCACAGCCATACGAGTACGGAATTTCCCACAGAAACACAGGGCGCATGAATTTTTCGCATCGCCTGCAGGGCAAGACGATCGTTCTGATCGCCATGATGGCTCTATTCGGATCCCTCGGCGATGTTCTGCTTCGCAAGGGGATGAAGCAGATCGGCGCTATTTCCAACTGGCACCCTTCCGCACTGCTCTCGGCGTTTGAGCGAACGTTTCGCTCAGGCCCGATCTGGCTCGGCATTTCCTCATTGCTCCTGTTCTTCGTGGCATATCTGCTGGTGCTTTCGTGGGCGGATTACAGCTACGTGCAGCCGGCATCAGCCACCGGATATTTGTTCGTCGCCGTACTTGGCTATCTGATCCTGGGTGAAGTGATTCCGCGAATGCGCTGGGTCGGCGTCCTTGTGATTTGCATTGGCGTGCTCTTGGTGGGAGGAACGCCGCCGCGTACCACGGAGGAGGGATAGTTCGTGCGAGTCGCCATCGCGCTCGCGATCATCATCGTAGGCGGTACGGCGGGCGAGTTGTCTGTCACGCGCGCGATGAAGCAGATTGGCGAAGTAGAGAATTTCTCACCATCGAATCTCCTTCGGGTGATCGGGCGAGCATTTTGCATTGGATGGATGTGGTTTGGCCTGCTGCTGATGGCATTGTCGTTTTTTGCGCTTCTGATGGTTCTCTCCTGGGAAAATGTCAGCTTTGTGGTTCCGGTGACTGCGCTCAGCTATGTTTTCGGAGCCTTTGGCGGCAAGTTTCTTCTGGGAGAGCAGATCGAGGCGAGGCGCTGGATTGGCGTAGCGTTAGTCTGTTTGGGCGTTCTGTTGGTCTGCGTGAGCTGAAAATAACGTCGATTGAAAAGCTGAGCGTTTTCGCTTAAGGACTGGCCGTGTGGCATGAAATGATACGATGGACGCTGCTTGCGTTGGCTTTGGCGCCCTTCGCGTACTATCTGCTCGCCACAACTGCTGCGCTCCGTTTTTTCCGTAAGCGGCCTCCCGTGCAAAAGGATTTTGCTCCGCCCGTCAGTGTCCTGAAGCCAGTCCGCGGCCTCGACCGCGAAGCGTACGAAAACTACGCCAGCTTTTGCCGTCAGGAATATCCGGAGTTCGAAATCATTTTCGGAGTTACCGAAGGCACCGACCCTGCCGTGCCGATCATCGAACAGCTCATCCGTGATTTCCCTCAGTGCAAGATCCGTCTGCTGATCGGTGCGGAGCCATTAGGAACCGGCGACAAAGTGAACAAACTGTGCCGCATGGTTCGCGAAGCAAAATACGAAATATTGATCATCAGCGACAGCGACATTCGCGTGGCTCCTGGGTATCTCTACGCAGTCGCCGCGCCCTTCACGGACTCGAAGGTGGGCGCCGTCACTTGTTTGTACCGCGGCATCACCGATGGCTCGCTGGTTTCAGAAATGGAAGCGCTCGGCAATACTTCCGATTTCGATGCCGGCGTGCTCTGCGCTTGGCAGTTGGGCGGCGTGGATTTCGCGTTAGGCGCTACGATGGCCACCACAAAAACACGTCTCGCAGAAATTGGAGGTTTCGAAGCGCTCGTCGATCATTTTTCGGACGATTATGAATTGGGTCATCGTATCGCAGCTCTTGGATATCTTGTCGACGTCACCACGTTTCCAGTGTTCACGGTTTTTCCCACGCAGACGCTCGCACAGTGTTTTCGCCACCAAGTTCGTTGGACGCTCACCATGAAACACTCTCAGCCTTGGGGACATTTTTCGCTGATTTTCACGCACGGATTGCCGTGGGTCATTCTCGCCGCGATCATAGCTCCGTCGTGGGGTATCGCTGCATTTTACTTGAGCGGATACATCGTGCTGCGCGGGCTAATGGCTTGGACGGTTGGGGTCTGGGGCGTTCGCGATCCGATACTGCGCAGGAAATTTTATCTCGTGCCGGTGCGCGACGCTTTTGCGTTCACAGTGTGGCTGACAAGCTTCTTCAAGCGCCGCATCGAGTGGCGCGGTGCCGAATACTATATTGTGGACAAGCGTCTCGTGCCGGCGAAGTAGCGTCCGTCTGCTGGTTTTTTTGCCGCAATTTGCTGGAGAGAAAACCAACCGCGATTTTCTTGATTGGCGCGAGCCCCGCTACTGGTTCAGGTGAAAGCTGACCGTCACCTTGTATTCCATGCTCGTGGGCTTTCCGTCCAGTGTTGCAGGGGAGTATCGCCATTGCTGCACGGCATCCGTCGCCGCGCGTCTCAAAAGGACTGGGCCCGAGAGCACTCTGGTCGAAGCCACTTTGCCCGTCTGGTCGATGAGCGCCAAGACTTGAACGTCTCCCTCGACGCGGTTGGACATCGCCAGCGCTGGATATGAGGGCCGCACGCTGTGGAGCAATCGCGGCGCAGATATGACTCCGCCGTGAGCTACAGGCTTGGCCTCTGAAGGTTTCGGCAAACTCGAAAGTGCAGCGGGCGTGCCACTGACGAGCGAGCCGAGTCCTTCATTGGCAGAAGAGGCCGGCAAGTTTTTCGGAGCGGCGTTAATGACCGGAACGGATGACTTCACGGGTGCGCTCTTGCGCTTCACTGGTTGGGGACGAGCGGTTAGATCGCCCGCGTAGATGTTGGCCAATCCATTCGAAATCGTGGGATGGTTCTCGGAATCCGCGATCTTTGCGCTGCTGTGAACCGGAGTCACCGTAATGATGTCTTGCGGAGCGGCCACCGAGGCCTCGGCGCGTTTGCCGGCCGATTGAGTTTGCCCTACCGGCGACGTTCCCACGGGAAGCGGACTTGATTCAACGGGAGCCGGCGTGGCCTGTGTTGCAGTCGCGGTGGAAGCTGCGGGTGCAGTTGCCTGCGGAATGCTTGCCGGCGTCGCGATCGCCTCGCTCTGGCGAGCGTTTCCTCGATATTGGCGCACATAGAATACGGCTCCGGCAGCGAGAATCGCCACAGCCGCGACACTCAGGAAGATCTTCATTCCCGAGTGCGTCTTGGGCGTCTCCACCGATTGCATCAACGAAGACGGGTCAAGGGTGCGCGCGAACGTTTGCATGGCTATGCGATCCGATTTGACGATGCCGGTTTCTGCGGTCGCCATGAGACTCGATTCCTTCCCGAATACTTCCTCTCCGGTCGATAGGGAATCGAAAATTGGAGCTTCGGGTGCTGTATGGGTTGCGCGCGAAGGTCGCAGAACGACTGCCGTTTGAGGCTCGTGTATGATCGGTGCTCGTTTTGTTGGGGCCGCTGCGAGCGGAACAAGTTCGTTGGCGGTTATACGCTCAGACGCTCCATAACGCACCGGTCCGGGTGTCACGTTCTCTTGCGTGCTTTCACGGACTATTGGTTTCGGCTCGGGCCGCCACTCCACTCTCTGCGGCGGTTGCGTTGCAGACGACGAGCTCGTTGATATCGCGTGCTCAGCCGGGGAAACGGCTGCTTCAAACTTTTCCGGCCTTTCAGCGATTGGTGGATGTTCCTCCGGAGCAACGACAGCCTGAACAATGGCAGGTGCAGCGCCGTCAGACGGAAAATGAACGCCCCAGAAACCCGGCGCTGGCTGAACGAACTCCAGCTTGACGTAATTAGCTATATTCGGCGCGTTATTCACATGAACGATGCGGCAGAGGGCGGTTTGTTTTGTCTCCAGATGGGTCAAAACGACGGCATGCCCACTGCGCACGCGCGCTCGCAACTTGACCACGGCGCCGCGCGGGAACACGATCATCGTTGAAGTGTCTTCTTCGAACGGCTCGACGTGTTCTGTAGCATCCAGGACAACTGCGGCCACCTGCGAGCCATGGATTCGCACGCCAACTTCAAGGCCAATGGCCTCGTTTTCCAGCGAATCCGTTCCGCTGTGTTTGGATTTTGGCCCGGCCACTGAACCGGACACATCCGTAGTAATGGTCCCCATCACGCTCTATCCTCTTATTAAATTTTGAGTTGGAGGCTAGGCCAGTGCAATAGTACTGGACTTTATTTTTTCGGCGCTGTACGCAAGGACAGGTACTTCGCGCGGGTGAAGCAGTCGCATTTGCCTCAACTTTGCTTCCGTAACCTGGATTGCCTTCCTATTCATCTTAATTCTTTAGATGAACTAGGTAGGTTGGATGCGCGCTTCGGGAGGTTCTATGGAAGCTATCATTGCGTTACTTGCTCTGGTTGCTCAGATTTCAATCCGCCAGGACGCTATCATCGCGGCTCTCGAAAAAAAACACCTCCTTACGAGAGCCGATATCGACGCCGAAATGCCTAAGACTGAGGCCGAAACGGGGCGCAGATTCGACCGCGTCAAGGCCGATTTTTTCGAGCTTTGGACCCAACTCGACGGAACAAACGGGGGCTGAGCATGTTGCCCGCGTTTGAATGGTTGGCGATCAGGATGGCACGGCGAAGGCCTGTAGTAAGCTCTTGCAACCACTTTTTCATCTGCCGCGATTACGGTAAACTGTTGGCGCCTCACCGACTGGGAGGTCGGACAATCGGTAGTCCATCTGCCTCTGGAGCAGACTATCTTGGTTCGAGTCCAAGCCTCCCAGCCAACCCTCCTTCAGTTGGTTAGCGTCTTTCGCCTAGGTGGGCGTTGCGTCGCTGTTTCTCCCAGTTTGCCCCGCTTCTCAGAAGTACCGCACCTATGCGTGCTTTCGCGTGAATCGCTGCCAGGAATGCACGGACGTTGTGTCTTAGGCCTCAGTTTTAGCGCGAGTTCCGATCTGCCCGCCACGGATCGCCTTTAGGAGAGCTGCATAGTCGCGATCGGTTTGGTCGGCATAAACGACGGCGAGCTCCTCAATCGCGTCATCAAACGCGTCGCTCTTTCCAAGGTAGCCGGCAATCTGGGCAGGGTCGCTAGTGCGCGCATGAGCGCGGGCCAGCGCCCATCCGCACAGCTCGGCGTACTCGAACCAGTCACTCTTGGACATCGCTTCCACATCTATTTTCACTTTCATGTCTCGAAGCTGACGGAAATAGTAGTCGTGTCCCTCGTCGTCACGCGTCCAGCCAAGAAACACATCGCTGGCCGATTGCAGCATCCGCTGCCCTACAACCACTCGTTCGCCTTGATTCTCGTATTTGCTCTTTCCTGCGTAAGGTTCCAGGACCGACCGGCGCGCCTCTTTGAATTGAAGCAGCAATGGGTCATGCGGTCCTGCCATCAACAGGGCGGCGGCGCAGCGCGTTCCGACAGAGCCGACTCCCACGACCTTTCGCGCGACATCGACAATCGTATAGCGGTCCAGGACAATGCGGCGTTCGTAAGGCAGCGTGTCGCGATAACGTTGAAACATCAGGGAAATACGTTTGCCGATGCCGGAGAGGCCGGGCACGTGATAGATAAGGGGACGGCGGTCTGCGATGCGCGGCCGGCCATTACGAATCGACGTTATTTTTGGGAATTCGTCTCCCGGCGTTTGCTCAGCAGCTTTGTCAATGAGCTTGAGCCAGCTCTTCCGGGCGGCGGGAGTCTCGGCTTCATCGGCAAGGAGTTTCAGATTCAGGTGCGAGTACCAGACTTCAATCGCCGTCATTTCCGCATATTCGTGCATGCGCTTCCGGTAAGACTCGACAGCCGCCCGCGCAACGTCCTTGCAATTCCGCTCGCTGAACCCTGTCTCTCGCGTCGCGAGCACGATGCTTGCCGCGAGGCGTTTGACGTCCCATTCCCACGGAGCCGGCAAAGTCTCATCGAAGTCGTTTATGTCAAAGACGAGCTGCCGCTCCGGAGTTCCAAAGCCACCGAAATTCGCAGCGTGGCAGTCACCGCACGCTTGCACATACATTCCGGTTGTAGGTGTAGAAGCCAGGTCGGCAGCCATGAGGGCGGCTGCGCCACGGAAAAATGAGAATGGCGACTGGCGCATTCTGCGGTAACGGATTGGCAGCAAAGCGGGAAGGCGTCCGCGGTCCGATTCTTTCAGCAAGTCGACCGGATCGCGGCGATACCGGCTGGCGACCCATTTGACGTGCGAAGATCGCGGAGCCTTCTCACGGAGTTTCTTGCCGGCTGCCAGGCGCTCTTTGATCGTTAAGCGCAGCGCACCCGCGCGGCCTCGCATTTTGAGGTGAGTCACAATTGGATTCGTACCGCGGTTAACCGCAGACGATACGGGATCCTAGGATGAAGAAGTCGCTGCTTTGTCTCCTGGTTGATACCACGCGACCGCAGTTTCCATTTTCTGGCGCGCTTGCTGTATCGCAGCGTCAAACTTGGGAGATCGCAGAGTCTCTACAGCCCCCATCAAAGTTCGCAAAGGGCTGTCTTCTTTTGCACGGCCAATTGCTACGCGCACAGTCTCAAGCTCGGCCGCATGAATTTCCTCGGTTGCCCGGTCCACCAGTTTTTTCAAATCTCTCAGGGCGGCATAAGCGTCGCGTGTAACCAGTGCTCTCTGTTCAACGCGTAAAGTCATAGCTCACTCCTTGGTTTGATTGGTCGGGGAGGTAGAAGCTACACCCAGGGAGGTAGGAAGTCAAACGTCGCCCCATTTTTATGTAGGGGTGTTCCCAGACCCTCGTAACCTGCCCGTAACATTTGCGCGGTAGGCTCACGTTCTTCTTTGGAGTGCGCGAATGCGCCGTTCAGCATTGGAAAACCCGCGTCTTTTCTTCAATCGCCATCTCTCCTGGCTTCAGTTCAATCGGCGTGTGCTGGAGGAGGCTCTCGACGCCCGCAACCCGTTGCTCGAACGCGTTAAGTTTCTTGCGATTACGGCGAGCAATCTGGATGAGTTCGTGGAAGTTCGCGTCGCAGGGCTTCTTCAGCAGGCTGAACAAGGCCATGGCGAAGCTGGCCCTGATGGTTTCGCGCCTCAGGAAGTCCTGGCGCAGCTTTCGTCGGGCCTTCACGAATTCGTGAAGGATCAATACAGCTGCTGGCGCGAAAAGCTCGTGCCTGCGCTGGCGGAGGAGTCGGTCCGCGTCCGAAACTTCTCGCAGTTAAGCCCGGAAGCGAGAAAGGCCGTCAAACAATTCTATCTCGAGCGCGTCGAACCGCTGATGACGCCAGTCACCGTGGATCCTGCGCATCCGTTTCCGCGCGTTCTAAACAAGGCCCTTTGCGTGGCGTGCCTGCTGCAGCGGAAGCGCAGGAATTCGCAGGTTCTACTGGGAGTGGTGACCGTTCCGCGCGCTCTGCCGCGGGTTTTTCGCGTGCCATCCTCCGAAGGCACGACCGAGTACATTTTCCTGCACGACATCGTTGAGGCCTATGCTGAGCGCTTGTATCACGGTTACAAAGTTCTGTCTTCGTCGGCGTTCCGCATTACGCGCAACAGCAATCTTTATCTCCGCGAAGAAGAATCACGGAGCATTCTCGATTCCGTAGACTTGCAGCTTCACCGCCGCCGCAAGGGAGCCGCGGTGCGGCTGGAAATCGAGGCGGGCGCCAATCCTGAGATCATCGAACGCCTCAGATCCAATTTTGGTTTAGCGGACTGGCAGGTCTTTCAAACGGATGGCCCTGTCAACCTCTCCCGTCTTTTCAATTTCTACGATCAAACATCGCGCCCCGACCTGAAATTCGCGCCCTTCGTTCCTAAGGAAATTGTTCCGAAGGAAATGCCCAGTTCGCGCGAACCGCGCACGCTCTTCAATCAAATGCGAGAGAACGACATCCTCCTGCACCACCCGTATGACTCCTATTCGACGGTGGTTCGCTTCATCGAAAGCGCGGCGCAGGATCCTGATGTGCTCTCGATCAAACAAACGCTTTATCGCACCAATGAGAACTCGCCCATCGTGCGGGCGCTCATGGAAGCCGCCGCTAAGAAAGAAGTAACCGTCGTCGTCGAACTGAAGGCCCGCTTCGATGAAGCCTCCAACATTCGCTGGGCGCGCAACCTCCAGGAAGCTGGCGTGCAGGTTTACTACGGACTGGTCGGATTGAAGACCCACTGCAAACTTGCGCTGCTGGTTCGTCGCGATTCCGATGGAAAGATTCGTCGCTATGCTCACCTGGGAACGGGCAATTACAATCCCTCGACCGCGCGCCTTTATACCGACCTAAGCTTGTTCACTTGCGACAAGCAAATCACAAAAGCCGTTCATTACGTCTTCAATTTCCTCACAGCTCATTCGGAGCAGCCGAATTATGGGCCGTTGTCGGTGGCGCCGCTTAACCTCGGCAGGAATTGCATCAGTTTGATCGATCGCGAAGCCGCGCACTCCAAGGCGGGCCGCCCGTCCCTGATCGTGGCAAAGGTAAATGCGCTGCTCGACAAGGGAATCATCGAAGCGTTGTATCGCGCGTCGCGGGCGGGAGTGCACATCGAGCTGATCGTCCGCGGGGCATGCGCGCTGCGTCCCGGCATAAGAGACATCAGCAGCCGCATCCGCGTTCGCAGCATCGTCGGACGCTTTCTTGAGCATAGCCGCATCTTCGTCTTCGCGAACGGCGGCGACACGCAAGTGTATTTAGGAAGCGCCGATTGGATGCCGCGCAATCTATACGAACGCGTCGAAGTCGTTTTTCAATTGAAGAATCCTTCACTGTGCCAAAAAGTCTGTTCGGAAATTCTGTTGCCTTACTTTGCGGACACACAGAAGGCGCGCTTTCTTCTCCCGAATGGGCAATATGCTTTTGCGAATCAGAATGGATCGCGCATGTCCACAAATGGCACGCGGTTCAATGTGCAAGAGTTCTTCATGACCGTCGCCGAAGGCCGCGAAAACCTAGACGGATTCTTGCCTCAGCCGCTGGTCGAGAAGCTACGCAGCTCGCCGGTGTACGACGTGCTGTCTGCAAAATGGGGCGAAGAGCCAGCCGAAACCGTGTGATTCGAGACAACGGGTGACCAACCAAAAGAAAGTCGATGTGGCAATCGTTGGAGCTGGCATCGTGGGATTGGCGCACGCGTACATCGCGGCGCGCTCGGGCCTGAAAGTAGCCGTCTTCGAGCGCAATCCTGCCGCTATGGGAGCTTCCATCCGTAACTTCGGGATGATTTGGCCCATCGGGCAGCCAGCTGGGACGTTGCACAGGATGGCTCTTCGCAGCCGCGAGATTTGGATCGAGATTCTGCAGCAGGCGAATTTGCCTTTTCTGGCAACCGGCTCGCTGCACGTTACCTATCGCGAAGACGAAGCTGCGGTCGGCAGGGAATTCAGCGAGAAGGCCCCATCCCTTGGCTACGAGTGCGCTTGGCTTGAGTCTCGAGAAACGCTCGCGAAGAGTAGTGCCATCCGTCCGGAAGGTCTGCTCGGCGCGCTTTGGAGTCCGACGGAACTGACCGTAGATCCTCGCCGGATCGTTTCCGGCTTGCCAAAATTCCTTTCCGAACGTTACGGGGTGCAGTTTTTTTTCAATACCGCCGTGAAGGCAGTCGAAACTGGACGCCTCGATGCCGCTGGTCAGCGATGGGACGCGGAATCGATCATCGTCGCGTCCGGCGATGACCTTCAGACACTATTCCCCGAATATTTCAGCCAAAGCGGCATCTCGCGTTGCAAATTGCAAATGATGCGCACTGTTGCTCAGCCTGAAGGATGGGCCCTTGGCCCGTCGCTGGCATTTGGGTTGACCTTTAATCACTATCCGACATTCAAAATCTGCGAGAGTCTTCGTGCGCTGAAAGAGCGAATCGAGCGCGAAACGCCCGAGTTCGAGCAATGGGGCATTCACGTAATGGTCTCGCAAACGAGCGCGGGAGAGCTGACCATCGGCGATAGCCATGAATACGGACTCGCAGTCGATATTTTCGACAAGCCGGCTGTGAATAAGTTGATCCTGGACTACCTGCTGCAGTACGTGACCGTTCCCAGCTTGGAAGTTGCCGAGCAGTGGCACGGTGTCTACGCCAAGCATCCTCAACACACTTACATCAACTTCACTCCCGCTCCCGGCGTCCGCGTCGTTACGGTGACAACTGGCGTCGGCATGACCATGTCATTCGGCATCGCTGAGCAAACTCTTCGAGAGGCAGGCGTGGCCGCGTGAAACTGCTAAACCAAGATCTCCCTCCCGAGGTCCCGCGCGCAGAAAAACTCAAAGCATTGATACTGGATTGGGCGGGCACCACAGTCGATTTCGGAAGTGTCGCGCCCGTGAAAACCCTCGATAAAGTGTTCACCGAAACTGGAATTCAATTGACGGAGTCTGAGATAAGGCGCGGGATGGGCCTACCGAAGAAAGACCACATCCGCGGGCTGTTATTGCTGACCCGGGTGTCCGATGCGTGGAAAGAGCTTCATGGACGCGCGCCTTCGGCGTCAGACGTTGAAGAAATCTATCAGCGATTCATTCCGCTGCAGCTTTCGTGCTTGGCCGAGTATTCGTCCCTCATCCCCGGCGTAGTAGACAGCGTGCGACGATTTCGCGAGCGCGGCTTGAAGATCGGCTCGGACACCGGATACACACGAGCTATGCTCGATCTTCTCGTCGAGCAAAGCGCCAAGGCGGGCTATAGGCCTGATTGCAGTATCGCGCCAGAGGATGTTGGCGTCGGCCGCCCCGAGCCGTTCATGATTTATGAGAACGCAGTTCGTTTGCAGGTCTATCCGCTTGCCTCGATCGCAAAGGTTGGCGACACGCCTGCGGACATTCAGGAAGGTTTGAACGCAGGAACGTGGTCCATTGGCATCGTCGGCACGGGAAATGGGATCGGCCTTTCCTATGAGGAGTTTCAAGCCCTCTCGCCCGGCGACCGGCGGTCTCGTTTGCAGAATGCCCGCAGCGAACTTGAGCGCGCTGGCGCGCATTACGTTGTGGACACTTTGGCCGAATTGAACGCCGTGTTGGACGACATCGATGCACGGCTCAAGTCCGGCGGCCGCTCTACTCGTGCGCAATCCGAAGGAGCATGAGCAACTCCATCCTGCCCCAGGTGAATGCCAATGCCGCCGACACGCGCCGGCTGCGTTTCCAGCAAACACTAACGGTAGTCCTGCTATTCACCGGATACGCGGCCTATTATTTTTGCCGGTCGGATCTCTCCGTTGCGATGCCGTTGATCATCGATCATCTCCATCGCCATAGCATGAGCGCCAACGACGCCACCATCCACCTGGGAACGATCGCCTCCCTCGGAGTTCTTGCCTACGCTGTAGGCAAATTGTTTCTCGCGGGCCTCGGGGACATCTGGGGCGGGCGGCGCAGCTTCAACGTCGGACTGGGAGGAGCAGTCGCATTCACTTTACTGTTCGTCTCCGGCGGCGCGCTGCCGCTGTTCACCATAGCTTGGATCGGCAATCGGCTGACGCAGTCCATCGGCTGGGCAGGTTTGGTCAAGGTCTGCTCGAAGTGGTTCAACTACTCGTCGTACGGGACGATCATGGGCCTGCTCAGCCTCAGTTTTCTCATCGGCGATGCGGCTGCGCGAAGCTGGATGGGCAGCCTGATTCAGCATGGATATGGCTGGCGGGCCCTGTTTTATTTTGCCGCCGCTGTCGCCGGCTTCATCCTGATTCTGAATCTGATTTTCCTGTGTGAGTCGCGCGTTGACGCTGGATTTTCAGAGCCGGAAGTCAATCCGCTGAATCTTTTCGCGGAGTCGGATTCCAAACGCCGAAATTTCTGGTCTCTTATAAGGCCACTGCTTCTCAGCCGTGGTTTTATCTTCGTTTGCCTGCTTTCGCTGGGATGCACAATCGTTCGCGAGACGTTCAATACCTGGACTCCCGACTATTTGCACAGCTTCTTCGGCTACAGCGTCGGCGCATCTGCCAGCATGAGCGCAATTTTTCCGGCCGTTGGCGCTGTCTCGGTGCTGGTCACAGGGTGGGCGAGCGACCGATTGGGCGTAACCGGACGAGCAGTGATTATGTTCGTCTGCCTGAGCGCCACGACTGTCGCGCTTTTGATTCTTTCCGCGACTCCGCACTGGGAGTCGACAACGGCGATTCCGCTGGTGCTCATCGGCGCCATTGCGTTTTGTTTGCTCGGTCCATATTCGTATCTCGCCGGGGCATTCGCACTGGACTTTGGCGGGAAGCAGGCCGGCGCAGTCTCTTCGGGAGTTATCGACGGCGTTGGTTATTTGGGTGGCGTGTTCGCGGGCGATAGTATCGCGCGCCTCTCTGTAAGATTTGGCTGGCGCGGCGTGTTTGTCGCGCTCGCGGCAGTCACGGCGTTGTCGGCGCTCGCCGCGGGTTACCTGTTCGTTTTTCAGCGGAAGCAGCAACTGCACGCGCATTAGATTTGAAGCGAGATTCGTCGTATTCGCACTTACTTCGTCGTAGTTTTCTCGGGAATTTTCGTCGCTTGCCACGCGATTACTTGCCATTTGCCGTTGCGCCGCAGAAACGTGCCCGTATCTCGATAATTCGCCGCCTCGATTTTTCCGTCTGCATGTTCTGCCCGCGCGACAAGCTGAAAGGCAACGATCGCCGTGTTGCCAAAATCGCGCACCACTATGTGTTCGGCCGAGTAAGTTGCTCTGTCCTTCGACGCGTTAGCTGCTGGTTTCGGCGCACTCAAGCTCCGCATGATGTCCGCCTTTGTATGCACCAAGCCGTTCGATCCTGTGTAGATCAGTTCGTCGGCGAAAAAGCGGTCGAATCCCGCCGGATTGTTGCTGCTCGCATCACGCATGAACTGATTCAGCATCGCCGTCAACTCGCCGGATGTGCTGGATGACTGCGCCGTCTGCTGCGCCAACGCAAATGTCGCCAGAAACAAACTGATCAGAACGCAACTCAGAATTCGCATAGCTTCTCCAGTCGCTAAAACTCACTTCTTGGCCGATTTTCGCCCTGTGGTTCCTGTGCGAGACTCGTCCCACATTCTTTCGTCCGAAATGCACAGCGCCGCCGCGCCCGCCAGCGCTGACTCCGTTCCATAGAACGCCTTCAGAATCGGCGTCTGCCGATGCTGCGGACTGCACGACCATTGGTCGAATCGTTTCCGCATTTGCGGCAGTAGAGATATCGCCAACTCCGCCAGCCCCCCGCCGATGACGATTACTTCCGGCTCGAGCAGGTCCATGATGTTCCCGGTCCAGATCGCCAAATACTCCACCCATTCACTAAGAGCTTTTTTCGCGAGCCTGTCGCCCGCGTGTGCTGCTTCCGCGACTGTCTCTGCCGCCACATTCGCTGCGTCGCCACCCGTCAGCTTCATCATCAACGACCGATGATCCGATTCTCGCGCAATGTGCTCCCTCGCACTCCGCGCAATCGCTGGTCCTGAAATGTACATCTCCGCGCATCCGCCTTTTCCGCATCCACAGGCTGGCCCGTGAAAATCGATCGTCGTGTGCCCGCCTTCTCCTCCCGGCCCGCGCCGGCCCATGTAAATTTCACCGTCAATTACGAGCCCCGTGCCGACGCCTGTACCCAGCGTCGCGTAAAACACATTGCGATAACCACGTCCCGCGCCCCATGCCGCTTCGGCCAGCGCTGCCGCTTTTGCATCGTTCGCAACGCGCACCGGCATGCGATAGTGTTTCTCCAGTTTCCGCGCGAGGTTGAAATTCTTCCAGCACGGTAAATTCGCCGCACTCAACAGCATGCCGCTTTTCGAGTCCACCCATCCCGGAACGCTCACGCCCATCGCATCGATTTTGCGCGCTCCAGCTTTCTTCAGCAGGCCGTCGATTGCTTCGCACACCGCAGCCAAGCCCGCCGCGGCGCTTTTGTTCGCCACCATCCGCGTGCGCGTCATCGACAGAATTTTCCCCGTTGGAGTGACGAGCCCAGCGGCCACTTTCGTTCCGCCGATGTCGACTGCCAGAATCACGCCCTCAGTTTTTTTCATTTTTACTTGTGTGGCGACGCCAGGCTCGCCTCCGGGGGTTCCGCTTGTAGCGCCGCAGCTTGGTTCAGTTCGCGCGAAATCAGCCATGCGCACACAATTGCCAACAGGCACAACATGGCTCCGGCGCTCCAGTCATGCAGCAAGAGTTTGCCGCCGCCAAACAATGCTCCGTACACCATCGCGCATCCCAAAACCCAGCACCGCAGATTTCGCGCCAAATCCCGCGTCTCCGGGACCTCCGGCGCAAGCGCGGCAATCGGCTTCCAACCGCTGACTTGCGGCCGCACCAAGCGATAAAACGACACGAGAATCTCATTTTGCTCGGGCTGCGTGAGCCACGTCACTCCAATCCACACGATCGTCGTAATCAGCGTCGTCGTCAGCGCATCCTTGGCAAACAGAACCGTTGCATCCCCCGAAAACGCGGTCGGTCGGTGAACCAGCGCCATCCACAAACCCTTCCAGTCCAGCAGACCAGTAATTACCAGCGACGACGCCATCGCCGAAATTTCGCTCCACGCGTTAATTCGCCACCAGAACCATCGCAAAATGTAAACCGCTCCCGTGCCCGCGCCCAGCTGGAGCACGTCTTCCCATCCCGAGCGAATCGATCCCAGATGCGCCGCAACGTATCCCGTGCACACGACCAGCAGCAGCGTTACGACCTGCGACACGTGAACGTAGTGCCTCTCTTTCGCACGCGTCCTGATGAACCGCCGGTAGCAATCCTCGACCAGATACGAAGTGCCCCAGTTCAGTTGCGTGGCAATTGTGGACATAAATGCCGCGAGAAATCCCGCCAGAATGATCCCGCGCAGCGCGTGCGGCACGTAATCATTCACAATCATCATGTAGCTGGTTTCCGGATGCGCCAGCCCGGGATAGAGAACGATCGCCGCGAGGGCTGTCAAAATCCAGGGCCAGGGCCGCACCGCGTAGTGCGCAATGTTGAACCACAGCACCGAGTAGAGTCCTTGCTTCTCATCCTTCGCGCTGAAAATTCGTTGAGCGATGTATCCACCGCCGCCCGGCTCCGCTCCCGGATACCAGAATGCCCACCACTGAATCCCCAGGTAGGTTACAAACGTAATCACCGGTAGTGTCCAAAGCGTCTCGCTCGAAAATCCGTGCGAGAAATCCGGCAAGAACGATAACGGGTCCGCACCTCCATTCGTCGCTCGCAGTGCTTCGACCTTCGCTATCATGTGCGTCATGCCGCCCGCGGCAACCACTCCGAAGTAAGCCACCACAATCACGATTCCCATCTTCAGCGCAAACTGAAACATATCCGTCCACAGCACGCCGCGCAGCCCGCCCAGCGAAACGTAAATTCCGGTGAAGGGAATCAGAAAGAAAATGCACAGAATCAAAGCCTGCCCGTTCGCCCCCGAAAATGTCCGCCCGAAAATCGCAATCATCAGACGCGCAAATCCATTCACGAACTCCCAGCCCTGCATCGTTGGGCCCATCGTCGTGGCCACAATCCCGATCATCGCCTTCGTGACCCACCCGAGGATCAGGCAGTTCATTAGCAGCCCAAGGTAAACAGCGCGGAAGCCGCGCAAAAAAGCCGCTGGCTTGCCACCGTAGCGAATCTCTGCGAACTGCACATCGGTCATTAATCCCGACCGCCGCCACAAACGCGCGAACAGGAACACCGTCATCATTCCCGACAGCAAAAACGCCCACCACAGCCAGTTTCCCGCGATTCCTTGCGTGTACACCAAGCCCGCCACCAGCAACGGCGTGTCTGCCGCAAACGTGGT
>Ga0126373_10000488_pt1 | contig 26086 bp, 20 predicted proteins | sample PanSoiMetPlot_11_FD_92545 | JGI IMG/M metagenome (GOLD analysis project Ga0126373, IMG submission 92545) | Tropical forest soil microbial communities from Panama - MetaG Plot_11 | ecosystem: Environmental > Terrestrial > Soil > Tropical forest > Bulk soil | place: Panama | collected 2016-02-17 | reverse complement strand
GGCATGACGGGCTGATGGATTTTCAGCTTCCGCGATATCCGCAGCAAAGAGATGGAACTCACCGGGATGCCATTGTGCTGGCTTGCGCCAGTAAACAGTTCTTCGGGGAGGCTATTCGCACGGGAGGCTCGTATCCGATTGTGTGGACCAGAGGGCTGATGGCTCCCGAAGCCTATACCCTGAAAGCCGCGCTCGACGGCTGGATCGCAGGTGAGAACCGGGAGCAGATCCGCGGTCGGGCGGCGGATGCCTATGACAAGTATCAAAAATGCGGAGTGGGGGCGGCTCGGCGATTGTTTGCGACTGGGTGGTGAGCATTTTTCGAATGCTCATGTGCTACCGGCAAGAGACATAGCAAGCTACGGATCGGGCTTGGCACTGTTCACGATGTCCGATAACGGGCATACTGAAACTTCTTGCTGTATGGCTTCCGACGCCAATTGCCGCGTCCTCTCTGGATTTCTCGACTATCTGCAGATCGAGAAAGGTCTGGCGAAGCTTTCGATTGCGGCCTACAACACGGACGTTGGTCAGTTTGCCGATTTTTTGCAAAAACGAAAGCGCCTGTTGCTGACGGCTCGCCGCGATGATGTTCGCGAGTTTATCCAGCAGCTCTTTTCCCATGGAGTGGACGGACGCAGCGTGGGACGGAAGCTGTCGGCTTTGCGGCACCTTTATCGATATCTGCTGCTGGATAAGAAGATCGAGCATGATCCCACGTTGAACATCGAATCGCCGCGGCAGTGGAAGGTGCTGCCAAAGTCGCTGGCGAAAGATGAAATCGAGGTGACACTCGCAGCGCCGCTTTTATCCGCTAAGCAGAAAGGGGATTCACCGGCCCTGGCATCCCGTGATCGCGCCATGCTGGAACTGCTCTATGCGGGAGCGCTGCGGGTTTCTGAGTTGGTCACGGCGAAGCTGGAAGATCTGAAACTGGAATCCGGATACATGCTGGTTCGCGGTAAGGGCGACAAGGAACGGATTGTGCCGCTGGGCAAGCCCGCACAGGATACACTGGCGGAATACCTGTCGCAGGCACGACCAAACCTGCTGCGAAAAGCCAAGGGCGGTGAAAGCAAAATTGGAAGCTCCCCGTTTTTGTTTATCGCAACTGGCGGGCGGAGGTTGACTCGACAGCGCGTATGGCAACTAGTCGGGCAAGCTTCAGCAGCTTCGGGACGACACGCCTCGCCCCACATGCTACGGCACTCCTGCGCCACGCATATGGTGGAAAATGGGGCCGACCTGCGAACCGTGCAGACGATTCTAGGGCATGCCGATATCTCTACCACGCAGGTTTATACGCATCTGGCACTCGATCGGCTGCGGAGTGTGTATCAGAAGCATCATCCGAGAGCGAAGCCCAGGTAGGCGATTGCAGATTGAAGATTTCGTGTGGTCCACACTGGCGGATTGTCAGCTTCGACTGTCATTGCGAGCAACGCGAGGTCCCTACCCTCGGCGTTGCATCTTGGTTGTAGGGATGCTTCGACTCCGAACGAGTTCGCTTCACGATCTCGTTCTCCGCTCAGCATGACAAGAACGTACATAGTCACCGGCTGAACATGACGCAAAGAACCAAAATCGACAAATCCGTCGCTGATTTTCTCCGCCACCTGCGCGAGAAGAACGCCTCGCCGCATACGATCAAGGCCTACACTGGCGACCTTACCAACTTTTGCGCATATTCCGGCGCGCGTGACTGGAAGCAGATCGACCACATTGCAATCCGCGGATTCCTTTCGCAACTGTACGAAAAGGGGTTAAGCAAGACATCGGTGGCTCGTTCTCTGGCTGCATTGCGATCGCTCTATCGTTGGCTCGCACTGGAGGGCGTGGTCGATCAGAATCCCGCGAAGCTGGTCGCTACGCCGAAGTTGCCGAAGAAGTTACCAAGAGTTCCGACCATCGAAGAGATGAATTCTGTCCTCGATGGAAAGATGCCTGAGACGGCAGCATTTCCCGAACGCGACCGTCTGATGCTGGAACTGCTCTATGGATGCGGGATTCGCAACTCGGAACTGACGGGCATCAACCTTGACGATATCCGTTTGAGTGCCGAGGCGATCCTGATCCGCGGCAAAGGAAAGAAAGAGCGATACGTTCCTTTCGGGGACTCGGTGAAAATCGCGCTGGCGGCTTATCTTCCTGCGCGGCAAACGCTACTGGCAGAGGTCCGCAAGAATTCCACCGCGCTGCTGATTAATCAGCGCGGAGGGCGACTCACCACACGCAGCGTGGGGCGCATTATCAAGAAAATCGCCGTCTCGAAAGGCCTTTCGCCGGATGTTCATCCTCACACTCTGCGCCATGCTTTCGGCACACACATGCTGGAGGAAGGCGCCGACCTGCGGGCGATCCAGGAATTGCTTGGCCACGAGCGACTGGCGACGACGCAGCGCTACACGCAGCTTTCTATGAAGCATGTGTTGCGGGTTTACGATCAGACGCATCCGCGCGCAAAGTAGACAGGTTCCCATGTCTTGCAAAATCGGCGAGACCCCTTCGACTGCCGCTCGGGGCAGGCAATGGGGAAACTCGAAGGAAGAAGATGACTTCGGCACTGCGCAGGGAGTGGTGTCGTGCGCCGAAAGCCGGTATGACTCTCTGACCATGCTCTTGGCTATCAGGGATTTTTTCGAAGACCTTCCCACATCGTCATCACCTGCGTTTTCAACTCGGCAGTCAGTTTCTCGTACGCTTCTTCCGATGCTTCTGATTCAGCCGGCGGCCGGATTGGATTTCCAAACTTGATCTTTACCGGCTTGAATCCTTGGAATGGCTTGTGGCGCGGCCATACTTCGTAGAAGCCGTCAATCGCTACGGGCACAATCGGAACTTGCAGGTGAATCGAGAGAATCGCCGCGCCCTTCTTGAAGATTCGCGGTGCGCCGTCGATGGAACGCTCGCCCTCGGGGTAGAGGATGAGCGAAAGTCCATGCCGCAGTCCGAAAGCTCCCGCGCGCATGGCGGGAACCAGATTTGCATCGGGGTCAACCACGACGGTCTTGAGAGTGCGGGCCAGCCTGCGCATCAATCCCTTTCCAAAAATCTCGCTGGTGCCGACGGCGAACAACTGGTAAAACTGCTCGGCGGGGATCACGCTCGCCAGAATGAGCGGGTCAAGATAACTCTGATGATTCGAACAGATGATGCAAGGACCGTTCTTGGGAAGCTTTTCGACGCCGCTTACTTTCAGATCGAAGCGGTCCAAGGATATTACTTGCGTCAAGCGGGAAATGAGATACCAAAAGGAGTCGTTCAGGCGACTCGGATGCGCGAGGGCAAGGACCTCAGGGTCGTCAGGATCTTCCGCCAGGATGGCCTTCCACCCCGCAAAGGTGACGCGAGTTCCCGGTTTTCCAGCCCCGCTTGCCGCACTTTGCAGGACCGCATCGATCAAGTCTTTGATGGTATAAATTTCTGCGAGTTGGGACTCTTCGACGTCGCCGCCCAGTTCTTCTTCCAGTCGGCTCAGTAATTCGACCCGCTGCATCGAGTCCAGCCCGAGATCAAGTTCCAGGTTGTGCGTGGGGCGGAGGTTTTTGGGAGCGGAATGCGATGCGTCACGCAAAAGTTTGAGCGCACGCTGCACATCGGGCTGCTCGAGCCACGAAGCTTCCTCGGGACTGAGAGGCTTTTCTGCCGGAAGTTCAGCGTCCTGCGAGAGCTTTTTCGCCTGATTCGCCTCGACGCGCTTCTGAACTTCGAACCTTTTGATTTTGCGCGTGCTGGTGCGCGGCAGATCGTCCTGCCAGATTTCATAGCTGATGACGCGCTTTGTAGTCGCGATCTGGGAGGAAAGTCCTTCGATGTCGTAGCGGATCACTTCTTTGGCATTCACGATCTTGCGTTTTTTGAGTTCATCGAAGTTGGGCACGATCACCGCGTGCAGCCGGTCGCGTTCCTCGCCGGGCTTGCCTTCGAGACCCATCACGGCGATTTCCTTGATGAACGCTGACTTCATGTAGTGGGCTTCGATCTCCTCGGGATAAACGTTCTTGCCATTGCTGAGAACGATGACTTCTTTCTTGCGTCCGGTAAGGAACAGATTTCCCTTCGAATCGAAATAGCCAAGATCGCCGGTCAGGAACCATCCATCTTTCATCACGGCTGCGGTTGCATCAGTCCGATTCCAATAGCCCTTCATGACCATGGGCCCGCGGACCGCCAGTTCGCCGACGGCTGGGCCGCCTTCTTCTTGCGGTTGAGGATCGACGATCTTTCCCTCGACGCCTCTCATAGCCTTGCCGCACGATCCGATGACGATGTCGTTGGGTGCATTCACATAGATAGCGGCGGTGGTTTCGGTGAGCCCGAGGGCCTGCATCACGTCGATTCCCAGATCGTAGAAATCTTTCTGGATGGCTGGATCGAAGCGCGAGCCTCCGGTCGCGAAATAGCGCATCTTGGGACCCATCGTGTGATGGACTTTTCGGAACAATATGGGTCCAGCATTGATGCCGACCTTACGCAGCGTACGATTGAGGGCGACCATTGCTCCGAAGATCTTCTGAGTAATCGGTCCCCGCTTTTTAATTTCCTGAAAAATTCGCTCGTGAATCAGGTAGTAGAACTGTGGCACGACGGCAAAGGCCGTGATATTTCGTTCCTGTAGTGCCTTGAGCAGTTCGGTAGTGTTGAGAGTTTCGAGATAGACGACGCGCGAGCCCTTGACCAGCGGCAGGAGCAAGTTCGCCATGAGTGCCAGAACATGGAAGAGTGGGAGGACTCCAAGCAAGGCATCGTTGGGCCCGATGTTCACCCAGTTGAAGACTGCGTCCACCTCGCCGAGGAAGCTGCCGTGCGTGAGCATTACGCCTTTGGGATCGGCGGTGGTTCCTGAGGTGTAGAGCAGGGAAGCAACGTCTTCCGTCTTCACCACAACAGGTTTGAACGAGCCCGGGCTGGATTTGAAGATGTCTGGCAAATTGGCCAGAAAACGATCCTGCTTGACCTGATCGTTGATGCGGTCCGGGTCGGTCAGGATCAATCCGATTTTGAGTTCCTTTGCCGCTGGCCGGGTCACAGGAACATGCTTTACATCCACGAACACGGAAGTCGTGCCACTGTCTTTCAGCAGCTTCAGAACCTGGTCGTCATGCAGTGCCGTGTCCAGGGGGACTGCTACGCAACCAGCGGTGATGATGCCCAGGTAAGCGGCGACCCAGCGAGGATGATTGTCGGCGAGAATCGCCAGCCGGGAACCTGGTGCGATTTTGTGGTCGGTAATCCAGCGGCCGACCGATTCGGCCCAGCTGTGAAGCTCTCCGTAAGTGCAACTTTCGAGGTGATCATGGCGTTGGAGTTCGAGAGCGACGTTGTTGGGCCGGCGCTGCGCGCACTCCAGAAAACGGTCATAGAACGTGGGCATGGGTCGTGGGGAATCTTACAGGAAAAGCCTTTCCGCGATCAGTAACTCAGGGGGTGTTTGCCGTCTTTGACTTTTCGGCGTCCGTTATAGCCTTTCTGAATTCCTCAACTGCCTTGATCTCTGGCGCGCGTAGGCAATCCTTTGCGGTGTAATGCCACAGCGCGGAAGAGCCAAACGCATTCGCGACGCTTCCCCGGTAGACCGAGAAGGAGTCCGGAGTCGGCCCAACCTCGTTTGTGATATGCGGCCCGCGGCCGTCCGTATCAGGTCTAGGTTCGCCGCCCAAAGGTGGGCCTTGGCTCCGTTGGCCAATTCGTATGTTGTCATCGAAAGGGCCACCTTTCATGGTAGGACTAACGGGCTTATCATTGCCAATTCGGAGCCCGACCACCAGATCTGACTGCTGCCCGTCGGGAACGACTCTGAATCTACCCCACTGAGTCAGGGCCCTTTCTACGTTCTGTCGAACTTGCTCGTTGGCTTTCGGATTATCCAGAGGTTCACCGGTGTCTGGTTCGATCGCGACGATGACAGTTTCTGCATGCAAAACATAGTCCGGAATGCGAGGCTTCTTCTGTTTGGGAAGAGCGGGGCAGGTGAGCAGAAGAATGAGCGCGAGCAGCGTAAAGAGGCGTTGGGTCATGATGGCGGTGATTATGGAGTCTTGGGGACTTTCGGTTTTTCTGCCTCGGTGATGGCTTTTCGGAACTCCTCAACTGCCGGTACTTGAGACCCCGTCGGGCGCAAGCAGTCTTTTCTGATGAAGCGCCAAACCGGCGGAGCGTCAAGTGGATCGGCGATGGTGCCTCGATATACGGCAAAGATATCGTCGCTGGGCCCTACTTCGTTGGAGATGCGGGGGCCCTGGTTCTGCGGGTACGGGCTAGGATCGCCCATGGTCGGCTGCCCCCGTTGCCCGCCAATGCGAATGCTGCTGTCGGTTGATTCTGCGATACCTGGGCGTTGATCGATGGGGCCGCCCTTAACGGTGGGACGCGCAGTTTGCCCGTTGCCAGTTCGGACGGTAATTACCAGATCGGACTCCTGACCGTCCATAACGAGTCGGAATCGTCCCCAGTCCATCAAAGCTTTTTCGACGTTCTCGCGGGCAGTTGCGTTCGCGCGCGGCTGATCGAGCGGTTCGCCCGCATCCTGGTCGATCACAACCCGCACCGTTTGCGCACGCAAGATATCCTCGGACAGTACAGATTTTTTCTTATCTTTATCTTTAGCGATTGCGAGGGTAACGAGCAGAAGGGGCAGAGCGAGTCGGACGAGGCGAGCAGTCATGGGGGCCTCCGGTATGCTACCAGCGATTATACGCGGGGAGGGTTCTAGGCCGACGCCTCCTGCATCTAATGTGCTAGGCTTCTAAAGACAGGATTCGGGCGTACCTGCCCTTCTGAAGGACTTCCGGTTGATCAACACATTACTTGGTAAGGTTTTCGGGACGAAGAACGAGCGCGTCATCAAGGCTCTGATGCCCAATGTGCGGGCGATTAACGCGCTTGAGCCGGAGATGCAGAAGCTCTCGGATGCCGATTTGCGCGCCAAGACCGACGAGTTCCGGAAGCGTATTCAGGACCGGCTTAGCCGGGTTGGAGGCAACAACGGGAATTCGCCTGCGGTACCCGAGATCGCGTCAGACGCGGAAGAGGAAAGTGATTTCGATGCCAGTAAGCGGGTGGAAAAAGAGCTATACGACGCGCTGCAGGAAGCGCTGAACGAAATCCTTCCCGAAGCTTTCGCCGTCGTGCGAGAAGCTGGCCGCCGCGTGCTGAATATGCGGCACTTCGACGTCCAGTTGATCGGCGGGATGGTGCTGCACGATGGCAAGATCTCTGAAATGAAGACGGGCGAGGGGAAAACGCTGGTCGCCACTCTTCCGGTGTATCTCAACGCCCTCAGCGGACGTGGCGTGCACGTTGTCACCGTCAATGATTACCTGGCCAAGCGCGACTCTGAGTGGATGGGCAAGCTGTATCGTTTCCTCGGATTGACGGTGGGAGTGATCGTCCACGATCTCGATGATGAGGAGCGGCGGGCTGCGTATGCAGCGGATGTAACTTACGGCACGAACAACGAGTTCGGCTTCGATTATCTGCGCGACAACATGAAGTTCGACATCAAGGACTGCGTGCAGCGCGGACATAATTTCGCGATCGTCGACGAAGTTGATTCCATCCTGATCGACGAAGCTCGTACGCCGCTGATCATTTCCGGCGCCAGTGAAGAGTCCACCGACAAGTATTACATCGTTAATCGCATCATCCCGAAGCTGACGCGCGGCGAGGAACTGAGCCCTGACGAATTGCGCCAGCAGCTAGAAGACGGGAAAATTCCGCAAGAGCAGCACGAAGAAATGCTCACCGAACTCGCTCGCGTGGGCGATGATCCGCAAAGGAAGATCCTTACCGGCGATTACGTGATCGACGAGAAGCACCGCAACATCACGGTTTCGGACGTGGGCTGGGAAAAAGTCGAAAAATTGCTTGGGATCGGCAACATTGCTGATCCCGAAAATTGGGGACTGAAGCACCACGTCGAAACAGCGATCAAGGCCCATGCGCTGTACCGGCGCGACGTCGAGTATGTGATTAAAGACGGTGAGGTCATCATCGTCGACGAATTCACCGGACGTATGATGCCGGGGCGGCGCTGGTCCGATGGCCTGCACCAGGCAATCGAAGCCAAGGAAAACGTCAAGATCGAGCGCGAAAACCAGACGCTGGCGACCATTACCTTCCAGAACTACTTCCGCATGTTCAAGAAGTTGGCCGGCATGACCGGTACGGCCGAAACCGAGGCGGAGGAATTCGAGAAGATCTATAAGCTGGAAGTGGTCGTGATCCCGACGAACCGCGCCCTCCTGCGCATCGAGAATCCAGACATCGTCTACCGCACCGAAAAAGAAAAGTACTTTGCCGCGGCCGACGAGATCCAGCAACTTGCAACCAAGGGCCAGCCAGTGCTCGTCGGCACCACCTCGGTAGAGAAATCCGAACGCCTTTCGGACCTGCTGAAGAAGAAGGCCATCAAGCACGTCGTGCTCAACGCAAAGTTCCACGAGCGCGAGGCCGAAATCGTCGCACAAGCCGGACGCAAAGGAGCGGTCACGATCGCAACCAACATGGCCGGCCGCGGCACCGACATTCTGCTGGGCGGCAATCCTGAATTCATGGCCAAGCAGGAGATGGTCAAGAAGGGGATTGCGCAGCAGCTGCGTGTGGCCCAGGGCAAGATCGAAGGCCCGCAGGAAGACGGTGAGACATCCGTCTTTTATTACAACGGCAACGAATACAATGTTCCGACTGACAAGTGGACGGAAGCATTCAACCGCTACAAACAGGCGACCGACAAGGAACACGACGAGGTGATCTCGGTCGGCGGCCTCCACATTCTCGGCACTGAGCGGCACGAATCACGACGAATCGATAACCAGCTTCGCGGCCGCGCAGGACGCCAGGGCGATCCCGGGTCTTCACGCTTCTATCTTGCGCTGGAAGATGACCTGATGCGCATCTTCGCGAAAGAGTGGGTTTCCACGCTGCTTCAGCGGCTGGGCATGGAAGAGGGTGTGCCGATTGAGTCGAAAATGATTACGCGCCGCATCGAGACGGCCCAGAAGGCGGTCGAGGCGCAACATTTCGAATCGCGCAAGCACCTGCTCGAATACGACGATGTTATGAACAAGCAGCGCGAGGCCGTCTATGGCCTCCGCCGCCGGTTGCTCGAGGGAACAGATCAGAAAGATCTGATTCTCGAAGACTACGTTGCTTCGATCCTTGCCGAGCAACTGGAAGAGTACTGCCCGGAGAAGGCGCATGCCGATGACTGGAACGTAAAGGGTCTGAAGGATGCGATCTTCACTCGCTTTGGAGTTGACTTCCTTGCCGAAGGGATCAAGCCCGAAAACCTCAACCGCGGTGAGCTCGGCGACGCGATCTTTGGCAAACTGAAAGAACGCTACGTGGCCAAAGAGAAACTCATCGGCCCCGATGCCATGCGCCATCACGAGCGCATGATCATGCTCAGTGTGATCGACCAGCAGTGGAAAGATCACCTGCTCAGCATGGACCACCTGAAGGAAGGTATCGGGCTGCGAGGATATGGCCAGCACGATCCGCTGGTCGAGTACAAGAAAGAATCCTTCGAGATGTTTGAAGCGATGATGCAGCGCTTCCAGGAGGATACGGTCCGGTATCTGTACCTGATGCAGATTCTGGAGCGGCCGGCGCAACCTGCACCACAGGCACCTACGGCCGACGAAGCCCAGCCCAGTCCCGCGCATCGTGATGGCGATGGGAATGGGCGGCGTCCGCGGATGGTATCCACGTCTGCCGACGAGCTGGAAGAAGCTTTCATGCGACGCAAGCGCCGCGAGCTGGAGCAGGCGCGGATGGCAGGCGGCGGCGAGGCGCAACAGGTGCAGCAGGTTGTGCGCGGCCAAGAAAAAGTGGGCCGCAATGATCCTTGTCCTTGCGGGTCAGGGAAGAAGTACAAGAAGTGCCACGGGGCTTAATACAAATTCCGTGAGTTGATGGCTCGCGCTAACCATTGTGGAACGTGGTTGTAGTCGAGCTTGTTGGGCTTTCTCTTTTTCCACTTCCACTCCGCTCTGCTTCGCTGAGCGGTGCCCAGCGAAGCAGCAGCAAAGCGAGCCAGAGCTTACTTTAGAACGGCTCGTACTTGGCGTTCACGGTGCCGGTCTTCTGCGCTCCGAGTTGAAGAACCCAGAGCAACTCCACCGATCCGTCAACCGACGCTTGATATCCGGCGTAATTTGCACCGGGGTTGCAAGGGTTTGGGCCGGCGCTCGTATTCTGGACGATCCCTTCGAAGCCATAGGGTACGTTGGGTTGCCCAATCTCCTCGAGCATTAAGCCGAGAGAAGCTTCCCCGAGCGAATTGTTCAGCGCTGCGTAACCCCAGGCGCCGTACTGGCTGGAGTCGAAGGACTCGGAGAAATTGGTGTCAGTAAAGGGGCTGGCCGCAGGATCAACATCGGCATAGCGCACCAGATAAGCGAGTTTGGTGATTGCAGTGTTGTTCTTCAGTTGCATGGTGACCTTCGCAAACGGTTGTACTCCGGCCTGTTTGGTGATCGTCTGGGTCAGGGTCCACAATCCGTCCGTGGTGGTTCGTGCGATCTTTACCAAAGTGGCATTGTTCAGAAGCAGAACCGGCGCGCCCCAAGTTCCGCTGTCGGTATACGCCCAGTCGAAGTACGAGACCCCGGTCGAGATATCGCAAACGCCATAGCCTTCGGCAGCGCCGCCTTGGGCAATTTGATCAAATCCGCTGGGGCTTTGCAGCGCCACGATATTCCCGTTCACCGTTACACAGTAGCTCAGGAAACTGTTGAGGTTTCCAGGAACCGTGAAAGTGTAGGAGCAAGTGGCCGTGGAGGGCGGGGCGACGGCATCGACACCTGTTTTCAGGTTAATCGACGGTGTGGTAGCGGACGGATGCGGCGTCAGGTGCGGCATCAAAGAGGGCGTGTACTGCGCCTGAGCAAGGGTTGCAGAGATCGTAGCGACAACTACAAACAACAAAATCGATTTGCACTTCATTTCAGTCTTCTCCTCAAGAGTCGAATTGTTTTGATGGCCCAGCTTCGAGCGCCGGCGTTGATATGCACGGGCCCTGAGGGATTTGCGAGGGATCTGTTCCGCAGCGCGGACTGCTACCTTGGGCTTTCGAAAATGAGGAAGTGATTCCGACCTAAACTAGGAGAAAAATCGTGGGGAACTACCAGGCCGAACTGGAGTGAGAGTCACACAACTCCGATTGCATGTCAAGAGAAAACGTGAATGCGAGGATGAAATGTGATGCGAAGAAAAAAACACTGCACACTGCAACGTTCATCAAATTATTTTCACTCTACTTCTATGTAGGAGTGCGTGTGAATTCAGTCGCTTCGGCGGTGGACCAGGAGCATCACAGCGGCTAGTGACGGTTGGGTTCTGCCATGACGCTTGAGCCTCCAGGGTTCCTCATCCGGGTGCGCCGGATTCGGGATGACCACAGCAAGGAACGATTTAGGGCTTCACGGCTTTGAACGTCATCTCTTGGGCCCTGCTCTTTTTCTCCTGTTTCCAATCTGCGAACAGCGAGGCGTAGTTCTTCGTGATGTATGCTTCGCGTCCAACCCCCAAGCTTTTCGCTGTCGCATCGATCCATCGCGGCTTGCCCTCGATTTCGCAAAAGTCTCCGATCGGTGTGTGATCGACCACGACTTGTCCTTTACCATCGGTCCACTCGGCACGAAACTTCTCGTATCGGAAAGATGGCGAATATCCCAGCGCGCTCAGGATCGCGTTCATCTTTTTTCCGTCATCAACGCCCGTTTCTAATTCCGTCCGGCTGCTGTGACGGCTGACTTTGCCTCCGCTTTTGTGAGTCAGCTTCCACGATGAGCCAAACTCCCGAAGGCGTAGCAGTTCCTTACGCTTCCGCAAAACCTGCCCAGGGAGGTCATAAAGAGTGTTCATCTCGTGCGTGCGAGGCGTTTCGAGGCGGAATCCGGCGCAGCGCAACTTGCGATTGAGCGCACGCAGATTCTCGACACGGAATTTGATCTCGATTTCTTTCTGCATGCATGCAGTGTATTACGGGATTGCGGCTTCGCGCGTCCATTGATGGGTTTGATGGGATCAGCAAATGACGATCCAATTCGGAGCGCCGACCCAGCACACTGCAATTGAGGCTGCTAACCGGGTGTCCGCTGCGGGGAGAGACGGATTGTGCGACGGGGAGTCTTGGAAACTGTTCAAAGCCGAATTGTACTCCACGCGTTCTCTCCGGGCAGATGCTATGATTGCCCCCATTCAAAACGTATTTTGGAGTTGCTATGAAGAATCTGTACGAAAGGGAAACAGTTGACGAGGTAATGGCGCGGATCGATAGCCTGCAATCCGCCGCACAACACCGGTGGGGCAAGATGGATGTCGGCCAGATGCTGGCCCACTGCTCGGCCGCAATGGATATGGCATCGGGTAGAATTAATCCACCGCGCATGTTCATCGGCAGACTGCTGGGCCCTCTTGTGAAACCTGTCTATACAAACGAGAAACCGTTTGGACAAGGGAATCCGACAGAGAAGACGCTCGTCGTCAGCGAGGCTCGGGATTTTTCGCACGAGCAAATCCGATTGAAAGATTGTGTGCGCGAATTTCATCAGGGTGGGGAAGCGAAGTGCACCCGGCATCCGCACCCTTTTTTTGGAGATCTTACTCCGCAAGAATGGAGTCGGGGTATGTACAAGCACCTGGACCATCATCTGCGGCAATTCGGAGCTTAGAGCATGTAGCCCCAGGCGCATTCGTCCGCGGTTGCGCGCACGCGATGTCAGTGCGCCGCAACATTGGAAATACCGCATAACGCCGGGATATCCAGGCTTATCACGGCCTGAACGATGTGCGGCGTTGAGTGCGATCGCTCTTACTGCCAATCTCAGCACTTCAACTCAATGCGAATGGTGTGCGAAGACGTGGCGCCGACGTTCTTGATCTCATGCACCGTTGCTTCGCTCCATCCGGCGGTTCCGGCGGTGCGATGCACACGGCTGGTCTTTTCATCGGGAAATGTTTTTATTTCAGCGTCCGAGTCCGCGAGGTAAACGGTCACGCTATGTGGATGGCTATGCTTCGGTTCTGTTTCCCCAGCGGGAGACTTGGACTCGATGACACGCACGAATTGATTTTCGAAAAGCAACTTGTGAGTTTGGGGTGTCACTTTCAGCGGATCGAGATCTTTGTCTTGCGCCTGAACGAGATGCCCAAAGGCTCTCCTTGCCGCAATCGTGGTCCACAGCAGTTCTCTTCGATTCACAAAGCCTCCGATGTCTTCGGCAAGATCATACATTCCTCTTGCTCGCTTCGGTCCGTTAGCGAGAATGATGCTTCCGCCCAACGCTCCTTCGCGAGCGGTAACGGCCGATTTCGACAACCTACTTCTTTACAAGTGACGCGTGGATCTCGCAGACAAAGTCGTCGGCGCGTACGCGCCCATGTTCCCCACTCAGCATCGAAGTCGGAAGTCGGATGTTCGGCCACTGCTTGGCTTTCCGTTTTACCCGCCGCCGCTAAATGTTGAACACGGTCCTGGACGGTGACAATCATGTCGCGGAAAGCTTTAACGGTTCCGCCATTTGTTACTCTTCCTCGTGCCGGAACAATCTTGATCGCGCCGTCAGTCCACGGTTTGAGGGTTTTCAGAAGGCCGTCAAGTGTGCCGCCTTGCGACTCGTCAATCTTCGGATAGCCGCCTCCCGGAAATACCTCGTCCCAATAGACTGTGGTGCCTACGTGGAAATGCACAAGGCTGTCCGCACTACTGTATCCAGGCTTCTGATGCACGAAGTGGATGGCTTCCCCATTGAGATCGAAGGCCAGGACTTCAGAGAACGCCATCCGGGGATGTTGGACCCCCAATGCAGCAAACCGCGCCGGCGGCGGAGGTGGCGCTCCCATGGCATCTCCTCCCAGTCGTTGGAGCGTGTTCTCGTGCATGACCACGAATGCCCCGCGACGTTGCCAACCGGCGTCGCCTTCGGAGTGACTGCGGTCCTGTGGTGCTATAACCACATACCGAAAAGCAGACTTTGTTCGCGCTGCAAGGACGTCGCTGATCTTCGATGTACTCGCCGCTGTTGGTGTCCCGACCAGAAACGCACCGTCCCTGCCAACGGAAGCGACCACCCCATCGGTTGTCGAGAATACGGGCAGGTTCGGCGTAATCTCCATCACGCCAACGGTAGCCTGTGCGCTGAGTGTGACCTGTCCGTGCAGCAGAAGGGGCAGGCCGGCGAGAAGATGGATACAAATGAGCGCGACTAGACTGAAGGGTCATATGTTTTTAACCCCGAGGTAGTTTTAGGGCAAATTACCGCCCTTGGTCGGGGAAAGTCTAGGATTGCGCTGTAACTCCTCATCGCGCTCAGAAATTGGCTCAGGCTAAGAGCTGGCGAGATGGTCTTTCGCTACACGACTTCGATGGTCCGTGGCCGCTCCGACGAGACCCCAACACGTCTCTGGATCCACTCTTCGGTCCCGCTCCCTCCCCTTCGCTACGCTCAGGGTCAGGGTCGTGGGCGGACCAATGGGTCGGCCGCTACACAACCGCTTAACTGAATGTTGGCAGCTTCACCAGATCATTCTTCGGGACCGACTCAAAGTGGCCGCCGGCTTTGCGCCAGGCAGCCAGACCGCCAACGATGACGAATGTCTTGAATCCCTTGTCCCTCAATATGTGCGCCACCCGGGCGCTCGTGGCTTCGCGCGCTCAAGTACAGTAGAGGTAAATATCCTTGTCCTTTGGGAGGTTCTTAATCTCCTCCTCAAGGTTATTGGGCTCGATCCGAATCGATCCCCGGATCCGCTCGGCGCCAATGTCGTAATACCCGTGGCTGCGAACGTCGACGATCAGCATGCCATCACCTGCGCCGGCCGCGATCCGCTCGGCAAGCTCCTCGGCATGGATCCGCGGTACGAAATCGTACTCGCGATATTCCTGGTATTGCACGATGCGATAGACGATATAGACCACGAGCGCAATGATGATGACCGCTTCCATCACCCGGCTGGCTGCGTAGAAGCTCCGCAGGGTGGCGGCGAGGAAGTCGCGCGAGACATATCCGATCAGCAGGTAAACGAGCGTGTATAAGACGCATCCTGCAAGGTCGAGCCGGAGGAACTGAGCGAAAGGCATCTTCATGCTTCCCGCCAGCGGGGCGGCCATGGTGTTCACACCCGGAACGAACTTGGCGATCAGCAGCGTGGCCTTGCCACGTTTGTAGAACGATTCCGCGGAGCGCAGCATGCATGTCTCCGGATTCATCGAAAGCCGACACAGGAATCCCAGCAAAGCCCATCCTGTATAGCGGCCCAGCCAGAATTGCCATATATCGCCCAACAGAAGAGCGGCCAGAGCCGCCACAACTACGCCCGTTGCCGATAAGGTATGCGAGGCGATGGCTGCGCCCGCTGCGACTAGCGCGATGGATGCCGGGATGGGCAGCCCGATGGTTTCCGCGAGCAGCACGGCGAAGGTCAGGGCGTATCCGTGACGACCTATCGATGCGAGCAAGTGATTCATAGATTCAGTAAAGTGATTTGATTCCGCGGAACAGCAAAGGAAGCAGTATAAACAAAGCCGGACGGTCCCGATGGAGGCTGTCCGGCTCTGCGGTGGGAGGACCGAGTCTCTCAGGAGGACTTTCCTCGACAGGGGTGAGCAAGGCAGCGGCTTGCCCTCGAAGTCCTTCCGGCCATGGCCGGGCCGGCGCGTCGAAAGCGCCAGGCGCCTTTCGCCCTAAGTTTCGACTGGAGCCGCCAGCTTGGGTTGGTGGTTCGCCCTTGCGGATAGGCCCCTAACGACCGGCCTTTCCTCAGGTGCCAAGGGGAGAAGTGAGGTGACCTTCCCATGCCCCACTCGCATGCCAGTGCGTCTCATTGTCCTTCCGGGCTTACCGACGCTCCCATCAACTGGCTGCATTCTGAGGCGAGCCATGGGAATTTTCTGTGGCATCCGTCACGAGTCGAGGTGACGGGAGTCAAAAGGAGATTGGGAGGATTTTTGTGCTCTGGGTCACAAAGGAGGGGTTAGGGGGGCTAGGGAACAGGGAATAAGGTCTGAATCGATTCAATCCTAGTCCCTAACCCTAATCCCTGCTTTATCTACTTCTCTCTCGCTACGACGAACTCCGGTGCCCAGAGAAGGGCGCGTTTGATCTCTGAATCGGGGAAGAAGCAGATGGATTTCCTTGCCGATTCGGCGTATTGCGCTGCGCGGGAGTTGGCCGCGTCGAGTGAGCCATACTGCTGCAGGATGGCGAGAATGTCGGCATGGGTAACGCCATTGAACGCGCGATCTTCAAGGATCTTTTCGATGTTGGCGCGTTCCGTGTCGGTACAGCGCTCCAGAGCATGAATGACTGCCATTGTGACCTTGCCTTCGCGCAGATCACTGGCGACCGGCTTGCCAAGGACTTCTTCTGAGGCGGTCAGGTCGAGAACATCATCCACGATCTGAAATGCCATGCCCAAGTCATGGCCGTACTTGCCCAAAGCGTCTTCTTGCTCGGGGCTGGCTCCGCCCAGAATCGCGCCCAGCCGCATACAGACGGAAAAGAGGCAGGCCGTTTTGCGGAAGATCAGATCGAAGTGCTCATCGAGCGTGATCAGCTTCCCCAGTTTTTCCATCTGGAGCAGTTCGCCCTCGACCATCTGCTGGGTCAGTTCGATCAGAGTGTCCAAGATGCGAAAATTGCGCTCCTGCAGGGCAATCTTGAACGCCTGCATGTAGAGCCAATCACCGGCCAGCACACACTTGGAATTGCCCCATTGCGTGTTGGCGGCGGGACGTCCGCGGCGGGTCTTGGCGTCATCGATGATGTCATCGTGAACCAAGGTCGCAGTATGGATAATCTCAACCACGGCGCCGAGGCGAACCGCACCGCGTCCCTGATAGTGCAAAAGCCTTGCCGAAAGCAGCAACAGGGCGGGACGAATTCTCTTTCCACCGCCTGCCCGCAGGTACTCGCCGATTTCGGTGATGGCGCCGACGTTCGAGACCGTGTCGCGGCCGAACTCGTCCTCCAATGCGGTGAGATCATCTCGCAGCAGATCGAAGACTTCTTTTCCGTTGATGGTGGCAGGCGCGCTCAAGTAAATGAAATTCATTCACCACCGAAGCACGGACTCACGGAGAACAGTAAAGCAAATTCCTCCGGGTCTCGATACATCCGTGGTGAATCGCTAGTTCGTTCTGTAATTTATAAACTGTAAATCAATTCCGAAATCGTGTTGCTTCAACAACTGAATGACTTCCTGCAGCGTATCGCGGTCTTTGCCGCTGATTCGAACCAGGTCACCTTGAATCGATGCTTGAGCTTTCTTCTTCGAATCCTTTACCAGCTTCACAATCTCCCGGGCTTTCTCAATCGCGATGCCCTGCTGGAGAGTGGCCCGACGCTTGGCAGTACCGGCTGCCGCCGGTTCGACGGGTCCATAGGTTAGAGCTTTGAGCGAGACCCCCCGTTTCACTAATTTCTGCTGCAGGATGTCATTGACGGCCTTCAACTTGTACTCGTCGGCCGAGTGCAGCACGATAGCGTCTTTCTCCTGCTCGATATTGGATTTCGAGTCCTTCAGGTCAAAGCGCGTGTGCACCTCTTTCAACGCCTGCTGGATGGCGTTTGACACCTCCTGCATGTCGACCTTACTGACGACGTCGAAACTATTATCGGGCATGGATTTCTAATCTTTCTGAAACAAAGGAATCTTAACCTGAGGTTAACAGAAGTTTCGGCTTTAGCGGGAAGGAACTTTGCTTTCAGTGATTTCAGCGATTTTGAAAAAATTGTAGAAATTGCGGGCGGTTCGCTCTCCAACCTCTTCCATGGAGAGCCCGCGCAACTCTCCGATTTTGCGGGCCGTTTCTTTTACATATGCCGGTTCATTTCGTTTTCCGCGGTAAGGAATTGGGGCCAGGTAGGGGCAATCAGTCTCGATGAACATGCGATCGAGCGGTACCTCCAGCGCGGCATCGCGGATCTGCTGGGCCTTGGGAAACGTTACATTGCCGGCAAACGAGATCATGAAGCCCATGTCCAAAGCGCGCTTCGCTTGCGGCCAATTCCCGGTGAAGCAGTGCAGGACGCCGCCGATCCCGTTGGGCGCCCATTGTGCGCTAATAAGTTGCAGGCAGTCTTGCCAAGCGTTGTCGCTGTGATCGGAGGCCCGGCAGTGAATCACGATGGGCAGTTTGGCGGCAGCAGCCAGTTCCATTTGGCGAATGAAGACGTGCTTTTGGACGTCGCGCGGAGAGTAGTCGTAGTAGTAGTCCAGGCCAATCTCTCCCCAGGCAATGACCTTAGGATTTTTCACCAGTTTTTCCATCTCGGCAAAAGCGTGGTCCGAAGCGAGCCGCGCCTCGTGGGGATGAATACCGATCGTTGCATACAGGAACGGATACTGCTCGGCCAGCCGAATTCCGGCATCGAGTTCGGGAGGGCCGTCGCCATTGCCGATGGCAACCATCGCTACAACTCCGGCCTCGCGCGCGCGTGCGATCACCTGCTGGCGATCGGAGTCGAACTGCTTACCATCGAGATGGGCGTGAGAATCGACGAACATATAAGAACAGGGGTCGGGCGTCTGGCTTCAGGCCTCAGCACGTCAGTTAAAAGGCCAAGCGTTGCTTCATGGCGGACAGCTTCCCGAGACCGCAGCGGATCGCGTGCAGTTCCTGACACATGGCCCAACGCCTGACGCCTGCTTACTTGAGTCTTGCCCCAACTGGTACATCTTCCAGAAAACTCGCCAGCACCGGTTTCCCGCCCTCTAAAGAGGCGGCAACGATCATGCCGTTCGACTCCAGCCCTCGCAGCTTCCGCGGAACAAGATTCGCCACAATCACAACTTTTCGGCCCACCAGCGTTTCGGGGGTATAGGCCTCTGCAATACCCGCAACAACTTGCCGCACCTCCGTTCCAATATCAATTTCCAGGCGCAGCAGCCTGTCGGATTTGGGCACCCGCTCGGCAACCTTCACCACCCCTACCCGCAGCTCCACCTTGGCGAAGTCATCGATCGTGATCTTCCTGTCATTGGCCGGTACAGCTGTCGCGGGTGTTACGGACGTCGCCGGACTGGCAGGCACTTTCACTTCCTCTGCCGCCGGCCGTTGCTGATCTTCCATCTTCTGCATCCTTTCAATCGCGCTTTTGTCGGCGCGCGGAAAAACGGGACTTACCTCGCCCAGTTTCGTGCCCAGCGGCAGTTGTCCCCATGAGAGCTTGTTTAGATCGACTTTCTTGATGTCTCCCAGTCCCAGCTGCTGCCAGATTTTGGCGGTGGCTTCCGGGATCACCGGATGCGCGAGCACCGTGGCAATTCGAAGCGCCTCAGCCGAGGTGTACAGAACCGTGGCCAGTCGTGCCCGGCTCTCGTCATCCTGCCTCTCGCCGAGTGACCAGGGTTCGTTCTCGACGATGTATTTGTCGACCGTAGCGATCAGATTCCAAGCAGACTCCAGCGCCCGCGAGAATTGAAACTGATCGAAAAATGCGGCGAACTCGCGAATTGCCCTGCGGGCTGTCTCCGCCACCGCATCGTCTGCCAGACTCTTCGCGACGGCATGCGAGGGGTACGGTACTTCGCCTTTGAAATACCGGTTGATCATGGTCAGGGTCCGACTGGCGAGGTTCCCAATGCCGTTGGCCAGATCGGAGTTATAGCGCTGCACAAGCGCATCGAACGAAAACGATCCGTCCTGCCCAAATACAACCTCGCGAAGGAGGAAGTAACGCAAGGCATCGGCTCCGAGGACGTCGAGAATCGTTTCGGTCCGCACGATGTTACCCCGCGACTTCGACATCTTGCTCTCTTCAAACAGCAGCCAGCCATGCGCGACAATCGCTTTAGGCAGCTCCAAACCTGCCGCCATCAGGAATGCCGGCCAGTACACGCAGTGGAAACGGACGATTTCTTTGCCGATCATGTGTACATCGGCAGGCCAGTATTTCTTGAAAGCCTCCTGCGCCCCGGCATGAGCCGAGCCATATCCGATCGCGGTGATGTAGTTGGCCAGCGCGTCGAACCAAACGTAGATCACATGCTTCGGGTCGCCGGGAACGGGAACGCCCCACGAGAATGTGGATCGGCTGATTGACTGGTCTCGCAGGCCCGATTTCACGAACGAGATCACTTCGTTGCGACGTGTCTCTGGACGGATGAAATCCGGATTCGCGTACAGCTCGAGCAATTTATGCTGAAATGCCGAGAGTTTGAAGAAGTAATTTTCTTCCTGGACGGTCTCGGTCATTCGCCCGCAGATCGGGCAGGGATCCCCGGGCTGCGCACCATCGACATAGAGTTCATCCGACACGCAATACTGCCCGGTGTACGTTCCCTTGTAGATATAGCCATTGTCGCGAATGCGGCGAAACAGTTCCTGCAGGCGTTTCTTGTGGCGCTCTTCCGTCGTGCGGATGAAATCGTCATTGGAAATCCCCATCCGCTTCCACAGAGCGCGGAATTCTCCGGAGATCTCGTCGGCATATTGCTGTGGCGACTTGCCGGCTGCCTCCGCCGCGCGCTCAATCTTTTGTCCGTGTTCGTCTGTGCCCGTCAGGAAGAAGGTGTCATCGCCCAGAAGCCGGTGTCGGCGCGCGATCGTATCGCAGGCAATCGTCGTGTACGTGTGCCCGATATGCGGACGGGCGTTCACGTAGTAAATCGGGGTCGTGATGTAGAACTTCCTCGTCATAATTTGTGGCCGAGACACTCCCAGTATTACTCTGTGTGCCCTCCGTGCCCTCTGAGTTTAATGCGTTTTGTCCTTCGAGTAGGCCCGCGTCGCTTCCTGCAGTACGGTCTTCAAGGGCACGTGCTGCTCGGCGGCGATCCGGCGGCAGTCTTCGTATTCGGGCGCATAATTCATAACGGTCCCGTTCATGCTGGCGATTTTGATGCGAACCTCACCCCACGGGGTGCGCACGTTCTCCCATCGCCGTGCGAGTACTTGGCGGGATTCTTCGCGCCGGCGCACGCCCAAAGTGGTGGTCTCGGAAAACAGTATCTGCGTTAGTCTTTCTGCATCCTCCGGCTTGCAAAGCACCGTCAGCAACGTTCCGGGCCGGTTCTTTTTCATCTGTACGGGCGCGCCAAAGACGTCCAGGGCGCCTTGCTCCCGCAACTGATCCATCACGTAGCCGAACACCTGCGGATTCAGATCATCGAGATTCGCCTCGAGGACACAGATCGTCTGCGATTTTGGCACGCTCGCCATTGTTGTTAGCGCCTGCCCGACAACCAGACGCAGAACGTTTGGGCGCCCTGCGAAATCTCGCGATCCGGCACCATAAGCGGACTTTTCGACCTTCATGTGGGGGAATGCCCCGAAGCGCTTGGCCAATGTGCGAACGATCGCCGCTCCGGTCGGGGTAACGAGTTCGGCCTGGACCCCCGACGAATACACCGGTGCATGCTCTAACAATTCAATTGTCGCGGGCGCGGGTACAGGAAACGTTCCATGTGCGCACTGGACGGTTCCACCGCCTACATTCAGAGGCGAACAGACGATCTCGTCCACACCCAATGCCTCGGAACCTACGGCCGCGCAAACGATATCAACGATGGCGTCCACGGCGCCTACCTCGTGGAAATGGATGGAATCAATGGGCACGTTGTGAATCTTGGCTTCCGCCGCGCCCAGAGCTTCAAATATCCGAACGGCGGTTGTCTTTGCCGACTCTGAAATCGACGCTTTTGTGATGATCGTGCGAATCTCCGCGAGCCCTCGATGCGCATGCGAGTGCTCATGCCGGTGTTCGCCGGAGTCACCGTGCTGGTGAGAATGGTGTTGCGCATGGGAACGCGCATGCTCAGTATCTTTCTTCGCCCAGTACTCTTCCCGGGGCATATCCTTCTCGCCATCCACCCACACATCAACCTTGGTCGCCGAGATACCGCTGCGCATTACCTTCGAAACTTCGATCTTCGCGCCGACGCCTAATGCCGCGACTGTCTTCTCCAGCACCTCAGGAGACACCCCGGCATCCACCAGGGCGCCCAGGAACATGTCTCCACTGATACCGGAAAAGCAATCGAGATACGCGATGCGCATAGGACCAACTCGAATTCGCACTAGTTGCTGGTCAGTAGTATTTGGCCAACGACCAACCAGGAACGACCGAGTTTTCATGATAGGGAACGCCTGCATCTGTGGTCAAACGTCGGCCGTGCGGCGACTCTGTTAAAATCACTGCTTCTTCAACAGTTTAGAGGGCTTCCTTGTATCGTTATCTCGAACGGCGCCTCGCGCAAAGGGTGCTCGAGTGCTTGCAAAAGCGTTATCCGGATGTTGCGCTTCCTGCGGTGGTGATGGAGCAGCCTCCACAGGTGGAGCTCGGGGATTTCGCCATTCCGCTGTTCCCGTTTGCCAAGCCACTGCGCTCGGCACCGCTGAAGATTGCGGAAACGATTCGCGCGGAGATAAGCCCGATCGAAGGCATTGCCGAGATGCAGGTCGCTCCTCCGGGATATCTGAATATCAGAATCGACCGCGGCTGGCTGGCGACTGCCCTCGCCGCTGATCAAAAGGCACCCTCTGATGTGCCACCCGGCAAGATCCTGGTTGAGCATTCGAGCATTAACCCGAACAAGGCAGCGCACATTGGACATTTGCGCAATGCGATTCTAGGAGATACGTTCGTCCGGTTACTGCGGTTCGCGGGAAGGGAAGTCGACGTTCAGAATTACATCGACAATACCGGTGTTCAGGTAGCGGATGTTGTGGTCGGGTTCACTCACCTGGAGAAGAAGACTCGTGCTGATATTGAGGTACTCATCCGACAGCCGCGCTTCGACTACTACTGCTGGGATCTTTATGCCCGTGTCTCCCAGTGGTACGAAGTAGACAGGCAGAACCTGCAAGCGCGATTACAGACACTTCATGCCATTGAGGACGCGAGAAGCGAAACGGCCGCCATTGCTGATTTGATCTCGATCGCCGTTCTGCGGCGGCATCTCGAGACGATGGATCGGCTCGACATCGAGTATGACTTCCTTCCACGCGAGAGCGAGATTCTGCACCTGCACTTCTGGAATGCTGCCTTCGAGAAGCTGAAATCTGCCGGAGTCTTGACCTTTGAGACTGAAGGCAAGAACAAAGGCTGCTGGGTCATGCGGCGGGCCGGGACTTCAGAAGCAAATTTCCCCACCGAGGACACCCTTCGACTTCGCTCAGGGCAGGCAGAGGACACAGAGGAAGACAGGATCACGGAGGAAGATCAAAAGGTCATCGTCCGCTCTAACGGTACGGTCGGCTATGTCGGCAAAGACATCGCTTACCACATGTGGAAGTTCGGGCTGCTCGGGCTCGACTTTGGATACCGCAAGTTCTATCGGTACCCCAACGAGCACGATGTATGGATATCCACGACCGATGGTGAGAAACAGCATCCTCACTTCGGCGACGTGGTTGAAAACTACAACGTCATCGACGTAAGACAGTCGGAAGCGCAAAACACCGTTAAGGAAGCGCTGCGCGATCTGGGGCACGGAGAAGCTGCCGACCATTTCACGCACTTCTCCTACGGAATGGTCGTGCTGACTCCGCGCTGCGCAGAGGAACTCGGCTACAGCCTGAGCGAAGAAGACCAGACGCGCCCGTTCATCGGGGTGAGCGGGCGCAAGGGTTTTGGCGTGAAGGCCGACGACCTGCTGGATCAGCTCATCGCGTCAGCGAAGAAGGAAGTTGATTCGCGGCATCCACAACTCGCAGCGTCGGAGCGGCTCGGCATTGCGACGCAAATTGCCATCGGCGCACTTCGTTATTTCATGCTGAAGTACACAAAGCAGTCCGTAATCGCGTTTGACTTTAAAGACGCGCTCAGCTTCGAGGGAGAAACCGGACCATATGGGCAATATGCTGTTGTTCGCGCCGCCAGCATTTTCCGCAAGGCTGGAGTCGATGCGGATGCTTCGGCGAAAGGCAGTCTCTCGTCGGCCGACGCAGCGTGGTACCTGCGCAGCGAGGGCGGAAACGAAATCTGGGAACTCTGGCTGGCGGCTTCGAAGACCTCTTACATCATCGGTCAGTGCATCGCTACGACGGAGCCGTCTTACCTGGCGAAACACGTGTTTCAGTTGGCTCAGCTGTTCAATACTTTCTACCACCGTTTTCCCATACTGGCGGAGCCGGACGAGAAGCGGAAGCATTTCCTGCTGACGACGGTCGCCGTGGTTCGTCGCGAACTGATCCGTGCGCTCGCCGTGATGGGCATTACTGTGCCGCCGGTCATGTAAAATGCTGCCAGCATGCGGCGTGATGCATCCCTGTGTTCGTGACCAACACCGCCCCTGACAAATCTCCCGCGCGTCCGTTTGGCCGGCGTATTGTGCTGGTGCTGTTGATCATCATTCTGACGCTAGCCGCCACGGGATTTCTCTATGAGAACATCTCGGAGGCGCGGGACCGCCGTTTCAACGCGATGGGAGGAAGGCTGGTCGGGCTCGGCGCACGCAAGATGCACATCAACTGCACCGGAGAGGGCGGCCCGGCCGTAATTCTTGACTCTGGTCTGGGCGACACCTACGTCTCGTGGCATAAGGTGCAACCAGAGATCGCGAAATTCACCCGAGTTTGCTCCTACGATAGAGCCGGCCTCGGCTACAGTGATCCGAGCCCGCGGTCACGCACCAGCCGCGTCATCGCGCAGGAACTCCACGAACTCTTGCAGGCCGCAGGCGTCGCGACGCCTTATGTCATTGTTGGGCATTCCATGGGCGGATACGATGTCCGTCTTTACACCAGTATCTATCCGCGAGAAGTTGTGGGAATGGTTTTGGTCGATGCATCTCACCCCGACCAGGAAAACCGGTTCCCCGCAGAATTGAAGAACATGGAAGGAAGCTGGCAGCGGGAGACAGAATTCATCGCTTACACCACGCCATTCGGAGTTCCACGCTTAATGGGCCTCTGCGAAGAAGGTGCAATCGATCGTGCCACCGACTGTAATGGGCGTACGGCCAAGGAACGCCTGGCCGAGATCCGTGCGTTTCCGGAAAGCGCCGCACAAGCTGCGGCAACAGGTCCTTTCGGAGACCTGCCTTTGGTCGTACTCTCGCATGATCCGGACAAACCGTCGAATGATCTTCCGCCTGATCTAGCCAGGCCGGTCAGTGAACTTTGGGAGAAGATGCAGGAGGATCTCGCGCATCTCTCGACCCGCGGCACGCAGACGGTCGCAAAGAACAGCGGGCACTACATTCAAATCGATCGTCCCGATGTGGTCATCGATGCGGTACGGAATGTCGTGGACCAGGCCCGACAAGGTCACTCCAAACCATAAACGAAAGCGGGCCCTGTGTGAGCCCGCCTCCGCTTTGGAGATCAGATCGTCGCGGTGATCGTCTCTGTGGTTGTGGCGCCGTTGGCCGGAATAGCAATTGTCTTGAGCGATTGCTCGCTGGTTCTGGTTGCAAGGGGAATCGTGGTGGAGGGTACACCGGCGATGATCTGATAGGACAGGCTCACCTTGTCGGTGGTCGAACTTGACAGATTCCACGAGTACGGAATGGTCACCGTGCATGTTGCAGTTGATCCCGAGCGCGTGGCCGTAACCGATGCGGTCTCGGCGATGAAGTTCAGGGTCGAGACATCCTCCGTTGAGGCTGATGCCTCACATAAGATTTTCGCCGTACTCGCGAGAGTCGACGAAACGGTGATTGTGAAGTTGAATACGAATTTGCCTCCGAACGCAGCCGGTGGCGGGACGTCGGCCTCCTGAAGGTCCGGATGCGGCATCGAGTGAAAGATCCCCGTATGAGGATCCAGGTAACCGCGGATTCCATTGACCGCCGGAATACTCTGGCTCCAGAGATTGATATTCAACCCCAAGAAACACGCAACGACACCAAGCAGAACGCATGTTCTGTGGCCCATAAAACACCTCCTAGATTTCTTGTTGATTTACAGCGGGCCCAGGCTTTCTGGCGTGGGGGGAGAGTGATGCCAGGAGAGCAACAAAGTGGCCAGACATTATGTCTCTGTCGGGCTTCGGGGTCAAGCCACGAATGAGTGAGTGTCGTTAGCACATCAAATGTCCGGTCGAATTAACACGTGAAATGTCCGCTTTTCCGGCGGCGAGTAAGAGACCATGCGAAGCATGGACTTTTACTCGAAGGCCGCCATGGAGCGGGC
>Ga0126373_10000487_pt1 | contig 26171 bp, 24 predicted proteins | sample PanSoiMetPlot_11_FD_92545 | JGI IMG/M metagenome (GOLD analysis project Ga0126373, IMG submission 92545) | Tropical forest soil microbial communities from Panama - MetaG Plot_11 | ecosystem: Environmental > Terrestrial > Soil > Tropical forest > Bulk soil | place: Panama | collected 2016-02-17 | reverse complement strand
TGCTTTCCTAGCGCGCGGCTCGATTTTTTGAATCTCCGCGTGCAGCAGTCCCAGGTAGTGCCGGTCGGCGTAGTTCGGATACGCCAGCGCGACGACTGCTGAGATCAGAACCAGGGCCGCGAGCGCGAAAGTCGGGACTAGACGCATCCGTGAGCTCGATTCACGCAGCTCAGGCGGCAGGAGGTTCACCGTCAGCGCCGGAGCGAGCGATGCGCCTGCCAACGCAGTGGCGTAGGGCAGCGCCGATCCTGCCAGATCGAAATTTTCTGGTGCAGTCTTCGGCTTCGGCAGCGTATCGTGCAGCGCCACCGGCTCCGTCTCAGGCGGCAATCGCAGCTCCGCAACCGCCACGGTTCGTGCTCGAGCGGCGGCCGCGCCGTCCAGACGCGCCGAAAAGAGCGGCCGTGACGGGCTCTCTCCGTACACTTCCACTTCGTCGCCTTCAGGCTCAAGCAACAGGAGCCCATCCGGCGATGGCTTGGCAAGCAAACGAACCGCCGAGTAAATCGCCGGCGCCGAAAAAGTGAACGACGCGACTTTGACGCCTGCTTCGGCAAACAGCGTCCGATATTTCTCCAGAACCGTGCGGCGCGTGAAACCGATCAACACCGACGGCGTCTTGCCGATCCGCGCCCAATCGAAGGCCGCTTCTTCTTCCGAATACGGATTCAGCGAATCCACTTCGAAGCGGATCGCGGCCGCGAGATCCTTATCCGAGACTCCCAGAAACGCGATCTGCCGCACCATTACTTCTTCGCGCGGCAGTAAGACCGTCGCTGCCAGATGCGCCACGCCGACCTTCGTTAGAAAATTCGAGTAAGTTGCGCCCCACTCCGCGGCCAACTGCTCGCGGAATCCAGGGATGGTCAATTCGTCGAGAACCCTCGTGCCGGTCGGGCGAACCCGCACCACCGTAACACTCAGATCGTCACGGCCGATCCGGACGCCCGCGGCCGTCCCGAACGCGACCCACTTTCCAAAATCACTGAAGTTCATTGCGGAGCAACCACGTTGTCGTACCAGCGCAGGACATGGTAAGGAACATCGAACTCCGAACCGAGGAACTTCACCATCGCCGTTGTCGTGTGTTGGAGGTCGCCGAGTTTGCCGTCCTGAAGCCGGATCCGCGCCGTCGAACGCAGTGTCAGGATCACGCTGGGATTGATCCCCAAGCGCGCCGCCAGCGGACCGGCCGCGCTAAGCAGCGGACCGAGGTCGCCCGGCGTTTTCAAAGGACCCTGCTTTCTCCGCGAAACGATGGCTGAGATGACGTCCGGAGTCACGCCGATAGCGCGCATCACCGCTGGCTCGACCGTGTTCACGTCCAGAATACTGCGCGTTCCGAACACCGACAGGCAATCCCTCAGCGCGGCGTGCCGCACCAGCTTTCCGTCTTCGTCCCGCGTGTAGGCGCCGTAAAACAAGTCAGGTGTCACTCCCTGGACCGACAACAATTCCTCAATCTCATGTAAAGACGCATGCCGCGCCTGAAAAGACGGAGTCATGCTTAAGTAGCGCTGATCGAACCGGCTGCCGCCCTCGGGCGCGGGCGATCGCCAATCGATGATGGCTGCCGTGATTTCGTCGGCGTGAGCTGGCGTCACGCCAATGGCCAACAGCAGATTGCGGATCTCCACCGGCTGCGCAAAGTTCACGTTCAGCTTCGCAGTCTCGGGAATCAGTTCGACATCCGCGATTCCAGTAGGAAACTCAAAATGCAATCTCGGCATCGGGTTCTGGAAATACTTGGGCGTGCCGTCCGGGTTGCGATACGTCGGACCCCAGATGATGTACAGCAGCCCGCGGTAAATCCCGCCTTCCGCAAGATATTTCGCGCGCAAGGCGTCGACATCAGTGGAAGTGCGCTCGGTCTCTGCTCGCACCGTGCTTGCTACCGAGAATGCGATGGCCGAAAGCGCTGCCGAAAGCCAGAGCACGGCGAGCAGCGCGGCGCCGCGCCGGTCGCGCCTATCAGAAGTCATAATTCTCCGTCGGACGCCTGGTGACGCGCACCGGCACGGTCAACGTCACCGGCTCCAAACGCGCCGGGTCCGGCTTCAGTGGCGCCATCTCGATCCGAATCGCCTCCGGCAGCAACGGCTTGGTCCAATGCACGATCCACTTGAACAAATTCGGCGGAGGCGCAGTATCGCGAAAGCTGAAGCGGCAATATGCCAGCTTGTCGGCGAGCACAAACGAACCGGCGCCGATCTGAATTGGCAGGAAAACCGGCCCTTGGATGCCATCCGCGTCCGCGCCAAAACCAGTACACGTTCTGCCTGCCCCTCGCGGGCCAGTGTACGACCGTTCGTTCACCACCAAACGGACGCCCTCGGAATTTTCTCCGGGAATCACTTGGAACTCCAGAATCAACGGCGGCCCGCGCGATCCCTGCTGCAACGAGTAAGTGGAAGCGAATCGCATCGACTGAATCTCGCCCTGAAAAAAACTGATGGTCCGCACCGCACCTTCCTGCCCAGGAGGCCGGCAATCGGCCGTCACCGGCATGAGGCCTTCGATCTCTTCTTCAAGAATCCGCTGGATGCTCGCCACGCGGCGATTGCTCATCAAGCGCGCATCCGCTTTGTTCATCGCGCTCAGCCCAATGCGCAGCGAGATCACGATCGCCACCGAAAGCACGCTCAGCAGCGTGATGGCGATCAACAGTTCCATCAACGTCACGCCGGATTCAGGAGTGCGCGAGCGAGCGGCGGTCACGGCTTAACGGCTCCAATTTCACCGGCCGCGATGTCGTCCGGCGTCAGAACGGATTTGCGAAAGCCCTCCAGTGTAAAGCCTCGCTGTTTGCTCTGGGTCATCCAGGAAATTTCGAGCTGAATGTGCTCCAGGAACTGCGTTCCCGGACCTGGATGGGGAGGGAGTTCGAACGCCGACAGCTGCGCCCGCCAGACGATGGGCTCTCCGCCGGTCAGCGTCTCATCCCACGTGCCTTCGAACGGAACCATCTTGGGGAGCTTGGCCGCGATCAGAAGCTCGTCCATTTTCTGCCGGCCCAGCTGCACCGCGCGATCGTAATCGGTGAGCCGGGCGGCATTGCGCAGCGATGTCGAGATGGCAGACATCAATCCGGTGATCGCAACGGCCATGATGACGGTCGCCACCATGAGTTCGAGCAGCGTGAAGCCACTGTTGCCGGCGCGTTTCATTGTTCCGGCCGCTCCACGCGCGGAACGCCGGTGATCGGATCCACGCGCACGATACGCTCCACGTTCCTGCGATTGATCAGTTGGATGCCGAAGCCGGGCACGGTACCGCCTGGATAGAGAACGAAAGTGCGGGGCGCGGTCGGGTCCTGGTCCTCCAGTTCCGGCAGAACGTGCGTGATGGCGATCCCGTCGGGTAGGGCAAGCTTGCGCTCAAACTCCTTGATCGTCGAGTGCATTTCGAGTCCCGACTTCGAGATCGTGATCTCCACCATCTGCTGCCGCCGTTCGGCGCGATCAAGCCCGGAATTGAGAAAACTGACGATCGCATTGGCGGCGGCGTTCAACCGCAACGAATCGATACCGGATGTGAGCGCCGGGAACGCGATGCCCGCCATCAACGAGATCAGCGCAACAACCACCAACAGCTCAACTAACGTGACGCCCTTGTTGTGGTACACGTTGGTCTGACGCACGCACTCTTGCGTGCAGTGTCGACAATCGTGTCGACAGTGTTGTCGGCGGTCGACAGTGTTCACATGAATGCGAACACGGCACGCACGAGTGCGTGCGCCACACCTAGTTCTTCCAACTGACAATGTCCGCATCATTGCCATCGCCGCCCGCCTGCCCGTCGCGCCCATAGCTGATGATGTCCGGGTCGTCGCCATGCTCTCCGGGATACTTGTAAACGAACGGATGCCCCCACGGATCGTTGCCAATCTCTTTGTCGGTATACGGCCCCTGCCAGTTCTCGATCCCATCCGGCTTGACACGCAGCGCCTGAAGCCCTTGCTCACTGGTCGGATAAACACCGGTATCCAACTTGTAAGAACCGAGCGCTGTCAGGTACGCATTGATCTGCGCCTTGGCCGATACCCGGCGAGCCCGGTCGCTCTGGCCGATCATCCTCGGCAGCACCAGCGCTGCAAACAACGCGATGATTGTCACCACTACCATCATTTCAATCAGCGTCACGCCGGCCCGGCGGCGATTCTCTCGTGTCATCACACCTACCTCCTGCTCCCTACGCGGCCACATCGTTCATACTTACGATCGCGAGCAATATACTCAAAATCAAAGTACCCACAATCACGCCCATCACCAGAATCACCAGCGGCTCAAACAAGGACGTGAACCTTCGAATCGCCGTGCGTGTATCGGCGTCATAGATGTCGGCCATCTTGCCGAACATCGTATCCAGGCGGCCCGTCTCTTCGCCCACCATCAATAAATGCGCGGCTAGCGGCGGAAATTGGCCAGACCGCCGCAATGGCGTCGCAATCCCTTCGCCACGCTTCACACCCACTGACACTACTTCAAGTGATGTCGACATCCTGCGATTGTTCAGCGTCGCTCCCGCGATCGAAATCGACTGCACCAACGGCACGCTATTCGACACTAGCGTCCCCATAGCCCGCGCGAATCGCGCCGTTTCCGCCTTGCGCAGCGCATCGCCCAACACGGGAATGCGCAGCCGCAAACTATCCCACCACAACCGGCCCCCCGCGGTGCGCACGTAAGAAAACAGCCCCAGCGCCGCAACGACCAAAACGGTGAGCAACAGCGCGCCGTAACTCTGCATAAACTTGCTGCCTTCGAGCAAAATTTTGGTCGGCAGCGGCATCTCGATCCGCGATTGCTCGAACACCGACGCGAATCGGGGTACCACGAAATTCATCAACACCAGGATCGAACCGATTCCGACACACATCAGCAGAATCGGATACGACATCGACGACAGAATATAGCTGCGCAGGTCGTCGCGCGTGCGCTCAAACTCCGACAGTCGCTCGAACACCACTGCGAGCGATCCGCCGGCCTCGCCCGCGCGCACCATATTGACGTACAACTCGGAAAAATGCTCGGGATGCGTCGCCAGGCTGTCGGCCAGCGATTTCCCGCCCTTGAGCACACGGAGAACATCCTGCACCAGCACGCGAAACGAAGCGCGGTCTGTCAACTCGAGCGTGATGGAAAGCGCGCGATCCACCGGCACGCCCGCACTGAGCAGCGTAGAAAGCTCATGCGTGAAGAACAAAACGTCCTTCCGCTTTGCGCCCGTGAACGACGGCAGTTTCAGCTCGAACGATTTTTTTGGCTCCGAACCGACATACACAGGCGTGAGCCCTTGCCGTCGCAGCTCCTTCGCGACAAAACGCTCGGTCTCGGCATGAATAGTCCCGGTGCGAAGCCGTCCATCCGACGCGATAGCCCTGAAGTAGAAGTTCGTCATTTGTGGCGCACGCACTCCTGCGTGCCGCGTTCACACTCGTGTGAACGCGCGAGTATTCGAGCTACCACAGCACTATTGGGTTTGTGAATTCGCGCCGACGCTTGCCCCACATCCATCCAGAAGGCCGCTGGCTGTTCGTCACATGGATCCTTCACGGAAGCGTGCCAGCGGGGCGCTTCGGTTCGCTTACCAAGACCACATCCGGCGAAGCCTTTGCCTGGGAAGACGCTTAGCTCGACACGCGTCGCAGCGGCCCGATGTTTCTCGCGCAAGAGGCCATCCGGAAAATCATGATCGATTCTCTGTTTCGCGGCGTCAAGCCGGGCGACTACGAACTCGAGCCGTTCACCATCATGGCGAATCACGTCCACGCGCTTTTTTTGCCGATCATCTGCCCCACGCAGTTCATGAAATCGATGAGGGGATCGACAGCGCGGGAGGCAAATAGAATCCTGGATCGGACCGGCCAACCTTTCTGGCAGCGGGAATCCTACGATCACTGGGTGCGGAATAGCGATGAGTGGAACCGGATTGCTCGCTATATTGAACGGAATCCTCTCAAGGCGGATTTGGTCAGGGCTATCGAGTATCGCTGGTCTAGTGCTCACCCGAGATTCAGCGCTCACACAAGTGTGAACGCTGCACGCATGAGTGCGTACGCCACGTGGCCTAAAATTCCTGTGTGACACGCATCACCTCGTCCGGCGTCGTCAAGCCTTCCGACACTTTCAGCCAACCGTCTTCGCGCAGATTCCGCATCCCGTTGCGCCGCGCCGCCATCGTGATTGATACCGCGTCCTCGCCCTTCACGATCAGCTTGCGAATATCGTCATTCAGCTCCATCAATTCGAAAATGCCGACTCGCCCCGTGTAGCCCGATCCGAAACAGCTATCGCAGCCCGCCCCGCGAAAACAATTCACAATCTCGCCATCCGGCGCGATTCGCGTCCCGTTCTCCGCTTTGCAATGCTGGCAAATCAGCCGCACCAACCGCTGCGCCAGCACCGCCACCACCGACGACGTGATCAGATAATTCTCCACGCCCATGTCCGCAAGCCGCGTGATCGCGCTCGGCGCGTCATTGGTGTGGAGCGTCGAATAGACGAAATGCCCGGTAAGCGACGCGCGAATCGCCGTGTCCGCCGTCTCGCGATCGCGAATCTCGCCGACCATGATCACGTCGGGGTCCTGGCGCACGATATGCCTCAATCCCGAAGCGAATGTCAACCCGATCTGTGGATTCACGTGGATCTGGTTGATCCCGTCCATCTGATACTCAACCGGGTCCTCGATGGTGATGATCTTCTTGTCCGCTTGATTGATTCGCTTCAGCGCTGAATATAACGTGGTCGACTTCCCGCTCCCGGTCGGCCCGGTCACCAGAAAAATCCCGTGCGGCAGCGACGTGTAGTATTCCATGCGCTCGAACAAGTGCCGATCGAAACCGAGCCGCCCGAGATCGTAGAAATCCCCGGCCGACCGATCGAGCAGACGCATCACTACGCTCTCGCCATACAAGGTCGGCAGCGTCGACACGCGCAGATCCACTTCGCGCCCCAGCGTTTTGATCTTGATGCGCCCGTCCTGCGGCAGCCGGCGCTCGGCGATATTCAATTTCGCCATCAGCTTCACGCGCGAAATCATAGCCGCTTTCATCTCGCGCGGCGGCGCTTCCTGCGTGTAGAGCACGCCGTCGATCCGGTATCGTACGCGAAACTCTTTCTCAAACGGCTCGAAATGGATATCGCTTGCGCGCTTCTCTACCGCCAGCGCGATGATGGCGTTCACGAGCCGGATCACCGGCGCCTCGCTCGCCATGTCGCGCAGATGTTCGAGGTCTTCGGACATCTCCGCGGCGTCGCCTTCGAGATCCTGCTCTGCCCTCGCCGACTCGCCATAATACCGGTCGATCGCGTCGAGAATCTCCTGCTCTGCCGCCAGCGCGCTATTGACCTTGAGCCCAGTGCAGCTCTTCACCGTCGCGATGGTCTCGAGGTCCAGCGGATCCGCCATCGCAAGCGTGATGGTGTGATCCTCGCGCCCCACCGGCAAACAGCGAAATTGCCTCAAGAATCGTGGCGAAAGCGTCTCGGTTTCGGGCGAAACCACGGGAGGGCCTTCGATCGTCACCAGCGGCACGTCCAACTGCTCGGCCAGCGCCGCCAGCACGTCGCGCATAGCGACGAATCCCATGTCGACCAGCGTTTTGCCGATCTTGTCGCCGCGCTCTTTTTGCAGCTCGAGCGCGCGCTCCAGATCCTCGGCGGTGATGAGCTTCCGCTCGATGAGAATCTCGCCGAGCCGCATCGATCAGTACTCGTCAGCGGTGATACTAGCTGGATTCGCCGCGCCGGTTTTGGCCGCCAGCAGCACCTTCTTCGGCGCGTGCATCACGATCTGATTCGGAAGGCCGTCGTGATTTTCCCAGTTCCAGTAAAAGAGCGAAACGCCCAGCGTGATCTGCTCATCGGCCGGGACCGAATCGAGTGAGGCGGCCGCATCCGCCAGCATCGAGCGCATCGCCGTTCGCAGTTGCTGCATGCGCTGGACTTTCTTCTCATGCGTGCGCTTGATCTCTTCGGGCTGAATGCTGGGGTGAAACGGTGTAATGCCGGCTGCGGGCGCCAAATTCACGCGGCTCATGAATACCGCGCCGTATCCATTTATATAAACGCTCTGCGCGGCCCCCACTACATCCACGGGATCCTGCGGCCAGATCGCCATGAACCTCGGCTCCAACCGGCTCTCCACCTGCTCGAGCATGGCGCGCGACACGTTCGACTTGTCGGCCAGCGATCCGGTCGCGACCGCGCACGCAAGCAATCCCACCGCGATTAGCGTTCTCATCGGCCGCTCCTTGTGCTGGCTACCAGAAATCTCGCGTTCTGATCGCGGTAGTAGTCGGCAGTCTGGCGTGCGTCTGCCAGCGCGCCCCGATATTGCGCATCGAAGCGTTTCTCCGCTGTCGCCACAGCCTGCGCGATCCGCTCATCCTGCCGTGCCTCCACAGCAGCGACCGCCTTGGTCACCTCAGCGCCCACCCGCGAGCTTACTTCCTGCTCAATGCGCTGCCGCATTTGTTCCATCTGCGCCGCCGGCACAGTTTGAGCCGTGTTCATGGGCGCAGCCGCCGGACGCGTATACGCATGTACTAAAATCGCCCCAGCCAGTACCGCCGACGACGCAAATCCCATCACCGGACCCGACTGCCAGATCCTTTCAAACCAAATCCTCTCAAACCAGCGCGGCTCGAATATCTTGTCCGAGACGAACGCGATCCGCTGCGGTGGCTCTTCATCGGCCAGCACGACCAGCGCCGCGCGCGTCGCATCCAGCCGATTCATCTCTTCGCGGCAGTCCCCGCACGCCGCCAAATGCTTTTCGACCCCGGCGCGCTCTCCGGCCTTCAATTCGCCCAGAAAATACGCCTTCAAATCGACAGATGAGCAACTCATTGCGCCCCTCCCGTGTGAACCGGAGCCAAACTCTGCTTTAGGAGATCGAGCGCGGTGTAGAGACGCGACTTGATGGTCGACACCGGGCAACCCAGAATGTCGGCCATCTCTTCGAACTTGAATCCTTGATAGATCTTCAACACAACTGCCTCGCGCTGATCTTCGGATAACCGTTCGAGCGCGCCTTCCACTGCGAGCGACAGCTCCATCGGATACATCCGCGCGCTGGCCTCGCCCGATCGCGGCTCGACCGTCAATTCGCCGTCCGGCCGGTTCTTCCTCAGCAGCGAAAACGCCTCGTTATGCGCGATCCGAAACAGCCAGGCCGGAAACTTCGCCGGATCGTCAAGCTTGCGCAGGTTTTGATAGGCCTTCAAAAATACGTCCTGGCTCAGATCGAGCGCGTCCTCGCGATGCGCCACCAACCGCAGCAGATAATTGAAGACACGTTTCTCCCAGCGCGAGACCAGGACGTTGTAGGCGTCCACATTCCCGCGCCGCGATTTTGCGATCAGGTCGCGGTCCTCAACCTCCCGAAATATCAAATTTCGGCTCCATTTCCACAGACGCTCCCCAGGGCGAAAAAGTCGAAGGGGCTCTTTTATTCTGTCATTTGTGAGTCCTGTACACGGATCAAGCAGTAATTGCTGGCAGAACCTCTTAATCGCTGATGTTCAACCTACGCGCTAGGTAGATGGCATTTGGAGCAATCCAGAAAGGAACATCGGGATCGAAGGGCGCTGGCTCTCGGCTCAGGGTCCTCGACCGAGTATGATCCTCCACAACGTCAGCCAATTGGTTGAGTGTGCTGACTTCGATGCAGCGGGCTTTAGTACTGCTATTAAAACCTCGGATATCGGCCGTGACTTGTGGCATGTTCGAAAATCGGGCTTACCATAACGGTAACTCGGTTGTCGACCTTCGTCAGCTCATTAAAAAGGAGCTGGGATAGACAGGTTCTGGCAAATCCGCCTCGCAAGGAGATTGGCTTTTTCGTTGTGTCGCGGTATCGCTTCCGCGTGTCCAGTCTGAGGATTCTCCCAAAGGGAGTTCTCTTTGCCTTCTCTCCGTAGCACGCACCCATGGCGGCGCAGGTGCCTGAGGAGCGCTTCGCGCTTCATCCAATAACGACGAGTTGCTTCTCCGCGTCTGGAGGAAGTGAGCGCAGCGATTCCTCGCGCCTGTGCTCCAGAATCAGCGTGATCGCGTCCCGTAAGTTCGCTAGACACTCTTCGCGCATGCGGCCCTGTCCGTTCGCGCCCGGCACCTCAGCGCAATACTACACAACCACGGACCATCCTGCTCGACGATCGCCGTGAATTCATTGTGCATGCGGTCATTCTACCGCCCTCTGAAGAACTCCTAACCGCCATCCGGTTCTCCGGAGACCGTCCGGGCCGAAGAGTGTGAAAAAGTATAGTCAATGAAGCGACCGTTTCCGCAACCGTGTGGCGCGAAGGCGACTGGTATGTGTCTCGGTGCCTCGAGGTCGACATCGCCAGTCAGGGCGAGACCGAACAGGAAGCGCTCGCGAATCTGAAAGAGGATTTGGAGCTCCACTTCGAGCAACCGCATGCTTCCCGGCCGCCGAAGCTGCGTACCGTTGAGGTCGAGGTTGGGGCTTAGTCCGCTGCCCTTCCGCGAGATCAAGCGCCGCCTTGAGAACTCCGGATTCGTCGAAGCCAGTCAAAAGGGGAGCCATGTCAAATTCGTTCGCACGGTGGGCGGCATCACCGGCCGGCGATTGTCCCCAAGAAGCACGAAGTTCCCGGCCGGCACTTTGCGAAGTATTCTGAGTCAAGCTCATATCGGCATGGAAGAATGGGAAAAGCTCGGCTGATTCGCGTCCACGAAGGCTACAATAAAACCGATCCGGCAACGCCGACCGTGCAAAAACTCCCCTCCACCGCCGCCTGGGACCAACTCCGTGCTGCCTTCCTCACTTCGCCCGACCCAAACCCCGTCCTCGCCGGCATCACGGAACTCGTCGAAGACCTCGCCGCCAATGCCTTCCGCCAAACACTCGACCCCCTCGGCGAACTCGCCATGCTCGCTGTCGGCGGATTCGGACGCCGCGAACTCTTCCCCTGCTCCGACGTCGACATCCTCATCCTGATCGAGAACGAAGCCCAAACCGCCGTACTCAAGCCCGTGCTCCCCGAATTCGTTCGCCTGCTCTGGGACTCCGGCCTCCGCCTCAGCCACTCGGTGCACACCGTCGCCGAATGCCTTGAACTCAACGAACACAACATCGAGCTCAGCATCAGCCTGCTCGACCGTCGTCTCCTCGAGGGCTCCGCCGCCGTCTCTGACAAGCTCGACTCCAGATTCCCCGCCTTCCTCGATCGCCGCGCCCGCACGCTCACCCGCCATCTCTGCCAAATGACCCGCGCACGCCACGCAAAATACCAGGGCACGTTCTACCATCTGGAGCCCGACATCAAGGAAACACCGGGCGGCCTGCGCGATCTCCACTCTCTCGCCTGGCTCGCCGAGCTCAACAACGCGATCTCGGCGCCGGCCGATCGCCTAGCCGCGCCCGCGCACTTTCTCCAAACCCTGCGCTGCCACCTGCACTACCAATCCGGCCGCGACCAAAACGTGCTCAGCTTCGAAGCCCAGCACGATCTCACTCAGCAGGCCTTCCTCGGATTCCGCGAGCCCGCCGAATTCATGCGCGAGTACTTCCGCAACACCCGCGTGATCTACAACGAAGTCCGCCGCGCCCTCGACATCGCCGAAAACAGCGAGAGCTCGCTCTTCAGCAGCATCCGCGACCGCCGCTCGCGCCTTTCGAACTCCGAGTTCACCGTCTCGCGCGACCGCGTCTTCCTCCGCTCGCCCGCACAGCTTGAAATCGATCCTGCGATCTTCCTCCGCCTGTTCGAATTCGTCGCCCGCCACGGCATCCCACTCGCCGCCGACACCGAGCGCCGCCTCGAATCCTCTCACGAGGCCTTCAGCCGTTTCCCGATTGCCGAAAAACCGCTCTGGCCCGAGCTGCGAAAGATCCTCTCGCTCCCGCACTCCACTATCGCGCTCCGCGCCCTGCACGACACCGGCCTTCTGCAAGTGCTCTTCCCCGAATGGAACACCATCACGTGCCTTGTGATCCCTGACTACTACCACCGCTACACGGTCGACGAACACACTCTGGTCACTATCGAAAAACTCGACGAGCTGGCCCGCACGACAGACCCGTCAGCCAAGCGCCTCGCCGAAGTCCTCACCGAAATCTCCGACCCCGCCCTACTCCGCTTTTCGCTTCTCTTCCATGATTCCGGCAAAGGCGACAACGACGGCGACCACTCCCGCCGCTCGGTCGAACTCGCCCGAAAGGCCATGGCTCGTATCCAAACGTCTCGCGCCGAGCAAGACCTAGTCGAATTCCTGATCGAGCACCACCTCGATCTCTCCGCCGTAATGAATTCGCGCGACCTTCACGATCCCGCCACCGCGTGCATGCTGGCCGACCGCATCGGCACCATCGAGCGCTTGAAGCTTCTCGCCGTTCTCACCTACGCCGACATCTCCGCCGTAAATCCCGCCGCCATGACCCCCTGGCGCCTTGAGCAGCTCTGGCAGACTTACTTGGTTGCCCACCAGGAGTTAGTTCGCGAGCTTGAAACTGACCGCATCGACCAATCCCCCGTCGATCTCCCCGATCCGAACGCCTTCCTGCGCGGCCTCCCCGTCCGTTATCTGCGTACTCACACACCCTCCGAGATCCGCGCTCATCTCGATCTCTACGATCTCAGCCGACCCACCGGCGTGGCGGTCGAGCTGCAGCGCTGGGCCGGCGTCCATCGCGCCACTATCATCGCTCGCGATGCCCCCGGTCTTTTCGCCACGCTCGCCGGCGCCATTTCGAGCTTCGGCATGGATATTGTCAAGGCGGAAGCGTTCGCAAACCGAAAGGGTCACATCCTTGACACCTTCATCTTCGCCGACCCCAAGCGCACACTCGAGCTGAACACCTCCGAAAGCGAGCGCCTTCAAGAAACGCTCGAACAGGTCGCGCTCGGAAGACTTGACGTAGGCAGGCTGCTCAACGGCCGCCCGGCTCCCAACAAAGCGCGCCGCGTCAGACCGAGCGTTCACTTCAACTCCGACGCATGCGACACAGCAACTCTCGTCGAGATAGTTGCCGAAGACCGTCCCCGCTTGCTTTACGATCTCGCTCATGCGTTCTCTTCGGCGGGCTGTAACATCGACGTCGTCCTGATCGACACCGAAGGCCACCGCGCTATCGATGTTTTCTACGTCGCCTCCGACGGAGCCAAGCTCACGCCGCAAATGCAAAGCTTGCTTGAACAAAAACTGCTTACGGTCTGTTAGCCAGCGCTCAGGCCGGGCGCAATACAGTGTCCTTCCCCCGTATCGCTGCTGTGTCGTGCGCCCCGTTGTTTAGCGGCATCGCAGCCGCCACCACATCGCCGGTGCCTCAACGCGATCGCATTCACAAAGGCGACCGGACTTGCCTGGGATACCCGACAATGGGTTCGTTTTGTCAAAATACAATGAAAGAGACCACCTCACTCGGCTTCTGATCCATCAAAATTAGCCTTATCACGTCGACCAGTCCGCTTTGACATGCCTCCCTCTTCCCCGCGCTAAGTCCCCTTCACGAAATTCTCATGAAATCGACATGATCACCGCGCTCTACCAACTTCTTCCCCTTGACACACAGCAATTTACAAAAAGTTTTTCGTTTACGGCGCGCCGCGCCCTGTGCTAATCTAAGGACAGATTGCATGAACCGCACTCGCGCAGTGGTTCTACCTAATCCCCCTAAACGGAGCTAACAACACCTCAGAATGAGCTTTACTGTCTTCCTTGGAAATTTACCTGTGTGGGTCACCAAAGACGATATCAAGTCCTGGCTTACCGCAGAGAACCTGGCATTCGACGACGTAAAAGTGATTCGCAATCCCGAGACACAGGAGTCCAAGGGTTTCGCATTCATCGACACGCCCAACGCCGAAGAGATGAATCTCATCATTCGCCGCTTTGATCGCGCACCGCTCGAAGACCGGCTCTTGAGAGCCAATCAGGCTCAGCCTCCTCGCTCGAAGGGACAAGGTCCCGCGCCCGCAAATCCGGCGAACAACCGAACCGCAGCCGGTCCGCGCCGTGAGCGTGGCGGCAAGAAGCACAAACGTCACAACGCCACCGGTCCGCAGGGTCCCCACAGCGCCTTCGCTGAAGAACTCGCCAAGGCCCTCTAGCGGCCACCCTCCCACCTGCACATCCCGTCCTAACTTAAGCTGTACCTGCCTCCGCACAATCATTTTTTCAGTGGTATACTCAATGGCGCCCTTGTAACATAGGGCAGCGTTTAGTTTCATCGAGATTCCGCTCGTTTAAGGAGTGGTTTCGTGAACTTGCTCATTATTCGTGCCTTCTTCGTTCTGGTGCTCGCCGCCGCCGGCTGGTTCTTGCGGCCGTTCGAGCTTCCAGCCCCCTATGGCGCGACCATCGGAGTCGCGGTCGGTCTCGCGATCGTCCTTTTCGAAATCCAGGTTCGGAAGACGACCCTCAAGCGATTGTTCGGAGCCGCCTTCGGTTCGCTCCTCGGCATCGTGGGCGCCTACCTGACCTCGCTGATCCTCGCGCGCGCCTTCCCCACGAATTCGAGCACCCTGTCCTTCGTCGAGGTGCTGCTCCTTTTATGGATGGGCTATGTTGGCTTAGTCGTCGGCGGCAGCAAGGGCGACATGCTGAACCTCGGCGCGCTGGGCGGCCTTTTCGGCGGGGAACAAACCGCCGGTCAAGCCTTCAAGATCCTGGACACCAGCGTCATTATCGACGGCCGCATCGCCGATATCGTCGAGACCGGCTTCCTCGACGGCTCGCTCGTCATCCCGCAGTTCGTCCTGCGTGAGCTTCAACTCGTCGCCGATTCAGCCGACTCGCTCAAGCGCAACCGCGGCCGCCGCGGCCTCGACGTACTTCAGCGCATCCAGAAAATGACCCAGATTAATGTCCAGATCCTCGAAGACGATTTCCCCAACGTCCGCGAGGTCGACATGAAACTGATTGAGCTCGCGAAAGTCTACGGCTGCAAAATCGTCACCAACGATTTCAACTTAAATAAGGTTGCGCAGCTCCATGGCGTGGAGGTTCTTAACATCAATGAGCTGGCCAACGCCCTCAAGCCGATCGTACTCCCCGGTGAGCTGATGCGCGTCTTCATTCTGAAAGAAGGCAAGGAGTACAATCAGGGCGTCGCTTATCTCGACGACGGCACTATGGTGGTCGTCGACAATGCTAAGAAAATGATATCCCGCACTATCGATATCTCCGTCACCAGCGTCCTACAAACCACGGCCGGTAAAATGATTTTTGGCCGATTCGATGAACGCGTGCACGGAGTCCACGACAAGGGCCATGCCACGGACCGGTCGCACAACTCGCAGCGTGAACAGCCTACTCCGAACCCACAGCCAGCCGAGCCGCGTGGTTCTGGAGTCGGCGCTGGTGGCGGATAGCCGCAAAGGTGCGTGTGCTCCATTATGGAATTCAAGAAAGCGGCTCGCGTATTCCGTTTTGCGGGCTGTTGGCAAGTTAGCCAGGACGTCCAATGAAAGTCTCCGTTATTCTCCCGGCCGCCGGCTTGGGAACCCGTATGGGCAAAGCCGTCCCCGAAAAGGCCGGTACCAGCCGCAAGCAGTTCATGCTCCTCGAGGGTTCGCCCATTCTGCTCCACACGATCCGGCGTTTCGTCGCCGCTCCTGAAGTGGTTGAAATCGTTGTCGCCCTGCGCGCTGAGGAAATGGACTGGGTTCGGGAGCTTCTGGCCGCCGAACACTTCTCAAAACCGGTGCGCCTCGTCGCAGGCGGTGACAGCCGCCAGGAGTCGGTCGAGCACGCCCTCGCAACGCTCGGCCCTGACACCGAGCTGGTGGCCGTTCACGACGCTGTGCGCCCGTTCATCGAGTATTCGATCCTCGAGAAGGTCTTCGCCGAAGCCGCCGAAAACGGCGCCGCCATTGTAGGCATCGTCCCCGTGGATACTGTCAAACAGGTTCACCGCAACAAAATCCGGCAGACTATCCCGCGCGAGCGCCTGGTCCTCGCCCAAACGCCGCAGGTGTTCCGCTTCGAGCTGTTGAAACAGGCCTTCGAACAGGCGCGCGAGGACGATTTCACCGGCACCGACGAGTCAAGCCTCGTAGAACGCCTCGACAAAGTCGAGGTCTCCGTCGTTATGGGCAGCGACCGCAATATCAAAATCACTAAACCGTCCGACATGGACCTGGCCCGTCTCTTCCTCGCCGAGGAAATGTCCGCGCGAGTCCCGTCTTGAGCAAGATAAGACTCGGGCAAGGCTGGGATTCGCATCGCATAGCACCGGGCCGCCCCCTGATCCTCGGCGGCATCGCCATCCCGTGCGAGTTCGGCTTCGAAGGCCACTCTGACGCCGACGTTCTGTCGCACGCCATCACAGACGCGCTGCTCGGCGCCGCGGCTCTGGGCGACATCGGCATGCACTTTCCTGACTCCGATCCCCGCTGGAAAAACGCCGATAGCCTGCAGTTCCTCACGCGCGCACGCGACTTGGCCGCCGCCAATGGTTACTCGATCGTCAACATCGATTCCACGGTGATTCTCGAGCGCCCGAAGCTCAAAGACTACCGCGAGCCGATTCGTCAAAAGCTGGCCGAGACTCTCACCCTGTCAACGGATCAAGTGTCGGTGAAATTCAAAACGGCCGAAAAAGTCGGTCCTGTTGGTGAAGGGCGATCCGTGGAGGCCCAGGCCTTGGTCACGCTTCAACAGGAGCGTTAATGCTTGCGGTAAACCGCAACGTCGATCCCGAGCCCGCGCTCGCTGTACACGATATGATGTGAACCCAGCCCTTCGAGCTCCGCTGGGATCACCGCCGACCGCGCGCCTCCTACCAGCAGAATCGCACCGGGATTCATCATCGCTGCGATGTTTATCAACGCCAACGACTGCTCCATGCGATCGTATGCGCTGAATGCATTCATCGCCACCACTACGTCGAACGCCTGCCCGGGCGTCGTGTCGATCGTCTGCGCTACTACGTCCAAATCGTTCACCGCGATGTGCCCCGCCGACTGCGGTTTCACGGCGATTGCGCGCATGTTGACGTGGTGCAGGCTCGAGGGAACAGGAACGGACTCAGCTGGCCCTCCGATCAATTCGCCGAACCTATTCCAATACGACATCGCGGCAGAGTTCCAGCCGGCGGCTGTGTTGAGCGGGAGTTCCAGAATATAACGCCCCGGCGACCGAACCTTGCCCGAAATGCTCCTCAGATGCGCCAGGGCGAACGGATTCAGTGCGACTACCGACAACTGCACATCGCTGGCGCGGCCGAGATCCAGCCTCTCCACCGCTTCCAGCAGCGCGAACGGCTGAATGCTCTGCAGCGGAACGAAATCGTATCCGTCCGGTGTCCCGGAGAAGTTGACATCCGGATCGATTACAGCCGCTCGGCGGACCTTTGCCGGCACGATCCCGCTGTTCTTCAAAATATGCAGCGTCTCAGACATCGCGAAATCTTCAAGCAGCGGCGCATGCTCCGTCGCCGCGCCTTCGTTCGCGCGATCGATCGCGCAACGCCGCAGTATGCCACCGAGGTACGCAGGCAGTTCTTCTTCGGTAACGCGCCGCTTGCGCAAAAATTCAAGAACGAACCGCCAGCGCTCTTCATCGCGCGTGTCAAGCCCTTTCACGAAATCGTCGATCCGCGCTCGGGCCACCGCCGCTAGAACCCCGGCGGCGTTCACCGCATCGCTTTGGCTCGCCAGCACCGGCTGCGAGGTGAAGGAAGTGCCAAATACGATCCAACTGCTGATCCAATCCTCAATCAGTTGATCGGATCGCGAGCGCACTTCCCAATCGCGCTGGCGAATCCATGTGTCCCACGCCGCCGGGGTTGCAAAATCTATAAATTTGCCGCCGGGCCCAGCAATGTTGGTGAGCGCTTGCACCTGCTGCCAGCGCAAAAACCGGATACCTTGGGCGCTCGCAACACCGATCGTGGCGAGGGCAAGACACGCTGGCGCAACTGCGAAAAAGCAACGCAAGCATCTATTCTAAGATGCCCGCCCTTATCGATCTACTTAAAATGTCCAGGCGATGCCTGCCAGCGGCACAAAGTTGTGCAGCCAACCATGGATGCTCGCGCCCGGAGCCGCCGTGAAAATCTTGTGCGGAAACGGCGTCAGGTAGTAGCGAAAATCCACCCGTACCAGCCAGTGCTCGTCGACATGGAGTTTCACTCCGGCGCCGGCGGCGAACAACCCCTCCACTTCGTTGGCGTGCGTTAAAAACACGAAATTAGCGAGCGGCTGGACAGCGGTCTCACTGCCGTTGCCCCTGTAAACCTTGATCCCGCCGCCGGCCGAAACGTACGGCCGGATTTTGCTTTCCTTTGACGTTCCGTAGAGCAGGATGTCGTAGTGGACCGCGTGCGCGATCGAACCCAACGTCGCTTCCTGACCGCCGAAACGAAGCCTCGCGTTTCCGTCGATGAATGTGTACCGCAACTCCCCGCCAATGTGACTCGCGACATCCTCACCCACTTCAACGCTCGCGACGCCGCCCGACTGGAAACCCGCCCGCGCCGACAGTGGAGGATTTGAGATGGTGGCATCGCGATAGAAACTGTAGCCGCCGGCAACACCCACTTCCCAGGATTGGGCAACGCAAGCACAAGCCGCCAGCATTAACAGAGAGACAAACCGGAAAATGCGCATTGAACCTCGCTATTACGGATTCTAAGCCGGATACCGCCCGCAACCGGGCAGGTATTTATCTGAGATTCGCCATTAGTTCACCTCACAACCGGGTGAACATCTTCCGGCGCTTGTTCCGTTACCGGCTGATCTTGGCCCGTAATCAGCCGCGCGCCGCGATTATAGGTTAGATACAAAAATCCCCACTGAATGAACACTAAAATGCGGTTCGCGAACTCAACCAGGTACATCAGGTGCACAAAAAGCCAGATAAACCAGGCCACCAGCCCCGACAAATGGAGCCCGGCGATGTCAGCCACGGCTGCGGCGCGCCCGATCACCGCTAGACTGCCTTTGTCGCGATATCGAAACGGCGGCGGCCCACTTTCATCGCGCACGCGCTTCTCTATCAACTTGGCAACGTACGCGCCCCCTTGCATCGCCACCTGCGCGACGCCAGGCAGCATCTTGCCGTCCTGCTCATAGTGAGCCAAATCACCAATCACGAAAATCTCAGGATGCCCGGGAATGCTGAGATCGCCGTTCACCATCACGCGGCCGCCCTTGTCCAATTGCACCCCCGCTCGCCGCTCCAACACCTGGCCGAAGGAGGAAGCGCGCACGCCGGCCGACCAGATCACTGTGCGCGCCCGGATCCGTTCGCTGCCGGATTGAGTCTTCACTGTTACGCCGGCCGAATCCACTCCAGTCACGAAGGTATTCGTGCGAACAGTCACTCCCAGCCGCGCCAGCGAAGCATCCGCCTTCGCCGACAAATCGGGCGGATAACTCGGAAGCACGCGCGGCCCGGCTTCGACCAGATAAATCACGGCGTCGCTCGGATCGATGGACCGGAAGTCGCGCCGCAGCGTATCGTGCGCGATCTCACCGAGTGCACCGGCCAGTTCCACGCCGGTCGCCCCTCCGCCGGCGAGGACGAATGTCAGCCACTCGCGGCGCTTCTCGGCATCCCGCTCGCGCTCGGCGGCTTCGAACGCGTAGAGAATCTTGTGCCGGATGGCCGTCGCTTCTTCGATCGATTTGAGCCCCGGCGCGAACCGCTTCCACTCGGCGTGGCCAAAGTACCAATCGCCCGATCCGGTGGCGACGATGAGCGAATTGTAAGCAATTTCGCCATCCGCAAGCACCACGCGGTGATCGTTGACGTCCAGATCCAGGGCCTCGCCCAAAAGCACCTCGGTATTCTTCTGGCATCGAAAAACCGCGCGCAGCGGCGAGGCAATCTCGCCAGGCGACAACGAGCCAGTGGCTACCTGGTATAGCAGTGGCTGGAACAGATGAAAGTTACGTCGGTCGAGCAGGGTCACCTGAGCAGGCGCGTTCTTGAGTGCCTTGGCGGCGTAGAGACCTCCAAAGCCGCCTCCGAGGATAACTACACGGTGCCTGGGTTCCATAACGCCTCCGTGACCCAAGATGTTAGATGTTCACCGCGCCGATTCGCTTCAATGCTAGCAGCCGCGCTGTACAATCGGTTTATGGGCACCGCGACGATAGTCACCGTCCAGGAGTTCCTTGCGCTTCCCGAAGTTGACGGTCAGCGCATTGAGCTGATCGGAGGTGAAGTCGTCTGCATGGGTCGGGCAAGCAAAGGACACGAGTGGGTAAAAGCGAATCTTAACGAACTACTCATTGCTTGGATCATAAAAAATCCCGGATTCAAGTTGCTTCCCGAAACGACCTTCGAGCTCAGCGAATACGACTCTCCAATCCCGGATCTGTCGGTGTACGACCGCAGCCACAAACCCAGCGACACGAGCGGATAGTTTCACTGCTCGAAAAGAAGTTCGAGCTGTATCTGGCCCACGGAAACAAATCCGTTTGGGTTGTCTTCCCGAAGCAGAAGGTGGTCAGGATATTCAGCGCCTCAGGTGAATCGAGACTTTTCGATCGCACGCAGACACTTGAAGATCCTACTGTACTGCCCGGCTTCAGCGCATCAGTGTCGGCCATCTTCGAAGGCATTTAAACTGGAATCAATATGACTCCCTCGGTGGCCTCCTCGGCTCTTAGTGTCCCCCACTCGCGGATTCGCGAGCTTGCCGAAATCGCCATGGGTATGGACGGCGTGCTGAAGCTTTATTTCGGCGAGTCGAATGTCCCAACACCGGATTACATCAAGCGCGCGGCGCAAAAGGCCATGGCCGATGGATTCACTTTCTACACCGAAAATGCGGGCCTGCCGTCGCTCCGCAATTCACTCGCGCGCTACTACAAGGAAGTGCACGGCGTGGAACTTGACCCAACGGCGGAATTTGTCGTTACCGCCTCAGGCGTCCAAGCTTTAAGCCTGGCGATTCGTTGCGTGATCGATCCTGGCGACGAGGCACTGGTGCTCACCCCCGCCTGGCCGAATGGCGCATCGAACGTCGCACTCGCAAATGGCTTGGCAATCCAGATCGCGCAGCCACTCATCGGCGATCGATACGATATCGACTTCAGGGCGCTAGAAGCCGCGGTCACTCCGCGCACTCGCCTGCTGTTGTATACCTCGCCATCGAATCCCCTCGGCTGGGTCGCGACGGTCGATGATCAGCGCCGCCTGCTCGACTTCGCGCGCCGACATCAACTCTGGCTGATGGCCGACGAAGTGTACGAGCGCTTGAACTACACCGGCCCCAAGCCAACTACCCCTGCGCCAAGCATCCTCAAGCTGGCCACGCGCGACGACGCAGTGATCGTAATTCAATCTTTCTCGAAATCGTACTGCATGACGGGATGGCGCCTCGGCTGGCTGGTTGCCCGCCGCGATTTGGTGGCGCGCGCGACCCAGCTCAACGAGTTCGTCGTTTCTCACGCATCCAGTTTTGTGCAGCGCGCTGGCGAAACTGCTCTGTTATGGGGTGAAACAATCCTCTGCGAAATGCTGATGCGTTTGAAGGAAAATCGAGATTTTTGCTTGAACGCATTGTCGAAAATGCCAGGCGTTACAGTACCGAAACCAGATGGCGCATTCTATCTGTTTCCGAAAATCGAGGGTGCCGAAGATTCATTCGATTTCTGTAAACGCCTCCTTATGGATGCCAAAGTTGGACTTGCGCCCGGTGTCGCTTTTGGCGCGGGCGGCGAGGGCTCGGTCCGAATCTGTTACGCCGCCGATCGTCCCATCCTGGAACAAGCCATGGCGCGCCTGTCGATGTTCTTGAAGTGAAGGCGCGCGCTGGAAACAAGCCCGCGCCCTCTTTCAACACCTCCCCGGATACTGGTGCGCGGCGTTGTGTTAGTCGTTGTAGACGTTCCGGCTCAGCCGGTTCTACTGCCTGTGGATTTGCGCCTTTTGCTTGTTGGTCAGGTTGCCTCCATTGGCTTTGCAGTCGCTAAGGAAGTTACTCCACTGCTAGGGGGCCACCAACATGCGGCGCACTTCGCCTTCCAACCCCGGCGCGCAGGCGATGCAATTGCCAGCGTGAATGCTGCTGCCTCCGTCGAAGTTGAAGTAGCGCGCGCCGGCCTCTTCGAGAATGATCTTGAGCGGCGCGAAATCCCAGGCGCACGCGCTCGGCTCGATCCACAAATCCACTTCACCGGACGCAACCATCATCGCGTCGGAGGCGCCGCCCAGGCCTCGCACATTCCAAAACCGGCCCATCCATTCGAGCACGCGCTCGGGCGATCGGAACGAACTGAACTTGTCGAACCGGTTGAAGCACAGCACCGACTCCTCGATGCGGCTCTTCGCCGAAGGACGAATGGATAAGCCATCACAGAAGGCCCCGCCGCCTCGGCTGGCCGAGTACAAACGGCCCAGCAGCGGCAAATTGACCACGCCCGCCACCACCTCGCCATGCACTTCAAGCGCGATCAGGTTCGCCCATAGCGGTGTGCCTCGCACGTAGTCGCGCGTGCCATCGATCGGATCGATGATCCACTTGCGGTCATTGCCGGACTCCACTCGGGCACCTTCTTCGCCCAAAACACCGTCGCCAGGAAATGTTTCCAAGATCAGCGATGCAATGACGCGCTCGCACTCGCGATCGGCTTGCGTCACCGGCGAGTTGTCGGCTTTCGTCTCAGCCACAACGCCAGGCTGCATTTTCAATGCAAGCTCAGCAGCTTTCTTCGCGGCTTTGATCGCGGTCTCCAATTCCCGGTTCCACGCACTCATGAATTCATCCTACCGGGTCGCTGACCCTGCCGCGCCATTGGACCGCCTGACTACAATAACGAAGTGGGATCTCGCACGATCTACTCCGTCCTCGAAGAGGCCGCGCGCACGCACGGGAAGCTGCCGGCCCTGCATCAGCCGCAGGAAAACGGCAAGTACCGCACCTATAGCTGGATTGAGTACCAGCAGGCGGTCCAGGAAATAGCCTGCGGCCTGAGATACCTCGGGATCAACAAAGGCGACATCGTAGCGCTGCAGTCGGAAACACGCGCGGAGTTTTATCTCGCCGATCTCGGAATCATGACCTCGGGCGCGATCGCGGCCGCGCTTTACACGAGCTACCCGCTTCCCGAGCAGGTGGCCAATCTGCGCGCGAGCGACGCGAAGACGGTCTTCGTCGAGGATCCAAAAAGCATGCAGGCTTTAATGGATGCCGCCGGCGCCGAGCCGCTCGCGGTCCGCTGGATTTTGCTCACCGACGAAGCCAAGGACACACTGACGCTCGAGCAGCTTCGCCGCGACGGGCGTCGCGCGCTGGCCAAAGACAAAGAGGCTTTCGACAAAATTCAATCCGAAGTCTCGGGCGACGATCTCGCCATTCTGTATCTCACGTCCGGCGCGACCGGCGAGCCGAAGATGGGGCTGGTCACGCATTCGGCATTGGTCGCCAACGTCGACATGGGACCACCGGTGCTCAATCTCCATCCCCAGGATTGCACCATCGGATTCCTGCCCTCCGCACATATCGCTCAGCGCGTAGTGATAGAGCTCCTGCCCATCGGCATGGGAGTCCCGGTTTGGTTTTCGGAAGGTCTCGCCAAGCTGCCGAGCGAGATCAAACGAATCCGGCCGACGTTTTTGCTCGCGCCGCCGCGTGTCTGGGAGCGAGTCTTCGCCAGCATCAACGCCGAGATCAAAAAACGCCGCGCAGTCTCGCAACGGATCTTCCACGGTGCAGTGGGACTGGGCGCCGAGGCCGGGCGCCTGCGCGAAGCGGGAAAGCTGATCCCGAAGTGGATGCAGACTTCGCTCAAGCTAGGAGACCGCTTGGTCTTCTCGAAAATCCGGTCTCGTCTCGGCGGCCGTTTACGCATCGCTGCTTCAGGCGCAGCCCCCCTTGGGCCTGAACTGGCCCGCTTCTACGCGTCCATCGGAATGCCGCTGGTCGAAGGGTACGGTCTAACCGAAGGCGGCGTGACCTGCCTCAATCCTCTCGATCGTCCTAAACCTGGGAGCATCGGCAAGCCGCTGCCCGGCGTCGAGCTTCGTCTCGCTGACGACGGCGAGCTGCTGATTAAGAGTCCGACATTGTTCTCCGGTTACTACAAAGATCCGGTTTCCACCGCCAGCGTTTTGCGCGACGGGTGGCTCTACACCGGTGACATCGCCGAATTCGATTCCGACGGATACGTTTACATAACCGGCCGCAAGAAGGAACTGATTGTTTCATCCAACGGCAAGAAAATTTATCCCGCTCGCATCGAGGTTCTGTTCAAGACCGAGCCCATCGTGAATCAGGTGGTTCTGATCGGCGACCGGCTTCCCTTTGTCACAGCTCTCGTCACGCTGAACGTCCCGCACGCCGAAACGCTGAAAGATGTGGGGAAGGATGGCGGAGAGAAACTCGCCGAGGCGCCGCCGGTGCTCGACGAGGTCCGCAAGGCCGTGGCGCGCGTGAACCGGCAGCTTGCGCCGTTCGAGCAGATCCGTAAGTTCCGTGTGTTGGAGCGCGACTTTTCGATCGAGAGCGGCGAGCTGACTCCCACTATGAAGGTGCGCCGCAACCGCGTGCTCGAAAATTACCGCGAGCTGGTCAGTGAACTGTACATGGGCAAGGAAGAGAGCCAGTGATCTTATGAGCACAGGTCCACCCATCGCGAAAATCGTTCTCAAGGAAGTCACCGTCCACGGAGACACGCGCGTGGACAACTACGCGTGGCTGCGCGAGCGCACAGATCCGGACGCCATCGCCTATCTCGAGGCGGAGAACAAATACACCGAAGACGTAATGGCGCCGCTGAAACCGCTTCGGGAAACTCTGTACCACGAGATTCTTGGACGGATCCAGGAAACCGACCTTTCGGTTCCCGTCAGGCGAGACGATTATTTTTACTACTCGCGAACCGAAGAAGGGAAGGCCTATGGTATCTACTGCCGCAAGCACTTGAGCCTCGAGGCGACCGAAGAAATCATGTTGGACGGCAACGCGCTCGCGGCGGGCCACAAGTATTTCCGCATCGGAAATTTCAGTGTCAGCCCCGATCACCGGCTGCTGGCTTACTCGACGGACGTAGAGGGCGACGAAGCGCACACGATTTTCGTGAAGGACCTCGCGACCGGCGAGCTGCTGCCGGATCGAATCGCTAATACTTACTATTCGCTCGAGTGGGCAAATGACAATCAGACGTTTTTCTACACGGTGCTCGATGCCGCTCGCCGTCCCTACCGCGTGCTGCGGCATCGACTGGGAGTGGCGGAGGACGAACTGGTTTACGAAGAGACGGACGGCCGATTCTCGCTCGGCGTCGGAAAGACGCGCAGCCGGCGATTTTTGATCCTGCATCTGGGAAGCGCGCTCACCTCGGAAGTCCGCTTTGTGGAGGCCGACGATCCACTCGGCGTTTTCGGTGTGCTGCTCCCGCGCCAGCAAGATGTCGAATACGACGCCTCCCATCATGGCGACTTTTTCTACATCCGAACGAACGAAGGCGCGAAAAACTTCCGCCTGATGCGGACACCGGTTGCGGATCCGTCGCGCAACAACTGGGAGGAAGTGATCCCCGCGCGGCCTTCGGTGACGATTGAAGGCATCGACTCGTTCGAGGACTATCTGATCGTCTATGAGCGCGAGCGTGGCCTGGAGAAAATCTGCGTCCGCGATCGCGACGGCGCATTTTCACACTACATCGATTTCCCGGAGCCCGTGTATACAGTCGGCGCGAGCGGCAACCCGGAGTACAGGACTCAGACGCTGAGGTTCGTTTATACATCCATGGTCACGCCGGCGTCGGTGTTCGACTACAACCTCGAGACGCGCGAACGCGAGCTGAAAAAGCAATACGAAGTGAAGGGCGGCTACGACGCGTCGCGGTATCGATCCGAGCGAATTTTCGCGAAAGCTCCCGATGGTGTCGAGGTTCCGATTTCGCTCGTCTACCGGCGCGATTTTGTGAAAAATGGGCGCGCCCCGTTGTTGCTGTACGCCTATGGATCGTATGGCCACAGTATCGATCCCGGATTTTCATCCGATCGCCTGAGCCTGCTCGATCGTGGGTTCGCTTTCGCAATCGCGCATCCTCGTGGCGGTGCTGAGCTGGGCGAAGAGTGGCACGACCAGGGCAAGCTGCTTTCGAAAAAGAATACGTTTACCGATTTCATCGCCTGTGCTGAGCACTTGGTCGCCAACTGCATCACATCACCCGAGTCTCTCGCGATCATGGGGGGAAGCGCGGGCGGGTTGCTGGTAGGCGCCGTGCTGAACAT
>Ga0126373_10000484_pt1 | contig 26293 bp, 23 predicted proteins | sample PanSoiMetPlot_11_FD_92545 | JGI IMG/M metagenome (GOLD analysis project Ga0126373, IMG submission 92545) | Tropical forest soil microbial communities from Panama - MetaG Plot_11 | ecosystem: Environmental > Terrestrial > Soil > Tropical forest > Bulk soil | place: Panama | collected 2016-02-17 | reverse complement strand
GCACCTCGTTCGGTGAGGCGTCGACACGAACACAGGCCACTGATCCGACGACGTCGAGAGACGCCCAGGGTCAGGACAGGTCTCCCCGGCTTAAGGGGTGACCCGAAGTGGCTGTACCCCGCGGTGCTACGTCGTGTCGTGCCAAAGCTCTGACGAGAAGGGGTGCATTCCGCGTTCCAGGCGGTTTCCCCTCTACGTGCCACTGCGGGCACCCGCGTGTGCCATGACCGGAGGGAGGCGAGACGTGGAACCCAGTAGACCGGGCCATCAACGGCCCCTAACCCAGCCGATCTCGTTTCCCACTGGCACGCGGTAGCCACCCGCCCTGCGAGCTAGCTCCGCTGCGCTGACAAGCGCAGAGCGGATGATTGCTGCGTGCCCTCCCGAGAGCAGGGAGGAATGGCCATGACCTCGGAAGCCATGGACGCCCGCGGCGTGGTAGACGCGCGCAGCGCGGTCCTCGACCCCGAGCACGTCGGCGACATCCGCGGTGCCCTCGGCACAATCCGCCACGACGACCTCGCGCCACGGGGTCGGTCCGCCGTCCTTAAGACGCTGCTCGCCATCGTCGGCCCCGGGCTGATCGTGATGGTCGGCGACAACGACGCCGGCGCCTTCGCCACCTACGGTCAGGCAGGCCAGAACTACGGCACCCGGCTGCTGTGGACGCTGCTCTTGCTGGTGCCTGTCCTTTATGTCAACCAGGAAATGGTCGTCAGACTGGGCGCGGTGACCGGCGTCGGGCACGCGCGGCTGATCATGGAGCGGTTCGGCAAGTTCTGGGGCGCCTTCAGCGTCGTCGACCTCTTCATCCTCAATGCGCTCACGATTGTCACCGAGTTCATTGGCGTCACCCTTGCGGCCGGCTACCTGGGCCTTCCGAAGATCCCCGCGGTTCTGCTCGCCGCGGTCGTCGTGGTGGCCGCGGCGTTCACCGGCGATTTCCGGCGGTTCGAGCGGATCGCCATGGCATTCTGCGGCGCCAGCCTGCTGCTGATCCCGGTTTACTTCCTGGCTCACCCGGCTGCGTCGGAGATGACGCGCGGGTTCGTTGTCCCGCAGCTACCCGGCGGAGCAGGCGGCCTCTCGACCGTCATGCTGCTCGTGATCGGCATCGTCGGTACGACCGTCGCCCCGTGGCAGCTGTTCTTCCAGCAGAGCTACATCGTCGACAAGCGGATCACGCCGCGATTCATGAAGTACGAGAAGGCCGACCTGTGGATCGGCATCCTCACGGTCGTCGTGGGCGGTGGCGCGATCATGGGCGCGACCACGGTAGCGTTCGCGCACAGCCACCTTTTCGGGCACTTCACCGACACCGGCGGGCTCGCCACCGGCCTGCAGGCCTACGGCGGCAGGGCCGTCGGCGTGCTCTTTGCGATCGCACTGCTTGACGCGTCGATCATCGGGGCGTTCGCGGTCTCGTTGTCCACGGCATACGCCATCAGCGACGTGTTCGGCATCCATCACTCGCTGCACCGCGGCGTGCGCAGCGCCAAGGGGTTCTATTTCGTCTACGCCGCGGTGATTGCCCTCGCCGCGACCGTCGTGCTCATCCCCGGCTCCCCGCTCGGCCTGCTCACGGAGGGCGTGCAGGCGCTGGCCGGCGTGCTGCTTCCGAGCGCGAGCATCTACCTGCTCCTGCTCTGCAACGACCGCGAAGTACTCGGCCCGTGGGTCAATGGCACCAAGACGAACGCGTTCACCGGGGCAGTCGTCGCGGTCGTGGTCGCCCTGTCAGTCATCCTCACCGCTGCGGTGCTCTTCCCGGCCATCAGCGCGCACCAGATCCTGGACATCATGATCGTCTGTGGCGCAGTCGGTGTGCTGGGCGGAGCGTTCGCCCTCAGCCGGCGGCTGCGCGCCGGCGGTCCGACCGCGGAGCCGGTGGACCGCTCCGGGCGGGAGAACTGGCGGATGCCGCCGCTGCATCTGCTCCAGCGGCCCACCATGTCCACCGGCCGCAAGCTCGGCGTGGGCGCACTGCAGGTTTACCTGGCTGTCGCGACAATCCTCGTGATCGTGAAAATCGTGGAACTCGCGATCGTCCGCTGACCGGCCTCGATGGGATCTCCGAGGCGACCGCGGGCTGGCCGACTCGGCATGCTTCGGGCGACGCAGGCCGCTGCTGGGCGGACTGGTGGCGTTCGCGGCGATGTCGGTCGCCTGCGCGCTCGCGCCGGACATCGGCGCGCTCATCGCATTCCGGTTCCTGCAGGGAGCGGCCGGCGCGGCGGGCGTCGTGCTGAGCCTGGCCATGGTGAGGGATCTCTACGAGGGCACCGAGCTGGCCCGTATCCTCGGCTCTCTCACTCTCGTCTTCGGGCTCGCGCCGGTGCTGGCGCCCGTCATCGGCGGTCAGGTGCTGCGGTTCACCAGCTGGCGCGGCGTGTTCGCCGTGCTGGCCGCCATCGGGCTGGCGCTGCTGGCCGCTAGCCGGTTCCTGCCGGAAACCCTCCCGGCAGGCCGGCGCACGGCGGAACCGTTCGGCCGGCTAGCCGCGGACTCGCGGGCACTGCTGGCCGACCGGCAATTCGCGGGGAACGCGGTGGCGGTCGGGCTCGGCACCGCAGCCCGCAGCTGTTCAGTCTCGTGTTCGCGATCAACGCGCTCGGGCTCACAGCGGCCGCCCAGGCCGGAGCGCGGCTCGTCCGGCGCCGATCAGCCGCCGGCCTGGTCGACGCCTCGCAGGCGGCCCAGCTGCTGGCCGCGAACGTCCTGCTGGCCGTCGCGCTGAGCGGCCGCCCGCCGCTCATCGCCTTGCTGGTGCCCCTGTTCGTGCTCGTGTCGGCGTTCGGGATGATGCGTCCGAACGCGACCGCGCTAGCACTGGCGGGCCAGGGAGCGATCGCGGGCACGGCGTCGGCCTACCTCGGGGCGTTGCCCTTCCTCATGGGCGCTGTGCTCTCACCGCTCGCCGGTCTCGGTGGCCGGGGCGCGGCGATCCCGGCCGCGATTCTCATGAGCGTGCTCTGCGCCGGATCCCCTGGCCTCCGGCTCCTGCTCACCCGCCGGAGCGCGAAACCGCTGCCAGCACCGGCGGCCGCCCCCGGGCCCGGCCCGGCGGAATGATCACGTCGGGCTGCGCCGACTCGGCCATCACCTGGCGCACCTCGACGGACCCGTACCAGGCTGGCTGGATATGCGTCGCGGCCTCGATCGCCGCGTCCTCATCGGGGCAGTCGACCACGAAGCAGCCGCCAAGCTGCTCGCGCGCTGTTGCGGCCGGGCCTCGCGACACCATGACGTCGCCGCCATCCCAGCAGCGGACCGTGGTGGCGGTCGTCGCTGGCTGCAGCCGGACGCCGCCGTCGAACCCTCCCACGTGGGCACCCCCAGCTCGAAGCCGCGCCGGGACCGACGCGAGGCCTGCGGCTCGCCGGCGCCGCTCCTCGTTACCGATCTTGGCATTGTCGTCGTAATAGACCAATAGTGCATAACGCATGACGCATCTCCCCGGATGACGGTCGGTTCGCCGTGCCGGACTGGATCAGTTCGGCAGGCGCTGACACTCGTACTGGCACCGCTGGTGGCCGGAACTGGGCGCGTGAGCCGAGCCGAAAAGCAAAGAGCGAGGCGAACAGTTCAGCAGTCAGCAGGCGAGCGAACGCTGATCTGTCGCCGGCCCGTCACGATCAGTTCAGCCGGGCTTGGTTCACTTCGCAGTGGTTCGTCCGGCACCCTGCGTCGGGTCGCTGCCGGTCATCGGCACCTGTGACAAGGAGGAACGATGCCGAATCCCGCTCGCTTATCAAGGCTCCTCGCTGGGCCACACCGCTTCAGGAGAATCTTCCTTGTCGCGGCGTCCCTGGCGCTGGGCGGTGCGCTGGTCACCGTGCCAGCGGCGTCCGCGCAGTCCACGTCGACAATGCCCGCGCTGAATCACGTGTTCCTCATCATGGAAGAGAACCACGGCCTCACCGACGTGATCGGCAACCCGGCCGCGCCCAACATCAACTACCTGGCCAGCACGTTCGGCCTGGAGACGAACTACTTCGGCGTCAGCCCGTGCTGCAGCGAGTCCAACTACGTCGGCCTGCTCGGCGGCAACACTTTCAACGCCCAGAGCGACGACGCCTACTGGAAGAACAGTGCCGACGAGCCGAGCCTCATTAGCCAGATGGACCAAGCCGGCGTCAGCTGGAAGGCCTACCTGCAGGGGCTTCCGCATCCCAATTACGAGGGGATCTGTTATCCCGAGCTGTGCAACGGGGCACCAGACAACGACCCGCTTTACGTGTCCAAGCACGACGGTATCCAGAACTTCACGACCTCGTGGAACTCGCAGGACTGGTCCAGGCAGGTCCCCGTCGGGCAGCTCAGCACAGACCTGAGCAGCGGCAACGTGCCGCAATTCAGCTACATCATCCCGGACGAATGTCACGACATGCACGGGGACCCGCCCTACTGCCTGGACGGCGGCAACCCCGGTGACCCGCAGGACCAGCACCTGGTTTCGGTCGGCGACGCCTACCTCGGCCAGCTGGTCAGCCAGATCACCAACGCCCCGTCGTGGGCAGCAGGCAACAACGCGATCGTCGTGACCTTCGACGAGGGCGACGACAGCGCTGGCTGCTGCGATGCCAACCCTGGCGCCGGCCAGGTCGCGACGATCGTGATCACCAGTCACGGGCCGCGCGGCGTGACCGACTCCCAGCCCGCCAACCACTACTCGACACTGGCCGCCATCCAGCAGACCTTCGGCCTGCCCTGCCTGCAGTTCACCTGCGACACGGCGAACGTGCAGCCGTACTCCTCGCTGTTCCAGGTCACCGGCTCCGCCGCGATCGCGACACAGCCACAGCCGCAGCTGAATTGGCCCACGCCAAGTCCGGCGGTCACCGAGCCGACGTCTAAGAGCACGGTAACGGCGAAGGGCGGCGGCTGGACCACGAACAAGGTCCAGCTGTACGGGACCAACGACAACAGCTTCGGTGCCATAGCCGGATCCTCGCCGGGCGACATCTGGGCGGTCGGGGACTTCCTGCCGGACACCGCGACCAGCAACCAGGACGCCACGCTCACCTTCGCCGAGCACTTTGACGGCAAGAACTGGACCGTGGTGCCGACGCCGACGACCGGCGCCAACTTCACCTCGTTCTACGGAGTCGCGGCCAGCCAGGGCCAGGCCTGGGCGGTCGGCGAGTACCTGAACAGCGACTACCAGGACCGAGCCTTGGTCGAACACTGGGACGGCTCGCAGTGGTCGATCGCCACTATCCCGCAGCCCGGCTCGGTGCGCGACATGCTCCACTCAGCGACGGCGGTATCACCGTCGGACGTCTGGGTCGTGGGCGACCAGGAAGGAGCCAACGGCAAGTTCGAGACGCTGGCCGAACACTGGAATGGCCATAGCTGGACTATCGCCCAAACCCCGAACCCTGGATCCACCGGAAACCACCTGTACTCCATCGACGCCGTGAGCGCCAACAACGTCTGGGCTGCGGGCATGCAGCTCAGCGGGGACTCGCCTGACCAGGGGCTGGTGGAGCACTGGGACGGCAAGAAGTGGTCCGTCGTCCCGATGCCTGGGCCCGCCTCTGCGGACCTCGTGATGCTCGACGGAATCTCGGCGACCGCAAGCCAGGTGTGGGTTACGGGCGAGGCCGACAGCCCCGAGGGCGGCGGCCAGCCGTTCGTAGCGGGCTACCAGGGCGGAACCTGGACGATCCCGCAGCTGCCCGCCGTTCCCGACGGCGCTAACTGGACGAACATGTGGGGCATCCAGGTCTCCGGCGGCAGCGTCTGGGCGGTCGGCACCTACGTCGACCCGGCGACCGACAGCAACAACACCCTCGTGCTGCAGGGGACCGGCGGCACCTGGACCGTGAACCCGGCGCCCAACCCGGGCACCGGCAGCAACATCCTCGGCGGCATCACCGACGTGGATGGCCAGCTATGGGCAGCGGGCGTCTATGACAGCGGCGGTTCCAATATTCCGCTGATCATGAATAGGTAAGTAACGCGCCCGCCGTCGCGCCGGCCCGGCCACCCTCGGGTGGCCGGGCCGGTCGCATGCATGGATGGTTTACAGGCTTGACAACCATAAAGCCTCGTACCAGGGTAGCTGTTGACAGCCATGTAAACCATTAATCGCATCGGGAGGACGAGATGCACGGATCGCCTGGCATGAGGGGTACGCGGAGCGCCCAGCGCGGACCCCAGTCAGCGGAACTTCCCCCTGACCGCCGGTCCTGGGCGCTGCTGGTCGTGCTGTCCGCAGCTGAGTTCATGGTGATCCTCGACGCGACCGTGGTGAATGTCGCGCTCCCGGCCATCTCTCGTTCGCTCAGCTTCGGACCGGGCGACTTGCAGTGGGTCGTCACTGCTTACACGCTGGCGAGCGGGGGCCTGGTGCTGCTCGGCGGCCGCGCCGCCGATCTCGCTGGCCGGCGCAGGATATTCCTGGCTGGCCTGGCCCTGTTCACGGCTGCCTCCCTCGCCAGCGGGCTGGCTCCGGCGGCCGGTGCTCTCATCGCGGCCAGGGCTGCGCAGGGAGTCGGCGCCGCTTTGCTGACCCCGGCGGCCCTGTCGATCATCACGACCAGCTATGCGAGCGCGCAGCGTGCGGCCGCGCTTTCTATCTGGGGCGCTCTGGGCGGGGCGGGCGCCGCCGTCGGCGTGCTCCTCGGCGGCGTGCTGACGACGTGGCTCGGGTGGCGCGCCGTCTTTCTCGTGAACGTGCCTGTCGGGCTCGTAGCCGGCTTCGCCGCACTGCACCTCGTGCCGCGGGCGGCGGCGACAGTCCGCCGGCTGCGCGGCCTCGACCTGCCCGGAGCGGTGCTAGGGGTGGGCGGACTGGTCACGATCGTCTATGCCCTGGCTGGCGCGCCTTCCCACGGCTGGGCGTCCGCGCAGACGCTGCTCCTGCTTGCCGCTGGCGTGCTCGCCCTCGCTGCATTCGCGCTGGTCGAGAGGCGGGTCAGCCAGCCACTGGTGCCGCCGCGGACCTGGCGCAGCCGTTCGCTGGTCGCAGGCATAACGGTGATGTTCAGCGCAACCGCGATTTTGGTCGCGACGTTCTTCCTCAACTCGCTGTTCCTGCAGACCGGTCAGGGATCGTCCGCGCTGCGCGTCGGCCTGGAGTTCCTGCCGATCGCGCTCGTCATCGGCGCGACGGCCGCGCTAGCCTCGCACCTGCTGCCGCGGGCCGGCTCTCGGCTCCTGATCGTCACGGGCCTGACCCTGATGGGCGGTGGAGCCTTGCTGCTCACCTCGGTGTCGGCCGGCTCGGGCTACCTGACCGGATTCCTGCCCGGCCTGCTGGTGATCGGGGCCGGCACCGGACTGACTCTGCCTGCGACCGCTGTCACCGCCATGAGCGAGGTCACGGACGAACACGCTGGCCTAGCATCGGGCCTTATGACAGCCGCTCACGAGATCGGTGCCGCGCTCGGCGTCGCGGTGTTCTCCGCGGTCGCCGTAGCAACTGCCGGCGGGATCACGGCGGGGTACACCAGGGGCTTCGCCGTTGCGGCCGCGATAGCCGCCGGCCTCGCGGTCATCGCAGCGTTTCTCGCTCCGGCGGTGCGGCCCGGGCCCGGGGTACGCGTGGGGGTGCACTGACGTGGCGACGGCACCCCCTGATCCTGGCGGCCCACCAGCGGGCCGCCAGGACCGCTACCACCGGCAGATTGCCGACAAGAACGCCGAGGCAATCCTGGACGCGGTCGACAACCTGCTTCGCCAGCACCGGCAGGCGAGCATCGCTGCGGTGGCGGCCAGGGCTGGCGTGTCGCGCGTCACCGTGTATGCCCACTACCCCACGCCGCAGTCCCTGCTGGAGGCCGCGGTGGAGCGCGCCGTCGGGCGGGTGAGCGCGGCCCTCGAGTCCGCCAGCCCCGGCTCGGGCCCCGCGGTCGCCGCGCTCGAGCGCTTGATCGCGCTCGCCTGGCAACACCTCGCCAGCTACGGCGCGATGGCCCAGGCGGTGTCCGAGCACCTCAGCCCGGAGGCGGTAGCCCGGACCCACCAGGCAGCCCATCAGGCAATCGGGGCGCTACTGGACCGCGGCCGGGCTGATGGCTCCTTCCGGACCGACTTGCCTGAGTCGTGGCTGGTTACCGCTTGCGTAGCCCTCGTGCACGCGTGCGCGGACGCGGTCCGGGCCGGGCTGGTAGCTGAGCAGGACGCGCCCGCCATCCTCGCGACGTCGGTCCGCGATCTGTTCACCGGGCCCGGACGGTACTAATCCCTGTGGGCTAGCCTGCAACGTGTGGAGCAGGCAGATACAAACGCCGCGATCTGGAAGTCCGATCACATCGTCTCGACGTGGGCGGCGGAGGCGGCCGCCCGGCAGCGCAATCACGGGGCGCAGTGGCAGCTCATGGCGCTGCTGCTGCCCTTCGCGGAGCAGGATGCGTTCACATTCCTGGACCTCGGGGCCGGCACCGGTAATGCCTCCCAGGCGATCCTCGATCGCTATCCGGCAGCTACCGCCATCCTGACCGACTTCTCGGCCGAGATGATGGGGGCAGGCGAGCTCGAGATGCGCCGCTTCGCGGGCCGCTACTCCTACGTCGAGTTCGACATGCTGGCCGGTGGGTGGCCTGCTGCGATCCCTGCGACCGTCGACGCGGTCGTGACGTCGCTGTGCGTTCATCACCTGCCCGACGCGCGCAAGGAGAGCCTGTTTACCGAGATACGCGAGCGACTGGTGCCAGGCGGCTGGTATCTGAATTACGATCCGGTGCTCGCCGACGATCCCGTCGTCGCCGCCGCCTGGGAGCGGGCCACCGACCGTGTCGACCCCGACGCAGCCCGCAAGCGGCATCACCGGACGCCGGAGGAACTCGCCCGCTACGCGAACCACGTCCGCTACATGATGCCGCTGGAGCAGCAGCTGAGCTACCTGCGCGCGGCCGGGTTCCAGGGCATCGACGTTTACTACAAGCGGCTGGACTACGTCATCTACGCTGGCCAGCGGTAGCTGCCTGGCTGGCCTGCGCCGCGGTGCTGACCGGCAGTTTCGCGCCGTTCCGCCGGACCCGTGGCACGCTGACGGCCTCGCTGGGAAACTCGATGCTGGCAGCCAGCTCGTCGGAAGCCAGCGGCGTGCCCGGCTGGCTGACGTCGAAGCGGCCGGTGTCCGGCACGTAGTCCCGGCCGCGGGCGATGACGCGGCGCAGGCGGCCGAGCGCCGAGATGTCAGCCGCGGGATCGCCGTCTACGACGATGATGTCGGCGTCGTAGCCGGGAGCGAGACGGCCGGTCGTCGCGCCGAGACCGAGCGCGTCCGCTGCTTCAGTCGTCGCCATCGCGAGCACCTCGGCAGGCTGGAAGCCCACCGCGACGAGGTGCTCAAGCCCGCCGATGTACTGGTGGTGCGGAGTGTTGTTGATGCCGGCATCCGTACCCGCGATCAGCCGCACGCCCATCTCACGCATGGGCCGCAGATCGCGTCCGACCCGCCTGGCGAGCCTCTTTTCGATGTAGGGCGCGTTCACATTGACCGTCGGGCAGACGATGATGCCCTGCTCGGCGATCCGGGCCGCGAGCGGCGCGCTGAACACCCGCTCGTTCGTCTCGGTCACGAACGAGCAGTGCTCAAGCGTGCTGACCCCGGCTTGCACGGCACGGTCGATTCCCTCAAGTCCGTGGGCGTGCGCTGCGACCGGCATGTCCAGCCGGCTTGCCTCGTCCACGACGGCGGCCAGCTGCCCGACTGTGAACTGCGCGTACCACGGCGCCGAGCCCGCGGTCATGAAACCGCCGGTGGACATCACCTTGATCAGGTCCGCGCCGTGCTTGTGGTGGGTGCGGACCATGCGGCGGAGGTCGTCCTCGCTGTCAGCCTCGCCGCCCATGAACCAGCAGTGCCCGCCGGTGACGGTGATCGGGCTGGCGGCCACGAGCAGTCGCGGTCCACGCGCCACGCCGGTCGCGATCGCGTCGCGCACGACCACAGAAAGGTAGGAGCGTGCCCCGAGATCACGGGCGGTCGTCACGCCGACGCCGAGCAGCTCTCGCGCACTGCGCAGCATCAGCACGATCTGCTGCTCGTTGGTCTCCGACTGCATCCGCGCCGCCGGAGCTGGTCCGCCGTCGAACCCGAGATGCACGTGACAGTCGATCAATCCCGGCATGATCGTCGCGGCAAGGTATTCGGTGCGGGGCAGCACCGCGAACTCGACTGGCAGGTCCGCGGCTGGCCCGGCCCAGTCCACCCGGGTGTCGCCAACGACCAGCGCGCCGTCGATCAGGGTCACGTCACCGGTCATGATCCGCGGCGCGATGAGGACTTCTGCCATCGGGTCACCTCGCTCGGGCCTGGGCAGATTACGCGGCGGCAGCCTCAGCCGGGAATGTTTCGCCAGCCGAACTACTACGCTAAGAAGACCCGCAAAGCGACGTCAAGGACAGCGGAGGGCATGAAACAGACTGGTTACCCGACGGCGGCACCCGCCTTCGCCGGCGGCGCCGCACCGGGTCGCCTGCGGCAGGCCATCGACGCGACGACGACCGCGATGCTGCGTGCCCGCGGCAGCGCGAAATGGACTGCTGCCGGTCCGGACGGATACGGAGCTGGCGTCGCGGAAATGGATTTCGGCGCAGCGCCGCCTGTTCTCGACGCGCTCGCCAGACTGTCGGCAGATGCGAACTTCGGCTACCTGCCGACATGGCTGGCTGATGACCTCCGATCGGCATGCGCGGAGTTCGCCCACCGCCGGTACGGGTGGGACATCGAGCCGGAGCTCATCCATCCCGTACCGGACGTGATCAAGGCGCTGGAGATCGCCATCACGCACTTCTCGCACCCCGGATCGCCCGTCATCCTGCCCACCCCTGCCTACATGCCGTTCCTGTCAGTGCCGGGCAACCTCGGCCGGGAGATCATCCAGGTCCGAATGGTGGAGCAAGATCCCGGATTCTTCACTCTCGACATCAGCGCGATCGATGATGCGTTCCGGGCGGGCGGGCATCTGCTGATCTTCTGCAACCCCTGCAATCCGCTGGGTCGCGTCTTCACGCTCGATGAGATTACGCAGCTGACCGACGTGGTCGACCGGCACGGCGGTCGCGTGTTCGCCGACGAGATCCACGCTCCGCTTCTCTATCCGGGCGCGCGGCACGTTTCCTATGCCTCGACATCCGCCACGGCCGCAGCGCACACCCTGACCGCTACCTCGGCCTCGAAGGCGTGGAACCTGCCAGGCCTCAAGTGCGGCGTCGTGATGCTGAGCAACCCGGCGGACCAGGAAAGGTGGGACCAGCTCGGGCACTTCACGGTGCGCGGAGCGAGCAACCCCGGCGTCGCCGCCAGCGCCGCAGCATTCCGGCACGGCGAGGCATGGCTCGACGAGGTTGTCACCTACCTCGATGACAACCGCACCCTGCTGGCCGGGTTGCTGGCCCGCTACCTTCCGCAGGTGCGCTATCGCCCGCCAGACGGTACCTATCTCGCGTGGCTCGACTGCTCGGCGATGGACCTGCAGGGCCCGCCCGGCGCACTGATTGCCGGCCGTGCGCATGTGACCGTCGTGGACGGGCCTGAATTCGGCCGCGGCGGCGACGGCGCGTTCCGGCTGAATTTCGCCACGCCCCAGCCCGTCCTTGCTGAGATGATCGAGCGCATCGCCGCGACGCTGTCCGGGGAGGCATGATCATGGTCACCGAGAACACCGCCAGGCTCGCGGTGCTAATCGACGCCGACAACGCACAGCCCGCCATTGTCGAGGCCCTGCTGGCCGAGATCGCGAAATACGGGACCGCCCACGTCAAGCGCGCCTACGGCGACTGGACGACCGGCAGCCTGCGCGGCTGGAAGGACCAGCTGCTTTCTCAGTCGATCCAGCCGATCCAGCAGTTCGCCTATACCCGGGGCAAGAACGCGACGGACGCGGCCATGGTCATCGACGCCATGGACCTTCTGTACTCGGGGCGCTTCGACGGATTCTGCATCGTGTCCAGTGACAGCGACTTCACCCGGCTGGCGGCGCGCATCCGCGAGTCAGGGATGACGGTGTACGGGTTCGGGGAGCGCAAGACGCCCAAGCCGTTCGTGGCGGCATGCGACAAGTTCATCTATGTCGAGAACCTCGGCTATGCCGATGACGCCGCCGCTCACGCGGACCCTGCGCTCGCACCCGTGCCGCGCGCCACGGCCACGCAACTCAAGGCAGACACCACGCTGGTGGCCCGGCTGCGCAGTGCGGTGGCTGCCGCGTCCGACGAGGACGGATGGGCACCGCTGGCCGCCGTCGGCCAGATCATCACTAATCAGAGCCCGGACTTCGACTCGCGCACGTATGGCTATGCGAAGCTCAGCGACCTGGTGGCCGCGACCACGCTCTTCGACCAGGAGCGCCACAGCCCTGGCGATGGCAAGGCCGCCATCCTCTACGCACGGGACCGCCGCCAGCGCCAGGCCAGGAAGTCCGGGAGATAACGCAAGGGAATACCGACCGGGCGGGAAGGTTGACGACTGGCATGAGAGCTGTCGGCATCACCGAGTTTGGCGACCCTGAGGTCCTGCGCATCGTGGACCTGCCCGATCCACAGCCCGGACCTGGCGAGGTCCGCATCCGGGTGCACGCGGCCGCGGTCAACCCAACCGACACCGGCCTCCGCAGCGGCAGTCGCGCGGCGCAGCTCAAGGACATCAAGCCCCCCTATGTGCCCGGCATGGACGCAGCAGGGACGCTGGACCGGATCGGCCCGGACACCTCGACAGACCTGCAGGTCGGCGATCACGTCATGGCGATCGTGGTGCCGTCCGGCTCGCACGGCGCCTACTCAGAGCTGATCGTGGTGCCGGCTGCGTCCGTAACGCGGGTGCCTGCGGGAGCCACCGACGCCGAGGCCGCGACCCTGCCGATGAACGGGCTGACCACGAGGCTTGCGCTCGACCTGCTGGACCTGCGGCCAGGTGCGACGCTCGCCGTCACCGGCGCGGCGGGCGCGGTCGGCGGCTACGCCGTGCAGCTCGGGAAGGCTGCGGGCCTGCGGATCATCGCCGACGCAGCGCCGGATGACGAGCGGCTCGTCAAGGAGCTGGGCGCCGACGTCGTGGTGCCGCGCGGCCCGGGCTTCGCCGAGGAAGTCCGCGCGGTTGCACCGGATGGCGCCGACGGGCTGATCGACGCGGCCTTACTGAACGAGCTGGCCGTTCCCGCCGTCCGCGATGGCGGCGGGATTGCCACCCTCCGCGGATTCACCGGCGAGTCCGTGCGCGGTATCACCTTCCACCCGGTGTTCGTCCGGACCTACGCCCGCGAGCAGGACAAGCTCGACCAGCTCCGCCAGCAGGCGGAGGGCGGCGAGGTAACGCTCCGCGTCGCGAGCACGCTGCCCGCCGAGCGCGCGGCCGAAGCCCATCGCATCCTGCAGGCCGGCGGCACGAGAGGCCGGCTCGTCCTGGAGTTCTGAAGACAAGGAGCCGCGCACATGAAGATTGGCCTGCACATACCGGACTTCACCTGGGACAGCGGGCCAGCAGGACTCCGCCAGCGCCTGGGTGAGGTGGCACGGAACGCCGAGCAAGCGGGCGTCGACCGGATCAGCGTGATGGACCATGTCTGGCAGATCGGCCACCTGGGCCCGCCTGAGCACGAGATGCTCGAGGCGTACACCACTCTCGGCTTTCTGGCGGCCAGGACTGAGCGAGTCACGCTGCTGACGATGGTCACGGCGGCGGTGTACCGGGAACCCGGGCTGCTGGCCAAGGCGGTTACCACCCTCGATGTGCTGTCCGGCGGGCGCGCCATGCTCGGCATCGGAGCGGCATGGAATGAAGCCGAGGCGGTCGGGCTCGGGCTGCGCTTCCCTCCCCTCGCGGAGCGGTATGAGCGGCTGGAGGAGGCGCTGCGCATCTGCCGTCAGATGTGGAGCGGCGACGATGCGCCGTTCGAGGGCAAGCACTACCACCTCGGCCGGACGCTCAATTCACCGCAGTCGCTGACCCGGCCGCACCCCCGCATCCTCATCGGGGGATCCGGCGAGCGCAAGACGCTGCGGCTGGTTGCCCGCTATGCCGATGCGTGCAACATCCGCGACTCAGACGAGCTCGCGCACAAGCTGGATGTGCTGCGGGAGCACTGCGCCGCCGAGGGCCGGAACTACGCAGAGATCGAGAAGACCGCGCAGACGCGGTTCGACCTGGGTCCGGCCGGCGAGCGGGTGGAGCAGACCATCGAGCACCTGCACGAGCTGGCCGAGCTCGGCATCGAGGTCGCGCACGGCTCGGTCTTCGACGTCGGATCCCTGCGTCCGCTAGACCTGATGGCCGAGCGCGTCATTCCCGCCATCGAGAAATTCTGACGCTCCCCTCGGAAGGCCGCGGCTAGCAAATTCTCGCGGGGCGTGAGGGTTCCCGTCAGGAGCTGGCGGTCACCCGGCTGACGAACCAGGCCGCCTGCCCGACCGCGCTGTCGGCGGCAGCCAGCAGGCCAGGCTGGAGCATGAAGTCGTGCCACATGCCCGGCCATCGCGTGTACGTCACGTCAACGCCAGCAGCCGAGGCACTTGCCGTCAGCTCGCCGGCATCCGGCAGGAGTAGCTCGTCTGTGCCGGCCTGGATGAGCAGCGGCGGCAGCCCCTTATGCGGGGCGCGCAGCGGCGATATCGTGCCGTCGGCCCAGGCCGCCGGGTCCGCGTAGGCGCGAGCGCACGCGTCAAGCCAGGCCGGGCTGAGCAGGACGTCGCGGCGGACAAGATCGGCCTCGTCGTGCCGGGGCCGGCCGAGATCGAGCCAGGGCGACAGCAGCACGCAGCCCGCGGGCACCTCTGCGCCGTCGTCACGCAGGGAAACGAGCAGCGCGAGCGCCAGGCCGCCGCCCGCCGAGTCGCCCGAGACCACCAGCGAGCTGGCTGTGGACTGCTGACCCAGGGCACCAAGCACGGCGTGGGCATCCTCAAGCGCCGCGGGATGCGGGTGCTCGGGTGCCAGTCGATACTCGGGCAGCACCACCCGGCAGCGCGCCTGCGCGCTCAGGTGCGCCGCCCACGCCCGCACCGTCCGCGCTGACCCCACGCAGTAGCCGCCCCCGTGAAAGTGCACGACAGTCGGCTGGCTGCGGGCCGCTCGAGCCGAGACGACCTCAGCGGGGACGCCGCCGAGGACCTGCCGGTCGACGGTAGTGCCACGAGGGAGCACCGGCGTTCCGGCGAGCCGGTCCAGCCGTCGGCGCTGCACATCCCACGGCAGGGCCGGGTCGAGGCAGCGCCTGCCCAGCTGCCGTACGCCGACCCGCATGACCGCCGGCGGCACCCGCAGGTCCGCCCGCATGCGGCCGCCCCTCATGCTGCGGTACTTCCGGCGGCGACCGTCAGCTCCGGCATCACCCGGTAAGCGGCGAGATCAAAATGCCGAACCCGGTACCGGTACAGGAACGTGTGGTCGGGCCAGTTGTTGGTGTTGCGCCCGGAAGCGCTGGTGTACCAGCTGTGGCAGCCGGTCTCCCAGACCGAGGTACGGCTGGCTGACTGCACCCAGGTGTTGAACGCTTCCTGCACATCGGCGCGCACGTCGACCCAGGCGAGACGGCCGGCCTGCAGCGCCTGAATCGCGCCGAGGACATAGCCAATCTGACCCTCGAGCATGTAGAGGATCGAGTTGCCGCCGAGGTTGGTGTTCGGCCCGTAGAGCATGAAGAAATTCGGGAACCCCGCGACGGTGATACCGAGGTAGGCCTGCGCGCCATTCCGCCAGGCCTCCCGCAGCCGCCACCCGTCGAGGCCCATGACGTCCATGGGGGCGAGGAACTCCGCCGCCTGGAACCCGGTGCCATAAATGATCACGTCGGCCGGGCGTGTGGTGCCGCCTGTCACCACGCCCTCGGCGACGATGCGCGTGATCGGCTCGGTGATCAGGTCGACAGTCGGGCGGGCGAGCGCGGGATACCAGTCGCCAGAGAACACGACCCGCTTGCAGCCCATCACATAGTCGGGCACGCACTTGGCGCGCAGTTCCGGATCGGCTATCTGCGCGCGCAGCTGCCGGCGCCACATGTGCATGGGCGCGGCCAGCAGCTTGGGCGAGCGGACAAACCCGGTGGTGAGCAACTCGCCGTACAGGAAGATGCGAAGCCGGTCGGCCTTGCGAACGGGTGGCAGCCGGTCAAAGAGGAACTGCTCGGCATCGCGGTAGGGCCGGTCAGGCTTGGGCAGCACGTAGGGCGCGCTGCGCTGGTAGATATCGACGTGGCCGGCGACCTTGGCGATCTCGGGCACGAACTGAATCGCGCTCGCGCCCGTCCCGATCACGGCTACGCGCTTGCCGGTCAGGTCGACATCGTGATTCCAACGGCCGGAGTGCCAGGAGGGGCCTGCGAACACCGCCCGACCCTCGATGTCGGGAAGGGCCGGCCGGCCGAGCTGGCCGACCGCGCAGATGACCGCCGCTGCCTGCAGTACGTCGCCGTCAGTGAGGGTGAGGTTCCATGCCGCGCTGCGCTGATCGAACTCGGCCGACACCACGCCGCAGCCAAAGCGGAGACGCGGGCTCAGGTCATGCTCATCGACCAGGGCGTGCAGGTAGGCGAGGATTTCATCGCGCGCCGGGTAACGCCGACTCCACTGCCAAGGCCGGAACGAGAACGAGTAGAGCTGCGACGGGATGTCGCAGGTCAGACCTGGGTAGCTGTTGTCGCGCCAGATTCCGCCGAGGTCATCAGCCTGGTCGAGCACGACGAAGTCCTCGATTCCTGCCTGCCTGAGCCTGATCGCCATGCCGATACCGCCGAAGCCGGCCCCGATGATCACAACTCGCTGAGGCATGTCTGCTCCCTGACGCTCTGCTTGCACACTATCTGCCCTGCGGGCTCGCCTCTTCGCTACCTTCGGGCCATGAGAGCGGTCAGCATTCCGGGGCGCGCCAGGCAATTCCCCGATCGTGCGGACCGGCCGCTCTCCGACCGGCTGGCGTGGGTGTCAAGCCCTCGTGGCCGCCGGCTCATTCGCGGCATCGTGCTGCTGGAAATTGCCCTGGTGGCCGGGTTCGCGCTCATCTACCGGCCATTCGACCTGGGGATCTACCTGTGGGGCGGTCGGGCTGTCACCGGCGGCCTGCGGTTGTACCTCGCGACAGTGCAGGGGAACTGGTTCACCTACCCGCCGTTTGCCGCGGCGCTGTTCACGCCGCTGGCGACGGTCCCGCCCGTGCTGGTGAGGCTGGCGTGGGAGCTTGGATCGGTCGCCGCGTTTGGCTGGGCGTGCGTGCTCACGCTCCGGCTGGCAGGCTGCCGCCCCACCCGCAACATTGTGCTCGCCGTGGTGGCCTTGGGACTGCTGCTCGAGCCCGTCTACCACACGCTGTATCTGGGCCAGATCAATCTTTTCCTGCTCGCCCTCGTGCTCGCCGATATCGAGCGCGTCGCGCGCGGTCGGGCCGCGGGGATCGGCATCGGACTCGCCACCGCGATCAAACTGGTCCCCGGAATCTTCATCGTCCTGCTCCTGCTCACGAGGCGCACGAGGGACGCGGCCACGGCGGCCGGGACAGTCGCTTGCGGTGCCCTGATCGGGTTTGGAGTCAACCCAGGTGCCTCGCGGCTGTACTGGACGCATCTCTTCTTCGACACCAGCCGCGTCGCCGCCACCTACATCAGCAACCAGTCGCCGTACGCCGCGGTGGTGCGGATTCTCGGCGGGGCCGGCCACGTCGGCGGCTGGTATTACGCCATCCCGTGCGTGCTCGGTGCCGTCGGGCTGGTCCTCGCCACCACGCTCGCCCAGAGAGCGGACTGGCTGGGCGCAGCGACGGTAACGGGGATCACCGGCCTGCTGGTGTCGCCGATCTCCTGGACGCACCACTGGGTGTGGGTGATGCCCGCCCTGGTCGTGCTCGCTCGGTACGGGGCCCGCGGGCAGATCGCGGCCGGCTGCGTGTATGTGATCTTCGTCCTGGCCCCGATGTGGTGGACCCCGCACGCCGGGGTGGCTGGCGACTACGGAGCGCACGGCCCGGTCACCGTCATCGCAAACTGCTTCCTGTTTGCCGGGATCGGCGTCATCACCTACATTTGCGTGCGGACCTGGCGGCCCGAGCCCGGCTCTTCGCGCCTCCGGTCGCAGGCGGCGGATTCAGCTGGTATCCCGGCGAACGATTGGACCTAGTGTGCGGGCTGGCATAACCCACGGCGCTGTCATGGCCCTGGCAAGGTGGACGCCGTACCTGGAGTCAGAAATGCTCGGTCTGGCTGACCTGGTACGGCCGGGCAGCGTCTGCCTCGACGTCGGGGCCGCCGCCGGCCTGTACAGCTTCGCGCTGTCCCGGCTCGCCGGCCCGTCTGGCCATGTGCACAGCATCGAGCCGCTTCAGTTCGCGCACCCGGTGTGGCGACGGGTCCTCGGGATCCAGGGCCTCGAGAACCTGACTCAGTATTCGATCGCCCTCGACGCGGAGGCGCGCCCAGGCGTGATGAGCGTGCCGTTCGGTCGCCGGGTTCCGGTAACGGGCCGGTCCTTCCTCACGGGCAAGTCCTCCGGGCTCGGGCCCAACGTCGAGTTCGTGCGCCACGAGGAAGTGCCGGTGCCGGTCGACACCATGGACGCCCTCGTGTCAGGGACTGGCCTGACCCGACTGGACTTCATCAAGATCGACGTCGAGGGCGGCGAGTTGCACGTCCTGCGCGGCGGGGAGCGCACGATCAAGGAGTTCAGGCCGGCCCTCCTGATCGAGATCGAGGCGCGCCACACGGCCCGCTATCAGTACGCCCCCGAGAACATCGAGGACTGGTTCACCGAGCGCGGCTACGCGATGTACACGTGGCAGGACGGCTGGCGGGAAACCAGCCAGGTATCACCAGAGCAGCGCAACTACCTGTTCCGCCCGAGCCGAGCGGCCAGCTGACTCCGACCGGTCATGCGACCGCTACGGCGCGGCTTCGTGCCAGTCGGATTGTGCCTCCACGACCCGTTCGAACCTGAGCCCGCAGCTCGCGGCCGCATTCTGGACGGCCTCGGCTGACTCGGCAGTGAACAGGAACAGGCTTGTCTCGTCTTGCGGGACGTAGATGCAGCCGGTGAGCCGGACAGCTCGCCCCCCTCCGGCGAGCTGTCCGGCCGCCCGAGCCACCTCGGCGGCTTCTGGCCGGCCGGCCTCGACGGCGAGCCGCGAGAGGTACGCCTCGGCGAGGAACTCAGGCATGCGACCACGCTAGGGCAGACTGCCTAATGACGACTATTCCGGAAAACTAGAAACTATGACCGCGAGTCGGGGCTATTCCGTAGCCGCGAGCCGGGCGGCGAGCTGAGCGCGCGACCGAACGCCAAGCTTGGGGTAGGCGTGGGACAGATGCGCCTCGACCGTGTACACGGTCACGTGCAGGCGACTCGCGATCTCCTTGTTGGACATGCCCTGGGCGGCCAGCTCGACGACTCGCCGCTCGCTGACGGTCAGCTCGTCGTCGGCACCGCGCCGACCGCTGACCCGGCCGAGTTCCTCGGCCGCGCGCTCGGACCAGCCGGAGCAGCCGAGCTGGTCGAAGACTTCCCTGGCCCGCGCGAGAGAGTCGCGGGCGGCCCCGCGCTTGTTGGCCCGGCGCTGCTCGTGACCCAGCGCGAGCAGGGAGCGGGCCTGCTCGTATCGCAGGCCGAGCCGCTCGTAGCCGTCCGCAGCGCTCGCCAGACCGTCCGCCGCCTCCTGCTCGTACTCGCCCGCCAGCAGCAGGACGGCCGAGCACCGCCGTGCCGTGACGCTGGCCCAGGGGTGCCGCTGGCGCGCCGCGAGCAGGCTCAGCCGCTCGGTCACCGCCCTGGCTCCCTCGTGCTCGTCGCACTGGACGAGCGCTTCCACCAGGTCTCCGGCCACTGGGAACGCGCCGGGCTCGTCGACCTGCTCGCGCAGTGTGTGCTCCCAGACGACACCGAGCAGATCAGCCGCCTCCTTCGGCTCGCCCGCGCAGAAGGCGGCCATCCCGGCCGCACGCGTGGCCTCGAGCCAGTCCCAGCGGAGTCCGGACGACTCGCCCGTGCGCGCAGCCGCAGCATGCCGCACCGCATCGTCGGGCAGGCCCGCGACCGCGGCCAGCATGGCACGGAGCCTGTTGCCGACAGTTCGCATCTCCTCGAGCCCGGACCACTCCTCGAGGTCGGCGAGCAGGCTGCCAGCTCGCCGCACGTCTCCCGCTCGAAGCTCCAGCTCACACAGCTGGATCGTGGCGGCCAGGTTTCCGCGGGCGTCGCCGCACTCCTCGGCCAGTTCCCTGAGCCGCTCATGCCCGATTCGAGCGTCCGCCACCTCGCCGCGGAATGCCAGCCGAACGGCGACCGGGTGCTCGATGGACGCACCGTGCAAGCTCGCCCATTCCGGCAGCTGCAGCGCCGTCCGGCGAAGATCCTCGATCGGGCGGCCCCGCAGCACCCTCGCCCACGCCAGTGCTGACAAAGCCCGCAGCCGCAGCTCCGGGCCCGCGCCGGCTGCCACCCGTATCGCTTCCAGGCCTGCGGCCTCGGCCACGTCGACGCGCTCGACCAGGCTCACCGCCAGCACCAGGGCCTTGCGTGTCAGGGCGTAGGCGCGCAGCTCGGCATCGTCGCCCGCTTCTGCGAGCGCTTGTTCCAGATGCGCCTCCTCGTCGAGGACGGCCGACGCCTCGCCGAGCATCACGTGGGCGCGGCCGCGTAGCGGTCCGGCCGGCAGGTCAGGCAGTCGCGGCCGCAGCAGGTCCCCGGCCCGCGTCAGGTCCCCCATGACCAGGTAAGAGCGCGCCAGCCCGAGCAGCCGGCCAGGATAGTCGGGCGAGCCCGGCGGGGTGAGCCGCAGCGCGCTGGCGGCCAGCTGCTCGGCGTCCGCGACCGCACCCCGAGTGAGGGCGGCAGCGGAAGCGGTCGCCAGGGTGCCGGCAAGATCCGGGTCGGGACCCTCCGAAGCCTCGGCGCGGTGCCGGGCTTGCAGTACCGGGTCGTCTACCGCCATGGCGATGGACAGATGCAGGTCACGACGCTCCGCCGCCGTAGCCAGGTGCCTGGCCGCCGCGCCGAGCAGGGGGTGCGACAACCGGACGCCTGCGTGCTCCGCGGCGAGCAGGCCAGAGCCGATGGCCTCGTCGACGGCCTGCGGACCGGCCACGCGGGCGAGCTCAGGCCGGGTGATGCTGGCGCTGAGCGCGGTCGCGAGCACCGCCGTGCGCTGCGGACCGGGCAGCGAGCTCACCCGCGGACCGAAGATGTCCTCGGCAGCCGCCGGGATTGGCAGCTCAGCGCCTGGTTCGGGAAGACCTCCTGCCAGCACGAGCCGGGCGAGCTCGAGCGCAAACAACGGATTGCCCTGGGCGGCCTCATAGATCTGCCGGAGCACCCGGCGGGGCGGCAGCGTGGCCAGGTGCCGCGCCAGCAGCCACTGGATCGCGCCGATGCTCAGCGGGTTCAGCGTCCGGACTTCGAGAGTGCCGGCCGCTCGGAAGACCTCCTCCAGGGCGGTAGCGCGGCCGGGCCGGCGGCATAGCAGGAAGCGGATCGGCCCGCGGTCACGGTGAATGAGCCGACGGGCCGCGAACCGGAGCGCATCGGCGGACGCCCGGTCGAGCCACTGCGCGTCGTCGATCGCGACAAGCAGCGGCGCATCCGCCGCCGCCGCACCGAGCAGGCTGAGAAGCCCCGCAGCGGTCGCGAATGGCTCTGGCGGTTTCTCGCCAGGGTCCGCTCGGCAGGTCGCGACGTCGAGAGCGTGCCGTTGCGGGCCCGGCACAGCGGCCATGGCTTCTGGCGGCACGTTCTCCATGAGGTCAGCGAGCCCGGCGAACAGCAGTCCGGTCTCGGCTTCGCTGGCCCGCGCCCACAGCACACGGAAGCCGTGATCGCGGGCGCGACTGCACCCCGCCTCCCAGACGGTCGTCTTGCCGATCCCCGGGTCGCCGGCGAGCAGCAGGCACCGCACCGCCCCGGAGACGTCCAAGAGTGTCTCGATCGCCTGCAGTTCGACGTCACGGCCGACGGCAGCCCGGTCGCCGGAAAGGTGAATCCGCACCTCATCCACGACCGCTCCTACTCGTGCAGGCATCGCTCCGGCTTCCCACGGACTTCGAGAGTCGCACAGAAGTCCGCCGTGGGCCAATGACCGCAAATCAGCAGGCAGGAGGGCCGAAGGTCCCGGTCGCGGCCGCCATCCGGCTCTGCCGCACTGCGGGAAGCATGCCAGGGTAGGAAATCAGTAGTGTCCGGACTGGCCAGGGGGATGACGTGATCGACCTGCGCAAGGACGATGCGTTGCAGCGAGTGATGAGGTTGTGCGGACGCGACGACACTGAGCTCCGGCGCGCCGTAGCGAGTCTGTGGGACGAGGCCTTCGAGGCCGGCCGGCTCGAGGCCCTGGACGAGCTTCAGGACCGGTTCTGCGTCTGCATGAAATAGCGGCGAAGGCCCACGGCGTGGTGGCGAGGGGCTGCGTGTCGCGGATCTGATCCGGCTGCGTTGGCAAGCGACCCCGTTCCCTTAGCATTGTTTCTTGGTTTTGCCTGATCAAGCTCACGGCGGTCCGTCGCGACGTTGGTGGTCTGCTGGTAGCCAGCCCTCTGAGCGGCCGATGGAGATTCGCTGTGACCGTGACCGCCGATCCTCGCGCCGTGCTGCGCGACCAGGCATCCGCTGTGCTGCACGGCAACGACGCAGGCGGCTGGACCAGGGCCTCGCCGCACCTGTACCCGCACCAGTGGAGCTGGGACAGCGCCTTCATCGCCATCGGCTGGGCACACCTGGATGTCCGCCGGGCCATGACGGAACTGGAGCAGCTCTTCGCTGCCCAGTGGTCGACGGGCATGGTGCCGCACATCGTGTTCCGCGCCGGACCCGACAAGCCGTACTTTCCCGGACCTGAGTGGTGGGACTGCGCCATATCCCCGGCGGCGCCGCCGATCCAGACCACCGGGATCTGCCAGCCGCCGGTGCACGCCCTGGCGGCGCAGCGCATCTGGCAGCTCACCCCCGAGGCGCACCGGCCCGAGATCCGCGGCCGCCTGCAGGTCCTCTATCCGCGGCTCCTCGCGTGGCACCGCTACCTCGCCACCGAGCGCGACCCCGAGGCTTCTGGCCTGGTCACCAGCTACCACCCGTGGGAGGGCACGGACAACTCGCCGCGCTGGGATCATGCGCTGGCGCGCATCGACGTAGCCAAGCCCGGCCCCTACGCTCGGCTCGACACCAGCCAGGTGGGCGATCCTTCACAGCGGCCCACCGACTGGGATTACGACCGCTACCTGTGGCTGGTCGAGCAGCTGAGGAAGTACCAGTACGACGACGCTGAGATCTACCGCGAGTACCCGTTCCTGATCAAGGACGTGTTCTTCAGCGCCGTCCTGGTCGCGGCGAACGCCGCTCTGCTCGATCTTGCTGACGTTGCCGGGGCTGCTGACAGCGACCGGGCACAGCTGACCAGCTGGCTGGACCGTGGTCGGTCAGGGCTGGGCCGTTGCTTCGACTGGGAGTCCGGGCTCTGCCGCGACTACGACGTCCGCACCGGAGAGCAGATCCGGCTGCGGACGTTCGCGGGCTTCGCGCCGCTGTTTGCGTCGACGACGGACGGTCGGCAGCAGGAGGCCCAGCTACAGCAGCTCGACTCCGCCGACTTCTGCGGGAGGTCCGGGTTCCGCTGGCGCCTGCTGCCGAGCACGAGCCCTGCTGAGCCGGTATTCGAATCGCATAACTACTGGCGAGGCCCGGTGTGGCCGGTGATCAGCTGGCTACTGTGGCGCTCGCTAACCCTGCTGGGCTGTGCGGAGCGTGCCGACGCGATGCGGCTCGCCTCGCTGGACCAGATCGCCACAGGCGGGGAGTTCGGCGAGTACTTCGACCCGTTTACCGGGGCGCAGCTCGGCTCCGTGCAGCAGTCCTGGACTGCAGCGGTCGCGCTTGACTGGGCGGCCGCCCATCGCGACGGCGATGCCAGCGCGACCTGACCCGCCCGGTCTCGGTTGTTAAGTGCATGGGCATCGAGGGATGGGCCCAGCTCAGGACCGTCAAGGCGGCGACAAGAAGGGCGGCGGCCAGGATCACTGCCGCCCAGCCCAGGGCCAGGCCGGCGAGCGCCAGGCCCGCGCCGTGCTCCCCGGTGCGCCTGATCTGACTCCGCGCCATGTGGCCGAGGACGATCGCCGGAACGGTGGCCAGCGGCCCGACCACGAACTGCCCCAGCCCGCAGGCGAAGCTCGCGATCGCCATCCCGTTGGTGGCAGGCACCGGGTTCACTGAGGTGGTCACCGACGGGACAAGTCGGCTCGCCGGCAGGGCAGGCAGGTCGCTCACGACCTGATCCAGATCGGCGTACGTGCGCGCGGACAGGGCGCTCTCCAGGCGGGCGTCGTACTCGTCCTTCGACAGCCGGCCCTCGATGTAGGCCTTCTTCAGGATTTCTGCTACGCGATCGCGGTCCGCGTCGGCCGCCCGCAGCATTCCTCGATTGCCGTAGACCACTGGAAAGCCGTGCCCGGCCGTCATGGTGCCCCCCAACCCCAGACGTCCCTTGTGCCACCCTCAGCATAGTGCCGGTCCCTGTCGCACCCAGTCCGGCCAGGGTCGCGCTCAGCGAGAGACCCTCGCGAGCAGGGTTCTTGTTGATCAGGGGCCTTATCGCAAACTGGTGGCAGGTGTTGGGTTCGAACCAACGTAGGCTGAGCCGACGGTTTTACAGACCGCTCCCTTTGGCCACTCGGGCAACCTGCCGTGCCGTCCCGGAGAACGGGCACTGTGAAGGATAGCGGAACCGCCGGGCTACTTCATATCCGTAGCCCGGCTTAGTCTGACCTGGGCCGCTGCCGCTAGTTCCCGGCTGCGTGCGGGCCGAGCAAGACGGCCGCCGCGGCGATAACCTGAGCACCGTGGCAGGCGAATCTTCCTTCGACATCGTCTCGAAGATCAATCACCAGGAAGTCGACAACGCGCTGAACCAGACGGTCAAGGAGGTCGGCACAAGGTTCGACTTCCGCGGCGTCGGCGCCTCCATCGCCTGGTCGGGCAAGGAGGCCGTCGAGATCAAGGCCAACAGCGAAGAGCGGGCCAACGCGGTCCTTGATGTGTTCAAGGAGAAGCTCATCAAGCGCTCGGTTTCGCTCAAGGTGCTAGACGCCGGCGAGCCGAAACTCTCCGGCAAGGAGTACCGGCTGCACATCGCCCTCAAGGAAGGCATCTCCCAGGACGAAGCCCGGAGCATTTCCAAGATGATCCGGGAGGAGGGCCCGAAGGGGGTTCGCGCCCAGGTTCAGGGCGATGAGCTGCGCGTCTCCTCCAAGAAGAAGGACGAACTGCAGCAAGTGCAAGCGCTGCTGCGCGGCAAGGACCTCGACATAGCGGTTCAATTCGTTAATTACCGGTAACGGGCAAGCAGTGGCTGGCAGCCTTTAGCCGGGCCGCAGCCTCCGGGGTGTAACCGGCCGCTAAGCGATCGCCGCCGCGACCGGGCCTTCTGCCGAGGACGCACCCCGCCGGGCCGGAATGTCGTGATCAAACTGGATCAGGCCGTGCCGGTAGGCGATCATCAGCGCCTGCGCCCGATTGGTGGCGCCGAGCTTCTCATAGAGCCGAGATACGTAGGTCTTGGCCGTTGACGGACTGATGTACATCCGCAGCGCGAGCGCCGGGATCGACATGCCGCTGTGCAGTAGTTCGAGGACCTCCCCCTCGCGCACACTCAGCGCCATGTGGTTTCTGACCGCCTGCCGGCGTGACAATGCCGAGGCCAGCCCGGCGGCTGTGAAGGACAGCGCTGCGACGGAGGCGTGCCTGATCGCCGCGAGGAGCTCGGTCACTGGGGCGGTCTTCGGCACGAACGCCGAGACACCAGTCTCGAGTGCCCGGAACAGTACGTCGTCCTGATCTTTCGACGTCAGGATGACTATTCCGAGCTCGGGGTAGCGGTCCCTGAGCTCCCTGGCCAGCTGGAGTCCGTCAGCGTCCGGCAGCGACACGTCAACGGTCACGACATCGGGCCGGAAGGCGGCAAGTACGGCGTCGGCGTCGGCGGCGCGCCCGCACTCGGCGAGGATCTCCATATCAGGCTGCTGAGCGACAAGCTCGCGGAAGCCGTAACGCGTCAGCGTATGGCCGTCCACGACAACAATACGAATCGGCATGCCGAATCCCACCCCTTGCAACGGGATCCGACACATTTCTCCCAAACAACGGATCCGCTGGCTAGATGACGCAGGAGTGCCCTGGCAGGTTTACACCCCGCCTCAGGAACCCAATTCAGGCGTGCCAGTCTCCGCGGAGCTGTCGGCCAGCCGCCAGGCGATCACCTGGCCCGCCCGGACGGTCGGGGGCCCGAACAACGTGATCAAGTAGCGGCCGACGGGCGATTCCGGAGCCGCGACTGCCACGACCCCTGCAGGCCGCCAGTACTCCAGGTCCTGCTCAACCTGGGTCG
>Ga0126373_10000482_pt1 | contig 26329 bp, 20 predicted proteins | sample PanSoiMetPlot_11_FD_92545 | JGI IMG/M metagenome (GOLD analysis project Ga0126373, IMG submission 92545) | Tropical forest soil microbial communities from Panama - MetaG Plot_11 | ecosystem: Environmental > Terrestrial > Soil > Tropical forest > Bulk soil | place: Panama | collected 2016-02-17 | reverse complement strand
CGGTGCCGCCCGCTAGCATCCACCGCTCGTCGACGCGCCCGGCCAGCCGGGCCGGGTCGTGATCGACGAACAGCACGGTGGCGCCGTCGGCGAGTCGGTGCGCCACGGCGGCATCGAGCGCCGTGCGAGCGGCGCGATCAAGCCCGGTCCACGCCTCGTCCAGCACCAGCAACCCGGGCTTGGCTACCAGCGCCTGCGCAACGGCGATCTTCTGGCACATGCCCTTGGACAAGGTCCGCAGCGGCGAAGCGGCGTACTCGGTCGACCCGAGCCGCTCGAGCCACTCCTGCACCGCAGCGGGCACCGCCGCGCCGGACAGGCCGTGAATCCGGCTCATGTGGGTGAGGTACTCACGCGCGGAGAACGCCACACCACCAGGGAAGCGCTCCGGCACGTATCCGGTTCGCGGCCGTCCAGTTACCCGTCCTGCCGACGGCGCGGTCACGCCCGCCAGCACGCTCAACAGCGTTGACTTCCCGCTGCCGTTCGGTCCCTCAAGCTTGATCAGTCGGCTGGCTGCAATATGCCGGGTGACGTGGCGGACAACCCATGGCTGGCGCGGCCCGTAGCGCTTGCCCACCGCCTCCACCCGCATGCCTGGCAGCCTAACCGCGGTCAAGGCAGCGGTTCGACATCAACGACATGAACGAATCCTCGGTGTAATGTCGGTCTGCTGAAAATGGGCCAAAAGAGGGCGGCCGTGAAGCTTTCCAAGGGCGTTATTGCGGGCACGCTGGTAATGCTCGTCGCTGCGTGTGGCGGCAATACACCGAGCAGTAGCAACAGCACCACATCAGGTAGCACGCCAAACAGCGCCGACGCGCCAACTGCTCCCGCCTCGAGGGCGGCGACGACGACGCCCCCGAACCTGACGGCCGAACTCCTTGCTGCTCACGACCTGCCCCTCGGCTGGTCGGCAGTAGGCAATTCAGACGCCGGCGAACCCCAGTGCCTCGATAACGTCAGGTCGCACCTGAACGCCACTGGTAAGGCCGAGGCGACCTTCGTCGGCGGGTCCAGCGGGGTTCCGACGCTCGAGGAGTCTCTTTTCTACGTGCCCGGGCAGGCGCACAGCGCCGTGCCGCTCGTGTCGCGGATACTCTCTGGCTGCGGTCGGATCAGCCTGAGAACAGGCGGACAGACACTGATTGGCACCGTTGGATCCATGCCTTTCCCGGCCGTCGCGGACGAGTCATCGGCATACCAGATGAACCTCTCAGCCACGGTCTCCGGGCAGTCGGTCACATTTGTTATCGACGTGGTGGTGTTTCGAAAGGCCGACACGGTAGCGATGATCTTGTACGCCGACCTCGGCACCCCTGACACTCACGCAGTCCAGCCGCTCATCCAGGATGCCGCCGCGAAACTGTCCTGAGCTTGAACGCTCGTCATTCGCGGTAGAGATGCCGCTTGGAGATGTACTGCACGACGCCATCGGGAACGAGATACCAGATCGGTTGGCCCGCCCGGACCCGTTCGCGGCACTCGGTCGAGGAAATCGCCAGCGCCGGGATCTCCACCAGGCTGATGCGGTCAGACGGCAGGTTCGTGTTCGTCAGCTGATGCCCGGGCCGAGTGCAGCCGACGAACTGGGCCATCTTGAACAGTTCGTCGGCGTCTCGCCAGGAGATCATCTTGGCGAGGGCATCCGCGCCGGTGATGAAGTAGAACTCGACGTCCGGTCCGCGCTGTGTGCGCAAATCGCGCAGCGTATCGATCGTGTAGGTCTCCCCCGGCCTGTCGATGTCGACACGACTGACCGAAAAGTGCGGGTTCGACGCGGTCGCGATGACGGTCATCAGATAGCGGTCCTCGGGTGGCGAGACCTTCCGGACGTTCTTCTGCCACGGCCGGCCGGTCGGCACGAAGATGACCTCGTCAAGGCTAAAGAAGTGCCTGACCTCGCTCGCGGCCACCAGGTGGCCGTGGTGGATCGGATCGAACGTGCCGCCCATGATGCCGATCCGCTGGCCTGGCTGCCCCGCTTCGGTCATGCAGTGAGACTAGACGCCCGGTATCAGAGCGGATACGTGATCCCCGTGAGTTGCTCGGACTCGACCCACAGCCGCCGCTGGTCCTGTTTGCTATGCGATCTCGTGTTGGACGTCACCACCACCGGGTACCCGGTGAGCTGCATGAACCCGTCGGGTCCGTAGTACGTGCCGCCGATGGCTTGCGGATCGGTCGCGGCGCGCAGCGTCGGCAATGCGCCCATCTTCGCGTCCTGCAGCCACCACGAGTTGAGCGTCGCGAACCGCGAGCTCATGGCTGCGTTCGATACGGCCGACATGTGGCGTGTCAGGTCGGTGCGCGCCGTCCCCGGATGCGCGGCTAGCGCGATGGTGTGCGCCTTGGCGGCGTCAAGGCGCCGCTGGAGCTCGTATGTGAACAGGAGGTTGGCGAGCTTGGACTTGCCGTAAGCGGCGTACCTGTTGTAGTGCCTGGCGGACTGCAGATCAGCGAAGTTCATCCGGCCAGTGCGGTGACCGTTGCTGCTTACGGTCACGACGCGCGAGCCGGGTACGGCGAGCAGGGACGGCAGCAACAACCCGGTCAGCGCGAAGTGGCCTAGATGGTTGGTGCCGAACTGAAGTTCGTAGCCGTCCTTGGTTAGCCCGTAGGGCATGAACATCACCCCTGCGTTGTTGATGAGCAGGTCGAGACGCGGGAATCTCACTATGAGATCGGCCGCCGCCGTTCGGATCGACTCCAGCGACGCCAGATCGAGTTCGGCCGTTTCCACCGGAGTATCGGGCTGCTGCCGGATCTGTTCAGCGGCCGCCGCCGTCTTGGCCTGGTCGCGGCCGGCGAGAACGACAGTCGCCCCGTGCGCGGCCAGCACCCTGGCCGTCTCCAGGCCGAGACCGGAGTTCGCCCCGGTCACCACCGCGACGCGGCCGTTCTGGTCGCCCACGTCTTGCGCCGTCCAATGTTCGGCGCTGCTGGGCTGCGTCATCTCACGTTCCTCCCTAATCACAGGCGCATCATCCCCGTTGCCGGGTATAAATCTGCGATGGCGGATTACTCGGCAAACTACGCCACTGCTACCAGAGATCAGAGCCGGACCCTGTTCAGCCATGTGATGTGGCTTGTCGCGGCGACTACCGGCTTCTTCGCCCTCGGCGCCTTCTCCGGGCGCGACCTGTCGCCAGGGTGGTCGATCGCCTGGTTCATCGCCGGATTCGGCTGCCTCATCGCGATGAACTTCACCCGGCGATCAGCCTCTGGTGGTGCCAGCGTCGTATTGCTGATGTGCGTCGGCCTGTTCCTCGGCCTGGCCATCGGACCCATGGTTGTGCAGTACTCGGCCACGAGTCCCAAAGCCGTCTGGCAGGCGGCGGGCGCGACCGCCCTGTTCATGCTGGGCTTTGGCGCCTACGGATACGCGACCAGGCGAGACCTGTCGGCCATCGGCCGGATCTCGTTCTTTGCCTTGATCGGGCTCATCATCTTCGGCATCATCCTAATCTTCGTCCGCATCCCCGGCGGCGATCGGATCTACGCGATCATCGGCCTGGTGGTGTTCGCCGGACTGACCGTCTTCGACTTCCAGCGATTGCGGCGATCTTCCGACACGGCGTCGGCGCCGCTCATCGCGGCGTCGATCTTCCTGGACGCGCTGAACGTGTTCCTGTTCTTCCTGCGCATCTTCTCCGGCGGTCGCGACTAACCACGGGCGTGACAGAATCTCAGATGCCAGCCAGGGGCGGCTCGCCGCCGCGCCAGCGGCTGACCCGGACCGCCTTGCCGACCTCGGTCCTCGGCACCGAGCCGGGTGGCATCAATCGCACGGCAACCGACAGGCCAAGCACGTTCTTCAGCGCGGACTCGATCGCGCTGACGTCGGGCTGCGGCCCGGACCACCCCGTTCCCGTCTCGCAGATGGCGATCAGACGGTGCTGTGCGGAACGCTCGTCCACGACAAGCAGGTAGTCCGGGGCGAGCGCGTCCTGCGCTAGCAGGATTCGCTCGATCTCGCTCGGGTAGACGTTCACGCCCCGGACCACGAGCATGTCGTCCCTCCGGCCCGTGACCTTACTCATCTTCACCAGCGTGCGCCCGCAGGCACAGGTTCCGCGGCGCAGCGAGGCGATGTCACCAGTTCGGTACCGCAGCAGCGGAAGGGCTTCCTTCGTCATCGTGGTGAACGTCAGCTCACCCGGCGTCCCGTCCGGTACCGGCGAGCCAGTGAACGGGTCGAGCGCCTCGACGTAGAACTGGTCCTCGTTGACGTGCAAGCCGTCCGCCGCGACGATGCACTCGGACGCGACGCCCGGGCCGATGACCTCGGACAGGCCATAGATGTCCAGGGCGCGGATCCCGAGTAGCTCCTCGAGCCTGACCCGCATCTCGTCTGTCCAGGGCTCGGCTCCGAAGATCCCGGCCTTGAGCGACAGGCCGTCATGCGGACCGGCACCCGCGGCGGCGAGCGCCTCGCCGAGCCTGATCGCATACGACGGCGTGCACGTGAGGATGTCGGGTCGCAGGTCTTTGATGAGAGTCACCTGGCGCGGCGTCATGCCGCCCGACACCGGAACGACCGTCGCCCCGAGTTCGATGGCACCCTGGTGGATGCCGATCCCGCCGGTAAACAGGCCATAACCGTAAGCGTTGTGCACCAGGCTGGCCGCCGTCGCGCCCGCCGCCGCGAGCGACCGAGCGCACATCCGAGCCCACAGCTTGAGGTCATTGCGGGTGTAGGCGACCAGCGTGGGCCGGCCGCCTGTGCCGCTCGATCCGTGCACCGCCACGACCTTCTCGCGCGGCACGGCCAGCAACCCGAACGGGTAGGCGTCCCAGAGATCGGTCTTGGCGGTCGTCGGCAGCCGCTGCAGCGTTGCGAGGTTGACGTCTGCGCCCGCTTGTATACCGCCCTCCTTGAGTCGCGAGCCCTGCAGGCCACCGAGAGCGAGGAGCCGGTCGACAAGCTCGCGCAGCCGCTCCGTCTGCAGCCCGGCCAGCTGCTCGGCCGGCATGGACTCCGCCTCTGGCTCGAACATCGCCGGGACCTCGCCTGCAGACATTGCGTCAACCTCTCCGGACGGACGTTTACGATGACAGGTATGACCACTGTGCCTGACCGCTCGCGGATCCGTCTGCCCGGTATTAGCTCTCGTGCCTATGAGCACCCCGCCGATCGGTCAGCGCTCGTGGCGCTGCGCAAGCTGACCGGCTTCGACACGATCCTCAGGAACGTCGCCGGGCTGTTCAACGACCGGTCGCTGCGGCTGATGTTCCTGGCCAGCTCCGTCCGCGCCTCGCCAGAGCAGTTCCCCAACCTGTACAACTCGATGCTGGACGGCTGCTACATCCTGGACCTGCCCAAAGTCCCGGAGCTGTTCATCTGGCAGAACCCCCTCGTCAACGCCATGACGCTCGGCACGGACAAGCCGTTCATCGTGATCACCACGGGCATGGTCGACCTGTTCGATGAAGAGGAACTGCGCTTCATCGTCGGGCATGAGCTCGGCCACGTGCTGTCTGGTCACTCGGTCTACCGGACGATGCTCTTCCACCTGGTGAATCTTGCGCAGCGGCTCGCGCTCGTACCGTTCGCATGGATCGGGCTCAAGGCCGTGATCTGGGGGCTCGAGGAGTGGTACCGCAAGTCGGAGCTGTCGTGCGACCGCGCTGGCCTCCTCGCTAGCCAGGACGTCGAAGCGGCCCGGCGGGCGCTGATGAAGACCGCGGGCGGGTCACGGCTGGCCGAGCTGAGCCACGACGAGTTCCACCGGCAGGCGCGCGAGTACGACGCCGTTCCGGACGTGCGTGAGGGCTTGCTCAAGCTGCTTCAGCTCCAGGGCACGACGCACCCGTTTGCCGTGGTGCGATTCGCCGAGCTGGACCGGTGGGCGGATGACGGTGAGTATCGCGCGATCCTGGCCGGAAACTACCCGCGCCGCGAGGAAGACTCCGACACCTCGGTCGGTGAAGAATTCCGCGCCGCGGCCAAGTCCTACCAGGACTCCTGGAATCGGAGCGCCGACCCGCTGATCGGCGCCGTCCGCGGCGTGGCGAACGGCGCCGCGGAAGCTGGGAGCCGCCTGATCAACCGGTTCACCGGTAACGACCGACGCAATGACGAAGACGACGACGAGTGACTCCGCGCGCGGGCTAACTAGCCTGGCTGGCCAGTGGCGCCGGGCTGAGCCCGCGCAAGACAGCGGGCAACGGCCCGGCATGCACGACGCCGACCTGCTGGGTGGCCCTGGTCAACGCGACGTACAGGTCGTTCAGTCCGCGAGGTGACTCGGCCAGCAATCCGGCCGGGTCAGCGATCAGCACGCAGTCGAACTCGAGTCCCTTGGCCTGCTTGACGGTGAGCACCACGACCGGACTGGTTAGGTCTGGATCTGCGCCGATCGCGGTACCGGGCAGCGCGGCACTGATGGCTGCACCAAGCCCGGCTGACAAGGCTTCGGGCACGATCACCGCGAGCTTGCCGTCTGCGGCCTCCTCGGCCAGATGAGCTGCCGCTTCCGTGACCGTCGCCGTGAAGTCCTCCTGCGCTGCGTCAAGATGCCAGGGCTCGCGACCAGATTCTCGTACCGAGCGCGGTGTCGAGAGCTCCGGATCGATCGCTGTGAGCACATCCGCAGCGACTGTCATGACTTCACTCGGTGCGCGGTAGTTCACGGTCAGCGGAGCCAGCCGCCAGCGGTCCTTGAGGTATGGGTCCAGTGCCTCGTTCCAGGTGTTCAAGCCGCCAAGGTCGCCAGTCTGCGCCACATCGCCGACGATCGTGAGCGACCTGGCCGGGCACCGTCGCATGAGCATCCGCCAGGCGAGCTGCGACATCTCCTGCGCCTCGTCCACGATCACATGCCCGAACGCCCACGTGCGGTCCGCTGCCGCCCGTTCGGCCGGGGTCAGGTATTGCTCGTCTTCGAACCGCGCGGCAAGCCTCCTGGCGTCGACGAGGTCGGCGGCCATCAGGATCTCTTCGTCGTCTTCCTCATCACGGCCGATGATCTCGAGTACGCCCTCGGCGTACGCCTCAGCCTGCCGGCGTCGTTTAGCCGCCGCGGCGCGCATCGCGCGATCGTCGTCGCCGAGCAGTTCCGCGGCCTCGTCGAGCAGGGGCACGTCGGCAGGCGTCCACGGCGCATCGGGCGCGCGGTGCAGCGCAGCCCGGTCTGCGGCCGACATCCGCGGCGCGGCGGACGCCAGCCGGTCAGGATCGGCGAACAGCTCCGTGATGAGCTGCTGCGCCGTCAGGATCGGCCAGAGCGCGCTGATCGTGGCCCTGACTGCCGGGTCTGTGCGCAGCTCGTGCCGCAGGTCGGCGAGATCGTCCTGGTCGAGCAGGGTGGCTTCGGTTTGGATGTCCGTACCGATCCGCCGTGCGAGCTGACGCGTCAAAGCGTTAATGATCTCCCTGGCGAACACCGACCGCGCCTGGTTGTGCGGGCGCCGCGAGCGGCGAGCCCGTTCCCGTGCCTGGGCCACGGTGCGTGGAGTGAGCCGGAGCCGACCGGAGTCTGCGGTGAACTCACGGGGGGATTCGTCCCGGCCCGAAGTTGCCACGAGGCGCAGCCGGGCAGCGTCCGCCCGGATCTCGAGCGGCTCGTCCGGTACCTCCTGGCGATCGCGAACCGCCGCAGCGATGACCTTAGCCATGGCGATTCGGCCCTTGACCGCGGCGACCTCGGGCGGCTCGGTTCCCGTCGCGTTGACGCCGGGGAGCAGGTCACCGATGGTCGTAAGCAGCACGCTGGTCTCGCCCAGTGACGGCAGGACCTGGCCGATGTATCGCAGGAAGGTGGCGTTCGGCCCGACAACGAGTACGCCGCGCTTCTCGAGCTGGCGCCGGTAGGTGTACAGCAGGTACGCGGCACGGTGCAGGGCTACCGCGGTCTTGCCGGTGCCTGGCCCGCCTTGGACCACAAGTGCGCCTGCGATCGGCGCCCGGATGATGACGTCCTGCTCGGCCTGGATCGTCTCGACGATGTCGCCCATAGAGCCGGTGCGGCTCGCGTTGAGAGCGGCAAGGAGCGCGGACTCACCGGTCAGGCCCTCGTGCCTGGACGGGTCGGCCGCCGCCAGGTCCAGGACCTCATCGTCGAGGCTGACGACTGCCCGAGCCCGGGTCTTGATGTGACGGCGCACGCGCACGTCGCCGGGAGACGCCGCAGTCGCGAGGTAAAACGGGCGGGCCGCGTCGGCGCGCCAATCCATCAGCAGCTGCTGATATTCGTCATTATCTGAATGAATACCGAGCCGACCGATATAGCGGAGCTCGCCGTCCTCGAATTCGAGGCGGCCGAAGCAGAGCCCGTTCTCGGCCGCGTCGAACTGGGCTATCTGCTGGCGGTACATGACGCTGAAGGTTTCCCGCTCGACCCGCGCCTGGTGGGTCCCGCCCGTCTGCTGCAGCACGCTGGCAAGCCGATCCTCTGAGCGTTCCTTCAGGTCGTCGAGCCTGGTGTAGAGCAGCGTGATGTAGTTCTGCTCGCGATCCAGTTCCGCGTTTGACAACCATGCTCCTTATTGTTATTATCTAATTGAGGAATGTGGCCTTAGGCCGTTTTCGTCTCTCGTGCGCTACAAGAATGTAGCGCTTTTTTTTATTTCCGGGAACTTGAGAATCTTTCTCGCTGCTGGCGCGCAGACGCAGCGTGACTGCCCGGCTAGCCGAGGCGGGCGTCCGTTCCGCGTGGACCCAGCGTTGTGCCCTCAGCCGTGACACCGGGATCCCAGTCGAATACCACCGAGTTGTCCTCTTCACCGATCAGCACCTCGGCCCCTGGTGTTGCGCCGGCGTCGGCCAGCGCTTGCTCGATCCCGAGCTTGGCCAGCCTGTCGGCGAGGTACCCGACAGCTTCGTCGTTGGCGAAGTCGGTCTGAAGTATCCATCGGCGCGGCTTATCGCCAATGACGCGGAAGCTGTTCTCCCCGGTCGCCACCAGCATGAAGTCCGGCCCGGCGACAGGTTGCGGCCGGAGCACGAGCCGGGTCGGCTCGGCGGGCGGCGCCGCGGCGCGGGCCGCGGCGATAACCGCGGCCATGGTGAACGTCAGGTCCCGCAACCCCTCGGTCGTCGCCGCCGACACCCGGTGGACTGTGAGCCCGCGTGCTTCCAGCTCGGGCTCGACGAGGTCAGCGAGCTCCCGCGCCGCCGGCACGTCGATCTTGTTCAGCGCGACGATGCGCGGCCGTTCGCTCATCTGAGCGCCCGTCAGCTCCTGGTACGCGCTCAGCTCGGCCTCCAGGGCGTCGAGGTCGCTGATCGGATCCCGGCCCGGTTCCTCCGTTGCGCAGTCCAGCACGTGCACGAAAACCAGGCAGCGCTCGATGTGACGCAAGAAATCCAGGCCCAATCCCTTGCCAGCGCTCGCGCCGGGGATCAGGCCCGGCACGTCGGCGACTACGAACTGGACCTCTCCGGCCTCGACGACACCTAGGTTCGGCGTCAGCGTCGTGAAGGGGTAATTGGCAATCTTGGGCCGAGCCGCAGACATAGCCGCGATCAGCGACGACTTGCCCGCGTTCGGGAAGCCGACGAGACCGGCGTCAGCGACTGTCTTCAACTCAAGGACCAGGTCTAGCGCCCGACCCGGTTCACCGCGAAGCGCGAATCCCGGCGCCTTGCGCTTCACCGAAGCCAGGGCGGCGTTACCCAGCCCGCCCCGGCCACCTTCGGCAGCGGCGTAGCGGGTGCCAACGCCGATCAGATCCGCGAGCAACTCGCCGTCCATGGTCTTGACCACGGTGCCGTCCGGGACCTTGAGCACGAGATCTTCGCCATCAGCGCCGTTCCGGTTCGAGCCCAAGCCCGGTCGGCCATCACCGGCCCGGCGGACCGGCTTGCGGTGGAAGTCCAGGAGCGTGGAAGTGCTCGGATCCACTTCGATGATCACGTCGCCACCCCGGCCGCCGTTGCCGCCGTTCGGGCCGCCAAGCGGCTTGAACTTCTCCCGGTGGACCGACGCGCAGCCGTGACCTCCGTGGCCAGCGGTCACCCTGACCTCGGCCTGGTCGGCAAACTCCGCCACGACCCGTCTCCTCAGTTGCGCTGCGCGCTCGCAGCATTCGCGTTACCTACCCCGCACGACGGTATCGAGCAAACAAAGCGCGGAGGGCGGACCTGCCGGTCCGCCCTCATGCGTCTGGAACTCTTGCGGCGCGCAAGCCGACCGCGCGATCTCGTCCGGGTTAGCTAGCTTGTTACCGACTCGGTCTCGACCGGCAGCACACTCACGGCCCGGCGGCCGCGGCGCCTGCCGAACTCGACCTTGCCGCTGACGAGGGCAAAAAGCGTGTCATCCCCGCCGCGGCCGACGCCAACGCCCGGATGGAAATGCGTGCCGTGCTGGCGCACGATGATCTCGCCAGCACCCACGAGCTGGCCGCCGAAGCGCTTAACGCCGAGCCGTTGCGCGTTGGAGTCCCGCCCGTTCCGGCTGGAGGACGCGCCCTTCTTGTGTGCCATCGGAGGCTCAGCCCTTCTTCTTCGACCCGGCGGCGGCCTTGGCGGCGCCGATGCTAGTCACCCGGACCTGTGTGTACTTCTGCCGGTGGCCGAGGCGGCGGCGGTAACCGGTCTTGTTCTTGTAGTGGATCATGTGGATCTTGGGACCGGCCGCATCGCCCACGATCTCGGCGGTGACCCGGTAACCGGCAAGCTCGGCCGGCTTGCTGATGACCTTGCCGTCATCGACGACCAGGACGGCCGGCAGCGTCACGCTGGCCCCGACTTCTCCGGACAGCTTGTCGACGGTCAGGACGTCATCGACCGACGCCTTCTCCTGCCTGCCGCCGCAGCGCACGATCGCGTACACCGAGAGTTCACTCCTCTTTGTGCTAGCCCGCGCGAGATTCCAGCTGGAGTCGGGCTTGCTTGCCATTGCGCACTAAGCCATCGGGCCGCGGGGCCGCCAGATCCTGTACGTGCGCCGACCATAAAGCGTATCAGACCGCGCGGGTCGTCAGCCGTTGGCCGACTGGGCTGCGGCGTCGCCGCTCACCTGCTCAGATCCGACTTCTGCCGCACGCGAGCCGGACCGACGGGACCGGCCCGACGTCGGTGGCGCAGCCCCGTTGGGTCCCGACTCGGCCGATGCGGCCGCGTCTCCGCCCTGCGTGGCCGACCCCCCGGCGGCCACGACCTCAGCCGATGGCGGCCCGGCTGGCCGTGCGGCCCGCGACCTCGGACCGCGGCCGCCCGATCCTGCGGCCGCGACCACCGAGGGACTCGGCCCGGCGCCATCGGCGGCCTCAGGCCGCGCCTCGGCTTCGCTAGCAGCGGCGTCGCGGCGCCCGCTCCCGCCGCGATTGCGGCTACCACGGGCCCCTTCCCGGTTCCCGCCATCGCGAAGGGCGCCGTTCCCGGACGCCTGGTCGCCCTTGCCTGCGCCGGTCCGGCCGCCCTCCCGGCCGTGCGTATGCTCCACCGGTTCCAGGGAGATGAGCAAGCCGCGGCCGTTGCACTGCTCGCACGGCACCGAGAAAGCTTCCAGCAGCCCGGACCCGACCCGCTTGCGGGTCATCTGGACCAGGCCGAGGGAGGTAACTTCGGCGACTTGGTGCTTCGTGCGATCCCTGGCCAGGCACTCCAAGAGGCGGCGCAGCACCAGCTCCCGGTTGCTTTCGAGCACCATGTCGATGAAGTCGATCACGATGATGCCGCCGAGGTCGCGCACCCGAAGCTGGCGGACGATCTCCTCGGCTGCTTCGAGGTTGTTCCTGGTAACTGTCTGCTCCAGGTTCCCGCCCTGGCCGGTGAACTTGCCAGTGTTCACGTCGATGACCGTCATGGCCTCGGTGTGATCAATCACCAGTGAGCCACCGCTCGGCAGCCAGACTTTCCGCTCCAGGGCCTTCGCGAGCTGCTCGTCGACGCGGTACGCGGCGAACACATCTCGGTCGTCATCCCAGCGCTTCATCCGGTCAGCCAGGTGCGGGGCAACGTACCTGACGTACTCGTCGACGAGGTCCCACTCGCTGTCGCTGGCGATGACCAGACTGGTGAAGTCCTCGTTGAAGATGTCCCTGACAACGCGCAGCGTGAGGTCGGGCTCGCTATACAGCAGATCCGGGGCGCTGGCCGTCTTCGCCTTCTTCTCGATCGCTTCCCACTGCGCCGCTAGCCGGGCCACATCGCGGCCGAGCTCTTCCTCAGAGGCGCCTTCGGCGGCCGTCCGCACGATAACGCCGGCGTTTTCCGGCATGACCTGCTTGAGGATCTGCTTCAGGCGGCTGCGCTCGGTGTCAGGTAGCTTGCGGCTGATGCCCGTCATATTCGCGCCTGGCACGTAGACCAGGTACCGGCCGGGCAAGCTGATCTGGCTCGTCAGCCGAGCGCCCTTGTGCCCGATCGGGTCCTTGGTGACCTGCACCAGGATGGACTGACCCGACTTCAGGGCCGACTCGATCCGCTTCGACTCGCCCTCCAGCCCGCTGGCGTCGAAGTTGACCTCGCCCGCGTACAGCACCGCGTTGCGGCCCTTGCCGATGTCGACGAACGCGGCCTCCATGGAGGGCAGGACGTTCTGCACTTTGCCGAGGTACACGTTGCCGACATAGGACTGGTGGCTGGCCTTGTCCACGTAGTGCTCAACCAGCACGTTGTCTTCCAGGACGGCGATCTGGGTCCGGTCGGCGCGCTGGCGAACAACCATGACCCGCTCGACTGCCTCGCGCCGAGCCAGGAACTCCGACTCAGTGATGATGGGCGGGCGGCGCCGGCCCGACTCCCGGCCCTCGCGACGCCGTTGGCGCTTGGCCTCCAGCCGAGTCGAGCCCTTGATCGCCTTGACGTCGGTGACCTCTGAACTCTTCTCACGCGGCGGCCGGACGTGAACGACAGTGTTCGGCGGGTCATCGGGGCCGACTGGGTGAACGTCGACCTCGGCCCCAGCGCCCGTGCGGCGGCGGCGCCGACGCCGCTTCGCCGTGCCTGCTGTCTCGGTGGCGCCTTCTTCCTCAGGTTCGCGGCCTTCGTCGGTGCCGTCGGCCGGTTCCGGCTGGGCAGCGGCGGGGCTCGTCTCGGCAGCCTCGGCGACCGCGCCGTTGGCGGCTCCGGTGCCCTTGCCGCGCCCGCGGCCTCCGCGCCGGCGACGCCTGCTCGCCGCGCCCGGCGCGCTTTCCTCGCGGCCCTCGGCGTCCTCGACGTCTTCATCGACATGTTCAGCCGCACTTGGCTGCTGGCGCTGCGGACGCTGCGCCGGCGCCCGGACGGTCGAAATATCGGGAGCCTGGAAGATCACCAGCGGCGGCTGGACCGCCGGAGCGGCCGTCTTAGCCGCCTCGTCGGCTGCCCCGGCTTCCGGCCGAGGCACATCCCTGCTGGTCTTCTTCTGCCGGGCAGCACCCTGCTCGCCAGCATCGTTGCCAGCCTTGTCGGGCGCAGTAGTCGCCTCGGCGCCGTCGCCCTTGCTCCGGCCCGATCGGCTGCGCCGGGTAGCTGGCCGCCGGGGCGTCTCACTCGCGGCGGGAGTCTTCGCGCCGTCCGACGGCTGCGCGCTCCCCTGTTCGTCAGAGCTTGGTTGATCACCAGCCGCCGACCCAGCGTCACCCGCCGGGGTCCGCCCGGCTGGCTGGCCCGTGGCGCGCGAGCGCGAGGAACGCTTCCGGGCCGGGCCAGCCGGCTGATCAGCGGCGCTCGAGTCGTGATCGGCCGCGCTCGGTGGCTGGCCACCGGCGCGGGGCGGCTGGTCCGCCGCAGCCGACGGCGAACCCGCCGACGGCGAACTCGCCGATGGCTCTGGCGCTGCGGCCGGTTCCGCTGCGGCCGGTTCCGCTGCGGCCGGTTCTGCTGCGGGCGGCCCGGCAGGCCTGGTTACGGCCCGCCGAGCGCGGCGCAGTAGGCCCCCGCCGGACTTGCCGTCCTGCGAAGCTCCGGCTTCGTTGCCCAACGTTCCGGCTCCGGTACCAAGCGCCCCAGCGCCAGTCGAAGCCGTTGGCCCACCGGGGCCCTGCACGCCGGCCGATCCATCAGCCGGCTCTGCGTTCTGTCGCTCGATTTCGAGCATTCGGGCGATCTCTCTCGTCAGGCTCCCGGGCGCAGGCGGCCTGATCGGGCCGCTCCGCGCCACGCGGGAGCTGTTCGTACACGCGCACCGACGCGGCCGTCGCCATGGTGGCGTCCTCCGCATCCAGGCGCATTGCCTTTACCTGTCCCTCTGCGGCGTCCTGGCCGTCTGGCCTGGGCGCCTCCGCCGTGATGTCGGCCTCGGTGTGGCCGTCGGCGGCAATGTCACTGCCCAGCGGCCCCTGAGCCAAGCGAGTCGCCACCGCGGGCGACGACGGCTCTAGGGCGCACATGGCGCGGAACGCTGCAAGGATGTCTTCGGGTCGCACGGCCGGTGTCAAGTGCCGAACAACCATTCGAAGTATCGCACATCCCTGTTGGCCTTCCGTCGTGGCTCGCCGGTCAACCTCTAGCGATGCCACCCCGGCCCTGGTGTCGAGCCGGCGAACTCCATTGCTGGTGAGGCGCTCAACCTCGGCATGCGGTGCCGCGAGGAACGCCTCAACTGCCAAGGCCGCCTCTTCTGGCGAGACCCCAGGCAGTACAACCTCCCATTCCGAGGCCTCGAGCCGTGGCGCCTCCGCCTCGGCCAGGTCAGCGACCTCGATCACGTCTATCCCGTCCGGCAGGGCCTCGTCGAGCCGAACCCGCACGGCAGCCGGGTCCAGCAGCGCGGTAAGCGAGATCTCGAGGAACTCAGCCTCACTAGCCGCGCCTGTCGGCGCCCCGCCCGCATAGGAAATCTTCGGGTGCGGCGAGAACCCGGCCGATTGAGCAACCGGCAGCCCAGCCCGCCGGACCCCGCGCTCAACCGCACGCGCGATGTCCCTATGACTAGCGAATCGCATCCTGCCACGCTTAGCGTACTTGACCGACAGCCGCTGAACCGCGGGCGACGGTGCCGGTCCCGACGGCCTTGGCGGCTGCTGACGCGCCATCGTCAGCCCTCGCTGCCTGGCGCCCAAGATCCCGTGGGATCTGAAGCGCCGCTAGGCACAACACTGAGAGGCAGCAGCCTCTTCCCGGTCGGGCCGGTTTCGATCTCGGTGTCCATCGCCGGGCATACGCCGCATTCGAAGCACGGGGTCCACCGGCAGTCCTCGACTTCTTCGGCGCCGGCTGGATCGATTGCCGCAAGCCAGTCCTGCCAGAGCCAGTCACGCTCCAGACCGGCGTCCAGATGATCCCACGGCAGGATCTCGTCGTAGCCGCGTTCCCGGGTGGTGTACCAGTCAAGGTCAATGCCGTGGGGCGGAAGCGCGAGGGCCGCGCACTTCTCCCACCGCTCGAACGAGAACGTCTCGCTCCACCCGTCGAACCGGCCACCGTCCTCCCAGACAGCCCGGATGACCTTCCCGACCCGGCGGTCGCCGCGAGATAGCAGCCCCTCGACGATGGACGGCTTCCCGTCGTGATACCGGAACCCAATCGCCTTGCCGTACCGGCGGTCTGAGCGCAGCGCGGCGCCGAGTGCCTTCAGCCTGGCGTCGACCGTCTCATGATCGCACTGCGCCGCCCACTGGAACGGCGTGTGCGGCTTGGGCACGAACCCGCCGATGGACACGGTGCACCGGATGTCGTTCCGCCCGGTGGCTGATCGCCCAGCCTGGATCACGCGCTTGGCCAGCGAGGCGATGGCCAGCACGTCCTCGTCGGTCTCCGTCGGCAGACCGCACATGAAGTACAGCTTCACCTGCCGCCAGCCGCTGGCGTACGCCGTCGTCACCGTCGAGATGAGATCGTCCTCGGTGACCATCTTGTTGATCACCTTGCGGATCCGATCTGATCCACCCTCGGGGGCGAACGTCAGCCCGGACCGGCGGCCGTTGCGGCTCAGCTCGTCGGCGAGCGTCACGTTGAAGGCATCAACTCGCGTGGAGGGCAGCGAAAGCCCCGTGTTGGTCCCCTCGTAACGGTCGGCAAGGTCCACGGCGATCTCGTTGATCTCGCTGTGATCGGCGCTGGACAGCGAGAGCAGGCCGACCTCGCTGAACCCGCTCGCGGCCAGGCCCGCCTCGACCATCGAACCGATCGTGGTGATCGAGCGCTCCCGGACGGGCCGGGTGATCATCCCGGCCTGGCAGAACCGGCACCCGCGCGTGCAACCGCGGAAGATCTCCACGCTGAACCGCTCGTGCACCGTCTCTGCCAGCGGCACCAATGGCTTGGCCGGATATTGCCAGGAATCCAGGTCTGTCACGGTGTGCTTTGATATCGACCTCGGCACGCCTGGCCGGTTCGGCGCCACCCGTTTGATCGTTCCGTCCGTGTTGTACGACACGTTGTAGAACCGGGGTACGTAGACGCCGCGGGAAGCCAGCTGCTCGAGCAAACCGTTCCGGCCGCCCGGGCACCCGGCCGCCTTCCACGCCCGGACGATCTCGGTGATCGCCAGCACTGCCTGCTCACCGTCGCCGAGTACAGCGCCGTCGATGAACTCTGCGATCGGCTCGGGGTTGAACGCGGCGTGCCCCCCGGCCAGCACGACAGGGTCACGGTCGCCCCGTTCTGCCGCCGCTAGCGGGATCCCGGCGAGGTCGAGGCTGGTCAGCAAGTTGGTGTAGCCCAGCTCGGTGGCGAAGCTGACGCCGAGCAGGTCGAAGTCGCGGACAGGCCGGTGCCCGTCCACCGTGAACTGCGGTACCCGGTGCTCCCGCATCAACGCCTCGAGGTCCTGCCAAACGGTGTACGTGCGTTCGGCCAGCACCCCGTCCTGCTCGTTCAGGATTTCGTAGAGGATCTGCAGGCCCTGATTTGGCAGGCCTACCTCGTACGCGTCTGGGTACATCAGCGCCCAGCGCACGTCGGCGGAATCCCAGTCCTTGACGACAGAATTCAGCTCGCCGCCGACGTACTGGATGGGCTTGCGCACCAGCGGGAGCAGCGGCTCGAGCAGGGGGTAAACCGACTGCACAGGCACCGTTACAGAGTACCGAGGCCAGCGAGTCGCTCGCGCTGGCGCGTGCCGGATAGCCGGACCACCAGCTAGAGTTACGAGAACCCCATAATACCTGTCGATCCGCCGGATATTGTGGCAAACCCCCAATACCCAAGGCCTTGACCGGGAACGGGGTCCCTCGGAGTTCCTCGCTACCGGAGGTAACGCGGTGCACATCGACCCCTACATCGTCCTGGGCAGCGCGGTCGTGGGCCTCCTGGTCGGCCTGACCGGAGCCGGCGGCGGGGCCCTGATGACTCCGATGCTCATCTTGCTGTTCGGCGTCAAGGCGCCTGCAGCCATCTCCAGCGACCTCGTGGCGGCCGTCTTGATGCGCCCCGTCGGCGCGGCCGTGCACATGCGCAAGGGGACTGTCAACTACCGGCTAGTCGGCTGGCTGGCGCTTGGCTCGGTGCCCATGGCCTTCGTCGGCGCTTACCTGCTGCACGTGCTCGGCAAGTCGTCAGGTGCGCCCACGCACGTCGAACAGGCCCTTGGCGCTGCCTTGCTGACCGGCGCCGCGGCCATGGTCATTCGCTGGGTCATGGACGTCCGCGGCGGCAAGGCTCGCGGCGCCGCGCTGAAGGACCTGGTCGTGAAGCCGGTGCCGACCGTGATCGTCGGCATGGTCGGCGGCGTCATCGTAGGGCTGACCTCGGTCGGCTCCGGCTCGCTCATGATCGTGCTGCTGCTCTTCCTCTATCCCATGATCGGCGCGAACCGGCTGGTCGGCACCGACCTCACCCAGGCCGTGCCGCTGACCCTGGCGGCCGCGCTCGGCGCCCTGATCTTCGGTCACGTCGAGTTTGGGGTTACGGTCTCGATCATCATCGGCAGCGTGCCCGCGGTGCTGATCGGCTCGCTTTACTCGTCTCGCGCGCCTGACAAGTACATCCGGCCGATCATCGGGTTCGTGATTTTCGCGTCCGGCCTGAAGTACGTCGGCGTTCCCACCAAGGCACTCGGCTGGACGCTCGGCAGCATGCTGCTCGCGGCCGCGCTGGCCTTCGTGGCTGTCATCCTGGTACGGCGGCGTACAGCGGCGGCCGCTCCCGCGCTCGCCGGCGAGGTGGATGCGGGCGCGGCGCCAGAGGCCACGGCGCGCCAAGCGGGAGCACGCCAGCGCGCTGGTAGCGGCCGGGTGCCCCGCTAGCCGAACCGGGCGCCTGACTGGCGCAAACGCGAATCCGCGCGGAGCAGGCGTCGCCAGCGCGGCCATCGCTCACCGCCCGGCAGCTCGGCATAACTGCGGCCGTCGCAGCTGATCACCGGGTACTTGCGGAGCTGGTATCCGCTCGCTGTCAGGCACCGACCGGAACGCAGCTCAAAGCAGTACCAGTGCCACGGACAGGTGACGACGCCATCGCGGATCACGCCGCGAGCGAGCGGGCCGCCGTTGTGGGGGCACCTCGCATCGGTGACCTCCAATACGCCCTCAACGTCGAAGACCGCGTACCGGCGGCCGTTATGCCGGATGGTCCACGAGCGTCGGCCGCGCGGCGCGCCCAGCGGCACCAGCGCTACGACAGGCTGCGCCCCCATCGCCGGTCTTCCTCCCGCCTGGCGGCATTACGAGCAACCGAGACCTCGCCGCCCCGCTCCAGCATTACCCCGACCCCCGGCAGGTCAAGTCGGGCGCTCCGAATCCGCTCGCCGCCGGGCACAACGGCGTCGGCCCTAATCGACGACGCGGACCGTGACCGGCCCGAGCCGGTCGAACTCGGCCCTGAATATGTCACCTGCCCTCATTGTGACGGCGGCATGAAGCGCCCCGGTCATGACGAGCTGCCCGGCATCGAGTCCAGCACCCATTTCGCCGAGCGCGTTCGCCAGCCAGGCCACGACGGCGATCGGGTCGCCAAGCGCCGCGGCGCCCGCTCCGGTGTCGACCAGCTCGCCGCGGTTAGTGAGGACCATGCCGATAAGCCGCGGATCCAGGCTGTCGAGCGGTACCAGTCGGCTCGACAGCGCGACAGCGCCGTTGGACGCCAGGTCAGCGACGGTGTCAGCGAGCCGGATGCGCCAGTCTGCGAACCGTGAATCGACGATCTCCATCGCCGCGACCATTCCCGCGATGGCCTGCCGCGCCGCGGTCACCGTCACGCCCGGACCGCGGAGCGAGGCGCAGAGCATAAAGGCGATCTCGGCTTCGATCTTCGGCTGGATGAAACTGCTCAGCGACACCGCGCCGCCATCGTTATAGACAGTCGAGCCGAGTACTGGTCCGTGATCGGGTGAGTCGACGCCGATCAACCGCTGCATGGGCTTGGACGTCAGCCCGACCTTGTACCCGATCACACTGTCACCGTCATTGACGAGCATGCCCGTCAAGTGGCTGGCGATTGCGTACCCGTCCGCGATGCCGAGGTCGGGATCGGCATCAGTGAACGGCTCGATCGGCTGCCGGCGGCGGCGCGCTTCATAGAGTGCCTTCGCCTTGCCGGACGCGTCCGTCAGCGGCATGTACCTGCCTCCGTTCATTTCCTGGAACCGTAGGCGGCCAGCAGTCGATTACTCAAGCCCGCGCGACAAACACGCGTGCGACAAACCCCGTGCGACAAACGCCGTGCGGCAAACGCCGGCGGCCAGGAGGACGTGATCATCGACGTGGCGTTATAGCTCGCGCAGGAGCAAGATCTAGCCGCGACCGGAGGCCGTTAGCTGCCGCTGAAGACGTTCCGATGGCGGTAGACGGTCTGGAGGCAGCCGATCGCGATCATGTCGGCGAAGATCGCCGACCCGCCGTAGGAGACGAAAGGCAGCGGCAGGCCAGTGACCGGCATGATGCCGATCGTCATGCCGATGTTGATGAAGGACTGCACCCCGAACCAGATCCCGATGCCGGATGCAACCAGCATGCCGAACTGATCGTCGGCCTTGGCAGCTATGCGGAAGGCTCGTAGGAGCACGATGGCGAGCAGGCCGATAATTACCAGCTCCCCGGCAAACCCGAGCTCGTTGCCGGCGACCGCGAAGATGAAGTCTGTGTGCTGCTCGGGGACAAAACCACCCGCAACGAGCTGGCCATGGAACAAGCCCTGACCGGCCAGACCGCCGTTGGCGATCGCGATCTTGGACTCGTACGCGCTGTAGCCGGTGCCACGTGGATCCGCCGACGGGTGCAGGAAAGAGGTGAGCCTGTTGGCCTGGTAAGCCTTCAGCAGGTGCAAGTTGATCACGGCCGCAACCCCGAGCACACCAGCAGCCACAATGCCGATGAGCCAGCGCAGCTTGATGCCCGACAGGGCAATCAGGCCGATCAGCATCGCGATCATCAGCATGACCACGCCTAGGTCGGGCTCGGCCACGACCAGCACAAGCGGTACAGCCACGACGCCGAGGGCCGTCAGAAGTGCCTTCGGTGTCGGCCTGCTCTGGCCCTGCGGTATGTCGCCCAAGATGATCGCCACGACCAGGATCAAGGAGAGCTTGGCGTACTCCGACGGCTCGATCTGGAACCCGCCGGGTAGCGCAATCCACGATCGCGCGCCGTTGACGATGGTTCCGAATGGCGTCAGCACGACGAGCAGGCCGAGGCAGGACACCACGAGCACGATCGGCGAGTACAGCCGGAGCTGACGGTAATCGAGCATGCTCACGCCAGCCATCAGCACGATGCCGATGGCGACGTTGAGCAGTTGCTTGGTCAGGAACGGGTCGTGCGCGGATGGGCCGGTCGTGTCAGTGGCGGCCCAGACAAGCAGCGTGCCGATGCAGGTCAGGGCGAGGACCGCGAGGATGAGGATCCAGTCGAGCTTGCGCAGTGGCGAGCCCTTGCCGAAGATCCGGCGCAGCAGCCGCGACGGCCACCCGCCTGGGTCTTGGCCCATGCCCCTTGGGATGCGAACGCCGAGCTGCCGCGCGCTGCGACCATCGAGGCGGACTGGCGCAAGACCGCGGTAGCTCGCCGAACCGATCACGCTCGTAGTGGACGCACCGAAGAACCGCCTGCCCATTTTGGGCGGGAGCGCAGGGGGCTTTCGCCCCTGGGTAGTGCTCATGGCCGCCTCCCCGCGCTCAACTGCGCGGCGGCGGTGCGGACGATCGTTCCGCCCGTGTTGATGTGCGGCAGCGGCGGCAGATTGCCGCCCGGCAAGGCTGCCTTGGAACCCTGCAGGCCATAGAGCGCGTCCCAGATCTGCCGTACCGCGGGACCGGACACGTCGGCGCCGTAACCCGAGTCGGGAATCATCACGACGACGACGTACTTCGGATGACCGCACGGCGCGAACGAGGCGAACACCGACGTGGAGTTCTTGCCGAACACCTGCGCCGTTCCTGTCTTGCCCGCTACGCACACCTTGCCGAGCGGGAAACCGCCGAACGTTCCTGCCGCGGTGCCCGAGGTGACCACGCCCCGCAGCGCATTCCGGATGTAGGCGAGCGTCGCCCCGGACGCCGGCAGATGACCGTCTACCGGCGGAGTTATCTTCTCCACGACCTGGCCGGTGTTGCTGAGCACCTCTTGGCCGATACGCGGGCTGTATAGCGTGCCCCCATTGGCCAGCGCTGCGTACCCGGTCGCGAGCTGGAGCGGCGTGACGGCGACGTAGCCCTGGCCGATAGAGCCGATGATGGCCTGACCGGGGGTCCAGACGTTGCCGTACAGGCAGTCGTCGTACTCGATCTGCTGGATGTAGTCGCCGTTGGCCCGGCCGTACTTGCACCAGTTCTCGCCGCGGTGCGCGTTGTCTTTCCAGAAGTAGTAGAGCCACTCCCTGGTCGGGACCGTGCCGTTGTTCTCCCCTGGCAGGTCGATGCCCGTGTCCTTGCCGAAGCCCCAGGCGAGCTCGATCTTCTGCTCGAACTGCACAGGGAACTTCGGGCTGATCACGTCGTTGAGGTTTGGATGGTCTCGCTGGTAAATCTGGTAACCAATGTTGTAGAACACCGTGTCGCAGGAGCGCACAAGCGCCTCGTAGAGCGACATCGGGCCGCCGTTACCGAAGTCGTTCTTAAACGTATGCCCGCCGACAACAGTTGCGCCCGGGCAGTCGTACGTGCCGTAGAGCGAATCGCCGAACTTAATGGCCGCTGTCGCCGTCGTCACCTTGAACGTGGAACCTGGGGGGTACTCGCCCTGCGTGGCGCGCTCCAGGATCGGTTCGCCGTCGCCGGTACCGAATAGCCGGTTGAACTGCCGCTCCGAAATCCCGCCGTTCCAGATACTCGGGTCGTACGTCGGGTAGCTCGCCATCGCGACCACGCGGCCCGTGGTCGTCATCACAACGGCCGCGCCGGATGTTGCGCCAGGATTGGCAACGTGCGCCGCCTGGACGGCGTTCGCCAAGATGCTCTGCGTAGCGACCTGCAGCTTGCTGTTGATACTGGTGACCAGGTCATCGCCGGCCTCCGGCCGCACGTACTTGATCGTCGACGTCACCTGGCCGGCCGCGTTGACCGCGACTTCGTCCACGCCGGTGGTCCCGCGCAGCTGGTTGTCGTACGCAGCTTCGAGTCCGGACTGACCGACGAGGTCATCGGCAGAGAACCCCGTCACCGGAACGTGCAGCCGCTGCACTTCTTGCGCCGTGATCGGCTGCAAGTAGCCCAGCAACTGCGCGGCTGCGGTTCCGACCGGCTGATCGTATTGAATGACCGGCTGGATGTTGGCCGTGACGCCAGGGAACGATTTCTTGTTCTCCAGGATCTGCAGCGCGATGTTGTCCGTCACGTTCTGCGCGACCGGGATCGGCTGATACGGCGAGCCCTGCCAGCACGGCGGCTGCACGCCAACCGTGCACAGGCGCACCCTCTCCTGCATCACCTTGTCGCTGATGTTCAGCACCCTGGCGAGCCTGGCGAGCTCAGGTCCCGGCCCGCCCGGCTGCTGCGAAAGCGTGACCATGTTGACGGAAACCACGAGCGCGGACTGGTTAGAGACCATCGGCTGGCCGCTGTCGTCGAGAATGTTCCCGCGGACCGATGGCTCGACGATCTCCCTGATTTGCTCCTGCCGCGCCAGCGAGACGTAGCTGGCGCGGGTCTGGACCTGGAGATTCCACAATCGGAAGCAGAGCACGCTGAGCAAAGCAGCCACGATCACCATGACGCCGAGTAGCCGGCGCCTCGAGGCCGGAATCACCGCGATCCCCCCGTCCGCTTTCCGATCAGCCACGGGCCTGACCGCCGGCCTGCGCGCAGCCTTGCCAGCAACCCACCACCCATGCGTCGTCTCGTCATGAACGTCAGCGGCGATCGGCGGCCGTAGCCAAACCGCGGCTGCTTGCGGGGTCTAGGCATTGGCCTGCGCAGCGTGCTCTGGCCGGAGCCGCCAAGCATGCCTAGGCCGCGTTTCCGGCCGGACAGCCGGAGCCGCGACGGTGAGACCCCCTTCCGGCGGGCGCGCAACGTCCTTTGATCGAGCACGCCGCCAGCTGCCACGGTCGTTAGCGCCGACGAGTGCAGCAGGCTCGATCTGCGCCGGAACTTGGGCGCGGCGGCCTGTCGGCGCGCTATCGGCGCCGGCGCGGTATGGAAGTGCATCACAGGCACGGACCTCACCGGTGCAACGCGCGCCGTTGTGGCCAGCGCAGACCGGCTCGTCCCGAGCCGCAGCCGCGGCACGGCTGTCCGTGCCCGGCTCCCCGTGGTCATCCCGCTCCTGCCGTTGTTCGCGGCGAACTTGCCGCCGCCGTTCGCGCTGAAGTTGATACGCACCGGCCTCGGCCCAGGACCGGCAGGGCCATGCTGTCGCTCCGCGGAACCGCCAAGCGTGCCGCGGAAGTTAATACGCAGCCTCTTCGGACGAGACCCGGCAGGGCCTTGCTGCCGGCCGGCTGCGGCACCGAGACTGCCGCCGAAGTTAATGCGGAGCCGCTTCGGGACCGGTCCCGCCGGAGCTGGCTTTCGAGCGGCGGAGCCGCCGAGCTCCCCGCCGAAGCGGATCTGATGGCCGCCGCCCGCCAGCGCGCCGGGATGCCGGCCGGCCTGCACCTGGCGGCCATGGCCACCGCCGATAACGCTGCTGAAAGCGGCGTCACCGCGTTGCGTGGTCGACAGCTTGAGCTTGACCGGCCGTACTGGGAGGCGGGTCGAGGGCGGCGCATAACCCGAGGCCGAACCCGCAACTCCGGCCCCAGGGTGGAGCCGAGCACGGTGCGCCGGCCGGCTGCTGCCCGGGTGCCTGCGCGGGCCACCACCGACCCAGGCGTCGCCAGCGCGGGCTGCCGCTGGGTCGAGCCGCGGCTGGTGCGGTCGCGGCTTTTGTCTTGTCCGCTTCACTCGCGCCTGGACGCTCAGCAGGCCCGTTCCTGCCAATGCGGAGTCCGCTACGCCGCGATGTGCCTTAGTGGTTGCGGCGAGTATGACCAAGTACAGGAGGAACGGGCAGATCACCAGGTCATACGCGATCGTGATCGGCAAGAACTGCCGGATCTCGGCGACCGAGACCTGATCAGGCTCCAGCAACTTGCCGAGCGCGGCGGCGATTGCCTCGGCTCCGACGATCACGGCGGCGGCTACCGCGAGGGCGCGCAGCGGCGACCGCTTCGTGAAGCGGCCGAGGCTACCCGCCGCCCACCCGGCAAGGAGGAAGACGAGAGCGTACTGGCCGATGAACGGCGACCCCGGCGGTGCTATGTCTACGCACAAACCGGTCGCGAACCCGATCACCATCCCAGGCACCGGCCCGTAGGCCATCGCCAGCGCCACGACCAGCACCAGCACCACGTCAGGAACGCCGCCGCGAGGCAGGTGCAGGCCGTCGATCACGGTGAGCTGGAGTACGAGCGCGAGGGTAAGGAGTACCGGCGCTAGCCAAGCCCTCCGCATGTCAGTGACTCGGCGTAGGACTTGGCGTACCGCCGGGCCGGCGCGCTCCCGGCCTAGCCGTGACCGTGACCGTAACCGTCGGTCCCGGATGCGGCAACGGTGGCAGTGCTGCGAACCTCGGGTTGTGACCGGGTGGCACGAGGACAACGCCGACGACGCCCAGTGCGCCAAAGTCGACGTACGGCCTGACCAGTGCGGCCTCGGTCAGCGAACCGTTCGTGACGATCAGCTTCGTGACAACACCGACAGGTACGCCCGGCACGTACGGCTTGTCATTGACTGACGCGGCCGTGACCAGCCCATCGCCCGGCTTCAAGGTGGCAGCCGAGTTGAGCATCTGCAGGCGCATCAGACCGTTCCCACCCGACACCTTGCCTGGTCCGGTGACCCAGCCGAGCTGGCCGCTCGGCGCCGCCGCGACACCCACGACCGACGAGCCGTCGCTGGCTAGCAGCACCGTGCTGGTGGTCGCGGACACCGAGGTGACGTAGCCCACCAGGCCCTCGCCGTTGAGCACCGTTTCCTGCGGCCTGACGCCATCCGTACTCCCGACGTCGAGCGTCACTGTTTGCTGGTAGCCCAAGCCGACGGCGATCACGCTCGCACCTAGCACGCGATATTGGCCAGCGCCAGCCACCAGCAGCATCTTGCGCAGCTCTACGTAGTCCGCCTTGCTCAGCCGAGCCTCGCTCAGATCCGCGCGCAACTGCAGTACCTGCTGCTGCAAGCTGGCTACTTGCGACGAGCCACCGGACGAGTGGAAGACGTCGGCTACCGATTTTGCCGCGCTCTCAACGCCACCGAAGAGTGTGCTGCCGGCGGAACGCACGCCGCCCAGCGCTGAATTGGTGCTGTCGGTGTAGCTCAGCGCGATCAGCGCCAGTGCAGCCGCCAGCAGCACGACGAGTACAGCGCGGGTCCGCCGCGCTTCCCGCATTCCGATCACCTCGCCCGCCGGTCACGCCATCTGTTGCCGGATGGGGCCTTGGCCCCCGGCCTGGCTACCGCCTGGCTTCAGGAACCAGGACTTGCTGCAAGGTATCGAAGTCTTCCACGCATTTGCCGGTACCGAGAGCTACTGAGTCCAGCGGGTTGTCAGTCAGGTGGATTGGCATGCCCGTTTCCTCGCGAAGCCGCTCGTCGAGCCCGCGCAGCAGGGCGCCGCCACCCGTGAGAGCGATTCCGCGGTCCATGACGTCGCCGGCTAGCTCTGGCGGGCACTTGTCGAGAGTTGTCTTGACCGCATCGATGATCACGCTGAGCGGTTCCTCCATTGCGCGCCTGATCTCCTCGGCGGAGATGACGATGGTCTTGGGCAGCCCGCTCACCAGGTCGCGCCCCCGGATCTCGGCGTTCGGCTCATCGTCGGCGGGGAACGCCGAGCCAAGCGAGATCTTGATCTCCTCAGCGGTGCGCTCGCCGAGCATCAGCGAGTACTCCTTCTTGCCGAAGTTGATGATGGCCTGGTCGAGCTCGTCGCCGCCGACCCGGATTGACTGTGACGTGACGATGCCGCCCAGTGAGATCACGGCCACCTCGGTAGTGCCGCCGCCGATGTCGACGACCATGTTGCCGGTCGGCTCGTTGACGGGCAGCCCGGCACCGATGGCCGCGGCCATCGGCTCCTCGATGATGTAGACGCGGCG